>ERZ1370068.5158-contig-4194_pt1 | contig 44963 bp, 43 predicted proteins | sample MGYA00561227_ERZ1370068 | MGnify/ENA primary metagenome ERZ1370068 (study PRJEB38410, sample SAMEA6850437) | metagenome | study: Metagenomic assessment of the ecological functions of the soil: analysis of the soil microbiota associated with the...
AAGTTACGTATTGCCGTTTGACCGGCGCTGCGCCCACGGCGAAGAGCTGCGGCGGCAAGGATGAATGCGTGGTGCAACGAAGCATCGGTTACTCTTCCTTCACGGGTTGGTTTTGCTTGGCGAGGCGGGCCTGATAACGGTCGGCAAAGCCCTGCTCCAGATAGATGCTACTCTGCCCGCGGGCACCGTGAGCCGCAGCGGACGTGTCCGTCTGGGTGACCGTTGGCGATACTTCGGCGCAGTGCCTGAGAATAGAACAGCAAAATCAAGGCGAACGAACGGAGCCTGTGGAGCCATGCGCGCCTTGTTCGCGCCTTGTCGGAGCGCCATCGCACATGGTCGAGGCCCTGCGCGCCTGCGAGCCGCGCGTAGACATGTCGCCCAGATTCTCGTGCGCGATCGCGTAGTCGGGGCGCGAGGCGGAGCGCAAGCTCGAGCGCTCTGCAGCGCTTTCCTCGGGAATCGGCGCTGGCTTGGCATCACAGATCAGCCGCCGGAGAGTTTGCCGTACGGCCATTCGGGAAGCTCGGAGGATAGCCCTCGGTGAGCAGCTTCCCGGCAAGGTCGCGATGGCACAAAGCTTCCAGCGGTTCGACTGGTCGCCGTCTGAAACTCGACGCCCCCTTCAGAAAGCGCGCCCGCGGATTCTCTCGCATCGGTGGAGCGGAGGTAACGGCGCCGATCTTCGCAGCCGCCGCGGCGTATCCCCTTCGTGCGCATCATCCTCGACGCCTCCGCCAGCTCAGGGCGCCGTGGCCGGCGTGCGCGCTGGAACGACCGTGAAGGCCGAGGCGGGCAGGCGGCGGCGGCGTCCCGCGGAGGCGGCATACCTCCAGCGACCAGCGGGCTGCGGCGCGCGCGTGCGTTAGTGGCAGCAGCATGGATCGTTGCAGATCCGTGGCGCGGACGATCGTCAGGACTCGTGCGTCTCGTTCGACTGAGGATAACCGGAAGCTGGAAACGCCCATTCGAGCAGTGAGCCGCGCGACCGGTCGCATCGATGAGCCGCCGGCGATACTGCTGCACCGGCGAGGGCAGGCCGGCAGCGCATCGAGCGGGAACCATTGCGCAGCGTCGTCGATCTCGGGATCGTCGCGCAGCGATCTCGCCGCCGGCGTGCTCGGCGGTGAGTCGCGATCATGAGCGAATGCGGGAACGGCCACGACCGGCTGGCGAAGTAGCGCAGGCGCGTGCGACCTCGACGCCGACCTCTTCGCGCACCTCGCGATCGGACGCAGTCCTCGATCGATCTCCTGCCCGGCTCGACGGAAACCGGCCAGCGCGCTGTACATCGCCCTGATGCGAAGCGCGCTGAGCGCGGCGAGCAGCAGCTCGCGGCCGCGCGTCACGAGCGCCATCATCGCCGGCGATACGCGCGGGTAGACGACCATGCCCGCACGGCGGGCACTCGGCCGCGCGCTCCTCGTCGCGCGATCGCGCTGTCGCGTGCCGCAGCGGCCGCAGTAACTGGTGACGTGCGTCTCGATGTCGGCGACTCTGGAACGCGCGCGCGGCGAGCGCGAGCGGCGCGATCGTCGAATCTTGCAGGAAGAGCGAGCGGCAACCCGACGACGCGTAGCCTTCCGGCAGCCGCGGCGCGTCCCGGCGAGCGCGGATCGCGACGCAATCGGCATGCGCCCTCGAGCGCGTCCGAGGTAAATGCCTGCGTCCCGCGCGAGGCCCAGCGCGGATCGAGGTCGGCGAGCGTCGAGCAGCGCTGGGGCATCGATGCTGCCGCGCGCGACGAATCTTGTCGTCGCGCCGGCAAACGCGAACGCGAGCGTCGAGGACGGAAGCTCGGCGGCGGCACGCAGGCGCAGGGCCCGAAGCCGGCCGGCGTATTCATCGAGCGACGCGGCCGGCGCGAATCAGCGCAGAAAGCCTTCATCCTTGCCGATGCACGGTGAGCTCGACGAACCTCGAGCCGTTATGGTCGACCGGCGAGAAGGTGACGATGTAAGCCGCCCGACATCGAAGTCGCGCAATCTGTCTCCATCGCCGCGACGAATCTTCTCGCGCGTCGGCGTCGTTGCCGGTACGGCCGGCAGCCCTCGACCAGCACCTTCGCGGCGATGAATCCCTCGAGGCTGGTGAACGAATAGTTCTCGCTTGCCGGTCGAGGCAGCGAGCGCCTGCTGGTAGTCCTTGACCACCGCGCGCGGACAGGTTCCACGGGAACGGCACGACCTGCGAGATGCCCGACGCCCGCGGCCCTCGGGACTCGGCCTCGTGCGCCAGCGCCTTGCTGCCGACGAACGACACGTTCATGAACTGCGGGTTCTGGCCGGCTGCGCGCATCGCCCTTGATGAACGCGGCGCACGGACTTGTACGCCGAGATCATGACCACCGCCCTGCGGATCGGTCTTGCCGATGCGCCGCGACTGCCGCCGGCGACGTCGGTCGTGTTGCGCTCTGACCGTGCCGGTTGCGGACGATCTTCATGTTGCGCCTTTGCATCGCGCGCTCGACACCCGCCGAGGCCGGCTCTTGCCGTAGTCGTCGTTCTGGTAGAACACGGCGATGCGTGATCGAGCGTCTGTCCGGTCGAGTCTGTCCGACGATCTTGCTCGGTCTCGGTCGAAGTAGCTCGCGCCGAACGTTGAAGATGTAGCGGTTGAGCGGATTGCGCAGCGATTCGAGCGCCGGTGAATGGCCCGACGAAGGGCACGCTGCGCGGCGGTGAAGATCGGCTTCGACGGCGTTGGATGTCGGCGTGCCGACGTAGCCGAACAGCAGGAAGACGCCGCTCGTCGATCAGCTTTTCGTATTGGCGCGCGGCGCGGTCGGGCTCGTAGCCGTCATCGAGCGAGCGCAGCTCGATCTTGCGGCCGTTGACGCCGCCCGCGGCGTTGACCATGCTGGAAATAGGCCAGCGCGCCGGCCCGGCATCTCGTTGCCGAGCCTCGACGCCGGGACCTGAGAACGCCGCCGACTGGCCGATGACGATCGTCGTCGGAGCTGATGCACTGGAGCCGCTGCCGCCGCGTGCGGCCGCCGCTCAGTGGGCGCACCACTGGCGGCCGAACACGGCCGCGCCAGGATCCATCTCACCGCATCGTTCCATCTCGTCCGCGAGCCGCAGTGGCGCGGCCGGTCGCGGCAAAACGCACCGCACAGAGTATAATATGCGCCCGCCAGGATGAATGTGACATGAAGCCGAACAAGCCAATCAGGCCATCGCCGGATCACGCTCTCCGACCGCACCAACGCGCGCGCTGATCTGCGGGAGGTATCTTTGACTTCCGATGGCAAAGTCGCGAGCGGCTGACGTCGTCGCTAAGGGACTCGAACGACCCGAAGGTCTGGAGACGATCAGAAACGGGCGCAGGAGCTGGCCGGAAAAAAACAGCTCGAAACGGCGTTGGCACGCTGGTCGATCTCCGGATCACGCCTGGTGGATACCAGAATCGTCCGACCTCGGCGCCGCCGAGGCCGACGATACACGTGCGGGCGCTCCAGAGCGACGCACAGGCCTCGAGAAGGTCGTCGCTGAAACGGAGTTCCGCCGGATGTTCCACAATCCGATGGACCCGAACAACTGCTTCATCGACATCCAGGCGGGCAGCGGCGGCACCGAGGCGCAGGACTGGGCGGCGATGCTGCTGCGCATGTACCTGCGCTACTGCGAGCGCAAGGGCTACCAGACCGAAGTGCTCGAAGAGTCGCCAGGCGAAGTCGCCGGCATCAAGAGCGCGTCGATCAAGGTCGACGGCGACTACGCCTACGGCTACCTGCGCACCGAGACCGGCGTGCATCGGCTCGTGCGCAAGAGCCCGTTCGACTCCAACGCGCGCCGCCACACGTCGTTCGCCAGCGTCTTCGTCTATCCGGAAGTCGACGATTCGATCGAGGTCGAGATCAATCCGGCCGACCTGCGCATCGACACCTTCCGCGCGTCGGGCGCCGGCGGCCAGCACATCAACAAGACCGATTCGGCGGTGCGGATCACGCACCTGCCGACCAACATCGTCGTGCAGTGCCAGAACGACCGCTCGCAGCACCGCAACCGCGCCGAGGCGATGGCGATGCTGAAGTCGAAGCTCTACGAGCTCGAGCTGCGCAAGCGCCAGGCCGAGCAGCAGAAGCTCGAGGACGCCAAGACCGACATCGGCTGGGGTCACCAGATCCGCTCGTACGTGCTCGACCAGTCGCGGATCAAGGACCTGCGGACCAACGTACGAAGTCGGCAACACGCAGGCGGTGCTCGACGGCGATCTCGACGATTTCATCGCGGCGAGCCTGAAGCAGGGAGTGTGACGTGTCCGACGAACAAGAGCCGACGCGCCAGGCCGCCGCTGGACGAGAACCAGATCATCGCCGAGCGCCGCGCGCAAGCTCGCTGCGCTGCGCGCGCGCGGACAGCGCCTATCCCGAACGATTTCCGCCGCGACGCGCTCGCCGGCGGACCTGCACGCGCGCTACGACGCGCAGACGCAACGAGGAGCTCGAGGCGCAGGCGATCGACGCGTCGCCGTCGCCGGCCGCATGATGCTGAAGCGCGTGATGGGCAAGGCGAGCTTCGCGACGCTGCAGGACATGAGCGGGCGCATCCAGCTCTACGTGACGCCGACGCGCGTCGGCGCCGAGGCGCACGACGCGTTCAAGCACTGGGACCTGGGCGACATCGTCGGCGCGACGGGCACGCTGTTCAAGACGCAAGCACCGGCGAGCTGTCGGTCAAGGTGACGCGATCCGGCTGCTGGCGAAGGCGCTGCGGCCGCTGCCGGAGAAGTTCCACGGCCTGACCGACCAGGAGCAGCGCTACCGGCAGCGCTACGTCGACCTCATCACCAACCCGGCGTCGCGCGACGTGTTCGTCGAGCGCTCGCAGATCGTGCAGGCGATGCGCGAGTTCTTCGTCGCGCGCGGCTATCTCGAAGTCGAGACGCCGATGATGCAGCCGATCGCCGGCGGCGCGCGCGGCGCGGCCGTTCGTGACGCATCACAACGCGCTCGACATGCGAGCTGTTCCTGCGCATCGCGCCGGAGCTCTACCTGAAGCGGCTCGTCGTCGGCGGCCTCGAGAAGGTGTTCGAGATCAACCGCAACTTCCGCAACGAGGGCATCTCGACGCGGCACAACCCCGAGTTCACGATGCTCGAGTTCTACGAGGCGTATCAGCGACTATCGCTACCTGATGGACCTGACCGAGGCGCTGCTGCGCGAGGTCGCGCAGAAGGTGCTGCGGCACGACGACGATCGCCTACCAGGGCGACGTCGATCGACCTCGGCAAGCCGTTCGACCGCCTGACGATGGCGCGAGGCGATCGCGCAAGTACAACCCGCGAGCACGCGCTGGCCGACCTCGCGCGAGCCCGACTACCTGCAAGGCCGCGCTGGCGACCGCTCGGCGTCGAGGTGTTGCGCACCGACGGCGTCGGGCGTGCTGCAGCTCAAGCTCTTCGAGGCGACGACCGAGGCGAAGCTCGTGCAGCCGACGTTCATCGTCGCGCATCCGACCGACGTCTCGCCGCTCGCGCGCGCGCAACGACGCCGAATCCGGCGGTCACCGACCGCTTCGAGCTGTTCATCACCGGCCGCGAGATCGCCAACGGCTTCTCGGAGCTGAACGATCCCGAGGACCAGGCCGCGCGCTTCACGGCGCAGGTCGAGGCGCGCGAGGCGGGCGACGAGGAGGCGATGTACTACGACGCCGACTACATCCGCGCGCTGGAATACGGCCTGCCGCCGACGGCGGGCGAGGGCATCGGCATCGACCGGCTGGTGATGCTGCTCACCGACTAGCCCGTCGATCCGCGACGTGACTGCTCAGCCTGCGCCCGAGGCGTGAACCGCGCGATGCGGCCCCGTTAATAAATCACCCGCTGACTTCTACCCGTTCTATCTGTCGGAACATCGCATCGATCGCCCAAGCCGCCAGCTCCACTTCGCGCCTGCTGCTCGTCCTGGCTTATGCTGCTGTCGCCGCATTGACTCGGAACGCGGTGGCTTCGCCGCCGCGCCGCTCGCCGGCTATGGCCAGCGTGATCGGCTTCCTCGCTTCTTCTTCGAGCACAACTGCCCCACTTTCACCCATCCGGGCTACAGCCTCGCTGGGCGATAATGGGGTGATGTTCAAGGACATCCTCACCGGCAAGATCGCGCTCCGAGCTCGAGCGCCTGCCCGACCGCGCGTTGGTTCTGCGCCTGACGGTGCGCGATAATGCGCCTCCCCGGGGTGTAGCGCAGCCCGGCAGCGCTGCGGGAGCAAGATGTCGGGGTTCAAATCCTCCACCCCGACCAGACTGCAGGCGCTTCGTCGAGGCTTCGAGGGGAGCGCCCGTAGCTCATTGATAGAGCACCGGCCTTCAAAGCCGGGGGTAACAGGTTCGAGTCCTGGTCGGCGCGCGCCAGACGACGCAATGCAGGTCATGCGGCAGCAACGGTGGCTGTAGCTCAGCTGGTAGAGTCCCGGATTGTGATTCCGGTTGTCGTGGGTTCGAGTCCCATCAGCCACCCCATTCTCCTCGCAGGCGTACCCAGGCTCTAGGCGAGTACTTCCGTCGGTCCATACCCTGAAGCTCGTCAACGTGTTGGGGCCGAACGTGCTGCTGATCGCGACGTCGGAAGCGTCGCGGCCGCGCGCGATCAGCACCCTGCCGATGCGCGGCGTGTTGTTGCGCGCGTCGAAGGTGTACCAATGGCCGTCGAGGAAGGCCTCGAACCAGGCAGCGAAATCCATCGGGCCGTACGGCGGCGGCATGCCGATGTCGCCCAGGTAGCCGGTGCAGTAGCGCGCAGGGATGTTCATGCACCGGCAGAAGGCAACGGCGAGGTGCGCATAATCGCGGCAGACGCCGGTCTTGTCGTGAAAGGCTTCCAGCGCCGTCCGTGTCATGCGCGCGTGCTCGTAGCCGAAGGTGATGTGTCGATGGACGTAGTCGCAGATCGCCTGAACGCGGCCCCATCCCGTCGGCGCCTGCCCAAAGAGATTCCACGCCGTCTCGGACAGCCGATCGGTTTCGCAATACCGGCTCCCGAGCAGGAAGAGCAGCGTTTCCTCGGGCAGGTCCGGCACCGGAAGCTGTTGCGCCTGTGGAACGATCACGTCGGGCGCCCGGTATCGTTCACGAGCGCGTCGGCGGAGACGCGCGTGCGGCCCTCGGCGCAACAATGCGGGTGCACCAGTTGCCGAAGCTGTCACGATAGGCCGCCATCGGGACCGGCGGGTCGACCACCAGGTCGTCGCGGCCGACGAGATCGGACACGCGCGTGAAGTGGACGTTCAGGTTGAATATCATCGGGGTGGGCTGCGGGCAGTCGTAGATCATTTCGAAGCCGACGCGAATTTGCATCATGGTTCTCCGGTATCTATGGCAACACACGCGGCGCGCAGCGAGTCGATCAGCACGCCGCGAAGCGCCGTCCAGGGCCGGCCCGCGGCGAGGACAATGCTCTGGTTGATCTCCAGCTCGATCGCCGACGTAGGCGCTCGGCGGAAAGCGCAGGCGCAAATGCGAAGTCAGCCCGTCCCCTTTCCGGCATAGGGGTAATTGCGGCGTACTCTGAGCTCCGGAGCGAATGCTGCGAGCGATGCCTTCCAGCGAGCGCACAACTCGGCCTCTCCGCGCCGACCGGGGTGATAGAGCAAACCCACGTCGGCGCGTCGCACCTTGCCGTCCAACTCCGGCGTGAAGCTGTGCGACGAAATGTGGATCGCGCGCCGGCCGCGCGACACCGATTGCCCGACGAGACGCTCGACTTGCGCGCGATAGGGCCGGTAATGCTGTTCGACGATCTTCGCGCGGAGCTTCGCCGGCGCGCCGCGCGTCGCCGCCGAGAAGAGCTGCGGATGGCCGATCGAGCGATTGAGGTCGATCAAGCAGACGGCTGACGGTCGAGATCACGAGCGGCGCCCTGAAGGCCCTGGCCAGCGCCCTCGCCATGACCAGCGCACCGGGATCGTATCCGCGGTGGGAGTCCAGCAGCGCTCGTCGTCCCCGAAACAGCCGTCGATAGGGCGCGGGTATCCGGTTGCCGCCGTGTTCACACGTGATGATGAACGAGAATCGGATCAGCGGCGCCGCCGCGCCTGATCTTAGCTGAGGCCGCCGCTGATCAACGTTCGCTGACGGGCTCGCGTGAGGGGTTGGGCTGAAGCGTACACAAGAGGTGCGGTCTTCGCTGACAAGGTCCTCTGGGCCGGTTCGTCACTGCGAATGCCGGGGTATTTGTCCACGGCATCGTGCCGCTGCTTCGCCGAGTCGTACCAATGCAACTTGCCGGGTCTTTCGGTCTTGGTGATCTGGTGCGTTCCGTCACAGAACGGCAGGGTGCCGAGAGCCCGCAACCGCAGATGGGATTTTATTTCGCCGCCGACGGTGACGATATATGGACCGCTGCGGAGCCGTTGCACGAGTCTTGTCATGGCTGCATTCCCGGTATGGTTACGCAGAACGGAACCTCTTCTGCGCATTCCACTCTTCAGTAGATTGTCCTCTCGTTCAACGGCCGGTCTGTGCGGCACCGAACATAATATGAGCAAGGCAGCCTGCCGGGGCGCCTTGAAGACACGGAGAAAGCGCGGCATCAGGCGGCGCTCAGTTGCAGAACCGGACTTCTGGAAGCGACGCGCACCTCGACCCGGTGGTCCTGCCGATCGTCGGCAAGAAGAACGAACTGGCCCACTTGCGCGACGCCATCGACCGTTAGGCCTCGTCGCCCCAGGTTCCTCGCCGCCCTCAACTTCGGTCCGTCGTACGACGATGTGGTAGTAGGTTTCGCCGATACCGGTAGCGCAGCGCGAACTCGTTCCACTCGGAAGGCAGACACGGCGCGATACGAAGTCGGTCTGCTTCCAGCTTGAGACCCAGCAGCGATTCCACGACAAGACGGTACATCCAGCCGGCCGAGCCCGTGTACCAGGTCCAGCCGCCGCGGCCGTGTGCGGCGCGAGCGCATAGACGTCGGCGGCGACGACGTAGGGTTCCACCTTGTAGGTCGCAGCGCCCTCCGGCGTTCGCGCGTGATTTACCGGGTTGATCATCGCCGGTCAGCTCCCAGCGCGCGCACTGTCGCCCAGCGCCGCGAACGCCATCGCGGCCCAGATCGCGCCGTGGGTGTACTGACCGCCGTTCTCCCGCACGCCGGCACGTATCCGCGGATGTATCCGGGATCGAGATCGGAGGTGTCGAACGGTGGATCGAGAAGCTGGATCAACGCGTGCGTCGCGGCGAACCAGGCGCGCGTCCACCGCGTTCATCGCCGTGCGCGAGCGCGCGGCATCACCCGCGCCGGAGAGCACCGCCCAGCTCTGCGCAACCGAATCGATTTGACATTCGGCATTGTCACCGAACCCAGCGGCGAGCCGTCGTCGAAGTATGCACGGCGATACCACCCGCCATCCCAGGCGTTCTTCTCGATCCGTTGGCGCAATTGCATCGCCTCCGTCTCGCAGCGGTCCGCGAACGACGGGTCGTCGCGCAAACGCGCCACTTTGGCGAATTCTCCGAGGACGTGACAAAGGAAGAAAGCGAGCCAGACGCTTTCGCCCTTGCCGTGCCTGCCGACGAGATTCATGCCGTCGTTCCAGTCGCCGGACCCGATCAGCGGCAAGTCCATGCGTCGCCGAATCTGCAGGCCATGCAGAATTGCCCGCACGCAGTGCTGATAGACGTTCGCGCTTTCATCGGACCGGCTCGGCAAGTCGTAGTACGAGTCGTCCTCCGGATTGACCGGGCGGCCTTCGAGAAAGTGCGCGGTTTCGTCGAGAATCGACATGTCGCCGGTGGTCAGAACGTAGCGGCATGTCGCCAGCGGCAGCCAAAGGTAATCGTCCGAGCAATGCGTGCGCACGCCGCGGCCCGACGGCGGATGCCACCAATGCTGGACGTCGCCTTCGATGAATTGACGGCTCGCGCAGAGCGCGATCTGCGCTCGCACGAGGCTCGGTTCGGCGTGAACGAGCGCCATCACGTCCTGCAACTGGTCGCGGAAACCGTACGCTCCGCCCGACTGGTAGTAGCCGCTGCGCGCCCACAGACGGCAGGCCAGCGTCTGATACACGAGCCAGCCATTGGTCAGTACGTTGAGCGCCGCATCGGGCGTTTCCACCTGCACGGCGTCAAGCGTGTGCCGCCAGTGCCGGACCACCGCCTCGAGCGCCTCGCGCGCGGCCGCAGATCCCCGGAAACGCTGTGCCAGCACGGCCGGCGGCATCGGCGTTGCTCGCCTGCGCCGAGCCGGAAAACGATCTCACGTTCCTGCCCTTCCGCGAGGTCGAAAGCCACCTGGATCGCGGCGCAGGGATCCAGCGCGGCGCCAACCTTGCCGGACAGACGCGTGCGATGCATGGCGGCCGGATCGCGCAACGTTCCGTTGCGACCGAGAAATTCGGTGCGGTCGCCGCTCACGGTTCGAGTGCGGTTCGTCGACGTCGAAGAACCCGACCCAGTCCGGGAATTCGCTGTTGTACGGATTTCGAGCATACAACGCACCAGTCCCGGCATCGATCTCGGTCGTCACGTGCATCGCCGATTTCGCTCGCAGATCGCCCAGTACCCACTCGACGTAGCCCGTGGCGGACAGCCGTCGCGTCCGGCCCGGAATGGTTGCTCACCTTCAACGAGGAAAACTTGACCGCCGCATCGAGCGCCACGAAGACCGTAAGCTCCGAGCGAATTCCGTCCTCCATGTGCTCGAAAACGCTGTAGCCAAATCCGTGTCGGGTGACGTAGGGCGCGGCGCCTGCGCAGGGAGAGGACGTGGGCGACCAGAAGCGTCCGGTCTCTTCATCGCGAAGGTACAGGGCTTCGCCGCTCGACTCGCTCACCGAATCGTTGCGCCACGGGGTGAGACGAAACAGTTGGGCGTTCTCGCTCCACGTATAGCCAGGCCCGCTCTCCGACACGACCGTGCCGAAGTGAGGGTTCGCAAGCACATTCACCCAGGGAGCCGGCGTCGCGTCTCCCGCCGCAGGCGCGATGACGTATTCGCGCCCGTCAGGCGAGAACCCTCCCGTGCCGTTGAAAAGAGCAAACCGTCTCCTCGCGAGTCGGCGGTGCGCGGCCGCTCGGGGACGATGGGCGCGGGTCGGTGCCAGTCGCGGAATGCGCACCTCGGCAGGTACGCGACGGTTGATCTGGTCGGCCAGGGTGCCGCGGCTCGTCGGCAATGATCGCGCGGGCGACCGATTGGAAGAGAACCCGGTCCTCGTTGGATATCTGCTCCGCATGCCGAACGAAAATGCCCCCGGGTCGATCGACAAAGTGTGCTTCGACACCGGCAGCGATCAGTCCGATGATCTGTTCCTGGAGCCGCTGCCGATAGCCATCGTGATCTTCGTTCCAGATCACCAGATCCACGGCCAGACCCTTGAGGCGCCAATAGGCATGCGCCTGCACGAGCTGGCGCACCAGTTCGATATTGGCGGCATCGGCAATCTGCAGCAACACGATGGGCAGGTCACCGGAGATTGCATAGCCCCAGAGACCGGATTGCCCGCGACGGTTTCTGACCAGAACGCTCGCGGCGTGCACGCAACGATGCGTTGGCGTAGATCACCGAGCTCGCGAGGCGAGCATAGAGCTGCGAATCGGCCTCGGTGGCGTTGAGCTGCCGGAGCACGACCTGGCTGTGCGTCCACGTCAGCTCGAACACGCGATCGGTGAGACGGCGATCCTGGTACTTGTCGACCAGATGCAGAACGGCATCCCGCGTCTCGGCGGCGCCCGAAACCATGTCGATCGTCACCGTAGCCCCGGCGTCGATGATCATTCGACGGCGGATCGCCGCGATCGGATCCAATACGGAGCCCTCGGTGTCCGACAGCGCTCCGGGATCGGTCATCGCGAGGGGCGCGGCGACCGAACGCGCCGCGGCCGATGAAACGCATACGGTCGGTCTCGAACGAGATCTCAGGGGCGCTCGCTCCATGCACGGTCATCAGGTGAAACATCCACGGCACCTGCTCTTCGAGGGAGCGTGGGCGGCGGGTGCAAAGAATTGCGTGCCGTCCCCGGATGATCTCGGTTTGCACGAAGAGATTGCTGAACGCCGGATGCAACGCGTCCGCGGCCGCTGGCGCGAGAACCACCTCCGCGTAGCTCGTGACGTCGATCGTCCGTGGAGTCCGGGACCGGTTGGTGATGCGGACGCGGCGGACCTCGATATCGTCTTCGGGCGAAACCACGATCTCGGTATGCGTCTCGAGATCGAAGTCTCTGCGTCGAAACTCCGCCCGGCCCTCCGAGAAGATCGCTTCGTAGTGTTCCGCTTGCTTGAGCGTGGGCTGATAGGCGGTTGACCAGAACTCCCCGCTCGCCTCGTCGCGTAGATAGCAGAAGCGTGCCCCAGTTGTCGCGAGGTGCTGTCTTCGCGCCAGCGGGTCACGGCCAGATCCTTCCAGCGGCTGCTCCCGCCTCCGGCATTCGTCACCATCACGTGGTAGCGGCCGTTCGACAGCAACTGCACTTCCGGAATCGCGGTGTCCGGGCTGGTGAGCATGCGCACCGGCAACTCGGCGCCGTCCCCGTGCGACGCGGAGATCGGAACGATCGGTTGCATGCGAGTGGAACAGCGTGGCCCTCGGGATGCGCTCCTGGAGAAGAAGCAATGTCGCCTGGAAGAGCGGATCCGACTCGAAGCGCTTTTGCATCGGTCGCGCCAGAAGCAGCATAGGCGCATGAGAGCAGGCTCATCGCCTGGTGGTGCGCCATGAACGACCGGACCACCGCGCTCGACTCCCCGCGACGTTGCCGCGACGGCGTGTAGTCGATGGCCTCGAATAAGCCCAGTCTTCCGGCCAATCCGTCGACGGACGAGACGTTGCAGGTTGAGGCACGCCGCCTCGGGAGCGACCATCAGGGCGAGCGCCGACGCGTATGGCGCCACGACCAGATCCTCGCCGAGGCCACGTTTCAAGCCCAGCCCGGGGACCCCGAAGGCGCGATACTGGTAGTTCAGATGGACGTCGACGGTGTTGTAGCCGCTCTCCGACATTCCCCATGGCACGCCACGTTGCCTTCCATATTCGATCTGTCGCTCCACCGCGGCCAGGTAGGTCTGATCGAGCAAGGTGTTTTCGTAGGTCGGCATCACCAGCAGCGGCATGAGGTACTCGAACATCGAGCCGCTCCACGACAGCAGGACCGGCTCTCCGCCCGCGGTAGTGAGCAGACGCCCGAGCGCAAACCAGCTTTCCTGCGGCAGCTTGCCCTGCGCGATGGCGACGAAGCTGCACAATCGCGCTTCCGATGCCAGCAGATCGTAGTAGCTCGAGTCGCGGCGATGCTCCGTGACGTTGTATCCGATCACCAGTTGTCGGCGCACCTCGTCGTACAGGAAGTCATAGTCCATTGTCGCCAGTGCGCTCCGCCTGCAGCGCGAGCGCTTCGATGGCGCCTATTCTTGCCGTTGCGCGCTCTGCGCCTTGCGTGACAAGGGGCTGCAGTTCGCTTGTCGGCGCCGCCGCGTCGTGCCGAGCGCCGCAAGCTCGCGAAGCGCTGGGGATAGCCGTTGGCGCCCGGAAGGCCGAGACCTGTTTCGGGCACCGTTGGCAGCTCCAGCCACGGCGCGAGAAGAGATCAGCTCATCGCGCAACTCCGCGCATTGCCTCGCGAGTGCCCGCGCCCAGAAACCGCCTTCGCTCTCGGAGTTCGCGGGCTGACTGGCGGTGAAATGTGCGGCCGCATCGGCAGCGCACGCAGCCAGTGATTCCACTTGGGTCCATGCGCGGGCCAGCGTGGCCGGTCTGGCAGCCGCCAATTCGAGCGCGGTTTCGAACTGCACGAATTGCGGAACGGTAGCCGCCGGACCTTTGCCGACGGCCTCGACCAGAAGCGAGAACGTGTCGCTCAGGCCCTCCAACCATCGCGGGTTGAGGATGGGAGCGTCGCAAAGCGCGGTGAGCCCGGGTCGCAAGGTCAGCAGATGGCCCGCGAGGTTGCCACTGTCCACCGTGCGAGACATAGCGAGGAGCGAGAGGCAATCGCGTTTGGGTGTCGTACCAGTTATAGAAGTGCCCGCGATACCGCTCCAGCGATTCCATGGTGCGCAGCGCATTGCGTCGTACGCGCGACGAGTTGTCCGGTCGACAGATAGCCGAAGTCGTGCGCCGTCAGGTTGGCAAGCAGCGCCAGTCCCATGTCGGTCGGCGAAGTCCGATGCGCGACCTTGACCGCCGGATGCTCCTGTACGTTGTCGGGTGGCAGCCAATGGTCGTCCGGGCCCACGAAGGTCTCGAAATAGGCCCAGGTTTTTCGCGCCAGTTTGCGCAGGAAACGGGTCTGGCCAACCGTTAGCCTGGCGTCCCGCCGCGCGAGCGGACGACTCACCCACCAGGCAATGGCGGGCGATGCCCCCACAGCAGCAAGATCGGGCCGGCCACCGCCAACACCGCGGGATGGGTGAGAGACAGGCCGACCCAGCAAGCGGCGGCGATTGCCGGGGCGATCGCCATGGAGCGATAGGACGCGAGCAGGTCCGTGTGGTCGCGTTGCTCCAGCGCGCGATCCATGTCGCTCGAGGGGTTCCATTCCAGCAAGCGCTGGCGGGTGATCAGCATCCGCCCGATCGTGCGCACGATCGCGTCGAGGCAGAAGAAGGCTTCGTAGGGCAGAAAGGCGAGCGCGAGCAGCGCCTGCAGCGAGGTGCCGCGCGCGCAGCGCGCTCGCACGGCAGCCAGATGTTGCCGAAACGGCACGTCGGCCGGCTTGTCGGCCAGATCGGAAAGCGACGCAATGACGGACGGCGCGAGGAGGATTGCGATCACGACCGCGGTCCAGAACCACGCGGGCGACAGCACGGTCCATCCCAGCAGCAGCAGCGTTGTTAGTGCGGCGGGGACAAGACTGCGCCGAAGGTTGTCGAACAGCTTCCATTGCGACAGCATCGAAAGCGGGTTGCGCTCGCGCCGACCATCGGGCCCTCTTACGCGCCGCCGCAGCCATCCCGACAAGCTGCCAGTCGCCGCGGATCCAGCGGCGCCGGCGGGCCACGTCGGCGCTATAGCGCGCAGGAAACTCTTCGTACAATTCAGCGTCGCTCAGCAGTCCGGCGCGGGCGTAGCACCCTTCCAGGAGATCGTGGCTCAGGATGCGGTTCGCGGGAAAGCGCCCTTTGAGTGCACGCTCGAACGCGTCGACGTCGTAAATGCCCTTACCGATGAACGAGCCTTCGTCGAAGACGTCCTGATAGACGTCGAAACCGTGCGCGTGTACTGGTCGATGCCCGGCTCACCGCCGTACAGGCGTGCGTAACGCGACCGGTTCGTGCCGGGCAGGCTCGACGGACACCCGCGGCTGGAGGATGGCGTGACCGGACGTGACCACCTCCCTGCTCGTGTCCTTTCCGGGTTCGTCGAAGCGGGCGGCATTCAGCGGGTGCGCCATCGCGCCGACAAACTGTCGCGCCGCGTCGCGCGGCAGTTGCGTGTCCGTGTCCAGCGTAATGACGTACTTCACTTGCGACAGGACGGCGGTCGCACCGACGATGAGAGAGAAACCGTCTCGGATGACCGCCGCGCAAGAGCGAGTTCAGGTCGCCGAGCTTGCCGCGCTTGCGTTCATGGCCCATCCAAAGCCGTGCCTCCGCATTCCAGCGCCGAGGGCGGTGAAACAGATAGAACACACTGGCATTGGCAAAATGGCCAGCGTCGCCGTCGTCGGCCTTCCCGCTCTCCGTTCTGACGGGCGCTCGACAAGCGCGTATTTCCGATTCAGCTCGTCGATCCTCGTCTGGGCCAGTTGCAAGCAGCGGCTCGTCCGCTGGAAGCGATTCCTCGCGCGCATCGGGAAAATCGGTCAACAAGCCGAAGTGCAGGTGCGCGTCGCGATTGGCCAGGAACCGGACTTCGAGCGCTTCGACCAGATCCTCGACGTTGCGAGCGCTGGTGAGCATCGTGGGAACCACCACCAGCGTCCGCGCCTTCGCCGCAATGCCGGCGGAAAAATCCATTCTGCGGCAGTGGGTGCGGCGTCACCAGCAGCGTGGCGAGCCAGTTCACCATCGTCACGGCCAACTGACTGGTAGCCAGCAGGGAAAGCACAACGACCAGCGCCAGGATTTCCCTGTTTACTCCGGCGGCATTGGCGTTCGCGGCGAGGCCCGCGGTCGGAGACGCCTGTGATCACCGCGATTGCACCCAGGTAGACAGGCAGCGGCAAACCGGGTCGCGATTCTTCGCCAAGCCACGGTCAAGTGGAAGGTCGACCGCAGCGGCGCGTTCCAGCTCGGAGAGCCCCTTGTCGATCAGGATAGAAGCCGACGTGCGCAGTCCGATCATCGCCTCCTTTGCCGGCAACGCTCGCTCGAGCCAACTGGATCGCCTTCTGCGGCCACTTCGCGCTTCCGCCAGGCGGCCATCCTGGCGATGCGCTCGATCGCGTGCCGATAGCGGTCGCGGGTAGCAAACTCCATCGCGCCATAGACGCCTTGCGGATCCTGGCGCAGTATCTTCTCGACCACGCTGATGGTCTCGACGAACTCGCGCCAGTCGATCGCGCTGAGGAAGCGGAGACTGCCGATGCTGTTGCTGATCGAAACCTGGTCCGACGCCTGTTGCTGGTTCTCCGATTGCACCAGCTGTTCGATCGTCAGATGCGATTCCGCGAGCCGCTGCTCGATCCAGGTCAACGGCAGCGCCAGGGCCGCGCTCTGTCCCTGCAAGCGGCGCGCAAGCTCCGCTACGAACGCGCTTGCCATCGGCGGCGTCGATCGCGCCATGTCGGCGATGACGAGGATCAGGCTCTTCGGGATCCCGCTCGGCGGTCTCCATCATCCGGTCGGCCCAGGTATTGGCCAGGTCGCGCTCGGCCCTGCCGGCAGCGATCCGCACGGCGACGCGACGAAGGTTCTCGATCAAGGCGAGCCGCAGCATGATCGGGATGGCCCAGAGTTCGCCAAGCTTCAGCGCGGTAACCGATCTGGTAGGCGGCCACGAAGCGGCTCAGGCTGTCGGCGTCGACCCGGCCGTCGCCGTGCGAGATGGTCTCGAGCGCGATGTCGTACACGCGCGGCAGACCCGCCGACGGACCGAGTGCGCAGACGCGGCAGCTCGCGGCTGTAGCCGCGCGGCAAATGCCTCTTGGCCGTGCCGATCTGTTCTTCGATCAGATGGAAGTTGTCGAGCAGCCACTCGCCGGCCGGACTGATCCGGTGGTTCGCCGACACCGCCGCGGTCAACCGTTTGCAGACGCCGATCAGCACGCTTTCGTTCGCGGCCAACCGCGGAAGGAGCTGGTCCCGCGCCCGACGCGGCGTCAGCCGATGCGCCGCCGCGAGGGTCTTGCCGTACCGCTCCATCTGGTCGGCGCTGAACAATTCCGATCGGAGCGGCAGTTCCAGGACGGGCGGCTTGTGCGACAGACCGCTGGTGCGCAAACGCGCCCTGAACTGAGTCAGATGTCCAAGAATCGACGTTTCCGCTCGTCACGCTGTCCCTTTTCATACTGCGATGCCGCGTTGCCGCGATCACTTCGCGGCTCGGATCAATCCCCCAGCAGCTCGGCCATCGGGTTCAACTGCTCCACATGCTGCGACACGACTTTGGCGATGACGATGATGGGGATGCTGAGCAGCAGTCCCCAGACGCCCCACAGCCAACCCCAGAACAACAGCGAAATGAACACGGCCGCTGAATTCATGCTGGGCGATCCGCCCGACCATCCAGGTGGTCACGAACGTGCCGACGACGGTAGCGATCGCCAGTGATGCGCCGGCGACCAGCAGTGCCATCGCAAACGACTCGAACTGCATGAAGGCAGCCATTCCCGTTGCGATGGCCGTGACGCCGGGGCCCAGGTAGGGAACGATGTGCAGCAGCCCTGCAGCGGCGGCCCAGGCGCCCGCGTTCTCGAGGCCGATCCAGTGAAACGCGATCCAGCTGAGCAACGCGACCAGCAGGTTGGTCGTCAGCAGCATCAACATGTATTTCTGGATCGAGCCGTTGATGTCGTCGAGAATGTGGACGGTAATCTTCTTTTCGACAGCGACGGCCCCGTCAGCCGCACCAGCTTCCGTTTGAATGTATCGCCACCGAGCAGCAGAAAGAAAACCAGGAAAACGACCATCGCCGCCTGACCCATGGCGCCGATGGCGCCCATCGAATTCTCCCATAGGAAGTTGCCGAGCTTGAACGTGGGCTTGTCCACGATGACGTGAGTGGCAGGCTGACGCGGAGCTGACGGTGCCACCGGCCGCCTGAGTCGCCGCCTTTTCCACCTCGGTCGCCGCGCTTTGCACTTTCTGCATGTTGCCGATCTGGCTGATTCGCATGCGCGCAAGCCCGGCGGCGAACTTGGTCGCCGCTTCCGGCAGCTGCTCGATGATGGTCTGCATTTGCCCGCGCAACGAATACGCGCCGAGAACGAGCGCACCGATCACGCTTGCCATCACGACGACGGTGCCGACAACGCGCGGTATCTTGATCGCCTCGAGCCATGTGACGAGCGGATTCAGCGTGTAGGAAATCGACGATGCCGAGCAGCAGCGGTACTACGAAAGGCCTGCGCCCACGACAGGGCGCAGAACCGACGCGAGCGCCGCCAGGATTCCCAGCGACAGGCCCCGCGCATCGACCGGCATCCGCGTTGCGGGAAGGGTGACGAGCGACGCGTCGACGGCAGAGCCGGGTTGCTCCCCGGCACGCGCCGATGTCAGCGGTGCCGATGGAGGCTGGAACGGCGGCTGGAGTTCATGGCGCGCAGACGAGCGGCGACTTCGGTGGGCGCATTGCCGCGCGCTCGTGGCGCGTGACGCTCACTTCGATTTCGTGGATCGCCTCTTTCCTTTCGCCTCTTTGGGGAAAGCCACCAGCAGTTCGGACAGCTCGTCGGCATGTTCCTCTTCCATGGCGAGGATTCCCTCCATCATGCGGCGCGTGGTCGGGTCCTGGTCGCCGAGGTACTGGATGATGTCGCGGTAACTGTCGATGGCGATTCGTTCCGCCACCAGGTCTTCCTTGATCATGCTCACCAGCGAATCGCCCTCGACATACTCCGCGTGACTGCGGCTACCAGTCCCGTCAGGGGCGAAATCGGGCGCCCCGCCCAGCTGCACTATGCGCTCCGCGATCTGGTCGGCATGTCCCTGCTCTTCGTTCGAATGGTCGAGAAACTCCTGGGCCACGCTCTGCGAATGAATACCTCGCGCCATGAAGTGATGGCGCCGGTAGCGCAGCACGCACACGAGTTCCGTCGCCAGAGAATCGTTCAGCAGCTTGAGCACTATTTCGCGGTCCGCGGAATAGCCCGCGGTGACAGAGCCTTCATCGATGTGCTGCCGGGCGCGCTTGCGCAACGTCTGGATGTCGGTAAGAAACGAGGTCTCGGGCATGGCGTGATTTCCAATTCCGTGATCGATGCTGATCGCTGGCGCTATATCCGGGAGGCCGAAGATAGCCCGAGGCCAGGTCGCCAAAGCCGACGAGCTGGCCTGTTACAGGCGCCCCATCAAGAACAGGACGAGCACGATGACCAGTATGACCCCGACGATGCCGCTCGGGCCGTAACCCCAGCTGCGAGCATGCGGCCAAGTGGGCAGGACGCCGACGAGAATCAGGATCACGACAATCAGCAGAATGAGTGCCAAGACTCATGAGTTGCTCCTTTGTTGTTTTATCGTCATCTGTCACCGCTTCGCGGGCGCCAAGGCCGTGCGCGGCCGATGCGTTTCGGAATGGATATGAATCGAACCGCCGCGACGCGGTACCTAGCAATCGTAGCGGCCACCCCGAACCTCGTCTGTGCGCTTGCGCACACAGACAGAGGCCTCGCCCTAGCTGGGATGGTGACCCAGGAATAGGCGATCAACCTCGAGAGCAGCGCGGGCTGGCCCAGGCCGTCCTTCACTTGTTGTGTTCCCCACCTTGCTGCTCACCCTTGTCACGGCCCTTCTCCTCGTCCTGCTTCGGTTCCTGCGCGGGTCCCTTGCCTTGCTGTCCTTTATCCTTGCCTTGCGGTGCCCTGGTCCTGGCCTTGCGCCCTTGGCGCCTGCTGCTGACGCTGGGCCGCCCTCTTGCGGTGGTTGCTGCGTCTGACGCTGGGCATTCTGGCTCCTGCGCGGGTTTCTTGTTTTGCGGTCCTTTGTCCTTGCCTTGCGCGCTTGTTGCCTGCTGCTCGCGCTGGGCCGCACCCTGCTGCGGCTGCTGCTGAGGCTGCGCGGTCGGGCCACTCTGCGGAGGAGGCGCGTGCGCGACGGCGGGCTTCTGACCGTCTCTGCTTCCCTTTTGCTGCGATTGTCCGGGTGGGGCCGGGGCAGCGCCTTGCTGCACTGAAGAAGGCGGCCTGGAACCGCGTTGGTCCTGCTGCGAGGAACTTCTTTCCTTAGGCGCTGCCTGCCTTACCTGCGGCGAAGGTGCTGGCGCGCTTTGCACTCGCGGCGCCTGATAGTGCTGCTGGACGACGGCGTCGTGCGGCTGATAACGGTAGTTCTGGCTTTGAAGCGCCTGCTGCTGCTCTACACGTGGATATCGATTTCCTGAATATTGCCGCTGGTATACAGGCAGCGGGGCCGGCGGAGGCACGGAGCTGCGATTCCAGGTGTCCCATCCGCTGTCGACGCTGCTCCCATGCGATTGCCCCAGTGCTCACCCCAGCGCGGCGGCGCATCCGCACGCCACCCGCGAAAGTACGCAGGAGGTCGCCGGTAGTAACGCACGGGGACGCGCAGGACGAACAGCGGCACCGCCTCCGGGGCCACGAGCTCCCATGGCCCGTTGTACCAGGAGCTCGCGTACCAGTTGTCCCGCTGGTAGACCCAGTACATGCCGTCGTAGAAGAAATAGTTCGAATTCACTTGCGGAGCGTAGTAAACAGGGTAGCCGGGCACGAGGACCAGCTGCGGATACACCGGCAGGTTGATCCCGATGCTCACGCCGGGAAGCCCGATACCGACGCTCACCTGAGCAGCGGCCGAAGTGATCGAGCAAAGCAGCATCCACAACACAATAAATCCGGTACGCATTTTCTGTCCTTCAGTTCGAACAATTGTCGCTGGAACCCGACGCCGACTACCACACGCTTCATCAGCGGCCCGTCGCCGTCGCTTCCGACGATCGACGAAACCTTGGCGAGCGCGTCCATGGTCGCTTGCACTGCCCTTTGCGCTTCTTGTCGATGGTCGCTGCCGGATTCTTGCGAACGTCTTGTGCAGGTCCGTGTTGAAGCTCGAGGTATAGCGAAACGAAGGATCGAGAATCGATTTCATTGGGCCTCTAGGAAAACTCACTCGTACCTTAGCCGTACGCCTCGCTAGCGTCAGTACGGTGGCGCACATATCCGTGGTGCTCGGCGTCCGATTACAATGGCTGACCATGGCCAGGAAGCTCCAGGTCACACGCTGCCGATCTTCGCGGGGTCAACCGGCTGACCATCGACGGCATCGCCGGCATCGTCGACCTGGTCGAGGCGATGCATCACAACATCGCCAGCGTCCCGGGAATGCTCGCCAAGCCGAAGCGAGACCGGACGACCGGCATCACGCGGCCTGGTCTACCGGAGCATCCGCGGCGTGGTCGGCCTCGTCGGGCACGGGCTCGACAGGCTGCTGGCGCGGCTCGACGCCGCTGCTCGGCGAGCGAAGCACCTGGCCGGGGCGCGAGGCGCTGCTCGCCGCGCTGAACGGCGTGCTCGGCGACTACCTGGCGGCGTCGAACAACCCGCTGGCGATCACCATGCGCCTGCGTCGGGGCGGTATCGCGTTGCCGGACGAACGCGAGCCGCTGGCCGCGGCGATCCCGCAAGCCGGCGGCAAGCTGGTCGATGCTGCTGCACGGCTTGTGCATGAACGATCTGCAGTGGAAGCGCAAGGGACACGATCACGGCGCCGCGCTGGCGCGCGACCTCGCGTACACGCCGGTTTATCTGCACTACAACAGCGGCCTCCACATCTCCACCAACGGGCGCGCGTTCGCCGAACTGCTCGAAACCCTGGTGCAACTCTGGCCGGTGCCGTTGACCGAGCTCGTGCTCATCGGGCACAGCATGGGTGGGCTCGTCGCCCGCAGCGCCTGCCATTACGGCGCGCTGGCGCGCCACGAATGGCTGCGGCGTCTCGACAAGCTTGTCTTCCTCGGCACGCCGCATCACGGAGCGCCGCTCGAGCGGGGCGGCAACTGGGTGGACATGCTGCTCGGCGCGAGCGCGTACTCCGCGCCATTGGCTCGCCTGGGCAAGATCCGCAGCGCGGGCATCACCGATCTGCGGTTCGGAAATCTGGTGGACGAAGACTGGAACAAGCGCGATCGCTTCGAGCGCAGCGGCGACCGCCGCGTGGCAGTGCCGCTGCCGGAAGGCGTCGCGTGCTACGCAATCGCCGCCACCACCGGCAAGACGGCGGGCGATCTCACCGACCGGTTGATCGGCGACGGCATCGTGCCGCTGGCCAGCGCGCTCGGCCGCCACGCGAATCCGAGGCTCGCCTTGACGTTCGACGAGTCGCGACAGTGGGTGGCCCATGGCACCAACCACCTCGACCTGCTCAGCCGACCGGAAGTCTACGCGCAGATCAAGCGGTGGCTGGCCGCATCGGGCTGAGCGCCAGAATCAATGTGCTGCGCCAGGCGAGCTCGTCACCCCGCGCGCGCCCAGTGCCTGATTCGTGCGGGGTACCCGCGTGCGGAATCATTTCAGATGGAAATTTCCGGCGCCGAACAGTCCGAGCAGCCCAATGACGATCAGATAGATGGCGACGATGTAGTTGAGCAACCGCGGCACGACAAGGATCAGGATGCCGGCGAGAAGCGAAACGATCGGGGCGAGACTCAGGTAATGTTCATCGTTGGCTCCGGTCAGAGGGTCACGCACCTGGTGAGATCGAATCTGGGGCGATCTCACCGGTTCGGGGAATGACTCATAGCACAAAAACCAACAAGAGAACAATCAGCAATAAAGCACCGCCGCCAATATACATTTCGACTCTTCTGGCTGCCCAGCACTCTCCAAGCAGCGGAGCGCGGAATGTATTTAAACACCCGCACGTAGCGAGGTCTGTGCGCTGGCGCACAAACCGCTGGCCGGCGCGAAGCCACAGTCCGCAGGGTGCGCGGTAGTACACTGTATGCGTCCGCAAATGGAGGTATCGGCCAGATGCGGCGCCGCTGTGCGTCTTGCACCGCATGTTACCGGCAGGAAACAATGAGCGAGGCCAAGGCGTGACGAGGACGAGAAACGGTGTCTCCGGGGAGCGCCGGCGACGTGACCTCGCGCAAGCAGGCGGAAGAGGCGCTGCTGAAGGCGGGGGCCCTGCAGCGCGCGATTTTCAACAGCGCCAACTTCTCGAGCATCGCCACCGACGCGAAGGGCGTCATTCAGATCTTCAACGTCGGCGCCGAGCGGATGCTGGGCTACACGGCCGCCGAAGTGATGAACAAGATCACGCCGGCCGACATTTCCGATCCGCAGGAAGTGATCGCGCGCGCCAAGGCGCTGAGCGTCGAGCTCGGAACCCCGATCACGCCGGGCTTCGAGGCCCTGGTGTTCAAGGCCTCGCGCGGGATCGAGGACATCTACGAGCTGACCTACATCCGCAAGGATGGGAGCCGGTTCCCGGCGGTGGTGTCCGTCACGGCGCTGCGCGACGCGCAGGACGCCATCATCGGCTATCTGCTGATCGGCACCGACAACACCGCGCGCAAGCAGGCGGAAGAGGCGCTGCTGAAGGCGGGGGCCCTGCAGAGCGCGATCTTCAACAGCGCCAACTTCTCGAGCATCGCCACCGACGCGAAGGGCGTCATCCAGATCTTCAACGTCGGCGCCGAGCGGATGCTGGGCTACACGGCCGCCGAAGTGATGAACAAGATCACGCCGGCCGACATTTCCGATCCGCAGGAGCTGATCGCGCGCGCCAAAGCGCTGAGCGTCGAGCTCGGAACCCCGATCACGCCGGGCTTCGAGGCCCTGGTGTTCAAGGCCTCGCGCGGGATCGAGGACATCTACGAGCTGACCTACATCCGCAAGGATGGGAGCCGCTTTCCGGCGGTGGTGTCCGTCACGGCGCTGCGCGACGCGCAGGACGCCATCATCGGCTATCTGTTGATTGGCACCGACAACACCGCGCGCAAGCTGGTCGAAGCCGAGCGAAAAAAGCTCGATCAGCGCCTGCGCGACCAGCAGTTCTACACGCGCTCGCTGATCGAATCCAACATCGACGCGCTGATGACCACCGATCCCTCCGGCATCATCACGGACGTCAACAAGCAGATGGAGGCGCTCACCGGCTGCACGCGCGACGAGCTGATCGGCGCGCCGTTCAAGAGCCACTTCACCGATCCGGAGCGGGCCGAAGCGGGGATCAAGCTCGTGCTGAGCGAAAAGAAGGTCACCGACTACGAGCTGACGGCGTGCGCCCGCGACGGCAAGCAAACGGTGGTGTCCTACAACGCGACCACCTTTTACGACCGGGACCGCACGCTGCAGGGCGTCTTCGCCGCGGCGCGCGACGTCACGGAGCGCAAGCGGGTGGAGGCGGAACTGCGGCAGGCCAAGGCCGCGGCCGAGAGCGCGAGCCAGACCAAGTCGGATTTTCTGGCGAGCATGAGTCATGAAATCCGAACGCCGATGAATGCGATCATCGGCATCGCGGACCTGCTCGCGAAGACCCTCTCTCGCCGGAGCAAGACAAGTATGTGCAGATCTTTCGCCGCGCCGGCGACAACCTGCTGAATCTCGTCAACGACATCCTCGATCTCTCCAAAGTCGAAGCCGCGCAGCTCGAGCTGGAACGGACCGGGTTCTCGTTGAACGATCTGCTGGACAAAGTGACGGAGATGGTGGCGGTCCGGGCCCATGAAAAAGGTCTGGCCCTGGTGTGCGAGATCGCGCCGAACAGCGCCCACCGACCTGGTCGGCGACCCGACGCGGCTGCGGCAGGTGCTGCTCAATCTTGCTTGGCAACGCGATCAAGTTCACGGAACTCCGGCGAAGTGGCCCTACGAGTCACGCCGGATGCGGACTCCTCCGTCCCGAACGCATTGCGGTTCACGATCTCGGACACCGGCATCGGCATTCCGGACGAGAAATTGGGCGCGGTGTTTGAGCGATTCACGCAAGCCGACTCGTCCACCACTCGCAGGTACGGGGGCTCGGGGCTGGGGCTCACGATTTCGAAGCGCCTGGTGGAACTGATGGGCGGGCGCATCTGGGTCGAAAGCGGAGTCGGGAAGGGCAGCGTGTTTTCTTTCGCCGTGCCGCTCGAGATCTGGGCCGGGGCCAGGCGGCGGGCGGCCGTGCCGGTCGGCACGGGTCCCGAGCCGCCGCTGCCGGCGCTGCATATCCTTCTGGTGGAGGACTCTCCCGACAACCGCACGATCACGGTGGCCTACCTGCAGGACACGCCGTACCGGGTCGAAATCGCCGAAAACGGGGCCATCGCCTGTGAAAAGTTTACAGCCGGAAACTATGACCTTGTCTCTGATGGACCGGCAAATGCCGGTCATGGATGGCTTGACCGCGACGCGGGCGATTAGAGAGTGGGAACAGGCGAACCACCGGCCGCCCACGCCGATCATCGCACTGACGGCCGCTGCCTTGAAGGGGGATCGAGAAAAGTGTCTGGCGGCGGGGTGCACGGCGTATTTGACGAAACCAATCAAACAAGAGGTGCTGCTGCAAGCGATCAAGGAGCATTCCATAGTCGCGCCTCCGTCATCGAAAGAGGAGAAGCAGCCGGAAGGACACGATCCTTGTGCGTGCGAATCCTAAATTCGCAGACCTGATCCCCGTGTTTCTGCAGAACCGCAGGCAGGATGTCATCGCGATGCTGGACGCCTTGGATCGGGGTGACTTTGAGACCGTGGAGAGTCTGGGGCACGGCATGAAGGGCGCCGGGGGCAGCTATGGATTCCAGGCCATCACTGACATCGGCGCCGCCCTTGAGCAGGCGGCCGAGAGCGCCGACACCGACGCGTCGCGCAAGTGGGTGGGCGAATTGTCCAGGTACCTGGATCGTGTCGAGATCATCTCCGACTAGCCCGTCACACGATTACAGGAGCTGGGTTCTGGCGAGGCAGGCGCGGACGCGTGCGGTGAGCTGCGGGATCGAAAATGGCTTGGTCACATAGTCCGTCACCCCCGCTTCAAAGCCGGCGCGGGTGCTGGGCTCATCGGTCATGGCGGTGAGCATCAGCACAGGCAGGGGCTGAGTCTCGGGCTTGGCGCGGAGCGTTTTCATGACCGCGAGGCCGTCCATGCCGGTCATCTTGTAATCCAGCACCACGAGGTCCGGCATGTGCTCGTCGATCATCCGGAGCGCCTCCGGGCCGCTTGTCGCCTTGCTGACCGTGTACTGATCCTCCTCCAGCGCGCGAACGATCATCGTGAGCGTGTCCGGCTGGTCATCAACCACCAGGATGTGAAAGCGGCGCTGCGCGACGGACGCCTGGAAGGGGTCCGCCGTGACAAACGGCTTCAAGGTGGAGCGCGGCTCCAGGACGAGTTCGCAGCCTTCATACGCGCAGAAGACATCGAGTCCCGTCCCGCGTTGCAAGGCCAGGGTGCGGGCCTTGCGCTCGATGTCCGCGACGAAGTGGTCGTTGTGGCTCGGATCGTGGTGGGTCAGTGCGACCCGCCGCACGCCGGCCGCCGCGGCAATTTGCACCACGTAGTCGTACGTGCTGTGCCCCCAGGTTTTCTTTGGGCCGTACTCCTCGGGCGTGTACTGGGCGTCGTGGATCACGAGATCGGCGTCGGCCATGAATTTGGCGTGCCGGCGGTCTCCCTCGTGCAGGATGGACTCGATGCGGCCCGGCTCGGCACCGGCGCGCCAGAGCTCATCGGAGAACGGCTCGTGGTCCACCAGGTACACCACCGCCACGCCGTCGGCTTCGACTCGGTAGCCCACCGTCATGGCCGGGTGATGGAGAAATTGCGTCGCGACCCGCGCGCCGCCGATTGTGTGGATGCCCTCGGTCAGGTCGTGGTAGGTGATCGCGGCCGGCAGCTGGTTCAACTCGATGGGGAAGTAGGTGAACTCCATCTGGCCGGCCAGCACGTCATGCAGCGAGCCGCGGCTGCCTTCCGGGCCATAGATCGCGACGGAGTTCCCTTTGACAAAGGCCGGGCTGAAGAACGGAAAGCCTTGAATGTGATCCCAGTGCGTATGTCCGAGGAGAATGTTCGAGTTAATGGCTTTCTTGCCTTGGGCCATCAACTCGGCGGCCAGCCGGTGCGCGCCGGTGCCGCAGTCAAAAATCAGAAGGTCGCCGTTGGCAGTGGTCAGCTCGACGCAGGAGGTATTGCCGCCGAAGTAGTTCGTGCCCGGCCCGGGGTGGCGATCGACCCCCTCGTTCCCCAGAAACGTACTCTCATGAGTCTGCGGCTCCCTTGCGTGAGGCACCGACCGATGGGAAATTCGATCCCACTGTTCTAGCGCGTTCGCCAATTGCGGCGGCTGCGCGCAGATTCAGGGCTTGCTAGTTCTGCGCCTTGGGGCATCTTGCCCTCCGACCGCTCGATCCGCAATACCGGCTGCGGCAAAATGGCCCCAATGCCGTTCGATCCGACGTGCATGCAGTGCGTTACGCGATGTCGGGCATAGGATGGTACGTGAGAGGAATGACCGCGTTCAGCGGCCAGGCCGGAGCGACCGGAACGCTCTATTCGGCGATTGCCGTGATCGTCCTGCCCGCAGTGAGCCATATTTGGCACGCGCGTCGGCAGTCATTTGGTCGCTTGTCGCTCTCAGCTTATCGACCTCAGCATCCCATTTCTTGATCTGGCGATTCCATCGTCGCGAAGTATTCGTCTTTCTTGCTCATGATGAGGCTCCTTTGTTAGGTCGTCGAAAACGCGGCGGCACAGCCGCAACGGATAATGCGTCAACGCCTATTCTAGAAGCGGGAGCGTAGTCGTCCGAAGGTCATGCTCCGTTGATAATGCGGTGTCCGGTAGAAGTTGCTCCACCGGTGCTGTTCCTTCTATCGTGGGATCGAAATGCTCGGCCACCGCTTTGCCCCCGAAGGCCGCCCGCAACCGCACCACACCGCCGCACCTACGACGGTGCCTACCTAGGGCCAGCAGCGAGCGTGCCAGCCGCTGCACCAGCAGCAATGCCGCCTGCCGCTGCTCCAAGGCCTACCCAACAGGGTGCGCGCCTGGTGCGCCTGTGATTGGGTCGCGGTTCGTTCCAGGCGATCTTGTGTTGTCATTTTCCATATACGTCTCCGTTCCGTGGAATACGGCGCGTCAAGACTAGCGAGGCTGCGCCCTCCCAGTCGATTTATTTTCCGTTCGGTGGCGCACATAGCTTGGCTCGCCCAGCGCCAGTCGAGATATGACGCATGATGCCCGGTCAGCCAGGGCCGCGCCGGTGGATGCGGGTCGACTCCTGGGCAACAGGACACCGATGCCACCGCATGAGCGTATCGAGAGAAACGACGCTGTCGAGTTCGAGCGGAGCTCTGCGCCCTACCGCCTTGGCCTTGCGCGCTAGAAGAGCGCGCTCAACGTCTGTGAACCGGATTCGCTTTTCCCCTAATCGCAAGCGATCCACTCTGACTCATGGCGGAGTCGCCGACGCTTCTAGGGTGTTGGTCGGGAGGTTTCTAACGCTGGGGTAATCCCGGCCCGCATCGTTGATGTCGAGCGTGCCTCGTAGGCTCTTTTCGCCTAGTCCGGCGGCAACAAGAGCCGCGACTACTGAAGGTGGCATAACTCCGCGCGGCGACAATAGAGCGTTAGCTACCCCATGACGTAGGTAGGAGACGATCGAACTCCGTCTTGACCACCTGGTAGCACTCGCAGGACCGCGCCTCCAGACCCGGGCGATCGAGCACGGTGATCCTGCCTCGGCTGGTAACTGAATCAACCCGGCGTCCTGCAATTTCCCGGCGGCCTCGGTGACGCCTTCGCGGCGCACGCCCAGCATGTTGGCGATCAATTCCTGCGTCATCGACAGTTCGTTCGATTGCCAGGCGATCGAGGCTCAGCAACAGCCAGCGGCACAATTGCTGATCGACCGAATGATGCCGATTGCAGACCGCCGTCTGCGCCATCTGGGTGATCAGCGCCTGGGTGTAGCGCAGCAGGAGATGCATCGTCGGACCGAAACGCCCGAACTCATTCTTGAGCAAATCGGCCTTGAGCCGGAAAGCGTGCCCCGCGCTCTGCACCACCGCGCGGCTGGGCGTGGTCTCGCCGCCCATGAACAGCGATATGCCGAGTATGCCTTCGTTGCCGACGATGGCGATTTCGGCCGACGCGCCATCCTCCATGACGTAGAGCAGCGAAAGGATGGACGTGGTGGGGAAATAGACGTACCGCAACTGGACCCCGGATTCATAGAGGACGTCACCGAGTTCCATCGGTACCAGTTCCAAATGGGATGCCAGCCGCTCGTAGTCGCTCGCCGGCAGGGCGTTAAGAAGATGGTTTTGCTTCGGGGCATGCAGTGAAGACATCGCGGCCGCGTTAGGTCATTGATGTGAGGTTTTGTCCGCCAGTCCCAGCGCTTCTGCCGTCTATTTGAAATGCAACATCGAAATAGATGTCAGTGTGCCGCCATACCTGGCTAGCAGTTTGACGCTGGAAGGAGAAATAATCAGGAGGCTGGCGCGATGATCGTCCACATGTTTGCGCCGAATTACGAATCCTTGCTCAACGAGCCTGGCTAACTTGCGACGTACCGTCGTGCGCGAACGGATGTTCAGCAGAAAGAGCTGTTTCAGCGTTAGTGGTTGCCCCTGCTCTTCCGCATACCCGATCTCGATGACGATATCGAAATCGACGATGGACTTGAGGAAAGGAAGTTGCTTCCTTTCAAACTCTCTGATTTTTTCAACCCAGTGAATAACTTCATGGTTTTTATCGTTTTCACTGCCAATAGCGTTGGTATGGTGTGGCTCAATTATGCTGCTGGCAAGCCCAATTGGGTTCCTTTTTGGCACCTACAACGTTGCCAGCGCCTTTGCGAAAATCGTCTCAAGCCAGACATGGAAAACGTAATGGGAATGAAAACGGCTTGCGCCCAATGGAGAAATACCACCACGGCGATGAGTCGAAAGACCTCGCCCGGCCATTGATGATGTGCGTGGCGGTCAGCCAAGACATCGCGTTCGGTGTATGCCCCAGCGCGCGCGTCTCGTTCGTCTTAAGTCGCCATGCACTTGCGAAAATTGGCCGGCAGGGATGGAGTCCTCTGGGGCGTAGCAGGGTTAGACTTCCATTCGTTGACGAGGTGATCCAAAGAGGCGACGCGATCTCCTGGCAATGCTCGGCGACGTGGCGAAGCAAAGCGATTTCAAGTCATCGCAGGGCTGTTGACGACGCTTTGGTAGTGCAGCGACGATGAATGCGGTTGGCGCTTATTGCGACCGCTCGTTAGCCGCCGTGATCCCAGGAGCCATACTCGTGGTAGCCGTCCCCACGGTAGTAACCGTCAGCTGGTGACCTACCTGAATAGCCCTAGGTTGAGCCGCTGCTGCAGAAGGCAGCCCACCATTTGACATAGTGCAACATCCGTGCGGTATCGCACAGACGGTGCGACGGCCGCCCGGCATTCTCGCGCTGTACTTAGATCCGAAAAACAGAAAAGGAGTATTTATCATGAAGCGATTGATAGCGCTAATGCTTGCTACATCTTACGTCCTCCTCGCCGGGCTTGCCGGCTGCAATACAATCCAGGGCGCCGGCAAGGACGTTGAGCGCGGCGGCGAAAAGATTCAGAAGGAAGCGCAGGAAAACAAGAAGTACTGACAGCAAAAAGAAACTGTCCGGATTGGCTGCCTGTTGCGAGCGCACGCTCGACTTTTCCTTGGCTGGTCTGCGCAAGAAGAACCCGCCGTTTCAGTTGCGCCGTACCGGAGAGTGCTTACCGGCGGAGGGAAGATTGAGCACCCCCACCGCGGAGTGCCGTTGTCCAGTTCGCCTGCTGTCTCTTTAAGGTAGCGTTTTTGAGCGGACGAAATGCCTGCTCAAATCGGGCGCATTCTCAAGCTGGATCGCTTGCGCCTGCGTGGACCAGTGGCGCGCGCTCCTTTGCTAGCTAGCGCCCTATCCCTTCACTACGGAGTCGTTGACAACCGTTGCCTACGCAACATGGCCGACCGATGGAGCTTTGAGAAACGAGGGGCAAGTCGTGATGCGCTACAAAATTCTACATACCGCGCTGGCAACCTCGTTTGGCACAAGCGCCGCCGATCCGCCCGGACCGAGCGATCGGCTCCATAGCCCTCAATGGCCTACGGAGATTTGACGATCTCGATCGGCGCTCTGTTGTCCGTTACTGCCCGTGATGCTCGGACTCGCGCGTCCAGCGACCGGGGTGGAACTCGTGACGACCATTGGCCTCATGCCAACGATCGGGGGCCCATTCATATCCGTTGCGCGCCCGCATCGAGTGACCACTGACCCACACATGCCGATCCCGTTGCCAGGCCCAATATCCAGGCGCCCACGTATAGCCACGGCGCATCTCGGGAACGACTTTCGACCCGCGCCGGCGGCGGGCTATCTCGATAACAATACTGCGTGCGAGCGCCGATTCGGATGAAATGCCGCCCGCAAGGACCAGCGACAGCAACATGCTTCGCCAGGCCCCGTTCAACGCTCCCTTGGAGCCAGCGCTGTTAGTTTTTGATCTCATGAAGTCAACACCTTTGGTTGATAGTGGAGAGGTCCCACGATGGTGATGATCTATCTATCGCAAGAGCAGGTCGGTACGGTGCCGCACACACACAACGGTTCCCCTTCATGACCAAGCTGTGCACGACAGTCCGACGCTCGCGTTTTCTCTTGCACGACTAGCCGAGGATTCGATCGTACGATTCCCGATCTGCGGTGTAGCACCCGCAGGAAGCGGCCTTGAGTCCACGCCGGTCGAGAATCGTGATATCGCCGCGGCTGTAATGGATCAGGACTACGCTTTCTGCAGGGACCTCGCCGCTTCGGTGACGCCGACTCGCCGGACGCCCAGCATCAAGGCCAGGAATTCCTGCGTGATACGGAAGGTGTCAGCGTGTGCGCGATCCTGGGTCATCAGCAGCCAGCGGGCAAGCCGCGCCTCGACCACGTGGAAGCGCGTGCAGGCTGCCGTCTGCGCAAGCTGGCTCAAATGGACGAACACATAGCGGTCGATGTCGCGCCGCAGCGTCTGGCTGCGTCCGAGTTCGTGGCGGAAGGTGGCGGCGTCCATTCGCAATGCAGATCCCGCGCCCTGCACCACTGCGCGCACCGGCGAAACGTCCAGGCCGAGCGCGAGCGGAATCCCGAACATGCCTTCGTTACCGACCAGACCGACTTCGAGCGACGCGGACTTGTCGATCGGCATGATCAGCGAGATGAAACCGATGGTCGGAAAATAGACGCAGCTGATGCGCTCCCTGGGTGTGTAAAGGACGTCCGCAAACGTGAGCTCGACCGTTTCGCACCCGTCCAGCATTCGGCGCAGGTCGCGGCTCGGCAGTGCTTCGAGCAAGCGATTGGCAGCGGGCGCTCGTTCCTTCGATGTCACCGATACTCTCCTCGGGAGTCGGTGAAACGCGGCCGTCAAGACTCGAGGAATTGGGGGCGCAATTCCGATGCCCAATGCCGACGATGGAAGCGCAGTCTCACCTACTGCGACTTGCGCTAGAGTATGGCGACGCTGTTGCCCCGTCTGGACGCTACCGCACACAAGCACTCAGCGCGGCGGATCACGGCGCAAAAAGGCAAAAGGGTTCGGAGAGCTACGTAACAGCGTAGAGCAGGAGACGATCGAACTCCGTCTTGGCCACCTGGTAGCACTCACAGGACCCCAGGCCCGGGTGATTCAACTTCACCTGCGCGTCGTCGAAGGCGATAGCGATCTGTCGAGATGGGAATCGACGTCAACCGTACTCGCATGCCTTGCTCTAGCGGAGGCCAAAAACCATAACACTGCCATCACAACGACAACCAGGCCAACAATATAAATGAGTCGATTCATGATTTCGCCTATGAGGTACTCGGTCGCGCGAAAGGCCGCAGTCAGCAAATCCGATGGGGCCAATCCTCCAGCACAACTGCACGACGGGCCACGTTACTACCGTCGTCCGGACCCCAGTTATCGTGTACCACCAGCATGACCGGCTTAACGAGCTCGCACCGCCGCGACGTAACGCAGTGCCAGCGATATCTGTCGACGCTTTATTTCCTCCGTAATGACAGCGGCCGGGGCATCGATGGGAGTTGCGGGGTTTTCTGTGCCACTTCGATTGCTTTGTGGGCGTCATACGGCGCGCCATTGATGACGGTCTCGTCCACCGGGTCGGCCGGTTTGACTTCACCAGATGCCCAGAAAGTGTTAATCCTGCTCATTGGTGTTCCTTCATGGCAATCGACTATTGGCGGTCCGTCGACAACGCGGGCGAGTTCCTGCGCGCTGCGCCGTCAGCGGGCTTTCCTGCCCTCTTGTCGGGCGCCTGCTCGACGTCTCCCACACCTCAAGTCTGGTTCGCAGCGCGACGCGCGCCCATTGTGCACGGGGCTAGGCGGAAATCTGCCAACGCCCAGCAATCTGCACGTCACGATTGAATCCTGTGCCATACCGGAGCCGTTGCGTCTTGTTAACGCCGCGCAGGATTGCGACTCTGGCGCGACCCAATTCCGGCGCCGGGAATGGCCAACGCGTCATAACGCGCGTCGCCCGCTGATGAGGTTAAGTAGGATCATGATGACGGCAACTACCAGAAGAATGTGGATAAACCCGCCCAAGGTGTAGGAAGTCACGAGCCCGAGGCACCACAATATGAGCAGAACAACCGCAATCGTATAGAGCATGGAATATCCCTTTCACTTCCGGTTTCCCGGTCGTTGACTGACGTGAGCTTCTACCGCGGGCTGGCTGCAACGTTATCCGCTGCGGTTCCGATCTCGACGACCAGCCAACTCTGCACCGCCACAAGCGGGATGCTCGGGTAATGCATCTCGGGACCTGATGGTAGATTGGCCGGCTTCACGTTCGCCGTCTGTTCGGCAACGCACACTGCGTTTGCCCGGCAAACCGGCGCATGCCCGCCAGACGTTCGAGACTCGGAGCAACGTCTTACCCATTCGACATGGAAGAGCCCGTCAGTTGAATTGATCAGCGCATCCTCGAACGGCCTCGGCATCTGCGGAATCGTCCTGGATTAGAAGCATGTTTTGAGACATAGATGGTTCGAGGCGGTTTATGCAACAAGTCCCTAGGCGAACTGCACGAGCGAACGTTTCATCCACAACGGCGTATGAAGCTAAAGTAAGCGTGGACTTTCAGCGCCCGCACAAGGTCGGCCAAGAGGCGTGACGCATGGCTGTGACGCTGCATTGAAATGCGCTTCAACGTATTAGCAAGCGCGTTGTTGAGCGTTTAGCTATTTGACGTTGGAAGCCCAAACCGCGTCGACATTGCGCGGGAAGTTGGTTAGCGCATCGCGAGAAAATCGCTGACCCACTCTGCGCCGTCCCCTCCGACGTATCGCTTGCCTCGATAAGGCACGCCGCGCCGAAGCTGCACGACGAGAAGCGTATACCTTTGCCGTGTGGCCCCTTCCGACGTTACGTCGCGAACGGTCACTCGGAACTGGTGCGGAATGTATCCGAGTGCCACTAGTTGCGAAGAGAACGCGTCTTTCTCGTCTCGGCGCGCCAGTGCGTCATGCTCTCCCGCCCATTTCACACCGTCGCCAGCGCTTGCCGATAAATCTGCCGCCTCAACTTTTCTTCCTGCGGTGGCCCATCTAGTGGTTTGTGATTCACGCTTTCAGATTGCGCCCGGGTCGGTCCATTGTCCGTTCGGTGGTCTACATAGCGCATTCAGCCGTGCGCTCGGATTAGGCGGTAGGGTCGAGCCAAACGACATCAGGACGCAAAAAGTCACTTTCGAAAGGCAGCCCGATTCGCGGCCGAGACTGCGACCCGCGAGGCGTCCATGCGCCCTTGGTAATATGGTTCCCGGTAGGAGTTACCCCGCCGGTGCTGTTCCTTCCATCGTGGCATCGAAGTGCTCGGCCACCGCTTTGCCGCCGAGGCCGCCCGCAACGGTTAACGCCAGTAGCCCGCGCGGGCGATGGACATTGGCCGTAAGCGAGCGCCGATTCGCGCAATTTGACTTGGTGGGACCCGGAGACGTTTCAACCGACCATGACAGGATGACGCCGTGGACTACGCCAACGCGTCGGCCCAGGTCGCCGGCGAATTACGTGCGCGACAATCGGCAGACGATCGCCGCCGCCGCGGCGGTCGGTAACCTTGTCGGTGTGTTGATCAGCCGCCACTGATCCGCATGACGACTAGCTTGCCTTCCTTCGTATCGCTGCAAAGCCCGCGATAGCCGTGAGCCCAGCGAGCATCACCATCGCCCACTCGGAGAGCGCGGGGATGGTTGTGCCACCGCCGGCGAATGGGGTGCAAGTAGGGACAGTAATGGTATCTGCATCTGTCGTGACCGTTCCGCCAAATGCCAGGGCTCTTCCCGTCAAGTTTGCAAAATGTCCTATCGTGATACCAGCAGCATCAAGGATATTTCCGACGAACGTAGGAGTAGGGGACAGTGCAGCGTTTGCTCCCAGCGTCGTGGCGCCGACGGGAGCCCAAAATACATCGGAGGCGCAAGCGCCACCTGCCAAGATGACCATTGAATTGGCCCCTGTATTAAGCGCGCCCCGGGCCTGAAGATATAAACGCCGGCGCCATTGAGGGTCACTGTCGTGGATAGCGTTACATTCATTGCGCCACCACTGGAATAACAACCGGGAGGGATGGTTCCAGGCGGACCCCCGATAATTACCGTGTCTAAAGCAACCGCGCCAGCGCCGAGAGATGTACAGGGTTGACCAAGCAGATTCGCCGAGGCGAGGCCTTGATCCACCCCTGTTGCAGGAGGACAAGGCGTAACGGTTGTGCCGGTAATAGTCAGAGGTGGTGTTACGGGTGCCGTCGTATAACAAACAGCAGGTTGCAAAGCAGTTCCATTGATAATGGTTTGCGGCGCGGTGTTGGAATTGGTGAAGGTGCTGGAAACGACACCGTAGGTGCTGGTCGATCCAAGGTTCGGCGCGGTCGCGGCCCATGCTCGGGCGGAAACCAAAAAACACAGCGAATCCCAGCGTTGCCAGAAAGCCAGGATAATTTCGCCCAGGCCCAGAGTTCGCTTCGGCAGCAGGGGGCACGCCGTGATGGGATTGAGCGACGCAGGCAGTACGAGCAGTCATGGCATTCTCCACACGTTATCGTACAAGTGCTGGGCCAAGTATCCGGGTTGAGCGAGAGGTTCCAACCTCGTTTTGTTGCTGGTGATGAATCCTGGTTGCGTCCGCAGCGAAATGCTGCCGACAACACCCTGTCTTTCAGCGCGCCTTTACCGCGAAATATGATCTGTATTCACTACCGATTATGTCCGATGGAGCTTAACGAGCGCGCAACGCGGCGACATATACGGTGCGCTATCGGTAGTAACCGCGACAAGTTTGTCTAGTATCGCTTCGAACCGCGCTGATTTGACCGACCGCTCCGCTTCATGATTAGTTACGCTCGACATAGCCCCCTGCAGATAGGCCACATGCCCTTCCGGGCCGGCCGTCACGCTCTGGCTGGATGGCAACAAACCCAACCGTTAGCGACGCTTTGGCTCAAAACATAGATCGATTACGAACGGGAGTCTGTGCGTTAGCTGGCATTAGACGGGACGCGCTATGTACGCCGCCGAACGGACGATAGACCGGTCCCGGGCAGTGACGAGGGATGTAGAACGGAAGTGGCACCAATGTGGCACAAAATCAGAAAACGGCGGGGACCAGGGCGTTGCGCGTTTTGTAAGTGTTTGAGCCGCCGCTGAAATTTGGCACGCCCGACAGGACTCGAACCTGTTACCCCCGGCTTAGAAGGCCGGTGCTCTATCCAAATGAGCTACGGGCGCCCGGGCCACGCATTTGTCACTCGCCTTGCACTCATCTTCCATTCACTTGGCGCGGATTGTCGAACATCGAGCCAAGCCGGTCGGTGGTCGGGGTGGAGAGATTTGAACTCCCGACATCTTGCTCCCAAAGCAAGCGCGCTACCAGACTGCGCTACACCCCGAAGAAGTCGAATTATCGCGTGTAATCGATCACCCGGTCAAACTTCTCTCCCGCGCGGCCGCTGCGGCGCGACCTCGTTCAGAAGCGAATTTTGCCCGTCAGCAAGTCCTTGAACATCACCCAGTCGCCGATGAAGCTGTAAACCGGATAGGTAAATGTCGCCGGCCGGTTATGCTCGAAAAAGAAGTGCCCGATCCAGGCGAAACCGTAACCCGCAACCAGCGCGCCGAGGAGCCACCAGGCGTTGCGAGTGAGAAACGCCGTTGCCAGAAAGGCGATGACCAGCGTCGTGCCGACAAAATGCAGGCGACGGCACGTCGGATTCGCGTGTTCGGAAAGATAGAAAGGATAGAACTCTCGAAACGATTGGTAGCGCTGGCTCATGCGCGTCCTCCCTAAAACTCAAAGCGGAGCGATGCAAGCCGGCCCATTCGACCGGCGCGATTCTATGTTTCTCTCTTGAGCTGCGGAAACAGGATAACGTCACGTATCGAGGGACTGTCGGTCAACAGCATCACGAGTCGATCGACACCGATGCCCTCGCCTGCCGTTGGCGGCAAGCCGTATTCGAGGGCACGGATGTAGTCCGCGTCGTAGTGCATTGCCTCGGCATCGCCCGCTTCCTTCGCCTTAGCCTGCTCGTCGAAGCGGGCAGCCTGATCTTCCGGGTCGTTCAGCTCCGAAAATCCGTTGGCGAACTCGCGGCCGGTGATGAAAAGCTCGAAGCGCTCGGTGATCCACGGTTGATCGTCGCTTGCGCGCGCGAGCGGTGAGACCTCCGTTGGATAATCGACGACAAAGGTCGGCTGCACAAGCAATGATTCGACACACTCCTCGAATATGGTGAAGTGGATCTGGCCTAGGCCAGCCGTGGCCGGCACGTCGACACCCTTCCGGCTCAAGAATGCGCGCAACATCGCGCCGTCACCTAGGTTCACGTCTGGGCCCGCAAGTTCGGGCACATACTTTCGAATCGCTTCTACGGTGTTTATGCGATCGAATGGCTTGCCCAGATCGATCGTCATTCCCTGGTATGCGACCGTGGTTGTGCCACACACCTGCTGCGCAACATCGCGCAGCAGCGCTTCGGTGAGATCCATCAAATAACGGTAGTCCTGAAACGCCTCGTAGAACTCCAGCATCGTGAACTCGGGATTGTGCCGCGTCGAGATGCCTTCGTTGCGAAAGTTGCGGTTGATCTCGAACACTTTTTCCAGTCCGCCCACGACCAGCTTCTTGAGGTAGAGCTCGGGCGCGACCCGGAGGTACAGATCGGTGTCGAGCGCATTGTGATGGGTGATGAACGGCCGCGCGGCCGCGCCTCCCGGAATGGGATGCATCATCGGGGTTTCCACCTCGAGATAGCCGCGAGCGACGAAGAATTCGCGCATCGCCTGCACGATTTGCGATCGTGCGACGAAGACCCGCCGCGTCTCGGGGCTGGTGATCAGGTCGACATAGCGCTGCCGATATTTCTGCTCCTGGTCGGTGAGGCCGTGGAATTTTTCCGGCAAGGGCCGCAGCGCCTTCGACAGCATGCGCAAGTCGCGTGACCTTGACGGTCAGCTCACCGGTCCGGGTCTTGAACAGCGTTCCACGCGCGCCGACGATGTCACCCAGGTCCCAGTGTTTGAAGGCGTCGTGGGTTTCGGTGCCGGCATGATCGTTGGTCACGTAGAGTTGAATGCGGCCGCTCATGTCCTGCAGCGTCGCAAAGCTTGCCTTGCCCATCACCCGCTTGAGCATCATGCGTCCTGCCACCGCGACGCTGGTGGGCGCTGACTCGAGCTCCTCGGCGGTCTTCGCGTCATGCGCCCGGTGCAGCTCCGCGGCAAGCGCATCGCGGCGAAAATCGTTCGGGTACGCATTTCCCTGCGCGCGCAGCGCGCTCAGCTTGCCGCGCCGCTCGGCGATGATCTGATTCTCGTCCGGCGGCTCTTGACTCTCCGGCGGCCCTTTCTTATTTTCCTCTTTCGACATCTAGACTCCCTGCTTCAGGCTCGCGGCAATGAAGTCATCGAGGCCGCCGTCGAGGACGGCCTGCGTGTTGCCGACCTCGTAATTGGTTCGCAGATCCTTGATGCGCGATTGATCGAGGACGTACGAGCGGATCTGATGTCCCCATCCGATATCGGTCTTGGCGTCTTCCAGCTTTTGCTGCTCGGTCTGGCGCTTGCGCAGCTCGAGGTCATAGAGCCGCGACTTGAGCATGGCCATCGCCTCGGCGCGATTGCGGTGCTGCGACCGGTCGCTCTGGCATTGCACGACGATGTTGGTCGGGAGGTGGGTGATGCGCACCGCGGAATCGGTCTTGTTGATGTGCTGGCCGCCCGCGCCCGAAGCGCGGAAGGTGTCGATGCGCAAATCGGCGGGATTGATGTCGACGTCGATGGTGTCGTCGACCTCGGGATAAACAAAGACGCTGGCGAAGGAAGTGTGGCGGCGGGCGTTGGAATCGAACGGGCTCTTGCGCACCAGGCGGTGCACGCCGGTCTCGGTGCGCAGATAGCCATACGCATAGTCGCCGGTGACCTTGACGGTGGCGCTCTTGATGCCGGCGACTTCGCCCGCCGGACTCCTCCAGCACGTCGACCTGGTAGCCCTTGCGCTCGCAGTAGCGGATGTACATGCGCAGCAGCATCGACGCCCAGTCCTGCGCCTCCGGTGCCGCCGCTGCCTGCCTGGATGTCGATGAAGCACGGATTGGGGTCCATCGGATCGTGAAACATCCGCCGGAACTCCAGATCGGCGACCGTGCGCTGCGAGCGTCGCCGCGTCGGTCGCGACGGCGTCGAGCGTGGCGTCGTCTGCCTCGGCGCGAGCCAGCTCGAACAGCTCGCTGCTGTCCTTGAGGTGGCCGTCCAGATCGGTCAGCGTGCCGACGACGCCGTCAAGCTGCTTTTTTCCTTGCCGAGCTCCTGTGCCCGCTTCTGATCGTCCCAGACCTTGGGATCCTCGAGCTCGCGTACGACCGCGGCCAGCCGCGTCGACCTTGATATCGAAGTCAAAGATACCTCCGCAGATCGGCCGCACGCTGCTGAAGGTCGGACAGCAAATTGGCGATCTGGTTGACACGTTCGGCTTCCATGGACTCGATCCGGACTTTAAGCGTCGACCGGCACGATTATACGCTGTGCCCTATATGAAGATCAGCCGCCGGCGCCACCTTCCGATGTTTCCCTCGACCCCCAAATCCCCTATGATAGGAGTACATTGCGGAACGTAGCTCAGTGCGCACTTCGGCCCGAGCGCGTTCCGGCGTTTGCGCCGCGGCACCTTGTGCACAACGCCGCTCTGCGTTCGCATATTTCGAATCCGCATTCTCGGAGCAATCATGGCCGTGCTGTTCGTGAACAATCAGCGCTACCCCGTCGAGCCTCCCGGACGACACGCCGCTGCTGTGGGTGCTTCGCGACCATCTGCAACTCGTCGGCACCAAGTATGGCTGCGGGATGGCACTGTGCGGCGCGTGCACCGTGCTCCTCGATGGTGTCGCCACGCGCTCCTGCACACTGCCGATCTCCGGCGTGAAACCCGGCGTGGAGATCACGACCATCGAGGGGCTCAAGTCCAAGGAAGGCAAGGCGGTGCAAGCGGCGTGGGAACGACTGGACGTTCCGCAGTGCGGCTACTGCCAATCCGGGCAGGTGATGTCGGCCTCCGCGCTGCTCGCCAAGATCAAGAGGCCCAGCGACGCCGATATCGACGCATCGATGGCCGGAAACGTGTGCCGATGCGCGACCTATGTGCGCATTCGTGCGGCGATTCACGAAGCGGCGAGGACGCTGGCGTGAATATGGGCGATCGCGATCCGATGGAATCAAAAGCCATGACGGAAGTCCTGCCCCGAGACAGACAGCGGCGTCGATTCCTCAAGACCTCGGCCGCCGCCGCGCGCGGGCCTCACGCTGGCGATCCATCTTCCTGGCCGGTCGTTCGCGCAGATGGCGGGCCCTGGCGTGGCTGCCGGCCGCGCGCCGCAAGGAGCCGCGGGTGCGTGGGAACCCAATGCATTCATTCGGGTCGGCGCGGACAATACCGTCACCGTGTTCGTCAAGCATCTCGAAATGGGCCAGGGAACGTTCACCGGGCTGCCCACGCTGGTGGCCGAGGAAATGGATGCCGCCTGGGCCCAGATGCGGGTCGAAGGCGCTCCCGCCGACGCCGCGCGCTACAACAATCTGTTCTGGGGGCCGGTTCAGGGCACGGGCGGCTCGACGGCGATGGCGAACTCGTACGACCAGCTGCGCAAGGCCGGAGCAGCCGCGCGCGCCATGCTGGTTGCGCGCGGCGGCGAAGCGCTGGAACGTGCCGCCGGATTCCATCCGCGTCGTCAACGGCGTCGTGACGCACGCGTCCGGCAAGAAGGCGACGTTCGGCGAGCTGGCCGTGGCGGCAGCGAAGCGAGCCCGTGCCGGCGGACGTCAAGCTGAAGGACCCGAAGGACTTCGTCTACATCGGCAAGCGCGTGCCGCGCACCGACTCGCGCGCCAAATCGAACGGAACCGCGCGCTTTACGCAGGATGTGCAGCTCCGAAGGCCTGCTTACCGCGGTCGTCGCGCATCCGCCTCGCTTTGGCGCCACGCGTCGCATCGTTCGACGCCAGCGCCGCGCAAAGGTCCAGGGCGTCAAATACATCGTCGAAGTCCCCAACGGCGTCGCGGTGCTCGCGGTGAGCTTCTGGCAGGCGAAAAAGGCGCGCGACGCATTGAAGATCGAGTGGGACGAGTCGAAGGCGTTCAAGCGCTCGTCTGCCGACATCATGGCCGACTACAAAAGCTGGCCGGCCACGCCAGGGACGGTGGCGCGCAACGACGGCGACGCGGTCAAGGTTCTTGCCAGCGCGGCCAGGACGCTGGAAGCATCGAATTCGAGTTTCCTTTCTCGCGCACGCCGCAATGGAGCCGATGAATTGCGTCGTGAGCCTCGGCGCCGACGGCTGCGAGGTGTGGAACGGCGAGCAGTTTCAGCACGATCGACCAGGCGCGCTGTCGCGGAAGTCGTCGGCCTGGCGCCGGAGCAGGTGAAGATCAACCAGCTCTTCGCCGGCGGCAGCTTCGGGCGCCGCGCCAATCCGGCTATCCGACTATTTGCGCGAAGCGGCGATACATCGCCAAGGCGATCAAAGGTGCGCAGCGCCGGTCAAGCTGGTGTGGACGCGCGAAGACGACATGCGAGCCGGGTACTATCGCCCGATGTACTACCACACGATCAAGGCCGGCGCTGGACGCGCAGCGGCAACGTGAGTCGCGTGGCAGCAACGCATCGTCGGACAGTCGATTCTTGCCGGAACGCCGTTCGAGAAAATGATGGTCAAGGATGGCGTCGACGCGCACCTCGGTCGAGGGTGCGTCGTCGCTCCCTATGCGATTCCCAACCTGCTGGTCGAGCTGCATTCGCCGAAGATCGGCGTGCCGGTGCAGTGGTGGCGTTCGGTCGGTTCGACGCATACCGCGTTTTCGACCGAGACCTTCATCGACGAGCTTGCCGTTGCCGCCGGCAAGGATCCGGTCGCGTTCCGCAAGACTCTGCTGGCGGCCAAGCCCGCGCCATCTCGGCGTGCTGAAACTCGCGACGGACAAAGCCGGCTGGGGCACGCCGCTGGCGCGCGGGCAAGGCCGGCGAAAAGCGCGGTCGCGGCGTCGCCGTGCACGAGTCGTTCAATACCGTTGTTGCGCAAGTCGCCGAAGTGACCGTCTCAGCCGACGGCAAATTCAGGGTCGACCGCGTGGTTTGCGCGGTCGATTGCGGCGTGGCGGTCAATCCCGACGTGATCCGCGCGCAAATGGAAGGCGGCATCGGGTTCGGCCTGTGCCGCGGCGCTCCACAGCGCGATCACGCTCAAGGACGGCGTCGTCGAGCAATCCAATTTTCACCAATACCCGCCGCTGCGCATCAACGAAATGCCGAAGGTCGAAGTGCACATCGTCGCATCGACGGAAAAGCCGACGGGCGTCGGCGAGCCCGGCGACGCCGGTCATCGCTCCCGCCGTAGCCAACGCGATTGCCGCAGCGACCGGAAAGCGCCTGCGCTCGCTTCCTCTGGCGATCGCATGAAAGCGGCATTGCTGAGCATGTTACGACTAGCCGGCTTGATGCTCGTCGTCGCGGCGAGTGCGCTTCACGCCGAGCCCGGGGTCACGCCGACCTCCATCCTCATCGGCCAGTCCGCGGCGTTTTCCGGCGCGGCGTCGGAACTGGGAACGGAGATGCGCACCGGCGCGGCGGCATACTTCCGGGTCGTCAACGCTGCCGGAGGCGTCCACGGGCGCAAGATCGAGATGCGGTCGCTCGACGACGGCTACGAGAGCGACCGGGCCGCGGCCAACACCAAGAAGCTCATCGACGACGGCGTCTTCCTGCTGTTCGGTTATGTCGGCACGCCGACGTCGAACGCCTCGAAGCCGATCTTCACCGCCGCGCGCGTTCCCTTCGTCGGGCCGTTCACCGGCGCTGAGTCGCTGCGCACGCCGCTCAACCGCTACATCTTCAATGTCCGCGCGAGCTACTTCGACGAGACCGAAAAGATCGTCGGCCAGATGACCGGTCAGGCCCTCGACAAGATTGCCGTCTTCTATCAGAACGACGATTACGGCAAGGCGGGCCTGGCCGGCGTCGAAGCGCGCGATGGAGCGGCGAAACATCAAGATCGTGGCCACCGGCACCGTCGAGGCGCAACACCGTCGACGTTGCGGCGGCGGTCAAGTCGATCGGCAAGGTCGAGCCGCAGGCGGTCATCATGATCTCGGCCTACAAGTCCTGCGCCGCGTTCATCAAGGCGATGCGTGCTGCCGGCTTCAATCCGCAGTTCATGAACGTCTCCTTTGTCGGCAGCAAGGCGCTTGCCAAGGAGTCCGGACTGGACGGTCGCGGCGTCGCCGTCTCGCAGGTGGTTCCGTTCCCGTGGAACATTGGCGTGCCGGTGGTCAAGGAGTACCAGCAGCTGCTCGAAGCCTCCACCGGCAAGCAGGACTATTCGTTCACGAGCCTGGAAGGATTCATCGCCGCCAAGGTTCTGGTCGAGGGCTGCGTCGTACGGGTAACGACCTAACGCGCGAGAAATTCATCACGCGCCATGGAGACGATCGCGCGATTTCGATCTCGGCGGTTACTGGGTCACCTTCACCCCGGCGAGTCACAACGGATCGAAGTTCGTCGAGCTGACCGTCATCGGCAAGGATGAACGATTCCTCCGCTAGCTTGCGCACCATGGGGACGCCCCGCCGGCTTCGAGCCCGGCACCGCTCTGCCCAAGGAACTCGCTGCCGCGTCGATCTGCTTTGTGTGGCGCGATGACAAGATTCTCGCGCGCGACGGCGATCCGCCGGCGCTGCCGACTTTCGCCGACGTCATGCGCACTGGGGATCGACGGCGCGCGTCATTACCTCGGCCGCTACGAGGGGCATCGATTGCATCGCGTTGCGCGTCGGCGCCGAGGTCCCCGAGCTCGAGGGCTGGCAGTGGCGCGGGCTGCGCTCGCTGTTCCTGCAGATCCCCGACCCGCTGCTGGCACTCGCCGGCCGCTCGTCCCAGGTTGCCGAATGGGATCGCAGCCATCGCTACTGCGGCCGCTGCGGGACGCCCACGCTCGACAAGCCGGACGAGCGCGCCAAGCAATGCCCGGCGTGCGGATACGTGGTCTCATCCGCGCGTGTCGCCGGCGATGATGGTGCTCGTCACCCGCGGACGCGAATTGCTGCTGGCGCGCGCCAACCGCTTTCCCAACGCGATGTACAGCGCGCTCGCGGGATTCGTCGAACCGGGAGAATCGATCGAGGATTGCATGCATCGCGAAGTCACGGAGGAAGTCGGCGTCGAGCGTCGAGAATCTGAAATACTTCGCGAGCCAGTCGTGGCCGTTCCCGCACTCGCTGATGATCGCGTATACCGCGGAATACGCCGGCGGCGAGGCATGCGGCCCTGCGACGCGCGAGATCGCCGACGTGCAGTGGTTCTCGATCGACGCGCTGCCGCAGCTGCCGGGGCTCGTCAGCATCTCGCGAAAGTTGATCGACGCG
>ERZ1370068.9037-contig-7845_pt1 | contig 44961 bp, 68 predicted proteins | sample MGYA00561227_ERZ1370068 | MGnify/ENA primary metagenome ERZ1370068 (study PRJEB38410, sample SAMEA6850437) | metagenome | study: Metagenomic assessment of the ecological functions of the soil: analysis of the soil microbiota associated with the...
GCATTGCTCGAGAGATCACGTCCGCGTCGACGCCGAGGAACTGGATCGGCTTGTCGATCAGGCCGAGGTCCGACAGCAGCCTTGTTGATCAGGCCGAACGGTCGGGTCGAACAGCCAGACCCACGCGCAGGCTCGACACGCCGAGGCCGATGACGACCGGGATGAAGATGATCGCCCGCGTCGTCGCGACGCAGGGCGGAGTTCGGCGCGACGAGCAGCGGCGAGCAGGTAGCCGCCGACCATCAGGATCGGCGTGATGAGGATCGTGTACTTCAGCGTGTAGCCGAGCGAGCGTCCAGAACTGCGCGTCGTTGAAGCTGCCGCCGTGAAGTTGCCGAGCCCGACGCGCTTCGGCGGCGTGATGAGCGACCAGTTGGTGAACGACATCGCCACCATCTGGGCCACCGGGTACGCCGTGAAGACCAGCACGAAGAGGACCGCCGGCGCCAGCGTAGAGCAGTCCGGTCAGCTTTCGACGTCGGATCGGCGGTCATTCGCTCTCCACGGCTGGACACGACCGGTGGCGGTCCGGATCGCCGATTGTGCGAGCGATGCGGCGGATCGGCCGGCCAGAGCGTCGGAGCTGGCGGCCGCGGCGCTGCGGAGGAAGCGCCGCGGCCGATCGCGCTGCGGCTGGAGGACTCTGCGAGCGAGCCTACTTGCAGGAGATCGCCTTCATCGCCGTCTTGCCGTCGGTGATGACCGTGTCGAGGTCGTCGGTCGTGTAGTAGGCCCGCTGGAGCTGCTGCAGCCAGGGACCGGCCGGATCGTTGATCTGCTCGAAGAACGTCAGCGATGTACGGCGTCCGGCCGACGGCCAGCGCCTTGGCCACGTCCGCGATCAGCGGCTCGGCCTTGTAGTACTGGTTGTCGGTGAGCTTCGGGTCGGTGCGGGTCGGTCAGGTTGAGCGCCTTGGCGTACAGCTCGACCTGTTGCGTGTCCGTTCAGCAGGTAGTGCATGAACGCGAGCGCGTCGTCGACGCGCTTGCTGCCCTTCGGGATGACGACCAGGTCGCCACCGATGAACGAGGCGTACTTGCCGGCCTCCATGCCCGGCAGCAGGCTGATGCCGAACGTGAACGGATGGTCCTTCATCTGGTCGCGCGCGAGCACGATGTTGAAGTTGCCGGTCCCCATCATGCCGATCTTGCCCGTGCCGAACTGCTCGGCGAACGTGGCACCGGTCTCGGCCCGCGCGCTGTCGGGGACGTTCTTGGCCGCGACCATGTCGCGCGCCCACTGGTCGACCTGCTTGACGCCGTCGCCGACGAGCGGCTCGTCGCCGCACTTGCCGGCCTCGATCGTGGCACCGGACGCCCACATCAGCGGGCCGACGGTGAAGATGTTGCAGCCGGCGCAGTTGCCGGGCAGGTAGTAGCCCGTGACGCCGCCGCCGAGCGCGGTGATCTTGTCGGCGTACGTCCGGACCTCGGCGAGGCTGGTCGGCGGCTTGTTCGGGATCGAGCCCGGCCTTCGTGAACAGGTCCTTGTTGTAGAACAGCGCCGACACGTCGGCGTACAGCGGGACGCCGAACAGGCGGTCGTTGAACGTGGCGACGGTCTTGTGGCCCGGGCTGACGTCCGCGAGCTCCGGCCAGTCCTTCGTCTGGTCCGTGATGTCGACCAGCTGGCCGGCGTTCTCGAACTGCGGGGCGTAGATCAGGTCCATGCCCATCAGGTCCGGGACGTCGCCCGAGGCGATGCCCTGGGCGATCTTGGCCACCATCTCCGTGTGGACGATGTAGCTCAGGTTGATCGGCTTCGTGGGGTTCGCCGCGTTCCAGGCGCAGACGAGGATGTCGACCATCCCCTTGTTGCCGCCGGAGCGCTCCCACATCTGCATCGCGTTCGGCGTCCTTGCTCTGGGCGCACGTCCTTGGCCGGCTCCGGGGTCGGGCGCCGCGGCCGCGGCGCTCGGACGCAGCGGCGCTGACGCCCGGCAGTGCTGACGCCGGCGCGCGGGCGGCGCGGATGCGCCGCCGCACGGGCTGGGGTCGCCGTCCCGCAGCCGACGAGGCGACCACGAACAGAACGCCACGATCGCGAGGGCGGGCAACCTGAGATGGGTCCTCATCCCGTGCTCCTCCATCTCAATCCGACGCAACGGGTTCGCGCGACGGCCGATCGACCGCATCGCCAACCCCGGGACCGTGCGGCTACATCTAGCACACACGCAAATCGCAGTGCATACATTCGATTTGCACGCCTGTTTCGGCACTGCGAGCGAGGCCGGTACGGCCGACAGGAGGAGCTCGATGGGCGATCTGCGGCTCGGGATCAACCTGTGGAGCCAGGCCGCGACTGGCCTGTCGTTCCTCGCCGCCGGCCGGCGTGCCGACGAGCTCGGCTACGACCACGTCTGGACCTGGGACCACCTCCTAGCCGATCTTCGGCGACCCGGACCAGCCGATCTTCGAGGGCTACACCGCGCTCGCGGCGCGTCGGCCCAGGCGACCGAGCGGATCCGCGCTCGGGCCTGTTCGTCGGCGCGAACACGTTCCGCAACCCCGGGCTCGCCGTCAAGTGCGATCGACGACCATCGACCACATCAGCGGCGGCCGGGCGATCGCTGGGCATCGGCGGGGCGTGGTTCGAGCGACGAGCACCAGGCGTTCGGCATCGACTTCGGGTCCGGGCTTCGGCCAGCGCCTCGACTGGCTGGCCGAGGCCGTCGCCGACGCGCCCGGACGCTGCTCGACGGCGGCGAGGTGACGAGCCGCGCCGGCGGCCGCTACGCCTTCGACCACCTGCGGATCCAGCCGCCGCCCGTCCAGCCGCACGCTGCCGATGATGATCGGCGGTGGCGGCGAGCGGAAGACGCTCCGGATCGTCGCCCGAGCACGCCGACATCTGGAACGCGTTCGGGACGCCCGAGACGCTCGCCCACAAGGACGCGGTCCTGCGCGCGCACTGCGCGGAGGTCGGCCGGGACCCGGCGGCCATCGAGCGGTCGCGTCGGCTGCAAGATCACGATCCGCGGCCACCGGAGGCGGAGGCGGAGCGCGTCCGGCGGGCGATCGCTCGAGCACAACCGGACCCCGCTCGGAGCGGGTCGCCGGCGACGCACCGTTCTGGACCGGGACGCCCGAGCAGATCGCCGAGACGATGCTCGAGCTACCGGCGGTCGGGCTTCGACACGTTCATCGTCGAGCTCGCCGCGCCCTACGATGCCGAGACGATGGACCACGCTGATCCAGCGTCGTGAAGCCGATGGTCGAAGGCGCGCCGGTGTCAGGCGTGACGGATCGGCGCCTGATGTCGTTCGCGGCCCTGCCGGACGAGGTCGTCCGGGCGAACCGGCGCGCTCGCCGGAGGCCGGGCTCGTCTCGCTGGCGTCTCGGCAACGCGAGCGGCTTGGATCACCGCCGGCGCCGTCCTGATCAAGCCGAGCGGGATCGCCTGCGACGCCGTCGAGCCGGACCAGATCGTCGCGGTGTCGCTGGCGGACGGGTCCGTCCTCGAGGGGTGACTTTGCGGCCGTCGTCGGACACACCGACGCACCTCGAGCTGTACCGGCGGTCTCCCGTCGATCGGCGGCGTCGTCCACACCCCATTCGAGCTACGCCGCGGCGTTCGCCCAGGCCGGCCTGGACATCCCGTGCCTCGGGACGACCCACGCCGACCACTTCGCGGGTCCGGTCCCGGTGAGCCGGGCGCTCACCGCGCAGCCGAGATCGCCGGCGACTACGAGCTTGCGACGGGCGACGCGATCGCCGGGACGCTGGAGGGTCTGGGACTCGAGGCGCTGGCGATGCCTGGCGGTCCTCGTCCGATCGCACGGGCCGTTCACGGGGCCGGTCGGGCCCTCGACGCGGCCGCCAACGCCGAGGCCAGTCAGCAGGTCGCGGCGATGGCCCACCGGTCGCTGGCCCTCGTCCACGACGCGGCGCCGCTGGACGAGGCGCTGCGGCCCGCCACTCGAACGGAGCACGGGCCGGCGGCGTATTACGGGCAGGGCGTGGGCGACGACTGAGGTTGCGCGCGCCGGCCGCCAGCCTGAATCCGGCGCTGGTCTCTCAGGCGCCGGAGTCCAGCGCTCGAGGAGCAGCTCGTCCAGCTGGTCGAGCATCTCGGCCCACCCCGGGTCGACCCCGACGCGCGATGGCGCCATCGAGCGCGTCCTTCGACGGATAGAGGTCGTGCACGACCAGCCGGGTCCGGCCCTGGTCCTCGTCGAAGGTCACCGTCGTCACGACTCGCAGTCGCCTTCTCCTCCTCGTTCGTCCAGACGAGCCGCGAGGGCGGGCTGACCTCCAGGTACCGCCGAAGAACGCCATCGTGGTCGTGGGATCGACCTGGAAGACGAGCCGGTAGGTGCCCCCACGCGGACGTCCATCTCGCACGACAGCAGGGTGATCGGGACCGACCTGGGGACCCACCAGCGCTTCAGCAGCTCCGGCTCGGTCCACGCGTCGAACACGATGTGCGCCGGGCCGTCGATCGTGCGGGTGACGACGAGCTCGCGCTCGGATGTCCGCTCCATCGTGGTGCGCTCCTGCGTGGGGTGGGCCTCACGCCCGCTTCGGTGCGTCCATCGATCTGCTCCTTCCGTCGTCGTTCGCCGACGATCCTCTCCAACTCGTCGAAGCGCTCGTCCCACAGGCGGCGATGCCGCTCGATCCAGGCCGTTCGTCCTCGAGCCGGCGCGGGCCGAAGCGTGCGGAGTCCGGACCCGCCCCGACCTTCCGGGTGGTGACGAGGTCGGCCTGCTCCAGCACGCCCACGTGCTTCCGCATGCCGGTCAGGGTCAGGTGGAACGCCTCGGACGGAGTCGGTGATCGACGCGTCGGCCCGTCCGGAGCCGCTCCAGGACGCCCCGTCGGGTGGCATCCGAAGCGCGGCGAACGAGGCGTCGAGTCGAGGCGTCCGAAATACTGAACCATCTGGTTCAGTATGCACCGCGAGCTCGCGGATGCAAGTCGCTTCCGCTCGACCACTTGAAGCGGCTCCACCAGTCGTGGCAGGAGATGTCCACGGGCATCGTCCGCCGCTCGATGCTCGAGCGTCGATGAACTACCCTGCCGCGTCCTTCCGTCTCGGTCTCGGCGAGCTTCTTGCGGCTCGTCTCGCGCGTCGCATCGGGATCGCTCTTGCCGACGACCGGGCGTCGGGTTCTGGGTCCTCGGCGTCCGGCCGCGCCTGCTTCGCGGCGCGCAGCGGGCCTCCGCCCGAGCGGTCTGGCGGCCGGCGATCGTCGCCTCGTAGCCCTGGTCGGTCGGCAGGTAGTAGCGCCGGCCGGCGAGCTCGTCGGGCAGGTACTGCTGCTCGACGTCGGCGCCCTCGAACTCGTGCGGGTAGCGGTAGCCGACGCCGATCCCGTGGTGCTTCATCCGCCGATGGCGCCGCGCTCCGCAGGTGGAGCGGGACGGGCAGCGAGCCCGCGCGTCTCGACGTCGCCCGCGGCCGCCCAGTAGGCCGTGCCCGGACCGGTTCGACTTCGGGCGCCGTCGCGATGTAGGTCGTCGCCTGGGCCAGCGCGTACTGCGCCTCGGGCAGGCCGACGCAGTCGAGCGCCTGGGCCGGCGGCGACCGCGACCTGAGCGCCCGCGGGTCGGCGTTCCCGACGTCCTCGGAGGCGCTGATGATCAGGCGCCGGGCGATGAACCGCGGGTCCTCGCCGGCGGCGATCATCGCCGCGAGCCAGTAGAGCGCGCCGTCGGGGTCGTTGCCGCGGAGGCTCTTGATGAACGCCGAGACGGTGTCGTAGTGGCCGTCGCCGGCCCGGTCGTAGGCGAGGATCCGCTGCTGGGCCGCCGTCTCGACGTCCTCGAGCCGCGGCGCGACGCGGCCCTCCGTCGTCGCGGATGTCCTCCGCTCTCGGCGAGCGCGACGGCGCCCTCGAGGACGTTCATCGCCGTCCGCGCGTCGCCGCCGGCGAGCGAGACCAGGTGATCGAACGCCTCGTCTGCGAGGGCGACGCCGCCCTCCGGACCGAGCTCGCCGGCGAGGCCGCGCTCCTCGTCGCTCGATCGCCCGGCGGACGACGGTCGCGACGTCGTCGTCGGTGAGCGGCTCGAGGCCGCCAGACGCGCATCCGCGACAGGAGCGCTGAGTTGACCTCGAAGTACGGGTTCTCGGTCGTCGCGCCGATCAGCGTGATCGTGCCGTCCTCGACGTGGGGGAGGAGGGCGTCCTGCTGGGCCTTGTTGAAGCGGTGGATCTCGTCGATGAACAGGACCGTCCGCTGCCCGTTCAGCGCGAGCCGTTCCTGGGCCTGCGGCGATCGGCGCCGCGGACGTCGGCGACGCCGGACGATGACGGCCGACAGGGCGATCGTGCTCGGCGCCGATCGCATCGGCGAGGAGGCGGGCGAGCGTCGTCTTGCCGGTGCCCGGCGGACCCCACAGGATCAGTCGAGCCGAGGTGCCCGCGAGCGAGCGCCCGGCGGAGCGGACCGCGCTCGCCGACGAGGTGCTCCTGGCCGACGAACTCGTCGAGGCGTGCGCGGCCGCATCCGCGCCGCGAGCGGCTGCGCTCCGGGCGGGGCTGGAACAGGGGCTCGGGCTTCGCGCCACCGGCGCGCGGACGAGCGGACGGCATCGTGGCCAGTCTACGGGCGACGACGGCGGAGGGCCCGGTACGTTCGCGAGGTGGCTCCAGTCCGGCTCCCACAGCTCGATCTGGCTGCCCTCCGGGTCGTGGATCCGCGCGAACCGGCCCACGCCCGGCGAGTCCCACTCGGCGTTGGTGATGACCTCGATCCCCTCGGCTGCGCAGCGCCGCCTTCAACGCCTCCAGCGCCTTCGACGCGGAGGTTGAGCATCCACTGCTTGTCCATCGGGAAGTAGTCGGTGCCCGCGTCGAACGGGGAAAAGATCGTCTGGCCGGCCTGCTGGTCCCACGATCCGTATTCGCCGCCGCCGACGCCGAGATGCTCGGGCGTACCAGGCCGCGAGTGCCTCAGGGTCCTTCGCGCGGAAGAAGACGCCACCGATGCCGGTCACGCCCACGATCGCCTCCCCTCGGGCTGCCTCAGGGCGCAAGTCTACGAGCGGCGATCGGCCCGCCGCGCCACGCGAGCTGGCGCCGGCATCGATGGGCGGCAGGCCGGCGCTACGTCTTCGGAGCGGGCGTCCTGCCTCGCGCGCGGTGGTATCGGTCGCGGGCCGCGCTCGACTCCCGGGCCGCGACGGTATTCGTGTTCGCATCGGACAGCCGGTTGTCCCGGCTCGACCGTTGCGAGCTCCTGGGCCTGGGTCGCTGCCCGACGGGCGCTCTGGCAGCGCTCGGCAGCCTCGCCGGCCTGCTCGGCGAGGGCGGCGATCTCCTCGAGGCGAGGGCGTTCCTGTCGGCCTGGTCCGCGATGGCGACGGCAACCGCCGCCGAGGCGCTCGGCCAGCTCGGCGGCGCGCGTCGCCTCCGCCAGGCGCGGACAGCAGATCGGCAGTCGTTGCCGGACGCTCCATCTCGTCCCGCCTTGCCTGTGTGCGCCCACCGGGCGCGAGCAGTCGACGATGTCTCGACGCAGGATAGACCCGCCGTCGAACCTGGTCGGCGCGACGGGTCCGGCGCGGCTAGAGCGTGAACGAGGTGGAGGGCGTTCACCAGGATCTCGAGGACGACCATCACGGCGATCAGGAAGCCGCCGACGACGGCGATCCGGCGCAGGTCGCGCGAGACGTAGCGGTATTCGTCCGAGGCCCGGGCGGCGATCGTGCCTGAGGAGACGACGACCTCGCCGTCGGGGCTGCGGCCGCGCGTGCGCGCGCTCCGAGCCTCGGTGGCGGCCTGCTCCTCGGCGACGATCTGGGCCTCGAGCTCGGCCGCGCGCGCCTCCTCCTCCGGCGTGATGGAGGTCGGCGGCGGCGGGCCACGGGCGTCGACCCGGCAGGGCGCGGGCGTCGAGGTGCGCTGGAGCGGGCGGCGCTGGCCGGGTCGGCCGGCGAGGCGGGAGCGCTTGGCCATCGGTGGACGGGAACTCCGTGCGGAACGGGCGGGAGGATAGCATCGACGGTCTCCGGCGGCGACCGATCGGCTAGACTCGGGCCGCCCGCGCGCCCCAGCCGCGGACGCACCCGGAGGGTCCGTCCCATCGACCTCAACGCCGCCGTCGAGCCGTTCGTCGGCGTCGCGATCGTCGGCCTGCTCGCGGCCGTGGCCGTGCTGCTCGTCCTCCGTCGTTTCCTGGCCCGTGCGGGTCGGCGCCCTCCGGCGTCGGCTGGACGGCCTGACGCGCGCGGGGCCAGCGGCCGGAGCCTCGACGCGGTCGCTGGACGCCCACATCGACAAGGTCTACGCGGTGGCCCGCGAGGTCGACGAGCTGTCGGCGCGCGCGGCGGTCCTCGAAGGCGTCGGGCGGCGGTCGATCCAGCGGGTCGGCCTGGTCCGGTACAACCTCGTTCGAGGACACCGGCGGCAACCAGAGCTTCGCGCTGGCCCTGACCGACGGTCGCGGCGACGGCGTTCGTCGATCAGCAGCCTCCACGCGCGGACGGGCACGCGGGTCTACGCGAAGACGGTCAGCGACGGACGATCCGATGGGGCCCTGTCGGCCGAGGAGCGAGAGGCGCTGCGGCTCGCGCCTGACGCGCACCGGCGCCGGGGCCGCGACGGCGGCCGGGCCGCGAGCGCGTGGCCGGATCGGTCTGACAGGCCTAGGTGTCACGGGGTCGGCGCGATGGTACGGGCATGGCCCCGGACCCACGCACCTCCACGACACCGCTGACGCGGTCCCGACGCGTCGCGAGCCCGTCCCGCTCGAGCAGATCCCCGTCTGGGACGGCTTCGTCGCGGATCGCCGCCGGACGTTCGCGCCGGCGATCCGCCGGCCGGGCCTGGATGCCCTGCCTCGGCGGGCTGAACCCGGACCAGCTGAAGGCGGTCACGCACGGCGACGGGCCGCTGCTCGTCGTCGCCGGCGCCGGGCACCGGCAAGACCCAGGTCATCACGCGGCGGATCGCGCTGGCTGATCGCGACGCGCCGGGCGCAGCCCTCGGAGATCCTCGCGCTGACGTTCACGGACAAGGCCGCGGCGGAGATGCAGTCCGGGTCGACCAGCTCGTGCCGTACGGCTACACGGACGGCACGATCGGCACGTTCCATGCGTTCGGCGACCGGCTCATCCGCGAGTACGCGCTGGAGCTCGGGCTGCCGCCGCGACGTCCGCGTGCTGTCGCCGCGCCGGAGGTCGTCGATCTTCCTCCGCGAGCACCTGTTCGAGCTCGAGCTCGACGAGTACCGGCCGCTCGGCGACCCGACCCGGTTCCTCGGCGCGCTCGGCGTCGCTGTTCAGCCGCTGCAAGGACGAGGACGTCTCGCCGGCGCGTACCGCGCCTGCGCGGACGCAGCTCGCCGAACGCGGCCGGCCGCGCGAGCCGGACGACGCGGCGCTCGCCGGAGCGGGCCCGGCGCCAGCGTCGAGCTGGCCGACGCGCCTACGGCCGCTACCAGGAGCTCCTGACCGCGAACGGCTGCATCGACTTCGGCGACCAGGTCGCGCCTCGCCCTCCGCCTCGTCCGCGAGTCGCCGGCCGCCCGCGCGGAGATCCAGTCGCGGTTCCGCTACGTCCTGGTCGACGAGTTCCAGGACACGAACCGGGCCCAGTCGGAGCTCGTCTCGATCCTCGCCGAGCCGCACCGGAACGTGACGGTCGTCGGCGACGACGACCAGTCGATCTACCGGTTCCGGGGCGCCGCGATCAGCAACATCCTCGAGCTTCCGCGAGCGCTATCCGTCGGCGCGGACGATCGTCCTCCGCCGGAACTACCGCTCGCTGGCCGCCGATCCTCGACGCGGCCCACCGCCTCATCCGGTTCAACGACCCGGACCGGCTCGAGGCGCAGGCCGGGATCTGACAAGCGGCTCCGTCGCCGAGCGCGGCGACGACGCCGCGGGCGGACGGTCCGGCACGAGACCCATCCGTCCGGCGGCGACGAGGCGGACCGGATCGCGGCGGAGATCGCCGAGCGGATCCGACGCGGGACGCGTCCGCGCGACGTCGCGGTCCTCGTCCGCGCCGAACGGCCACGCCGACCCGATGCTGCGCAGTCCTCAACGCGGCCGGCGTGCCGTGGCGGTTCTCGGGATCCGTCGGGCCTGTACGCGCGGCCGGAGGTCCGGCGCCTGCTGGCCGTTCCTGCGGGCGATCGCCGACCTCGGGCTCGTCGGTCGACGTCTACGCGCTCGCCGACGGGCGAGCCGTACGAGCCTCGGCGGGCGGACCTGACCGCGATCGTGAACACGCGCCCGCCGTCGCAACCGGATCCCGTGGGAGGTCCTCGAGGAGCTCGAGCGGCAGCCGGGCATCCTCCGGATCGCGCCGGCGACCCGGGCCGCGCGTCGCGCGACTCGTCGGCGACCTGCAGGCGCTACTCGCAGCTCGCCCACGAGCGGCCGGCCGGCGAGGTCCTGTACGCGTTCCTGCGGCGGACCGGCACGCTCACGCACGGCTCGCCGCCGAGCGACGGTGCGCGCCGAGGAGGCGCCTCCGAACATCGCCCGGTTCTTCGACATCGTCCGGTCGCAGTCGGCGCTGCTCGCGGACGATCGGGCGGTGTTCGTCGCCCGCCACCTCGACGACGCTGATCGAGGCCGGCGACGATCCGGCGACCGCCGACCTCGACCCGGATGCCGACGCGGTCGCCGTGCTGACGGTCCACAAGGCCAAGGGGCCTCGAGTTCCCGATCGTCTATCATGCCGGGCCTCGTCGCCGGGCGGTTCCCGACGCACGTTCCGGCGCGGAGTCGCTCGGCGATGCCGCTGGAGCTCGTCGGCGAGGCACCGATCGCCGAGAGCGACGGTCCAGCTCCAGGAGGAGCGCCGCCTGTTCTACGTCGGCGATGACCCGGGCCCGCGACGAGCTGATCCTGTCCCACGCCGCGGACTACGGCGGCGCGGCCGCCCGGCGGCATGCTCGCCGTTCGTCCTCGAGGCGCTCGACCTGCCGCCGCGCGGTGGTCGAGCCATCGGTCCGGCGGCTCACCGCCGCTCGACCGGATCGAGGCCATCGCCGATCCGCCGCCGTCCCGGAGCCGTCGGCACGGCGTCCCACGCGGCGAGCCGCTCGTGCTGCTCGTTCTACGCGGATCGACGACTACCTGACCTGCCCGCTGAAGTACAAGTCGGCCACGTCGTCCGCGTGCCCGATGCGCGCCGCACCACGCGCTGATCTACGGCTCGGCGCTCCACAAGGCGGTCCAGGAGTTCCATCGGCGCCAGGCTCGCGGCGACGTGATGACCGAGGAGGAGCTATGCTCGCCTGCTCGGGCGGCCTGGAGCAACGAGGGCTTCCTGTCGCGCGATCACGAGGAGGCGCCGCCTGGCTGCCGGCCGGGAGACGCTTCGCGCGGTTCCGGGCGTCGCCAGCTCGAGCCCGGCGCGGTCGTCCCGGCCTACGTCGAGCGCGAGTTCACGCTTCCGCTCGGCGGCGACCGGATCCGGGGCCGCTGGGATCGGGTCGACATCGAGCCCGCCGACGATGGAGCGGCCGCACCGGCGAGGATCGTCGCGCCGACGGCCGCACGCCGACACGATCGCGCCGACGCTCGAGCTCGACGCGGCCGCGAGCGGGTGACGATCACCGACTACAAGTCGAGCGACGTCCGCGGACCCGGCGAAGGCCCGCCAGCGCGCCCGGGACTCGCTCCAGCTCCAGATCTACGCGATGGCCTACGAGGCGGTGGCCGGCCGTCTGCCGGACTGCCGTCCAGCTCCACTTCCTCGACACCGGCGCTCGTCGGCCGGGCCGAGGTCGACCGCGATGGCGGCTCGCCCGCGGACGGGAGCGGATCGCGGTCGCCGGCGGCGGGGATCCGCGCCGGCGACGAGACGCCGCGAAGCCGGAGCGCCATGACGCCTGCGGCTATTGCCCGTTCCGGTCGATCTGTCCGGCCAGCGTCGCGACGTGACGCCCGGCGCTCGCACGGCATCGTCGGCGATCACGCTTCGACTTCGGGAACACGCTCGTGCCCGTCGGACGGGACGCGCTGCGGCGCGGTCGTCGAGCTGACCGCGGACGGCGTCAGCCGAGCGGACCCGACCATCGATCGAGCCGCGTTCCTCGCGGCGTGGGCCGAGGAGCGGGAGCGGCAGTTCCGCGAGAACGTGCCGCCGCAGTTCCGGGAGGTGGACCTCGGCCGAGCGGCTCGTCCGCGTCGTTCGCCCGGCTCCGGGGCATGACGGCGCCGCCGGCCGGACGGCGCCTGGGACCAGGCGGGCGCGGCCGCGCTCTCAGCACGCCCGACGAGATCGCCTGCGCGATCGACGTCTACAGCCGCGCGTTCGTCGGACGGCCTGCCGCCGGTACCCCGGTGTCGACGGGCTGCTGGCTGGGGCTCGCCGCGGAGGGCCGGCGCCTCGCGATCCTCTCGAACTGGCCGCTGGCCGCGACGCATCGATCGCTATGCGGAGGCGCGTGGCTGGACGCCCGCTCTCAGCGCGATCGTGGTGAGCCAGCGGGTCGGCGTGATCAAGCCCCACCCGGCGATCTTCGCGGCGGCGCAGGCGGCGCTCGGTGATCCCGCGCCGCAGGCGATCCTCCACGTCGGGGACGACTGGGCCGCGGACATCGTCGGGTGCCGCGGCCGCCGGCTGGCGGACGGCCTGGGTCCGCGAGCGCCCGGCGGATTCGCCGCTCCATCGAGCGAGCCGGACGACGATCCGCGCCGATCTCGAGCTGCGACCGTTGCCGAGCTGGCGTCCCGGCTCGCTCCTGCTCGGGAGCCGGAGGTCGCGCCCGGATAGGGCATTCACCCGATATCGGAGCCTCGCCGGTGCCGGTGCGAGGATGCACCGCCGCGGACGCGGCCGGCAGCCTCTCGGGCACTGGAGGACGCATGGGCGGCGACACGCCGCGGGGGAGAGCGCCCGGCGACCGCTGGACCGCCGGCGAGTCGCCATGCACGGTGCTCGTCGTGGACGGCGATCCCGGCGCCCGGTCGTGGATCCTGCGCGCCGCTCGAGCTCGCGTCGATCCCGGCGGTCGAGGCACGGGACGGGCGCGACGCGCATCCGGCTCGTCGCCGACGGGCGGGTCCGGCCCGATGTCCTCCTGACCGACATCGCGATGCCGGGAATGTCCGGTGTCGAGCTGGCCGCCCGGCTCCGCGCTCTCTGCCCGGGCCTCGGGTGTGATGATGACCGGCGACCCGTCCAGCGCCGAGATCGCGCGGGCCCACGAGACGATCGTCGACACCGGTGCTGCTGAAGCCGATGGCCGGCGAGGAGCTGCTCGCGGCGATCCGCCCGCGAGCCGGGCGCACGTCCGCTGACCGACCGCCGGCGACCGCGGGCCCGGGGCGGCCCGTAGACTGCTCGGCGCATGGAAGCGCGCGACCGCCTGACCAACCTCGGCTTCTTCGCAGCCGCCGGGGTCGTCTGGATCCTGGTCGCGCTGGTGGTCACGACCCGCGACCCGAAGGTCGATCCGGCGGCCGGAGTCCGTCCGGCGCTCTCCTGATCGGGCTCGCTCTCAGGGCTGACCGTCGTCCCGCTGTTCTGGCTGGGGGTCTTCGCCCGCCATCGGCGGATCGCCTACCGCGGCGACTGGACCCGCGCGCTCCGCCGCGGTGCGTGGGTGGCGATCGTCGTGACGATCTTCGTCATCCTCCGCCTCAGGGCGTGTTCCAGCCGCCGATCGCCCTGTTCATCGTCGCGCTCGTGATCCTCGGCCGAGGCGACGCTGTCGGTCGAGCGCTGATGCGCCCGGACCGGGCACCATCTCCGCGACGTACCCCGACCGGAGGACCCGTGACAGCCAGACCCGACCAGCCCCGCCGCGATCGAGCCCTCGTCCGACCCGTCGGTCGATCCCGGGCGCCGATCCGGCGACCCTCGCCTCGGCCGCGCCGGCCGCGCCGCACGCCGCCGCGAAGCGCCGCCTGGCCCGACGCGATCCTCGCGGCGAGGTGACGGATCATCGACCTCTCGCGCACCGGATCACGCGGACCCCGAGCCGCGTTCGAGGAGCATCACGCCGCGGCCTGGGTGGCGGAGACCCTCCGCCGGCACGGCTACGAAGTCGAGCATCCGGCGGGCCGCCTCGCGACCGCGATCCGCGCGACGCGCGCGCGGCGGGCGCGGCGGCGACGGACCGCGGATCGCCGTCCTGGCCGAGTACGACGCGCTGCCGGGCTCGGGCGCGGCTGCGGTCACAACACGATGGCCGCGAGCGGCGTCGGTGCGGCGATCGGCCCTGGCCGCCCTGGCCCGACGAGATCGCAGGCGAGATCGTGTTCCTCGGCACGCCGGCCGGAGGAACGCGGCAGCGGCAAGCAGTTCATGATCGAGGACGGCCTGTTCGAAGGGCGTGGACGCGGCGCTGCTCTTCCACCCCTGCGATCGGAGCCACGTCGCCTCGTTGCCGCTCGCATCGGAGGACGTCGACGTCGTCTTCCACGGGCTGCAGGCCCACGCGGCCGCGGACCCGTGGCGGGGCCAGAACGCCCTCGACGCGATGATCCTGCTGTTCAGCTCCGTCGGGCTGTGGCGGCAGCAGCTCCGACCGACGTCCGGGTCCACGGGATCATCCAGGAGGGCGGGACGGCGGCGAACATCATCCCGGACCGGACCCGCGCCTGGTTCATGCTCCGCAGCCCGGACCAGGCGCGACTACGCGTCGATGAAGGAGCGCTTCCGGGGCCTCGTCGAGGGTGCGCGCGCTCGCCACCGACACGACCTTCGACCTGACGTTCTCCGGCGGCGCGATGACGATGAAGCCAGAACGCGACGCTCGAGGCGCGCTGGGTCGCAAACGCCGCGGCCTACGGGATCGTCGACCAGGGTCCGGACCCCAACAGCGCGCAGCACGGACATGGGCAACGTCAGCTGGACGTGCCCGACGATCCACCCTGAGCTGTCGATCGCGCCCGAGGGCACGGCGGGCCATTCGATCCGCTTCCGCGACGCGGCCGCGACGCCGAAGGCCGATCGGACGACGCTGCTCGCCGCGATCGCTCGTCCGCAGGTCGCGTGGGAGCTGTTCGCCGATCCGGAGCTGGTCGCCGCGGCCTGGCGGGACTTCCGCGCCGCAGGGCTGAACCGGCGCCGCGGGCAGCGCCGGAGCGCCGAGCGCCGCCCGGGGCCGCTAGTGGCGAGCGACGACCGCCGTGATCCTGTAGATCCGCGCCGCCCGACCGGTCGCAGACGTACAGCTCGCCGTGCGTCGTCCTGGCCGAACGAGGCTGATCATCAGGTGCGGGCTGGCCGTCGTGTTCCGCACGAGGAACGGCGTCGCCGGCGTACCGCGGGCGCTGCCGACACGACCCAGATCCGGCCCGAGCAGAAGTCGCCGAACGACGTAGCCGCCCTGGAGCACCGGGTAGTGCAGTCCGCGGTAGACGAACCCGCCGGTGACCGAGCAGTTGTCCTGGCCCGAGACGGCGTGCGGATACACGACCTGCGGCGTCCAGCGCCCGCTGCGTCGAGCAGCCAGACGAGCGGCTTGTAGCAGGCGCGTCCCTCCATCGTCGACCAGCCGAAGTTCACGCCGCGGCCGCCGGGCGTCGAGCCGACGTGGTAGATCCGGTCGATCTCCTCGTAGCGGGTCCTGGCCGACGTCGCCGATCCAGAGCGTCGCCGGTCGCGCGGTCGAACGACCAGCGCCACGGGTTCCGCAGGCCGCGCGCCCAGATCTCGTCGAGGCCCGCCTTGCCGACGTACGGGTTCGTCGAGGGCGACCGGTAGTGCCGCGTCCCCGACGAGTGGTCGACGTCGATCCGCAGCAGCTTGCCCATGCAGCGAGCTCAGGTTCTGGGCGCGGTTGCCCGGGTCGCCGGCGCTGCCGCCGTCGCCCATCCCGATGTACAGGTAGCCGTCCATCCCGAACGCGAGGTTCCCGCCGTTGTGGTTCGCGTAGGGCTGCGACATCGTGAGGATGTGGTACGCGCGGTCGCACGTGGCTGACCGTGTCGGCACCCGCGCCGACGGTGAACCGCTCGATCACCGTGTTGCCGCGGACGTCCGTGAAGTTGACGTAGATGTACGGCTGGGTCGGCGAAATCCGGATGGAACGCGAGCCCGAGCAGGCCGCGCTCGCCGCCCGTCGAGATCCACGTCCGCGGAGGTCGAGGAACGGCGTCGGCGAGGACGCGATCCGCCCTTGATCACGCGGATCGAGCCCGTCGCTGCTCGACGACGAAGAGCCGGCCGCTGCCGTCGCCGGCGCCGGTCACGAGGACCGGGTTGCGTGAAGCCGCTCGCGACCTGGCTGAGCCCGAGATTGACGTTGCTCGCGTCGAAGGCGTCGGCCGACGGGATCGGCGCTGGACCGTCGGGACGCGCGGAACGTCCGGATCCGGCTGCGCGGCGGCGGACGGGCCGTGCCGCGGACGCCGTTCGCGGTTGCCGTCGGCGCGCCGACGAGCGCCAGCGAGCGGCGGTCACGACGAGCGCGATGCGGAGGGCGGGGGAGGAGGGGGCGCGGGTGGCGGGTCATCGCGACCTCCGCTGCTGATCCGGTCGACCCCCGGTGGGCCTGGCGACCGGCGCCGGGGGTCATGGTCGCACGATCGTCCGGGCCCGGGTCGGCGGCGCACCTCCGTGCCGCACGGACCGGCTGCTACGATGGCCGCGGCGCGCCCCGCTGGACGCTCGTGGCGAACCGGCGGCGCCCGCGTGAGACCGCGCCGACCGTCCGTCTCCCGGGGAGCGACGGGTGCGGCTCCGGAGGAGCAGGTGGCCGAGCGCCCGGATGGCCGCGCGGAGGATGACCGCGGCGGCGCCCCGTCGGACGTCGACTTCGCGAAGCTCAACGGCTGGGACCGCGACTGGGAGACGTTCTCCGACTACGACCTCCCGACCTACGTCGGTCCGACGACGTTCATGAACCTGCCGTGGATCGAGGATCCGGCCGAGCTCCGGGCCCGGAACGTCGACGTGGCGATCGTCGGCGCGCCGTTCGACGACGCCGTCAGCCACCGGCCCGGCGCCCGCTTCGGGCCGCGGGCGATCCGCGAGGCGCAGTACACCTCCGGCTCGATCCACTCGCTCCAGCTGGGCGTCGAGCCGTTCGAGCGTCCTGACCGTCGTCGACGCCGGCGACGCGAACATCGTCCCGGCCTGGATCGAGCGGGCCCACGCCCTCATCCACCGGAAGGTCCGCGACGTGGCGGCGACCGGCGCGATCCCGATCGTCCTCGGCGGCGACCACTCGATCACCTGGCCGTAGCGCGACCGCCGTCGCCGAGGTCCGCCGGCCCGGCTCGATCGGGATCGTCCACTTCGACGCCCACGCCGACACCGCCGAACGACGACTGGGGCGTGCTCGGCCAGCCACGGCACGCCGATGCGCCGCCTGATCGAGATCGGGCGCCGTCCGCGGCCGGAACTTCGTCCAGGTCGGGCTGCGCGGCTACTGGCCGCCGGTCGAGACGTTCGAGTGGATGCAGGCCCACGGCCTGCGCTGGCACTTCATGACGGAGATCGAGGAGCGCGGCGCCGAGGCGGTCGTCGACGACGCGATCGCCGAGGCGCTCGACGGCCCGGACGCGATCTACCTGAGCGTCGACATCGACGTCGTCGACCCGGGCCTGGCGCCGGGCACGGGCACGCCCGAGCCGGGCGGGCTGCTCAGCCGCGAGCTGCTCCGGGCGATCCGCCGGATCGTCGGCGCGGTCGAGCTCGCCGGGATGGACATCGTCGAGGTCTCGCCGCCGTACGACCACGCCGAGACGACGCGCGATGATCGCGAACCGGGCCGCGCTCGAGGCGATCAGCGCGCTCGCCGCGAAGCGGGCGGCCGGCGCCACGATCCGATGGGAGCCGCGTAGCTGACGGCGACCGGCTCGCGGGCGATCACGGCCGAGCGCACGCGCGCCTCGCCCGCCTGTACGACGTCGACCTGATCGAGGACCCGGGCGACCTCGACCTCTACGTCGCCCTGGCCCGACGGACCGGCGGACCGATCCTCGAGCTCGGCGGCGGGACCGGCCGGCTCGCGCGTCCCGCTCGCCGAGCCGGCCACGACGTCACCGCGCGTCGACCTCGACCCGGCGATGCTCGAGCGCGCCGAGCGCCGCGTCGCGGCGATGCCGGCGCGGATCGGCGGCCAGGTCGACGCTCGTCGAGGCGCGACCTGCTCGACCTCCGCCTGCCGCGACGCCGGGTCGCTACGCCCTGGCGTTCATCGCCCTCAACTCGCTGTTCCTGCTCGCCACGCGCGATCGCCAGCGCGCGGCCGTTCCAGGTCCTCGCCGATCATCTCGCGCCCGGGCGGCCTCGCCGGTCGTCGACGTCTGGCTGCCGGAGGTCGACGACCTCGCCCGGTTCGACGGCCGGATGATCTTCGAGTACGAGCGGATCGATCCCGAGACGCGGCCTCCTCGGTGACCAAGGTCGATGCGGCCCGGCACGACCCGACGACCGGCGGTCGTCGACCTGACCTCGATCTTCGAGGAGGGCGCGCCGGGCGGCCCGACCGTCCGCTGGATCCGTCGCGACGCGCTGCGGCTGCGTCGGCGGCCGACGAGCTGCGCGGGATGGCCGCCGAGGACGCCGGGCTCGAGTCGTCGAGACCGATCGCCGGCGAGCTACGACCTGGACCCGCTCCGGCCGGGCAGCGATCGCGCGATCCTGGTCGCGCCGGCCTGAGCCTCCGACGTTCCGCGAGCGCGGCCACCCGGCGTTGGGCGCGGGACCTCCGGGCCGCCGCGTCGCGATCCCGGGTCGCTTGCTACACTCGGCCGCGATGGCATCCGGTGACCAGACGCGCCTGCCTCCTCGTCGAGGACGTCCCGCAGGTGGCGCAGTACATCCGCGGCCTGCTCAACGCGCAGAGCGCGGTGCAAGCTGCTCGACGTCCTGAGCGACGGGACGCAGGTGCTGCCCCAGATCCAGCAGCTCCGGCCCGGACGTCGTCCTCGTCGACGCCGCTCCTCCAGGGCCGGGTCAGGGGCTGCCGCTCGCCCGCGCAGATCGCCGAAGCCGGCTACGGCGTGCCGGTCATCGTCCTGACCGTGCCGCAGAACCCGGTCGAGGTCGACGCGTCGGCCGGCATCCACGGCGTCCTCGCGATGCCGTTCTCCGGCTTCGACCTGATGAACCGGATCGCGGCCGTCCGCAAGGACTTCGACCCAGCTGTCGACGACCGGCTCGTCGCGCGGTCTACTCGGTGTTCGCGCCGAAGGGCGGCGTCGGCAAGACGACGATCGCCGTTCAACCTCGCGGTCGCGTTCGGCCAGGCCGAGCAGCGGACCGTCCTGATCGACGGCAGCCTCCAGTTCGGCGACCTGCGGGCGCTGCTCAAGGTGCCCGGTCGACGCGCCCGTCGATCCTCGACCTGCCGACCGACCGGGTCGCCGAGTCCGACCTCGCCGACGTCCTCTGGCGCGACCCGTCCGGGATCGACATCCTGCTCGCCCCGCCGCGCGTCGAGATGGCCGAGATGGTCACGCCGCGCGACGTCGACAAGGTCATGTCGCTGCTCCGCCGGGTGTACGGCTCGATCGTCATCGACATGTCGTCGGCGCTCAACGACATCAACCTGGCGTTCCTCGACCTGTCGGACACGATCGTCGAGATCGTCACGTACGACTCGACGACGATCCACAACACGATGGCCGTCGCCGACGCGTTCCGGATGATCGGCTACCCGGCCGCGAAGGTCCGCTACCTCGTGAACCGCGCCGACTCCGTCGGGCGGCATCGAGCCGGAGGACCTCGAGCAGGCGCTCGGCCGCGTGCCGGAGCATCGCGTCGTCAGCGACGGCATGCTCGTCGTCGAGTCGAACAACGAGGGCGTCCCGTTCGTCCTCGCCAACCCGGCCGCCCCGATCAGCCAGGACCTCCACCGCGTCGCCGCCGAGCTGCTGCGCGTCGAGCGGCATCAGTCGGCCGGCCGCGGCAGCGCGGCCGGCGCTGACGGATCGGCGTGCCCGACCCGCGGCCGATCGGGGTCTTCGACTCGGGCGTCGGCGGGCTGACGGTCCTCCGCGAGATCCTCCGCCGGCTCGCCGGCCGAATCGACGATCTATCTCGGCGACAACCTCGCGCGCGCCGTACGGCGTCCGCCCGACGACGAGGTCCGCGCGTTCTCGATCGAGGCGCTCGACGAGCTGCGCCGCCCGCGACGTCAAGGCGCATCGTCGTCGCCTGCAACACCTCGACGGCGGTGGCGCTCGGCGACTTCCGGCGGCGCTACGACCTGCCGATCCTCGGCGTCGTCCGGCCCGGGGCCGTGACCGCGGCCCTGACGACCCGCAACCGGCGGGTCGGGGTGATCGCGACGCCGGCGACGGTCCGGTCGCACGCCTACTTCAACGCGATCAAGGACGAGAACCCCGCGGTCGAGGTCTACGAGCACGCGACGCCGGCGTTCGTGCCGCCTCGTCGAGGCCGGGCTGCTCGGCGGCGCCGGAGGTCGAGGCGGATCGTCGCCGACTCGCTGGCGCCGCTGCTCGGCGAGCGCGACGAGGCTGGCGAGTTCGTGTTCCCGCTGCCGGCGTCGGCGCCGGATCGACACGCTGCTCCTCGGCTGCACCCACTACCCGCTGCTGCGGCGCGGTGATCGCGGCGGTCGCCGGCGAGCGGCGTGGCGATCGTCGGACTCGGCGACCGCGACCGCGTCGGCGCTCGTCGAGCTGCTCGCGATCAACGGGCTCAGGCGCCGGGACGGCGGCGGCAGGCAGCCGCGACGGGTCGCCGGGAGCCGGCGCCCAGCCACCGTCCAGCTGACGACCGGCGACGCCGACGCGTTCCGGACCGTGCGCCGAGCGGATCTTCGGCGAGGCGTTCCCGAGATCGAGCCGGTCGAGGTCGCGCGGCGCGTTGACGCGCAGGCGGCGACGGCGTGCCCGCGGTCGCCGACGATGGCCCGACATGACACGATGTCGGTCATGATCAACGACACTCGGCGCTCCCGGCCCGATCAGATGCCCACGCGGACGACCGGCGGCGCGGCACGTCCGGCCTGGCGCGACGACCGGCGTCTGGCAGGCCGGGTTCCTCGTCGGCTCGGCGCTCGGGGCGCGCGGCGACGGTCCTCGGCCGGCGGGCCGAGCACGGTCGCGCCAGGGCCTCGTCGACTGGCCGGGCGCCGAGCGCGATCGCGATCGGCCGCCTGCGGTCGACGCCGGGCGCGCCTGTCGCCCGCCGAGCTGCGCGCCACGGAGCCCGCCGTACGCCGCGGCGATGGACACGGATCGTGCCCCGCCTCGTCCGCCGCGCCTCGGCGCGGAGCTGCCCGGCGTCGTCGAACGAACGGCCGTCGTCGACCGGGCCGGCTGGGTCCGCGCCAACGTCGGCGACCGTTCGCCTCAGCTGATCGGCCAGCTCGAGACGGAGCTGCTCGACCAGGTCATGCCCGCACGGCGGCGGGCTCGGCCAAGGCGACGATGGCCCTCGCCAACCGCTGGGTCACGACCCGCCAGCTCGGGTTCCTCCTCGGCTTCATGGGCCTCGAAGGTCCTCGGCCAGTACGACCTCGCGCCTGCTCACCGCCGAGGCGCACGCCCGGCAAGCCTGCTCTTCGTCGAGGAGAACATCCGCGCAGACCGCGCAGGTCCTGGACGTGCCGCTCGAGCCGTTCCGGACCTGGATCGCCCTCCACGAGACGACCCACGCGTTCGAGTTCGAGGCCCACCCTGGCTCCGGCCCGTACCTCGCCGATCGGCTCGAGCGCCAGCTCCGCCTGTTCGGCCGGGAGGCGAGCGGGCTCGGGCCGGGAGGCGCTGCGGAGCCTCGGCCGGGTCGCTCCGGCGGCGAGAACGACGGCGCCGAGCACTGGATGGAGCGGCTGATGACCGACGAGCAGCGGCGCGCTGTTCCGCGAGACGCAGGCCGTGATGAGCCTGCTCGAGGGCTTCAGCGACTCACGTGATGGACGAGGTCGGCCGGGACCTCGTGCCCGGGCGTCGAGCGGATCAGCGCCAAGTTCCACGAGCGGCGCCAGGCGAAGCAGACCGCGTTCGAGCGAGGCGGTCATGCGGCTGACCGGCATGGACGTGAAGATGGAGCAGTACCGAAGGGCGAGCGCTTCGTCTCGGCGATCGCCGCGGCCGGCGGAACGGTCGCGCTGCAACCGGCTGTGGGCGGGCCCGAGGCGCTGCCGCAGCACGGCGAGATCGACGATCCGGCGGCCTGGCTCGCCGGATGGACGCCGCCGCGAGCGCGTGACGGACGAGTCCGCCGGACGGCGGGACCCGGCTCCGGGCCGGACGGCGCCCTCGACGGCGATCGCCCTGTCGCCGATCCTGTCGGCCCGCTACCGGGCGCGCGATCTCGAACGGATCCGCGCGGCCGCGCCCGGCGCCGGATCGTGACGCTGTCGCGCGAGGGGCTCGACCGACGAGCCGCGTCGACGACGTCGAGGTCCTCCTCCGCGGCTGGCTCTCTCGCCGACGCCTTCGACCGGCTGCTGGCCCGGGCACCGCGGCTGACGTGGGTCCACTCGGCGTCGGCCGGCGTGGAGCGTGCGCTGACGCCGACGGCCCGGGAGCGCGGCCTCGTGATCACGAACGCCCGCGGGGTGTTCTCGCGGCCGATCGCCGAGTACGTCGTGATGATGATCCTCGCGCGTCAGCCGCCGGCTGCCCGGCCTCCTCGAGCTCCAGCGGGAGCGGACCTGGCAGCCGCTCGAGGGCGTCGAGCTCCGCGACGTCACGGTCGGGATCGTCGGGCCTGGGGTCGATCGGGCGGGCGGTCGGGGCCCTCGCGACCGCGTTCGGCTGCCGGGTGGTCGCCGTCCGTCGGCGCTCGGACGGAGGGCGCCGACGGCGTCAGCGACCGACGACGAGTCGCGCTCGTTCGGCGAGGTGATGCTCGACCGGGTCGGCGGGCCGGAGACCCTGCCGGCGCTGCTCGGCGAGGTCGGACTTCGTCGTGCTCGCGGCGCCGCTGACGCCGGCGACCGCAGAACATGATCGACGCCGACGACGCTCGGCGTCGATGAAGCCCGGCGCGTGGCTGATCAACGTCGCCGCGCGGCGCGCTGGTCGACGACCGGGCGCTGCCTGCAGGCGCTCCGCGACGAACCGGATCGGCGGCGCCGTCCTCGACACGTTCCGCGACGAGCCGCTGCCGCCGACGTCGCCCTTCTACGACCTGTCGAACGTCATCGTCACGCCGCACACGTCGTGGTCGAGCGGCCGCGTCCTCGACCGCAGCGTCGAGCTCTTCTGCGACAACCTCCGCCGTTTCGCGACCGGCGAGCCGCTGCTCAACGTCGTCGACCCGACCGCCGGTACTGATGAGCCGGCCTCGCTGATCGCATGGCGCCCGATGACCGACCCTCCGCGACGGTACGTGCCGGCGCGGCCGAGACGGACCGCGCGGTGGGAGTCCTGCCGGCCGTCCTCGCCGCCGCACTCGTGGCCGCGGTCGGGCCGGCGGACGCCGACGCCGGCCTCGCAGGTCGCGATGACCATCGGGGCGGTCCTGCTCGCAGCGAGCTGGCTCCGCCGCCGGACGGCCGCCGGACCGCTGCTGGCGATCGTCACCGGCGGCTGGTTCGCCCTGGTCGGCCTGCTGCTGTCGACGTCGCGCGCGGCGGAGCACGCCTCCGAGGGCCGCTACAACCCCGATGGGCTACCACACCGGCTCCCGGGCCGCATGACAACGCCCTGATTGCCCAGGGCCTGGCCCGCTACGGCCTGGGAGCCGGCGCTGCACATGTGGACAGGGCTGTTCGAGGCCGGGCTGTACTTCGACCTGCACCGGATGCTGGAGCTGTTCTGCGGGTTCCGAAGCGACCCAGGAGGGTCCGATCCTCTACCCCGTGGCCTGTGCGCCGCAAGCGTGGGGCAGCCGGAGCGGTCTTGCCTCTTCCAAGCCTGCCGCGGTCTGGGCATCAACGCCCTCGAGAGCCAGGTGTACTTCACCCGTCCCCACTTCGCCATCTGCTGGGCGAGCTGTGGATTCACAACCTGAGGTGCAGGGGCGACCGTCGATCTGCTCGTAGTCCGCCACCAGCACGACGTGGGCGTCAACGTGCTGCGTCGCGAGGGGGAGGTCGAGATCCTGGTGATCAAATGACCTGATTTTTGGCCACAAGACATGACGCTCAGCATGTGCAGCGCCCGAGTGTCCTCACGTTGGGTCAGATCTCAGCGCTGACAGGACGAAGCCTATTTTGAGGGTTTCTGAAGGATAGGGCCATCTTTAACACCCTCTTTGATCTCCCGCACGATATCCTTTGCGATAACAAAACCGCTCACCGAGGCGGTATGGTATCGATTTTAGGGAGGGCCTTTCGCAAGCGAAAGGAGGGAAGCGCGATGGACTGATATCGTGCACGGAGTTGCGTGCATGGTTTGTGCGCCTCGCCTGAGTGGTTCGGCGCTTGGGAGAGGGAAAGGTTCTACGGCAAAGGAGAGACTATCCATGGTCCGATTTCTACGTACTAGGCTGGCTGGCGGTGACAGTCTGGGCGGTGCTCTTGACCTCGGCGGGTGTGGCATGGGCGATGCAACCGACCGTGGTCCAGATCGAGAAGAATAATGATGGCACATCCACCTACCACTTTAAGATTAAGATCGACGATGCGGTAACGGTGGAGTCGGGCAAGGAAGCCCCTAACCCCCGATTTCTTCACCATCTTCAACTTCGACGGCTTCGTGCCAGATTCGGCCAAGTCGCCGGAGGGCTGGACGTTCTCCACTTCGACCAACGGCGTGACGCCGCTCCGTGGGGAAGGCGCTGGTCAATCCGCTGGACGTCGAGGGCATTCCGAACCTGACCTGGAGCCGGACTGGGCCGGCGCTCCAAGGGACCGGTGGAGATTACTGGCTTCCTGGCTCGCACCAGGCACGGCGGCACGGTGGTCGGCGAGTACGGATCGCAGGCGACGCGGACGCCGGGCGACGCTCAATCCCAAGGACCCCAATGAGTCCAAGGAGCGCGGATCGGCTCCATCACCCGCCGGAATTAAAGAAGCAGGACAACGGTGAGATGGTTCGGCTGTTGGAGCGTGTCCAGGTTCCAGCCGAAGGCGGCGGCGCGTAGCCGCAGGGCCGGGTTCGCCGCAGACGACGATGATACCCGGCTCGTTGTAAACGGCGGCGCCCCGGTACATGCACTCCATCTCCAGCAGACCTTTGCTGGCTACCGGGCGCGTCGTCGATGCCGCTGGCGCAGGGCCGACAGATCCTCAATGAGACATTTCACTTCAATTTCTTCGTAGGCATAGTGGGCTCCTACAGGTATGCTGTTGCTTTAGGAGACATGGCTAGCGCATGGCACGTCGTGTGGTGGCATCGTACTGCAGCGAGCTTAGCAGTACCGTCAACCATGGGTAGAAAAGGGGATGGTATGCGAGGGGACCAGAACAATCTGGGGCGGGACTCCCATCGGGGGCGCCGATGCCCAACCTGCCGAAGGGAGTGGGTCGCCATCGGGGTGCTGGTGCTCCTGGGCATCGCGCGTGCTGTTGACCACGTTTTATACGGTGGAAGCGGATGAAGTGGCTGTGTGGTGCAGCGCTTCGGCAAGTACGTCCGCCTGGAAGAGCCAGTGGCTGCACAGCAAACTGCCCTTGGGCTGGAGACCGTGCGCAAGGTGCCCGTGCGACGGGTGGCCAAAGAGGAGTTTGGGTTCCGGACCGAAGAGGCCGGCGTGCGCACCCGCTTTAGTCAACGCTCGTTCCTCGATGAGTCGCTGATGCTCACGGGCGACCTCAACATGGCGGAGGTCACCTGATCGTGCAGTACCGCATTATCGATCCCGTCAAATATCGCTTTGGGAATCGGAATCCCGCGCTGGCGCTGCGCGATGTCGCCCAAATCGTCATGCGTTCGGCGGTCGGGGACCATACGGTGACCGAGGTCCTGCGCCGCGCCGAAATTGTCTATCAGGTGCAGATGAAAATGCAAGAACTGCTCAACCTGTACGAGACCGGCTTGCGCGTCGAAACCGTGAGACTGCAAAGTGTGGCGCCGCCCTCGGACGAGGTCAAACGCGCCTTCAACGAGGTCAATGAGGCGCAGCAGGAGCGGGAACGCAAGGAGAACGAGGCGCGACAGGTGTACAACCAGGAAATCCCCCGGGAGCGTGGGGGAGGTCGAACGCACCATCGCCAAGGCCGAGGGCTATGCCATCAACCGACCAACACGGCCAAGGGGATGTGGCGCGCTTTAACGCGCTCCTGACGGAATATCGGAAGGCCCCGGAGGTGACGCGCCGCCGCCTCTACCTCGAGACGATGCGCGAGATCATCCCCACGATGAAACAGGTGTATGTGTTCGATGCGGAGCAGCCGTCCGTCGGTCTTGCCGTTCCTGGATCTCCAGCGGGGCGAGATGGCCCCCGGGCCCCAGCAGGGAAGGAGAAGTAACGATGCCTCAGTTGCCGCGCCTCTGCTCATCCTGGTGGTGCTGGTGCTGCTCATGGCGGGCGGGACGTTTTATCAGGTGGATGAGACCGAGCAAGTGGTGGTGACCCAATTCGGGGAACCGGCGCGGGCGCCGATCACGACCCCGGGCTGAAGCTCAAGGTGCCGTTTATCCAGACCGTGCGGCGCTTTGACAAGCGGGTCATGGAGTGGGACGGGCTGTCGGGGCAGATCCCCACGCTGGAGAAGCAGTCGATCGTGCTGGACACCACGGCGCGCTGGCGCATCGCCGATCCCCTGCGCTTTTGCAATCGGTGGGCGATGAGCGCTCGGCCCAGAGTCGTCTGGACGACCTGATCAATTCCGCGGTGCGGGATGTGGTCAGTAGCCACCTGCTCATCCAAACGGTGCGGACGTTTGCCCGCGAGCTGTCCCCGGATGAGCCGGACGAGGGCCGCGACGAACAGCGGGCCGTGTCCGGGACGAAGCCGGAGGCCGCCGCCCTCCCCACGACGCAGGACGTGGCCCCAGAGGAGCGCCTGGGGCGTGATAAACTGACGGAGTTGATGGTCAAACGGCCCGCGAGAACTTGCCTGAATCTGGGCATTGAACTCATCGATGTGCGCATCAAGGGCGTCAACTACGTGCGTGAGGTGGAGCAGCAGGTCTACAAGCGCATGATTTCTGAGCGCCGACGGATTGCGGCGCGTTTCCGGTCGGAAGGGGACGGGGCCAGCGCCAAGATTCGCGGCGAGAAGGAGCGCGAGTTGGACCGCCTGCGCTCGGAGGCGTATCGCAAAGCCCAGGAGACCATCGGCAAGGCCGACGCGGAAGCGGCCCGCATCTATGCCGAAGCGTACAGCCAGGACCCGGAATTTTATGCGTTTTATCAGACGCTTGACGCGTACAAACAGACGCTCCAGAAGAACGCGAGTTTGCTGTTGACCACCGGCAGCGATTTCTACCGCTATCTGAAATACGTCAACGGTGTCGTGCCACACGCGACGGCCAAGGAGGGCAAGCCGTAAATACCATGATGCGTGCGAGTTTTTGGCTCAACGGCGTCAACGCTCACGAAAGCTGCTTGTGCCATCGACGCCGTCGGCGCATCTGGCTCCATCCACCTGACCGCACAAACCCCCACGCCACGCCGAGCACCAAACCCAGGACATGCTCCGTATTGGCGACATGCGGAATGATGCCGACGAGGCAAAGCCCGAGCCACACCAGCATGAACATCACTGTTTGCTGCGACAGCATATACCGCGTTGCCACCTGAAAGCGCGTCATCATCCAGATATAGCCCAGCAGTCCATAGACCACGCCGGACATCCCGACAAACAGCGGGCCCTGACACGAGATACTGTCCCGTATTACAGAGTATGGCCAGGACCAGCACCATGACAGCAACAGTAGCGACTGGATTCCTGCGCCTCAATTTGTCCGCCCAGCTGATACAGCCAGAGCATATTGAACAGGAGGTGCAACAGTCCGCCATGGAGGAAGATCGGCGTGACCAAGCGCCAGACCTGTCCGGCGCGGATTTCGGGAAATGTCGTCCCAAAGTAGCCAGAAAAATACAGCTTGGAGATCACAGGAGTCCACGCTGGCACATGCGCGAGCAACGTCACGGCCACGGAAACACGCGATGAACAACCATGTCACGGGTACAGGCGACAGACGCCGACGATGAAATATCTCTGTACGTACATCGATAGACCGAGCGCGATCCGATGGCGTGCTGCGATGAAGGAAACGTCTGGCCCCACGGGGTTGGTGCCCCTTGGCGGCATCAAACCGTGGGTCGTCTGGCATGGCAAGAAACGCTGTCAACTGCTCGCGGGCGGTGGCCACGCGCTCCTCATCGAACACCCACACGTCATACCCCGTCTCCTGGAGCGGGCGCAATGTGGCCTCGATGTGCTGCGAGGCCAGGAAATGCACAAAGCGTTCTGCCTGTTTTTTCTCAGCGATCGTGCCTATGTGTGTCTCATCGTCTTGGATTCCTGTGGAAGAGTGTGTCACAGGTGTTGATCCTCTGTTGAGATTATGCCTCCCAAACTCGTAGCGCGCTTCCTCTCCCACTCAGAGAGAGCATTACCCACAACTTTTGTGAGCTGCGGGAGCGACTCAAGGGGTAGGGAGTGGATAATAAGAAAGGAGCAGCTGACAACACGCTTTGATACCGAGTAGGGGACGCGCTATGCATACGCACACACTCTGGGCAGCGCGGGTGGCAGCGGGAACGGTGTTGCCGGACAAACGGCTTCCTGCCCGCTTGGCCTGCATCTTGGAAACGTTCGCGGAGCGGCCGAGCGACGCCATCCCGCAAGCTGCGGGCAGTTGGGGACAAGCCAAAGGGATCTATCGCTTTCTCGCGAACCCACGGGTGCAGCCTGCCGCCTTGCAGCAGGGTCTCAGCACGTGACACGGCCCGGCAGTGCTTGGACCAGCCCACCGTGTTGGTCGTCCAGGACACCACCTCGCTGCATCTTACGGGGTGCCACGTGCTGCCGGAATTGGGGCCAATTGGATCAGGAAATCTCGCTCATGGCGTCCTACTCCATAGCACCTTAGCCTTGACCGAACAGGGCGCAGTGCTCGGCGTCCTGGGGCTCCAGACCTGGGCGCGGCCGGCGGGCACCGCCCCGGGCCCGGAGGCCAAGGAAAGCGGTCAATGGCTCCACGGCATCGACCAGGCCCGGCAGGTCGTGTGGGAAACGGCCTGGGCCGCTGGGGCCGCCGCCCCGCCCCGCCTGCTGCATCTTATGGACCGGGAAGGCGACGTGTATGAAGTCCTGCAATGGGTGCAGGAGGTGGGGGAGAGCGCGATCATCCGGTGCGTGCACAATCGGCGGGTGGAAGCCCCGTTGCGATTGGCCCATGCCGCGGTGCGCGCCCAACCGGTGCTAGGAAGTGTCACGCTCACCGTACCACGGTCGCACGGCAAGCCCACCCGGACCGCAACGGTGGAGATGCGGGCGTTGACGACGACGCTGCGGCCGGATCGAGCGAAATACCCCCACGCCTGGCCGCTGACGTGGACGCTGGTGGAGGTGTGGGAGCCGAACCCGGCGCCGGAACACGAGGTCCTGCATTGGTTGTTGTGGACGCGGGAGCCGGCCACGACGCTGACAGAGGTGCAAGAGGTCGTGCGGAAATACACCTGTCGCTGGCCCATTGAGGAGTATCACCTGACGTTGAAGAGCGGCTGTCGTATCGAGGACCTACGGCGAGAAAAGTGGGATAGTTTGGAAAAGGCTATCGTGATGTACACCAGCGTAGCAGCACGGATTGTGGCCTTGCGGGACCGAGCGGCGCAGGAGCCGGACGCGCCGGCCACGGTGTTGCTGAGTGAGGAGGAATGCGCCGTCTTGGTAGCCAAGTTTGGCCAAGGGCGAGCGGTGTTGAGGCTGACGCTCGGGCAAGCGGTATTGTGGATCGGCCGTCTCGGTGGTCACCTGAATCGTCAGAGGGATGGAATGCCCGGCGTGCGGACCTTGTGGCGTGGCCTGCGTGACTTGACGTTGCTGGTCGAGGGCTGGCGCGTGGCCAGACGTTTAGAAAATGAGGCGGGTAGTAGATCACTACCCTTGCAACACCTTCTCGTCCGACAACAGGAAACAGACCTTGCCGCGCTGGCAAAGCATGGAGGTATCAGAAAAGCATTATTAGTATATTTAGTCTTAAATACATTCGGTGTTACAAACGCTGCGAATGCACCTGGGAAGCTGAAGGTGTTCAAAAAGATCTACCGCACCGCGTTTGCCTGTGAGCAAGACGCCAGGCGCCTGCTCCGGAATCTCGTCAGCGGATCGCGTTCACCTTGATGATGGTGAAGGCGCCGACGGCGATCTTGGTCGCCTTCCGCAAGCGGCATCTTCGACGCCAGCGGTCATCTCCTTGCCGTTGAGCATTCCACCGTTGGTGCTGTCGAACAGGCGTGCGCGATCATGGAGCCCGCGGTTGCACGGATGATGTGAGAGTAGGTGCCTGCGGGAGACGCGAAGCCGTCGCCTTCCAGTCCGACGGTGTGCGGAATGGAGCTGGAGCGCCTGCCGATCAGGCTCTCCTCGTCGTACAGCGAGAGAACTTCCGCGGCGGTATGCCCTTGGGCGCTTCCACGTTGGACTCGTCGAAAGTGACTTCGATCTCGATGTGGCGAGGCGGTGCATGGTCGGCTGCGCCGGAGCCGGCGTGGCCTCGGTCGTCTGCACAACGGGCTGGGGGTGCAGTCACCGTCTGTGGTACTCACGTCACCGCCCTGCCTCGGTCACGAAGTTGTAGCCGCACACGCCGCAGAACGGGGTTGAGGGATCGTCCCGGCCGGCCCTGCATCTGGGGCAGGACTCGCGGGACGCGGGCTGAGCGTTGGACACGACGTCGGCAGCAGGTGCCCCTGGTTGGCGTCGTCCCGCACCGGCGCCGGCATCTGCAGACCGCAATCGGAGCAGAAGTCGCTCGTCGTCGAGTCGTGTCCGTCTGGGCATTTGACAGCCATGATTGACTCTTTCTGCACGCTCGCCGCGTGCTCCGACAGTGGATATGACTCACGTTACCCGTTCACCTTCTGTGCGCGCGGTCCGCGTGGAGCGGGTGTCCAGCTCCTTCACGTCCATCTTGTCGACGTTCTTCTTGAGGCGCAGCGTGCCTTTGTCGTCGATGTCCGCGAGCTTGCGGATGAGCTTCTGCGCCGCTTCGTGGCCGGTCTGCTCGGCGAGCGCGTTTGCCCGCTGCAGAGCTCTTGGTCGCCAGCCCTCATTGCCCGCTTCCAGTGCCTCTGACGCCCTCCTGGATGCGCTCGGCGAGCTCTGCCTGGCCCGTGCAATTCGCGACCTTAGGTTGATCACGGCGCTCTGCTTCTCGTCGTCCGTCCAGACGGCGAGCACCGCTCGCCCTCGTTCAGCTTGATCTCGGCCTCCTGGCCGCTCTCGCTGTAGACGAGGCTGACGCGGGCGCAGAGCTTGGTGTCGCCCACCTTGCCGACGGCCGCGCTCTCGAGCTTGACGACGACGTGGAAGTCGCGCGTCTCCTCTCCCAGTTGCCGGTCGGGATCCGCTGGTGCGCGGGTTGGACCGTCTGCACCTTGGCGGTGAGGTCGAGGATCTCGGCGCCGAACTGCTTCACTATCTCGATCGTGGCACCGACGGTGTCCAGATCTGGAGAGAGACGTCGCTCATGGCGAGCGACCTGGCCCCGGTCGAGGATGGCCGCGAAGTCATCCGAGAGGTCCTCGGCCGGCGAATGATGTCCACCGAGCCACCGAGCGCCGTCTGGATGAGCCTGAGCTGATCGGGCTTGTAGGCGTCACCGACGCCACGGCTCTCCACCTCGAAGAGCCCGGTGCAGTTCTTCAGCTCGGCTTCGAGCTCTGGCGTCGCCGCCCTCGTCGTTCTCGCCGTCCGTCAGGAAGACGAGCACGCGGATGTCGCCCTGGCACTTCGTGAACTCACCGCGCTGCGGCGGAGCCACTCGCGCGAACTTGGTGCCGCCGTCAGCCTGGGTACCGGCGAGCACACGCAGCGCTTTGGCCTTGTTCTCCGTGGTAGCCCGCTGTGCCGGGATGATGATGTCCGGTGTGCTGCGCCCGGATGATGACGAAGAACTCGCAGCTCTCAGGCAGCTTGCCGACGGAGTCGATGAGCGCTTGCTTGGCGTTCCGCCACTTCTCGCCCGACATGGAGCCGGAGCCGTCGCCGACGAAGCCGACGACCAGCTTTGCCGCCGCTCTCGCTGCCCCGCCATCCGGCGTGACGAGCGACTTGATGGACACGATCGCGTTCACATCGACCGCGCCCGACGCGAGGAATTTGTTCTGGTGTACGACACCTGAGAACGTGTTCGCCATGGGATGGTCTCCTTTGCACTTCAGGTCAGACGTTGATGACTGGTGACGCCTCAGAAGATGATGGTGACGGCGGTGATGTTGTCTCCTGCCGCCAGCGTTGCGGGCGTACTCGACGAGGTGACGAGCCATCGTCAGTGCGTCGATGTCCTTGGGTAGTTCCTTCACGAGCCTGGCGATCTGCTTCTCGTCGGCGTAGGTGTAGAAGCCGTCCGAGACGACGAGCAAGACACCAGACTCGGTCAGGTTGAGGGTGAGCGCATCCGGCTCGACGCCGGGGTTACATGCCGTCCAGGGCGGCGCCGAGCGAGCGCACGATGCCGCGCGCCCGCTTGTCTTTGAGCGCCTGCTCGGCGGTCATTGCGCCGGAGCCGACGACGTCGTTGAACCAGGAATGGTCCGTGGTGAGCTGACGAGCGCCGTCGGCGCCCACCCAGTAGGCACGGCTGTCGCCGAGCCAACCGATGGTGATGCGCCTGCCTTTGACGAGCACACCGACAGCGGTGGCTTGCGCCGGCGGCACCGGCTCTTCCTCACCCCCCACCATCTCCGTGAGCCCCTTGACGAAGGGCACCTGGCAGATCGCCTCCTGCGCCCGGCTCATCGCCTGCTTGAGGATGGCGTTGGGCCTGTCGGCACCGCCTTTGAGGTCGGCGCAGATCGAGGCCAGTGCCGTGTCGCACGACACCTTGGAGCCCTCCATCGGATTGCCTGCGACTGAGACACGCTGGTCGCAGACAATGGCCACGAGCTCGCCGCTCTCCAGCCAGGCCGAGGACGAAGAAGTCCTGGTTTTCGTGGTACGTCGTGCCGATGTCGGAGACACCCGCCACTTTCGCGGACAGCATCGTCTTCGAAGCGATGGCGCCAGGGGTCAGGCGGCGGTCCCCGCACTGCGTGCAGAAACCGTCATCGTCGATGGCGTGCGGTCCTGCACCACATGCGGTGCAGCGCAGCTTCGGATCAGCTGTGCCGGAGGCGGTGGCTGCCACTCGCCTCCAGTGCCGATCCGCACTCTTTCGCAGAACTTGCTGCCTTCTGCAGCTTCAACGTTGCAGGCGGGACAATGCATACTGGTCTCCCTATACGAACGTCTTGGGGCGCACCTTGTTGGCCATGTCGACGAGCGCGATCTTCTCGCCATCGTCGTTGGTCAGCCTGGCCAGATTGCGGTACGGCGTTCTCGAGCCCAAGCCTGACGTTCGTGTCGTCCAGGCTGCGCCCCAGTGAGCTTGACCGCGGGAGCGGGCCGCAACTGTCCGGCGTTGAAGCAACCCCAGCGCGAGTGGCGAAAGATGTCGCGCACGAGGCTGAAGCGTTCCACACCTTCCAGCATGAGCGCCTCGACCGTACGCGGACGCCTTCTCCAGCTCGGTCGGACCGGGCTGGCTCGGCTTCTGCGGATGAGTGCGTAGCCATCGCCTTCTGCGCCTCACCGTATAGACTGGATGTCTGCGCTGATGCGGGCGAGCGTGGCCACCGGCCTCGTCGCGCTTGCCCGAACGCGGCCAGGCAGCGCGCCAGACCAAAGACGGCGGTGGCGTGGCTTGGGGTCCGTTCGGGAGACAGCGCTCATAGGAGTGGATGGCGCGCGCTGTAGTCGCCCGAGAGCTCGGATGCGATCGCGATCGCGAAGCTTCGCCGCCAGCTCGCCGGGCACCTCGCTGTAGCACGTCTCGAAGGCGTCGACCGCCTCTGCGGGCGCCTGCTGAGCGATGAGCGCGAGACCCCGATACCAGATGACGCCGCCAGTCGAAGGCGTCCAGCCCTTCCACCTTTGACTAGGTACTTCTCGGCTTCTTCGTAGTTGCCGATGCGTACCTGGTTGCGAGCCATGGCGAGCAGTGCCTCGATCGAGTCGGGGAATTGCGTGAGCGCCTGGGCCAAAACCGGCGTCTGCTTGCGCGGATCGTCCGAGCCCAGGTTGCCCAGGATGAAGACCATGGCCGGATCCGCCGGGTTCATCTTCAGCGCGGGCAGGGAGTGGATGTCGAGCACGTCGACGCCCGTGGTGTCGTCGAGCGTGCGCACACCCGAGCGTGTCGCGGACCGAAGAGCCTGCTTTCGGCAGGCCGCGCTGTGCCGGTGTCGATGGCCACGATCTCCCTGAGCACACCGCACCAACTGCTCCACCATCTCTTCGGCGTTCTGGAAGCGCATGTTCGGGTTCTCGTGGCAGGCCTTCTGCAGGAAACGGTATAGAGAGTCGTACTTCTGGTAGATCTGGCTCCTCGACAGGCGTGCGCAGCTTGTACTGGTAGGTCGACTGGAAACCCTTGAACTCGGTGACGAGAACGGCGATCGTGCGCCCGATGCTGTAGAGGTCGGACGCCATCGAAGGGCCTTCAGAGCCCAGCTCGGGCGCCGCGTAGCCGACGGTCGAGTAGATGTCGCCGTCCGGTCTGGGTCATACGGCAGACACCACCCAGGTCGATGACCTTGATGTCACCATCTTCGAGCATGACGTTGTCGGGCTTGAAGTCGTTGTAGATGAGCCCGTTGGCGTGCATGTAACCGAAGGCGATGAGCACCGGGTGCATATAGGCGAGAACCTCCGCGACAGGCAGCGGCCCGCGCTCCGTGCGCAGCGACTTGAGCGTCTTGCCGCCGACGTACTCCATCACCGTGTAGGCCTGGGTGTTCGTCTTGCCGTCCACCTGGCGGGTGTCCGAGACGCAGGTGTAGACGCCGACGATGTTGGCGTGCTTCACCTCGGCGAGGAACTGGCGCTCGGCGACGGCGGCCTTGGCGAGGTTGGGGTCGGAGCTGTTGACCAGCCCCTTGAGCACAACGTAGCGGTTCAGGGTGACGTCCTTGGCGAGGTAGATCCAGCCCATACCACCAAAGGCGATGCAGCCGCTCACCTCGTACTGGCCCGCCACCATGTCGCTGTGCTTGAGCTTCGGGCCGGAAGTCATACGGCGTACCGCAGACGTTGCAGAAGCCCTTCTCGCGCGGACACGACCTCGCACGTGCCGCCGCACTTCGCGCAGCCCTGGCGCGGGGCGCCGGTGTATTCGTAGCGTGTGACCGCACTGCGTGCACTTCTCCTGGTGAGCGGCAGCTCGCACGGGTTGCCGTCAGACCTGGTGCCCGTGCAGAAGCGCTTGTTCTCCGGTACCTTCGCCCTCGGTCATGAGGTTCTGCACCGGATCGGCCTTGGGGATGTCGGGAACGTTGACGAGGCCCAGTCCGAGCCTACGGCTGGCACTCAGTCTGGTCGAATGCGACGAGCGCCCGAGCCACGAGCGCTCTTGCCGGAGAGCTGCGTCGAGCCGGTGCGGTGCGAACCGGTGGGACCGGTGTGCGCGGGCGTTGGCGCGCTTCGCCGTGCCCACTTGCGGCTCGACGGCCGCGGCAGCGGACTGGATGGGCTGCATGCCGCAGATGTCGCAGAAGCCGTCGACGATGTGCCCATCACAGTTGGGAGTGACAGAACATGTGTCCGCCATGTGATGCTCCTGTCTCTCAGGAATGAGAGGCGAACCGTCCGGCTATCTGACGCCGCCAGATAGTCGAGAACCAGCTTCTCGGCCGTTGCCATCGGCGTCGGACGAGAGTAAAGAAGGTCGTACGACCGCCTGTACAGTTCGGCGAGCGCCTGATCCTCAGCGAGGCCGGTGTCGACGGCTTTCGCCTTCAGGCTTTCGAGTAAGCCACGCAGCTCGCGTCCGGCGATTGACCGGCGCGCGTTTTCGCGTGCCACCGTCTGGCACTTCGGCAAGCCGCGCCTCAAGCTGCGCTTCCAGTTGCCGAAGCCGATCTTCGCTGCCCGCCACTTGCCCTGCTGCAGCGTCTTCTTGAGGCGTCCGCACCAGCTCTTCAGCTCATCAATGACGGAGTCTGAGAACGGACTGGGCAGGCTGTCGGCGTTGTCGCCCGTCACTTTGAGCACACCGCTCGTTGTAGGCCGTCTTCGCCTGCGCCAGAGCCTCCTCCAGCGAGACGATGAGCGCGCGGCGGCGGCGATGTCGGTGTCCAGCCGGGCGTGCTCTGCCTGAAGATCGGCAAGACGCTGGCGCACGGGCGGCGATGGCGGGCAGGATCTCTTTGTCGAAACCGTCGGCGACCAAGAGCGGATCGCTCATGATCTCCGCCTGCAAGTCGGCCACTTTCGCTTCGACCAGCCTGAGCTCGGGCACCGGCTCGCCGAGCGCATCGGCAAGCGCCCTCAGCGCTTTGACCTCACGGGCCGATTGGTCGAGCTGGCCGTTGAGGCGGCTTAAGGTATCGCCGACCTTGACCACGACTGCTTTTGGCCCGACCGTAGGCTTCGACCATGGCGTGCAGGATCCGCTCGGGCGTGGCGGCCCGCGTGACCTCGTCCGGCGTCAGCAGTCCGCGCTGTGCATATGTGGTCCTGGTGGTGATCTTGACTGACGCACCTTCAATGAGCTGCCGAATCGCGAAAAGCTCGTCCGCAGCCTTGAAGCGCGGCAAGTTCTTGTGCCGCTCGTTGACCTCGTCGAGCACCTGGTTCAGCGCGGGAAGCACCTGCCACAGCTCATCAAGAGCCTTGATGGCAGGAGTCACCTCCCCGCTCCGTCAATCCTTTGAGTGTTGCCGCGGCGTGCCCGCCATCGCCAGCCAGCCACTTGTAGTAGAAGTCATCCATCAGCTCGAGGACGTTCTGCGCGGCAAGTTGGAGATCGCTGTTCCACTTCGCAACGGCGTCATCGACCTCAGCACGCGTCCAGCGCCTCATGGTGTCAACCATGGTGTGCCTCCGTTTCTTGAGTATCGACACGCCTGCGGGCGGGATGCGCGGGCCAGTGTTCCAAAGATGCCGACCCCCTGGGCCGGCACGAAAGGATGCATTGCAACGCGTGTTTCATCGAGTGTCCTCCCGGGCACTTTTGCCCAAGGTTGTCCTTAGCCACACCTGTGACTGCGGCGCAGTTAGGATCGAGTACTTCTGCAGGCGCGAGTGCACCCGAGGAAGACCAGCACCGCGATAAGCAGTGACAGCACCGGCGCTGCATACTGCAGCCCGGCGATATCGGTGAAGGCCGCCTCCTTGTAACGGTGCATCCAGTCCTCGTTGAGCTGGAGCCAGCGCCCCAGCGACTCGTCGAACTTGAAGAACGCCCAGTTGCTCTGGCCTTCCTGCATGCTCAGGCAGAAAGCGACAGCTTCAGCGTGGCGCCCAGCATGAGCTCAGCTCGCGGATCCTGGCGTCCAGGCTGTAGTAGACACCGAAGTTCCGGAGCGTCTCGGCGGACTGCGTCGGCTCGTCCTTGAGCGGGTTGGCATCCGGGAAGGTGATGTTGTTGAGCGCCTTCTTGAACGCCCCTCCATACCGTCGAGCGGCAGCTCGGTGCGCGCGTAGGCCTGCCGTGACGGCATCGTCTCCTTCTTCAGGCGCTCGGCCATGACGGTATTCCTCCGCCGGGCGATCGCGTACGCCTTCTCGAAGGTCTGGCCGTTACTGAAGGTGGCGAGCTTGCCGGCGTACTCGAAGAAGGTCACGCTCGTGCTCGGCTCGCATCGGCAGGTCGAGCAGCCAGCGGCTCTCGGCGGCATTGGCTTCGTAGGCATCGGCGCGCGCGTCGAGCAGTGCCGCCACCGAGTCGTAGGAGTCCTGCTTCACGCCCCTCAGGTTGTGCGAGTGCGAGACGAACGCATAGGCTGTGTAGCAGACGAACACCGCGGCAACGACTGTCGCCAGCGCGAGAGCCGGATTGAGGCGGCGGCGGAAGTTGCGAGTCACGTACACCTGGGTCACGACCAGGAGCAGGACGAGAGCGCCGCCCACCACCAGGGTGAGGATGAGCGCCTGCTGCGACTCGCTCTTCTGAGCCCTGTATAGTCCGCTCTGCAGAACGCTGTCGTTGGCAGCGTTCAGGTCGTTGGCCGCCGGCATCGAGCTTCCTCTTTGAGGATCTTGTAGGCCTTGCGGTACTCGCTGAGCAGGGGACGGCCTGATCGCCGCGCAGCATGAGCATCGCGGGCGGCCTGGGCGGCCATCAGATAACGGCCCAAGCTCGTCCTGGATCTTCATGGATCGGAACCTGCTCCGCATCGCCGTAGGTGATGTTCTTGCTGGCGGCGACGATCTGCGTACCGATCTCGACGCGGTTCTTGTCGAAGTCCTTGACGAAGTTAGCCATCTCGCCCGGCTTGCCGAGCAGCTCATTGACCAGGTCGGCGTCGAGAGTCTCTGATGTAGATCTTGATCATGTGAGCCGCCACCACGGACGGTGCCGCATCAACGCCGACCGTTTGCACCGCGTGCCGGTGCGCTGAGCCCAGCCGAAAAGAACGACGACACACAGCACGCCGGCCAGCACACAACTGACAGTGAGCGCGGTCTTGAGGCGTGCGGGGTAGTGTTGGTCCACCGCGACACGCTGGCGCAAAGCTGATGCGCTTTGCGTATGAACTGGTTGCCAGGAAGTTTTGTAGACACCACAGAACGCTCGTAGGTTCATCAACGTATATACGCCATCAACTTCATACCAGAGTGTCGCTGCTGCATGGTGTCTGCAAAACGCAGGGCGCAGCCGCTTGGAAGTTGGTCCTCCCAGGCAAAGGTCCGCTCGACATCAGGCTCGTGAGGGGCATGGCTCGCTACTTTGGACCTCTTTCAAAGCTTCCGTCTCTCGCAAGTCAGGTTGTTTGGCCATTGGTGGAGACGCGGGGCATAGCCTATTCTCATGCCTCTATGTTGATACGCCTTTACGGGATCATGCCAGCATTCTGACATGTCGGCCGTTCTTAGACGTGTGCCCAAGCCCCTCGCAGCCCTGACTCCAAAGCGCCGAACAGAGGGTACCGGTTCTGTCGCGATCTGCTGACAGATCACTGAAATGCGCCTCGCGTCTGACGAGGCGAGGGAGCGAGGGGCATAATGCCCCTGCTCCTCCACGGCCTGCACGTCACTCGGGGATGCCGGACCCATCGTCCTGACGCCTGCCGGACGCCGCGCGCCACACGAGGGCTCTGCGGAGCGTGGGAGGGTAGTGCTGCAGGCGCTTGAGCGAGCCGTCCTCTTGAATGCGAAACGCCGCGAGCATGCCGGCGGAGTGGGCCAGGATGAAGTAGAACTGATCGCGTATCCTGGCCAGCCCCGAACGGCGAGCGGACGGTCGCGAGGGCCTGTCCGTCGTGCGCTGATACTCGGCCTGGGCTTGCGCATAGTACAGCAGGTACTCTCTCGCCATGGTGGGCCACATTGGTCATCGCAGTCTCCTTTCCGGACTAGCGGGCGCATTTGAACAGATATGCTAGTGCAGCGCACAATCTGTTCCGATCATCCTCAAACCCAGCACCAGACGCAGTGATGGGCTGTCAGGGCTTGGCGCACGCCGTGCGGTTCGTCGGTTCTAGGCACACATCACACCCCCTGTAGCCGGCCCCTTCCGGCTCCTGCTGGGAGGTGGAGGTGCATGTGAGACGAAGTCAAGACTCCACGTACAAAGTGCACCTTAACCATACGGCGGAGCCAGCGCCTCGCGCAACGCTGCGGCACGCCGGGGCTATGAGCATGCCGCCAGCGGTCCGGTCGTCTGCCGCTCCACTAGTAGCTTGGCAATCTTCGATTGACAGGTTGATCCCATGTCGGTTCTCCTTCTCGCAACGGATTGTGGTTTGAGGAGAAGGAGATCCCCCATGGCCAAATTTCTGTGTCACCCTCACGGATGAGGAACGATGTTTGCTGCGGAAAATGGTTTCGTCGGGCAAGGGAGGCCGCTCGCAAACTGCTCCATGGCCGCATTTTGCTGCAGGCGGATGCGAGTCCGGAAGGCATGAGGTACACCGACGAAGCCATTGCCGAGGCGTTGGGCGTGAGTCTCTCCACCATCCATCGTGTACGGCAACAGTTCGTGGAAGAGAGTTTTGAGACGGCTCTCAACCCGCGGCGGCCCAGGAGGCGGCCGGACAAAGTGACCATCACCGGGGAGGTCGAACAGCAGTTGATCGCCCTGGCCTGTGGCGAGCCGCCGAGGGGACATGGGCGTTGGACCGTGCGATTGCTGGCGGATCGGATGGTGGAGCTGGGATATGTGGCCCGTGCCTCGCGTGAAACCGTGCGCCAGGCGTTAAAAAAACGATCTCAAGCTTTGGCAGGTGAAAACGTGGTGCATTCCGCCCAAAGCCAATGCCGACTTCTGTGTATCACATGGAGGACGTGCTGCGGGTCTACCAAATGCCCTACGATCAACGCTATCCCGTCGTCTGCATGGACGAAGCCAGCAAACAATTGATTGGCGAGGTCAACGCGCCCTGCACGCTGCGCGGTGGTCGTGTCAAATGCGAGGACTATGAATATGAGCGCAAGGGGTGTGCAATCAGTTTATGTGTTGCGAACCGCTGCGAGGATGGCAGTCATGTCCGGGTCACGGCGCGCCGGACCAAGCGGGACTGGGCCGGAAGTGCATCCGTGAGTTGGTCGATGTGCATTATCCCCAGGCCACCCGCATGCGTTTGGTGCTCGATAACCTCAACACCCATACAGGGCATCCCTGTAGCGAGTGCGTTTCCGCCGGATGAAGCGCGACGGTTGCTGGACCGCTTGGAGTTCCATCACACCCCCAAGCACGCCAGTTGGCTCAACATGGCGGAAATCGAAATCGGCGTTTTGCACTGGTCAGTGCCTCGATCGCCGACTGGACAACGCCGATTGGTTGCGCAGCGAGATCAGCGCGTGGGAAGAACGGCGTAACAAACACCAGGTCAAAATCCATTGGAGTTTTACCGTCGCCGTCGCCCGGCATAAACTCAAAAAACTCTATCCAGTCATTGAAAACAGCCATCCGCCCACGTGAAAAGGAACCTGTCAATCGAAGATTGTCAGACTACTAGTGCCATGTGCTGCGGTGCGTGCTGCGCCTGCTGTTCCGTCTGCGTAGCACACTCCAGACACTGTGTCGCATACAGCAGGGCTGTCAAGCGTTGCGGTGCAATGGGTTCTTCACAGGTGCGACAGATCCCGAAGGTCCCTTCCGCCATACGGGTGAGCGCTGCGCGGATGGCGGTTATCTGTTGGCGGTCACCCGCTGCAAGCTTGTCCAGGACGGCATCGTTTTGTCGTGTTGGTGCCTGATCCTCCCAGTCAGGGTCCAGCGGATTGGTCACGCGGCGGCGATCGGTCTCGATCTCGCGCAGATGGCGCTCCAGTTGGGCCAGGCGGGCCATCAAGTGCAGGCGCAGTTCGCGATAGGCGTACATCGTCGTCTCCTCAGAGAGCCTGAGAGCAGAAGAGAGCGCCCAGGCCTCTTGGCTTGTGATTCCAAGCTCGTCTCCACAGCAATATGGCCTCACGCGGAGAGAGCTGGGACAGGCCCTGTGTCAGCCAGATCCGTGCCACGTTAGGCTTTCGAGAAGAGTATAGGGAACGCCAGATCAAGGGGTGTCAAAACGAGGCCTTGCGGCCTTAAGATTCCCGCAAAATGGGGCCTTGCTGACTTATCGATGCGTCTGTCCAGCTTCAGCACAGTGCAGGGTGGATCCAGTGGTTGAGCGACTTACAGCCCGAGCAGCAGATGCTCGACCACTGGCCCCAGGGCCGAGGACTGGGAAGTAGCTCAGGCCGCCCACAATGAAGATCGTCCCGATCACCAGGCCGAGCAAAGAGCAGCGTATCCGTTGGCATGGTCCCGAGCCCCACCGGCCGGCGGGGCTGGGACGCCAGATGCCCCGCCAGCGCCAGCGCCGGAAGCGCCAATCCAAACCGGCCCACCATCATCGCGAAGGCGGTCGTGAGATTGTAGAAGGGCGTGTTGGCACTGAGGCCGGCGAAATTCTGGCCGTTGTTCGCCAGGGAGCTGGTGTACGCGAACACAATCTCGCTTGAACCATGCGGCCCCCTATTGGTGGTTAACCCTGCCGTCCCCCAGTCGGTCACCACGGCCAGGGCGGTGAGGAGGAGGATCGTCGCCGGCCCGAGGAGCGTATACAGGCTGATCAGCTTCATCTCAGTCGGCCCGATCTGCTTGCCCAGGTACTCTGGGGTGCGCCCCACCATCAAGCCGCCCGCAAAGAGACCGATCAGGGCCACGAGAATAATGCTATACAAGCCGGTCCCCAGCCCGCCGAAAATCACCTCGCCCAGCAGCATATTGACCAGGGGTATCATGCCCCCAGCGGCGTATAACTATCGTGCATCGAGTTGTACGAGCCGGTTGCCCCGTTGGACGTGGTAATGGCCGTCAGGACCGAGCCGCCGATGCCAAAGCGCGTTTCTTTCCCTTCCATATTGCCGCCCGGCTGTCCGTCAGTGACATGCTGTTCCACGTTGCCGGCCTGGCCGAGGCGCGGGTTGCCAGCCTGCTCGGCCCAGTCGCATAGTGCTAAGCCAGCGCTGAAGAGCACCACCATGACCGCGAATAACACCCACCCGTCGCGTCGACGACCGATCATCCGGCCAAACGTATGGGTCAGCGCCGCCGGGAGCACCGCAATGGCTAGCATCTCCAGAGAGGTTCGTCAGGGGTGTCGGGTTCTCGTAGGGATGCGCGCCATTGGCGTTAAAGAAACCGCCGCCGTTGGTCCCCAGGTTTTTGATGAACTCCAGCGCCGCCACCGGCCCTTGTGGAATGACCTGCTGTGTCACCTGGACCGTCTCGGTGATGGGGTTGCCACTCGTGTCGGTGACCGGATTGCCATTGCTGTCCGTTCTGGGCTGTTGATAGCTGGTCGGTTGCACCAACGGTACGACCTGGTAGGGCTTGACGTTCGCGGGCACACCCTGCCAGACGAGCAGCAGCCCGCCCAGGAGCGAGAGGGGAGCAGCACCCAGAGGGTCGCCCGGGTGAGATCCACCCAGAAGTTGCCCAGACCAGTGGTGCGCTCACGGGCCAGACCACGAATGAACGCAATGCCGACCGCGAGTCCGGCGGCACCAGCCAGGAAGTTCTGCACCGCCAGGCCGACAATTTGACTGAAGTAGCTCATGGCATTTTCGCCGCCATAGGCCTGCCAGGTAGTCGTGGTCACGAAACTGACGGCGGTATTCAGCGCCAGGTCAGGACTGAGGGGGTAGGTTGATAGACGGGATCAAAGGGGTGTAAGAATGGCTGGACACGCAAGATGACGTAGAGGAGGAGGGTGCCGGCAGCGCTAAACACCAGGAATGCACTGGCATACTCTTTCCAGTCCATCTCGTGGTGTGCATCAATCCCTGCGAGCCGATAGCACACCCGTTCCAGGGGCGCAGCCCGGGATCGAGCCACGTGCTCTCTCCTGCGAAGACCCGTGTGAGATAGCCCCCGACCGGGTAGACGAGGGCTGTGACTATGAGCAAGAAGACCCCATATTGAGCATGGCATACAGATCCATTGGCGAGCACCCCTTATGCGGCCCGTAGTCGATACCCCACGCCCGGCTCCGTGAGAAGATACTGGGGCTGCGCTGGATTGGGCTCGCTTCTGACGGAGTTGGCTCATATACATCCGCAGGTGCGGCGTTGTGTGTGCCGTGGCCAGCCCCACACCTCATGTACCAGGTCATGGTGCGTGACTACATGGCCCGCATGGAGTGACGAGGGACGCGCAGGAGTTCGTACTCTGTAGGCGTGAGCCTGACCTCGACATCCTCTACTAAGACCACCTGTCTGGTGTCCACGGTCAACCCGGCCGAGCGAAACACGGGTTCGTCTGCGGCAGTGTGTACGCGAGACGCACGGTCGCCCGGATACGGGCTAGCAGCTCTTCCATGGCAAACGGCATCGTGACATAAGTAGGTAGACAAAATTATCCTGATAATTTATTGTAAAAATTCTTGACTTTTTTCTCCAAAGATTGGCAGGATCTTTGCGAGAGGCACTTGGCCTATCGTAACCACATGAGAACCATAACTAATTGTATTTATTGGATTTATTGGATATTCTTCGTGGAGTATTGACTGATGCGATTTATGAAAGATTTAAGTCAAGAAACCTTAAGTTTATTACAAAGGATTTATCGAGAAAGTAAGCATTACAGAGTCAGACAACGTGCTCATTGTCTCATGTTAAGTTGTCATGGTTATACTGCGAAGGAGCTGCAGAAAATTTTTCATGTAAACCTGTTCACGATCTATCATTGGTTCGATGCCTGGGAACTGCGTCGTTTCTGTGGTCTTTATGAGAAGAAAGGACGTGGAAGAAGACCAAAGCTCAATGATACACAAAGAGAGCAAATTCGACAATGGGCAAAAGAGTTTCCAAAAAATCTGGGGAAAATAGGTGCTTTCATTCAAGAGGAATTTGGTATTGCTGTGAGTAAGGATACCATAAAGCGTGTGTTAAAAACGCTGAGATTCAGTTGGCATCGGATACGCAGAAAAGTCAAAGGGCAACCTGATCCAGAAGAATACCAACAGAAAAAACAGGAATTAGAAGAGTTGCAACGTCGAGAGAAGCAAGAAGAAATTGACTTGTATTATCTTGATGAATCTGGTTTTGCTTCACGCCATATGTGCCCTATGCTTGGCAAGAAAAAGGGCGTCCAATAGTTGTAGACACTTCGAGTAGTAAACGACTCAATGTGTTAGGATTGTTGAGCAGAAATAATGATTTACATGCGTATAGCTTTGAAGGGAATATTGATAGCGAAGTTGTTATAGCTTGCATAGATGATTTTTGCAAGAATATAAGAATGGACACTTTCATAGTCATCGATAATGCTCCTATTCATACAAGCGATGCTTTTGAGGAGAAGATTGCTGAATGGGAAACAAAAAACTTGAAAGTCTTTCGTCTTCCTACCTATTCACCTGAATTAAATCTCATTGAGATATTATGGCGGTTTATCAAGTATGAATGGATAGAATTTCAAGCCTATAGAAGCTGGAAGGATTTGGTTGAGTATGTTGAGCATGTCATTAAAAATTTTGGGACGGAATACGAAATTAATTTTGCCTAGGTACTTAATCATCGGCCCCAATTATCCAGGGCGGCGACCTTCTCCAGCAATACGTAACTGAACGAAGTAT
>ERZ1370068.916-contig-10838_pt1 | contig 44951 bp, 74 predicted proteins | sample MGYA00561227_ERZ1370068 | MGnify/ENA primary metagenome ERZ1370068 (study PRJEB38410, sample SAMEA6850437) | metagenome | study: Metagenomic assessment of the ecological functions of the soil: analysis of the soil microbiota associated with the...
TTGCCATTGCTTATTTGGTGCCACGCGCCACCACCGCGGACAGGACGCCCGCTTCGGCGTGTTTTACATCAGCTCGCCACTAGACATCACTCAGTGCCTAAAGACACGATTATGCTCATGCGAAATCCTGAGGGTTCAACTCCTGGCGCCGCACACCACCGGGCCAGCGCGTCCGCTGATCTATTGCCATGCCGGACGGCGCTTTGCCGGCGCGGCGGGAGTTGCTTACCATGCCGCCCTCGGCTGGCGGCCGACCACCGGCCGCTCGGAAACGACAGAGCCCGCATCTGAAAGTTCGCCCTGTAGATTCGCGACCGAGCCTCTGGGCGGTGCCCGGCGAGTCTGGCCCTGAGCGGATCAACGGCGACGCGATTGCGCACGACTGAAGATAAGGAAAAGTATACATGAGCGGCCCCCGACACTCGCGGCTGATCATCCTCGGCTCCGGACCCGCCGGCTACGCCGCGGCCGTGTATGCCGCGCGCGCCAACCGCAAGCCGTTGCTCATCACGGGGCTCGAGCAGGGCGGCCAGCTCATGACGACGACCGACGTCGACAACTGGCCGGGCGACGCCGCACGGCCTCACGGGCCCGGGGCTCATGGAACGCATGACGCGAGCACGCCGAGCGCTTCGACACCGAGCTCGTGCACGATCACATCCACACGGTCGACCTCAGCAGACGCGGCCGTTCCTGCTGATGGGCGACAGCGGCGACATACACGTGCGACGCGCTCATCATCGCGACCGGCGCGAGCGCGCAGTACCTCGGCCTCGAATCGGAGCAGGCATTCCGCGGCCGCGGCGTCTCGGCGTGCGCGACCTGCGACGGGTTCTTCTTCCGCGGCCAGCGCGTCGCGGTCGATCGGCGGCGGCAACACCGCGGTCGAGGAGGCGCTGTACCTGTCGAACATCGCCTCGCACGTCACGCTGGTGCACCGGCGCGACAAGCTACGCGCCGAGAAGATCCTGCAGGACCGGCTGTTCGAGCGCGAGCGCGCGCGGCGTCGTCGAACTCGTCTGGAACCACGAAGTCGACGGAGTGCTCGGCGACGACATCGGGGTCACGCGGCCTGCGCGTCTGCGGCGACCGAGCGCAGCGTCGACGCGCGACCTCGACGGTGACACGGCGTGTTCATCGCGGTCGGGCATACGCCGAACACGCAGGATCTTCGCGGGTCAGCTCGACATGGATGGGCGGCTACATCATCGTGCGCCCGGCGCGGGCGAGGGATGGCGACCGCGACCAGCGTGCCGGGCGTGTTCGCCGCGGGCGACGTCGCGGACCACGTGTACCGTCAGGCGATCACCTCGGCGGGCACGGGCTGCATGGCGGCGCTCGACGCGGACAAGTTACCTCGACGCAGCTCGACGCCGGCGCGGCCTGAACGACGCGGTCGACGACCGCGATGCGACTGGATCGCACGCGTCGACACGCATCGCCGGACCTGCCGAGGCCGAGTGGGATGCGCTCGATCCGACTGGTCAACCCTTTGTCGCGCCACGCGTTCCTCGCCGTCGCTCGAGCAGACACGGGCTGCGTCGGCGAGTGACTCGGGCTGGCATGCCGCAGCACCTCGTGCTCCGTGACGACGCCGGCGCGGCTCGCAGGCGGCGGTGCCGCAGTACGTGAAGCAGCACTCGTGGGGCGAGTTCGTGTTCGACTGGAGCTGGGCGCAAGCTTACCGACGCGGCGGGTCTCGACTACTACCCGAAGCTGCTGTCGGCCGTCCCGTACACGCCGGTCACGCGGTCCGCGTCTGCCGGTGCGCCGCGGTGTCAGATGCCGCCGGCATGCGCGGCTCGCTCGCGCGATGACGCTGCTCGAACGCGGCCGACGACGGACTCTCAGGTGCGCACGTCAATTTCACGCCGCCCGACGAGCAGGCAGGCCCTGGAGCGCGCAGGCTTCCTGCGGCGCGACGACTGCCGCTTCCTCTGGCAGCAACGCGGCGTATCGCGACTTCGACGACTTTCATTCGACGGCTTCCGCGCCGACAAGCGCAAGAAGCTCGCCGCGAGCGCCGGCGCGTCGCCGAATCGGGCGTCACGTTCCGAGACGCTGCACGGCGAGGACGATCGACGCGCGCTCTGGCGCAAGGTGTTCGCATTCTCGGAGCGCACGTTTCTGCAGCACGGGAACGCGCACTACCTGAGCGCCGATTTTCTTCGAGCGAGATCGGCGTCTGCATGCCGGCGTCGGTCGTCGTCGATGCTCGCGCGAACGCGATGCGCGCTGCCGATCGCCGCTGCGATCTTTGTCCGCGGCGCCGACGAGCTCTGTACGGTCGCTACTGGGGCTCGCGTCACGACGCCGACTGCCTGCATTTCGAGGCCTGCTACTACCAGGGCATCGACTACTGCATCCGCGCACGGGCTCGCAGCGTTCGACCCCGGCACGCAGGGCGAGCACAAGCTCGCGCGTGGTTTGAGCCGACGCCGTACGACGTCTGCGCACTGGCTCGCCAATGAGGAGTTCCGGCGCTGTCGGTCGGTCGCTTTCACCGTCGAGCGCGCGCGCGAGTCGATGGCAGCCTACATCGGAGTCGGCCGCGCGAGCACCTGCCCTTCCACCGGACGGGGCGCGCCGTGATCCCGTGGCTGCGGCCGGCGATCCTCCGCACGCGTTCCCGCCGGTGTACGGACGCGCTCGCCGAACCGAACGGCCTGCTCTGCGCCGGCGGCGACCTCGTCGCACGCGCCGGCTGCTCGCGGCGTACCGGCGCGGCATCTTCCCGTGGTACTCGACCGGCCAGCCGATCCTGTGGTGGTCGCCGGACCCGCGCGCCGTGCTCGTCCCCGGCGAGTTGCGCGTCTCGCGCAGCTTGCGCGACAATCCATGCGGAATCGCGGCTATCGAGTACCGATCGACCGGCATTCGCGCGGTCGTGACACCGGTGCGGCGACCGGCACGCTGCGGCCGGAGGGCACCTGGATCACACCGCACATGCGCGCGGCCTACGCGCGGCTGCACCGCGCTCGGCCACGCGCATTCCGTCGAGACCTGGCGGCGGACGGACCTGGTCGGCGGGCTGTACGGCGTCGCGCTCGGCCGTGTGTTCTTTGGCGAATCGATGTTCAGCAGCGGGCGGGACGCATCGAAGGTCGCGCTTGATGCTACTGGTCGACGTCGCCGTTGCGCGCGACTTCGAGCTGATCGACTGCCAGATCGCCGAGCGCTCACCTCGAGAGTCTTGGAGCGCGTGCAATACCGCGGCGCTGACTTCGTTGCGATGCCTCAGCTGCCTCACGGCCCTGCGATCGAGCCCGGCTCGCTGGTGACGTGAGCGCCGCTGGGGCAGTCTTGCGACTTCAGCGTTGCAATGACAGCAGACCTTTATGCAGAATTCGCGCGGCTTCGTGGGCCGCTGAGAGGGTGCATGCCGAAGGAAGACGCCATCCAGATGGAAGGCAGAGTCGTCGAGACCCTGCCCAACACGACGTTCCGCGTCAACTGCAGAACGGCCACATCGTCACGGCGCACATCTCCGGCAAGATGCGCAAGAACTACATCCGGATCCTGACGGGCGACACCGTCACCGTCGAGATGACGCCGTACGACCTGACGCAAGGGCCGCATCGTCTACCGCGGCCGCTGAGGGGCATTCGAGCTCACTTACCCGAGCACGTGCGTCCGCTCTTCCGGCGTGCGAGCCTCGCGGACGCGATCTCGATTGAGCTGCCTCGTCGGGACCGACGCCGACGAACGCGTGCCCGCCTTTCTCGAGCGGCCTGAACAGCAGCTCCTCGGCGAGCGGCCGCTTGATGTGCTCCTGGATCACGCGCGCCATCGGCCGCGCACCCATCTTCGGGTCGTAGCCGCGCTCGGCGATCCACTGGCGCGCCGTCGTCGTCGACGTGCAGCGCGACGCCGCTTCTGCTCGAGCTGCGCCTCGACCTCGACGAGCAGCTTGTCGACGACGCGCTGGATCGTCCGCTCGTCGAGCGGCGTCGAACTGCACGATCGCGTCGAGGCGGTTGCGGAACTCCGGCGAGAACAGCCGCTGGATCGCTTCCATGCCGTCGGTCGCAGTGGTCCTGCTGCGACGAAGCCGATCGAGCGCACGGCTCATCTCCGGCGCGCCGGCGTTGGTCGTCATCACGATGCATCGACGTGGCGGAAGTCCGCCTTGCGGCCGTTGTTGTCGGTCAGCGTGCCGTGGTCCATGACCTGCAGCAGCAGGTTGAACACGTCCGGGTGCGCCTTCTCGATCTCGTCGAGCAGCAGCACCGCAATGCGGATGCTTGGTGATCGCCTCGGTCAGCAGGCCGCCCTGGTCGAAGCCGACGTAGCCGGGCGGCGCGCCGATCAGGCGCGACACCGTGTGCCGCTCCATGTACTCCGACATGTCGAAGCGGATCAGCTCGACGCCCATGCGCGAGCGCGAGCTGGCGCGTGACCTCGGTCTTGCCGACGCCGGTCGGACCGGCGAACAGGAACGAGCCGACCGGCTTGCGCTGGTCGCCGAGGCCCGGAGCGCGACATCTTGATCGCGGCCGCCAGCGCGTCGATCGCCGCGGTCCTGGCCGAAGATCACGAGCTTCGAGGTTGCGCTCGAGGTTGCTGCAGCACGTCGCGATCGACTGCTCGACACGCGTCTTCGGCGGGATGCGCGCGATGCGCGCGACGACGTCCTCGATGTGCTCGCACGGTCGACCGCTCGCTCGCGCTGCGCCGACCGGCTTGCAGCCGCAGGCGCGCACCGGCCTCGTCGATGACGTCGATCGCCTTGTCGGGCAGGTGCCGGTCGTTGATGTGCCGCGCCGACAGCTCCGCCGCCGCGCTGCAGCGCCTCGTCAGCGTACGTGACGCCGTGGTGCTCCTCGAAGCGCGTCTTCAGGCCGCGCAGGATCTCGATCGTCTCCGGCACCGGACGGCTCGACGACGTCGATCTTCTGGAAGCGCCGCGCCAGCGCGTGGTCCTTCTCGAAGATGCCGCGGTACTCCTGGTAGGTGGTCGAGCCGATGCAGCGCAGCTCGCCGTTCGCGAGCGCCGGCTTGATCAGGTTCGACGCGTCCATGACGCCGCCCGACGCCGCGCCCGCGCCGATGACGGTGTGGATCTCGTCGATGAACAGGATCGCGCCCGGCATGCTTCTTCAGCTCGGCGATGCACGCCCTTCAGGCGCTTCTCGAAATCGCCGCGGTACTTGGTGCCCGCGATCAGCGAGCCCAGGTCGAGCGCGTAGATCGTGCAGTCGCGCAGCACGTCGGGCACCTTGCCTTCGACGATCATGCCGCGCGAGGCCTTCGACGAGCGCGGTCTTGCCGACGCCGGCTTCGCCGACGTACAGCGGGTTGTTCTTGCGGCGCCGGCACAGGATCTCGATCGTGCGCTCGATCTCGAGCTGGCGGCCGATCAGCGGATCGATGCGACCTTCGCTCGGCAAGCTGGTTCAGGTTGGTCGCGTACTTCTCGAGCGCCGAGCTGCCCTCGCCGTCGCGCTCGCCTTCGGACTGCGGCACTTCGTCGCTCGCGCTGTCGCGCTCGTCCGCGACCTTCGGCGAGACCGTGCGAGATGTAGTTGACGACGTCGAGCCGCGAGATGTCCTGCAGCCCGAGCAGGTAAGCCGCGTGCGAGTGCTTCTCGCTGAAGATCGCGACGAGCACGTTGACGACCGAGACTTCCTTCTTGCCGCTCGACTGCACGTGGAACACCGCGCGCTGCAGCACGCGCTGGAAGCCGAGCGTCGGCTGCACCTCGCGGTCGTCGTCCTCGCTTGAGGCGCGGCGTGGTCTGGTCGATGAATTCCTTGAGCTCCTTGCGCAGCCGTGCGACGTCGGCGCCGCACGCGCGCAGGATCTCGCGCACCTTCGGCGTGTCGATGATCGCGAGCAGCAGGTGCTCGACGGTCATGAATTCGTGGCGCGCCTCACGCGCCGCCTGGAAGGCCTCGTTCAGGCAGATTTCGAGTTCGCTGCTCAACACGTGACTTCAGGCCTCTTCCATCGTGCACAGGAGCGGATGCTGGTGCTGCCGGGCGTAGGTGGTGACCTGCGCGACCTTGGTCTCCGCGATCTCGTAGGTGAAGACGCCGCAGACGCCCTTGCCCGCGTGTGTGCACCTCGAGCATGACCCGCGTCGCGGTCGTCCGGTCCATGCCGAAAATGTGCTCCAGCACGTCGACTACGAACTCCATCGGCGTGTAATCGTCGTTCAGCAGGACGACCTGGTAGAGCGGCGGCCGCTTGAGTCTGCGGTTTGGCCTCCTCGACGACCAGTCCATGCCCTGCTCGTGTGCTCGGTCGCTCATCGTCATCACCTGCCGTCGACTCTCTATATATGGGCTCCGACAACGCCGTGACAAGCACCTGGCGGCCGTTCGCTGCACAAGTCCGGCCTTCGCAACGAGCGCACGGATCCGGGACGAATTTACGCACGACTGTCTTGAGGCTGTGTCCCGCCAGCGTCCGTCATGATGGCGCAGCCGCGCAACGGCCCTCGATTCCGGCATAGCGATCAAGCGTAGGACTGACTTGCACGAATGGACATCTCCGTCACCGGGCAGACCCGTCCTGATGCAGACGCCGAAGATGCCTGAGTCGCCGCATGCTCCCGAGTAGCAGAGGGACCTTGCCGATCCGACAACTGGCGAGTCAAGTCGCTGCCACTGCATGGTGTCGGCCGCGCCTCGCGATCGTGCTTGCCTGGCAGGCTCGTGCAGCTCGTCGTGGATCGCTGCTGGCAGCCGGCCGGCGAATCTGGCTGCAAGCCGGACGTCGACGCCTCGATCGGCGGCCAGATCGGCGCGCGGCACTCGGGCAGCTCCGGCAGCGCGTACGCGTTCGACGTCCAGGCGATCGTCAATGCTCACCTGTTCGGCGTCGCTGCGGTCCGGGCACCATCGACCCGGCCGACGGTCGCCGGCCACGCAGATGAGCCTCGTGCTGGTCGGGCACGATCGCCGCAGACCGATCCCGGACAGGGTCTCGCGATCATCGGCGAAAGCGCGGCAGTCGCGCGAAGGTTTACGCGGTCGGCAAGACCATCACTGGCGGGCACCAAGTTGCACTCGGTCTACCCGGATCGCGTGATCCTCGATCGCGGCGGCAAGCTCGAGGCGCTGCTGCTGCCGAAACAGTTCCAGGGCGGGACCCGGATGCCGCGGCGCGCATGACGACGTCGGCCGGCGCCGGCCGCCGCATGCTCGGCGACCGATCCGCGCCAGCTCGCGCACGCAGAATCCCGGCGGCGATCACCGGAGATCCTGCGGCCGCAGCCGGTGTTCGCGAACGGCCAGCAGCGCGGCTACCGCGTCTACCCGGGCCGCAACCGGCAGCAGTTCGCCAAGCTCGGCCTGATGCCGGGCGACCTCGTGCACCGCCATCAACGGCGACACCGCTCGACGACCCGGCGCGGGGCATGGAGATCCTGCAGTCGATGAACAGCGCGACCGACGTCACGGTGACGGTCGAGCGCAACGGCCAGACTACTCAAGTCAGCATCAACAACGCACCAGGTCGCCGCGCGAAGCCGCCGCCGCGGCCGCACGCCAGCAGCGAGACGATCCCGGTCACCGGAGGTCAACCGGACGCCGACACGCCAGAGGATCCCCGGAGTGACGATCGAGAACCGCCAGACTGCATCTGCGCGAGCCTCGCCTCGCGCCGCCGTGCTCGCGCTTGGCGCTGGCGCGCGCTGGTCGGCTCGACGTGCCGCACGCAGTGCCGCACGGTCCAGGCCACAGGGCGCGATCACGCCGAACTACAAGGACGCGGACCTCTCGCAGATCATCGAGGCCGTCAGCGCGGTCACCGGCAAGAACTTCATCGTCGACCCGCGCGTGCGGGCGCAGGTGACGATGCTGTCGTCGACGCCGATGTCGCCCGGACGCGTTCTACGAGGCGTTCCTGTCGATCCTGCAGGTGCACGGCTTCGTCGGCCGTGCCCTCGGGCGACGTCGATCAAGATCATCCCGGACGCCAATGCGCGCCAGCTGCCGGGCAACGACCTGCCCTCCCGCGTCGAGCTCGACTTCCGACGAGATCGTCACGCAGGTCATCGCGGTCGGAACGTCAGCGCGGCGCAGCTCGTGCCGATCCTGCGGCCGCTGATCCCGCAGTACGGCCACCTCGCCGCCTATCCCGCGTCGAACATGCTGATCATCTCGGACCGCGCCGGCGAACGTGCAGCCGCATGATGCGGATCATCCAGCGCATCGACCAGGCCGGCGACGAAGAGATCGACGTCATCCCGATGCAGCACGCGAGCGCGCGCCGAGGTCGTGCGCATCGTCAACGCGCTGATCGCGGGCGCCGCGGCCGAGGGCGGCGGCGCATGCCGCGAGCGTCAAGGTCGTCGCGGACGACCGCACCAACAGCGTGCTCGTGAGCGGCGAGACGCTCGCAGCGCCTGCGGCTGAAGACGCTGATCACGCACCTCGACACGCCGCTCGAGGCGGGCGGCGACACGCAGGTGCGCTACCTGCGCTACGCCGACGCCGAGAAGATCGCGGCGAAGCTGCGCGAGCAGATGCAGGGCATCGCGCGCGGCCGCCGCGGGCGCGGGCGGCGCGGCCGGCGCCGCACCGGCGCACCGGCAGTGCCGCAGAGCGATCGCAGCAGCGTCACGATCTGGGCCGAGCCGCAGACCAACGCGCTGCGTCGTCACCGCGCCGCCGAAGGTCATGCGCTCGGTCATGTCGATCGTCGACCGGCTCGACATCCGCCGCGCGCAGGTGCTGGTCGAGGCAATCCTGGTCGAGATGTCCGTCGACAAGTCGATGGATCTCGGCGTCAACTGGGCCGTCGGCGACACGCGATGAGAACGGCAACCTGCTGCCCGCCGGCGGCTTTGTCAGCCGGTCGGCGGCGCCGGCATCGGCGAGATCATCGCGGGCGATCGCTGAATCCGGAGCAGCATCACACGACGTGCTGCCGACCGGCCTGACGCTCGGCGTCGGCCAGCTCGTCGACAACGGCACCAGCTGGGCCGCGCTGATCCGCGCGCATCGAGCGGCGATCGGCAACACCAACATCATCGCGACGCCCTCGATCGTCACGCTCGACAACGAAGAGGCGGAGATCAAGATCGCGCAGGAAGTGCCGTTCCTCACCGGCCAGTACACGAACACGGGCGTCGACGGCAGCACGGGCACGGTCAATCCGTTCCACGACGGTGCAGCGCGAGGAAGTCGGCAACGATCCTCAAGATCACGCCGCAGATCAACGAAGGCGACTCGGTGCTGCTCAAGATCTCGCAGGAAGCCTCGAGCGTCGCGGCCAGGCTCACAGCAGGTGACGCAGCACCGACCTGATCACGAACAAGCGCACGATCACGACCAAGGTGCATGGTCGAGGACGGCGGCATCATCGTGCTCGGCGGTCTGATCTCCGACGCAGGTGCGCGAGAGCAATCGCAGGTGCCGTTCCTGGGCTCGATCCCGCTGATCGGCGAGCTGTTCAAGACGCGCAGCGTCGACAAGGTGAAGACCAACCTGATGGTCTTCATCCGTCCGCGCATCCTGCGCGACGGCGTCGATGCGGCGATCGAGACCGAACGCCAAAGTACAACTACATCCGCAACCAGCAGACTCGAGCATCACGAACGGCAAGGTGCCGCTGATGCGCGGGCGAGCGCCAGCCGACGCTGCCGCGCGCTCGAACAGCTCGATGCCGCCGGAGCTGCTGAACCCGGCGCGTGCAGCGCGCCGCCGGACGCGACGCCGCGCCGAGCGCGCAACGCCACCGGCACAGCGCGACGCCGACACCGCCGACGACCGCATGCCCGCCGGCGCACCGCCTGCCGCCCTCCGCCGCCGCCGCCGACACCACCACCGACCGCTCCGCCCGGCACGCCGACGCCGAGCCGCGAGGCACGCCGCCGTGAGCACGGCTGCGACCGGACTGAAGCGATCCTCGCGGCCGCCGGCCGCGTGCACCGACCCGCTGCGTCCGTTGCCGTTCGCGTTCGCGAAGCGCCACGGCGTGCTTGTGCGCGCGGTCAGCGACGATGCGGCCGACGTCGTAGTCGCGACGGCGCCTCGCCGCTCGCGCTCGCCGAGGTGCGCCGTCACCTGCGCGCGCCTCTGCAGCTCGACGCGTCGGCGCCGAGCGCGTTCGAGGCCCTGCTGCGCGAGGTCTACGAGGCCGGGCTCCGGCATCGACGCATGGACGCGATGGGCGGCCTCGAGGAGAGACCGACCTCGCGCACCTGGCGCAGGACATCCCGGAGCCGTCCGGACCTGCTCGAGAGCGACGACGAGGCGCCCGATCATCCGCCTGATCAACGCGCTGCTGACGCAGGCGGTCAAGGAGAACGCGTCCGACATCCACATCGAGCCGTTCGAGAACCGGCTCGTGGTGCGCTTCCGCGTCGACGGCGTGCTGCGCGAGGTGCTGCAGACCAAGCGCGCCGTGGCGCCGCTGGTCGTCTCGCGCATCAAGGTCATGTCGCGGCTCGACATCGCCGAGAAGCGCCTGCCGCAGGACGGCCGCATCTCGCTGCGCATCGCCGGCCGCGCGGTCGACGTGCGCGTCTCGACGATTCCGGCCGGGCACGGCGAGCGCGTCGTGCTGCGCCTGCTCGACAAGCAGGCCGGCCGGCTCGACCTCGCGCAGCTCGGCATGGACGCCGGCGACGCAGCGGCTGCGTCGACGAACTGATCCACAAGCCGCACGGCATCCTGCTGGTCACCGGCCCGACCGGCTCGGGCAAGACCACGACGCTGTACGCCGCGCTCGACCGCGCTCAACGACCGCACGCCGCAACATCATGACGGTCGAGGACCCGATCGAGTACTACATCGACGGCATCGGCCAGACGCAGGTCAACACCAAGGTCGAGATGACGTTCGCGCGCGGCCTGCGCGCGATCCTGCGCCAGGATCCGGACGTGGTGATGGTCGGCGAAATCCGCGACCTCGAGACCGCGCAGATCGCCGTGCAGGCGTCGCTTGACCGGCCACCTCGTGCTGTCGACGCTGCACACGAACACCGCCGTCGGCGCGGTCACGCGACTGCGCGACATGGGCATCGAGCCGTTCCTGCTGTCGTCGAGCCTGGTCGGCGTGCTCGCGCAGCGCCTGGTGCGCGTGCTGAATCCGGCGACGCGCGAGGCCTACACCGCCGGCGAGTACGAGCGCGCGGCTGCTCGAACCTGCCCGACGACGCGCCCTCGCCCACGCTGTATCGCCCGAGCCGCGCGACGCACGACGGGCTATACGCGGCCGCACCGGCATCTACGAACTCGTCGCTGGTCGACGAGCACATGCGCACGATGATCCACGACGGCGCGTCCGAGCATCGACCTCGAGCGGCTACGCGCGCACCCGCACGCCGGGCATCCGCGACGACGGCCGAGCCAAGGTGCTTGCCGGCATGACGACGATCGAGGAAGTCCTCGAGGTCACGCGCGAGGACTGACGCAGCCATGGGCGCCTTCGAGTACGTCGCGGTCGACGCCTGCGGCCGCGAGCGCAAGGGCGTCCTCGAAGGCGACACGCCGCGCCACGTGCGCCAGCTGCTGCGCGAGCAGAGCCTGCTGCCGGTCGCCGTCACGGAGGTCGCCGAGCAGGACAGCGCGCCAGCGCAGCGCGCCGCTGCAGTTCGCAGTTCGCAGCGGCGGCCTGAGCGCGCCGACCTCGTCGCTGATCACGCGCCAGCTCGCGACGCTGGTGAAATCCGCGCTGCCGCTCGAGGAAGCGCTGCTCGCGGTCTCGCAGCAGACCGACAAGCCACGCGTCCGCAGCATCATGCTCGGGCGTGCGCTCGCAAGGTGATGGAAGGTCACACGCTGGCCGACGGCCTCGCCGAGTTTCCCGAGCTCGTTCCCGAGATCTACCGCGCGACGATCGCGGCGAGCGAACAGTCCGGGCCACCTCGACACGGTGCTCGAGCGGCTCGCCGATTACACCGAGAGCCGCCAGGAGCTGCAGCAGCAGCACGCTCGGCGCGCTGCTGTACCCGGTGCTGCTGTTCATGGTCTGCGTCGCGATCGTGTTCTTCCTGCTGGTGTACGGTCGTGCCCAAGATCGTCGAGGTGTTCCGCAACAGCGACGCGACGCTGCCGCTGCTGACCCAGATCGCTGATCGCGGTCAGCGACTTCCTGCGCGCGTACGGGATCTGACCTGCTGATGCGCCGATCGCGGCGCGGCTGCGCTGTTCTACGCGCTGGCTGCAAGGATCGAGGCGAACCGCCGACCGCTGGCACCGGTTGCTGCTGCGGCTGCCGCTGATCGGCCAGGTCGTGCGCGGCAGCAACACGGCGCGGTTCGCGCGCACCCTGAGCACGCTCACTGGCGAGCACGGTGCCGGTGCTCGAGGCGCTGCGCATCTCGGGCGAGGTCGTGACGAACCTGCCGATGCGACAGACGCCGTGGCCGACGCGGCCGTGCGCGTTGCGCGAAGGTGCGCCGATCGGCGCGCTCGCTGGCGTCAGAGCCGGCTGTTCCCGCCGATGATGATCCACCTGATCTCGAGCGGCGAGATCGAGCGGCGAAGCTCGACACGATGCTCGAGCGCGCCGCAGCAGCACCAGGAGCGCGAGCTCGATGCGATCCTGCAGGGCGTCGTCGGGCTCCTGGGACCCATCTGATGATCCTGGTCATGGGCGGGCTCGTGCTGCTGATCGTGCATCGCGATGCTGATGCCGATCTTCAAGCTCGAACGAGCTCGTGCGGTAAGGAGCCACGGGGTCGAACCACTGTTTCCGGGGGGATCGGCGCCGGTTTGACTTTGAGGGAATGGCTAACGACTCGCATTTAAACCCTTTTCGCCGCCGCGTCTGGCTGCCCTCCAATGATGCTATCGCCGAGTTTGCTGAGTTGATACTTATAGGTGAAGACGGCGAAGAGGAGCGCCACGAGAATGAGGACTTTCCAAAGGACAAAGTCGAGCTCCGCACCGCGATCGATCAGGATGACCACGGCCAGGGCATTGATGAAAAACATGCTGAGCTCACCGATGAACACCAGCACGTAGCCCAGGAAAACGTTGCGCCGAAACCGCAGTTGGGGCCGCAGTCGAAACGCAACCCAATGAGCGACCTGCATGACGATGACCACGATGGTGGCCCAGAACAAAGTCCTTTGAGCCGGCGCCTTCCGTTCCCGCGGAGCAGCCGCCGGTAGATAGGAATTCCATTCCACAGGATGGCCTGCGATCCCGCCGCCTCTGCGGCAATCAAACACCAAAATAGGATTTTTGTCGCGCGAGCTTCATCGGAGATGATGTCGGCCTCGACGCCGACTATCGGCCTGTAACGGTCGATGGTCATCCGCGACGAGCATCGCGCCGTACCGCGAGCGTTTATCCGAGGTTCGTCCACCGGTTGATTGAGCCCGGGTCGCCAACGACGCGGGGTCTGCCGGGCCGAGCCTCGACCCGCGCGGTTTCCTGCAGCCCCGGGCTGGTTGAGTCCAGGGTCGCGGCCATGCGTTTCCTGCGGCCCCGGGCTGGTTCACGCCAGGGTCGCGGCCGCCGGTTTCCTGCGGCGCCGGGCTGGTTAACGCCGCGGTCCCGCTGGGCCTCGCACGTTCGGCGTCGCAGCCGGCGACAGAAATGCCATCAGGCCCGCCGACTGTCCACCATCGAATGCTTACAACACGTCTTCGTATTCATGACCATTTTCCTCCTTACTCAACTGTTTGATCGTACCGCGGGCTCGCCCGACGGGTTGGCTCCAGCGACTGCGGGAGAAGCCGCCGGCCGCGCGAAGGCATGAGGCGCGACACCAGCGCCGCGGAGAAATCGCCGAACTCGCTCGAAGGAGGCCTGCCGGCGGCTGGAACGCGAACGTCGCGTCGGTGACCGGCGCGTCGAGGTTCCAACTGGTGAACGTAAGCTCCGCGGTTAGCGGCGTGGGAGACTGCTTGTAGACGAGCGCGAGCCGGCGGGGCAGCGCCGGGCCTGAAGTCCGGAAGCCAGAGCGTCACCTGCACCAAGTCGTCGGCGTAGTCGAGCTTCACGCACGGCACGCCGTCGATCGTCTCTCGCCCCACGAGTCCGCCCTTCGTACTGCCGCCGATGAAGGCGTCGTAGGGCGAGCTGTAGACCACATCGCCGATCGGCACCGGCAGACCGAACCTCCGGGCGACGTCGTCCAGCATCTCGTCGAGCGTGCCCGGAACGGTCGTCTGCGCCCACTTCCCGTCCGGCTTTTCGCTCAGCGTGAGGGTCCGGCCGTCGTAGTAGGCGGTGAGCTCCAGAGCGGTGTCGCCCGTCCCGTGAATCTCGAAGAAGAGCCCGTTCGGTCGCCGCACGGTCACTTTCCGAGTGAAGTGCAGCACCTTCTTCTCCCCGCCGGTTGGGCTGACGTCGAACCGCTCGCTCGTCTCGAAGGTGAACGCCTTGGAGTTGGCCAGGGTGTCGCTCATCGACCGCATCAGACGCTCGCCCGCCGCCGCGGCTTCGGGCGTGCCGGGCTTCGGATCCGCAGGCTTCGAGCCTGCGAGCACGCGGTGATGAAGAGCGCGAGCACTACGCAGGCGAACGGTTGAAGAGTCTTTTCAGGTGAATTTCATGTGACTTCCGCGATTCACTTATTCACGGGACTCTTGCTCGCCTCGCTAGCCGGTGCAGGCTGCGCGGCTGCCGCAGGCTTGCCGCTCCAGCCACAAGCCGGGCGGCACCTGGTCGGCCGGGATGAAGATGGGCTTGCTGGTTGGCCAGAACGGAATCAGTTCCGGCTTGTAGCCCTTCGGGTAGTACTCGTCCGGCGGAATCTCGGCGTCGCGAATCGACTGCTCCTGGAAGTCCTGGCGCTTGTTGCGCGGAGCCGGAATGACCAACCCGCCCATCGCGGCGATGTCGAACTTCGGCGGCGCCTGGCTCGGGAAATCCGGGCACCACGCCATCGCGGACCCACACCTTGTCGCGCGTCAGGTTCACCACCACCATGTCGGGCGCGCCAAAATGGAAGGGCCCCTTGTAGTGGTAGCGGATCTCGGCAAGCAGCTCCGGGTTGGAGTAGGCGTCGTAGCCCATGTGCGTGGTCATGGCCATGCGCGGCTTCACCTTGTTGTAACAGGTATCCTGCCGCGTAACCGGAGTTGTGGGCCGCTGTCCACGGTGTTGCGACCAATGACGGGCATCACGCCATTCACCGCCGCGCTGATCGCCATCAACTCGGCGCTGGACTTCCGTGATCAGCAGGTCACATCCCTCGGCGTACTTGATGGTGAGCGAGTTCGGACGGCCGTCGCCGGTGAAGGCGACACACATGCCGTTCCAGTCGAGGCGATACGCCGAGGCGCCGTCTTCGGTGTGCGATTGGCGCCAGTGCGTGATCTTGACGCCGTCCTTCTCGTAGGCCACGCCGCCGTCGTCGCGAAAATCGAACTCGTTGACCTCCATGTCGAAGCCCTTGCCGATCGGCGACTGGTCGAAACTGGCGCGATGCCAGGTCAGCATCTCCTTCATCCGATCCATCATGTAGCGAGCGCCGTATTCCGGCTTCGTGCCCGACGGCCCGGTGATGCGGAATGGCTCATGCCAGCGACCCGCCCACGCGCCGAACATGTAGGTATAGGCCACCGAGTCGACGTGATCCCAGTGCAGGTGGGTGAGGAAGATGTTGTTCAGACGATTGAGCGACACACCCGCCGCCAGGTAGTTGGCGATCGAGCCCGGCCCCATGTCGAAGATGAAGCTGTCGCCGTTGCCGAGCTCGACGTAGACCGAGGTGCCCATCTGTCCGGGCCGCGGCATCGGCGAACTGCCCATGAAGGTCACGCGGATCTCGTCGGGCTGCACCTCTTCGGTCTTCGGGAACCAGTTCGCCGAGCTCTTGAGCCAGGGCATCGGTGCGACCCCGTCGAAGGTGAGGCCTTCCTTCCAGCGGCCCATGGGTGTCCCACCGGTCGCAACGGCCTTCAGAATCGCCGGGTCTGCTTCGTAGCCTCCGCGGCGAGCTTCTTCAGCTGCTCGGCCTGGGGTGGCGCCTGCGCGGCAATCTCAGTCCCTGCCACCACCAGGCCGGGATGCAAACGCCGAGTACAGCAATCCGGGTTCTGGTCTTCATGTAGGGCCTTCTTTATCAATAGTTGATACGGGCTTTCACGAGGTAGACATTTCAGAAGCGAAACGTGGCGCCGATTTGCGGTCCGCCTGTTGTGAGCGACTCGATCGGTGCGTTGAGATCGTAATCCAGGTATCGCCACCCCGCCTTGATCTCCCCCACGAAAGCACGCACCCAACGCCCGCTATTGCCTGCAGAGTTGAATCCGGAGTCGCCGGTAACCGACGTCCAGGTAGTACGGTACGAACCAGTTCGTACCGAAATTGATCGACCTCGACCCGATGATGCCGTCCCAGAGGTCGTCGCCGACTTCACTGCTTCCATCGCGGCCGGGCAGCGGCAGCGAGCCGATGTCGCCGTCAAAATGCCACGTCAGGGTCTGGCTGACATCCAGCAGCCGTGCACCTGCGAGAAGCTCCAGACTGTGGGCCGGCTGATCAATCACACGGTACGTACCTACAGTGGTCCAGACCCAGCTGGTGATATCAAGGTCGGCGTTTGCGGCGTAACGCCTGCCGGCAGGTCATGCTGCCACCGACGCTCAAGTTCCGGGCTGTTGGATTTCGTGGCACCCACGTCGAGGTAGACAACGTCCGTCACGACACCCCAGCGCCCCTTGCGCGCCTCAAGCGCACCCAGGAACGCAAAATTGAGGGCATCGAGAATGTCGCTATCGCTGACGTCGATGGATGGCCCGTCCGTAGGACCTCCGGGTGCCGATGGAAACTGTGTCGCCAGTTATATCGGGCAGCCAACCGAAAATTGTTACTGCCCACTGCCAATCGTCCGACGGCGACTCTGCAGCAAGTGACACCGCAGGGGATCGTCCGTAGCGATCCCGAGCGCAGCTCGAAGAATCGCCGAAGTCACCCATGATATTTGTCATGGGGCTAGAACCAATTCTGTTCGTTGATAGGACAGCGAGCAGTACATGTGCCGCACGATAGGCCCGGGCGCAGAGATGCGCAGCCCGAAAATCTACGGGTTCAGGCTCAGAAAACTACCGGATGCTTAGAACCGAATTCTTGCAGTTGCGCCATACGAGAGACCCGGCGCGAGATAGCTCTGGTAGGCGGGATCACTACCAAACAGATTCGTTACCGCGCTCTGATAGACGTACGTTTCGTCAGTAAGATTCTCGCCCCAGATGGATAGATCCCAGTCGCCAATGCCGCAGACCTGCCCGGGCATCCAGCAGGCCGAACGCGCCCTGCACATGCCGCGGATCGTGATTGACGTTCGTGAAGTATTCGTCGCTCCAGCTGTAGTCGGTGCGTGCGTAGAACTCGCCGAACGAGGTCGGTCGATCGTAGGCCAGGCCTGCGTGCAGCTTTGAGTTCTGGGGCATTCGCCAGTGTCGCCCCCTCAAATCGCAAGTACCGGTCGCAGCGTCGGTCGGCGTGCGTCCCGGATAACACAGACCTTGAGTAAACTCGTTGTACTGCGTCCGCGCATAGGTACCGTTCAACTCGGCGACCAGCGTGTCCGTGATCTGAGCGGTAAGATCCATTTCCACTCCCTTCGAAGTCACCGCTCGGGCGTTCGTGACGAGGAACTGGAGCGCGACGAAGCCGGCTTCCTGATAGTCGGTGAAGTCGCTGTAGAACGCTGCGGCATTGACCTGCACCCGATCCTGACAGGCGGGGATTTCAGACCTAGTTCGTAGTGATCCACCTTCTCGTCGGCGAACTCCCGCTGCTCCGGTAATGTGCGACCCCAGTCGCCGTTGAATCCGCCCGACTTGAAGCCGTGGATACGGTGAAATACCCCATGACTTCGTTGCTGAAGAAGTACTGCGGGTCAGCGACCACGTGATCGCATCCGTCTCACGAGACAGGTCCGCGTCGACCGTGTCGGGCAAGAGCGCGAGCGAGATGAGAGTTGGCGTCGAATGATTGAGGGAATGCGTGACGGTCGTATCCTTGCTCTCGGTCTGCCATCGCGCCCCTGCCGTTACGAGGAATCGTTCGGTCATGTTCCGGGTGACCTGGGCGAAGAGACCCAGATATTCCGTATCGTTTCTGGACAGCAGGTCACCGGAATCTCCCGGCTGACCAAACGACAGGCCAGGCGCCAGCGAGAACCTGCGGCGCTCCGATCTGAGTACAAAGGTACTGTGACCCTCCCAGCCGCCCAGCCTCGAAGCTGCTGTCGTAATAGAACGCACCGGCGATCCACTGCAACGCGCCGGTCGCGGGAGAGGCAATGCGCAGCTCCTGCTGAAACGCATCGCCCGCCTGACGGTCGTTGGTGTCGAGCAGCGAAACATCGAGCTGATCGGCATCAACGCCCTGTGTCAACTCGTACTTGTCCCAGGATGTCAGCGAGGCCAGCTCATAGTCCTGGGCGAAACGGTAGCTCCAGATGAGCGTTGCCTCGCGCGCGCTCGCCTCGAAGGTCGCTTCGGCTGCGTAGTTGCGGCACACACGCGCCGATTCATTGATCGTTGTCGGGACAGGGTTCGCCGAACGCCGCGTTGATCGCCGCGGAGCGGTGCCATAGAAGATATCCGGTTCGTTGTTGCCCTTGCTGCCCGGCATCTCACTGTGTCCGGCGATCAGCCGAAGCTTGAACGCATCGTTCGACTCGAACACGGCCTGGCCGCGCACGGCATAGCGTTGCGTCTCATTTGTACGCTCGCCGGTGCGCGGATCCTCGGACGTGAAATCCTGATCGTAGTAGGCAGCGCTCGCCCCGAGCCGCAGGGATTCGGACACAGGCCCGGACAGCGCCCCCGCCACCCATGTGTTCGCGTAGTCAGCACCTTGACCCTGCTGACGCTGAGTTCGCTGCTCACTTGCCGCTCACGACCCGGTTCGCGCGTATACACCGCGATGACGCCGGCAGTGGAGTTCTTGCCATACAGTGTGCTTTGCGGTCCCTTGAGACCTCCACGCGATCCAGGTCGAAGAGATCGCCCCCGCCCGGCGCCGCTGCGCGAGCGGAATGCACCGTCGGAGAAGTAGGCAACTGCTGGCTCGAAGTTGGGGATATTTCCGAAATTGCCGATACCCCGCAGTCGAAATTGCGTATTGAGGGGTTTCTGGTTGTTTTGAACGCCCAGCGAGGGGAACGCGTATCGCGACGTCAGAAAATGTCGCTGATACCGGTCTTCTCAACATCGTCACCGGTGAGCGCGGTCAGGGCGATCGGTACCTCTTGCGAGGACTGCGTGCGCTTTGCGCAGTCACAGTGATGACCTCGAGCAGGGTGCCGGATGCAGTGACGGTTGCCTTGTTTTGTGCCGAGACGGTCATCTGAGGGCTGAGCAGGACTCCGACCAGCACACCGCGCGAGGTCCGAATCCATGGATCACGCATCGATTGATTCCCCTTCCTGCGTCCTATTTTGCTTCATTCTCAGGCATCCCATGCTGGTGATGAGCTGGGCGCACCAACGGCGGTCGCGCTCTGGTTGTCGCTCTCTCTCTCAGACCTTTTGTAGTATCGTGATCGCCGACGAGGTCGCCGCCGCATGCGCAGACTGGATACCGCCCTTCCGGACTCGGCGGCACCTGGCCCTTTGGTTCGCGGGCTGGCGCTCACGTTACCGGTGTTGATCATGCCCGGCCGCCGCAGCCGCCGAACCCAAGCACGTCCTTCGTCATCCACTCGTTCGGCCGCGACTTCGGACCGAACAACGCTATCGTCCGGACCCTGCGTACAGACCTGGCGAAGCTGCTGCGGCAGCCCGTGGCGCTTTCGCGAGTTCTGCGCTCGATAGCGAACGTGCGGTTTGACGGCCTTGAGAACGAACGCGTGGTCTGGCAGCTTGGAAACGAGCGCGCCCGCTGATCGAGTTCATACTGGGCGGCGGCTGAACCATCCGGCCTGATCGATTGCCGAGCGGCGCGCCGGCGGCGCGCTTCTACGGGCGCCACCGCGAGGCGCTTTATCACGACCGGCCGCTCCACGGTTGCGGGGCATCGACCGACGCGGGATGCGAGGGCGTGATGTCTCGGCGCGAACGATCGCCTGGTCGACCTGAACGTCGAACATTGCCGGCGTTGCCCGGACCATCCTCGAGTTGCAGACCGGCACGACCACGGTCGCGATCGTGCTCAGCGCCTCGCGCGCTCGAGCAATACTGGGCGAAGGACATAGAGGCGAGCTCGGCCGGTCAGATCAGTCAACTGCGGTGCTGCCGTCCGGAGCCTTGAGCCTGGAACAGATGCGCGAACGCATGTCGCAGCTACCGCCCCATTCGGCGGTGTTCTATGCGATGTTCTACGTCGGGGCTGGACGGAGTGCAGCAAGAGAACGATCAGGCGCTCGCCGCGATACGCGAGGTCGCAGATGCGATCTACGGCTTTCTGGAGCGCCAGCTCGGCGCCGGCGTCGTGGGCGGCCGGCTCATCGACTTGCGCGTGAAGTTGCCAGGATGACGGCGGGAACTGGCGGCCCAGCGTGCTGGAAGCGGACCGGCGCCTGCTGAAAACAGGATCGTGCAACAAACAGCGCGCCGACGTTCGACTGGCGCGAGCTGCAGCGATGGGGCATTCCCGAGAAACGGCTGCCGCCCGGTTCCGAGGTGCGCTTCCGCCCGCCATCGCTGTGGGAGGCAGCACCGGCTGTTGATCTCTGGCGGGGCGGCGATCGTCGTGCTGCAGGCAGCCCTCGATTGCCGCGCTGCTGTTCCAGCGTGCGCGGCGCCGCAATGCCGAAAAGGAGGCGGCTGGCCTCAGCGGGCGACTGCTCACCGCGCACGAAGACGAGCGCCGCCACCTTGCGCGCGAATTGCACGACGACCTCACGCAGCGCCTCGCGCGGCTCGCGATCGACGCCGGCCGACTCGAGCGCAGCGCGGGAGCCGATGCATGCGCACATGCGCGAGGACCTGGTGCGCCTGAGCGAGGACGTGCATGCGCTGTCGTATCGCCTGCACCCGTCGGTGCTCGACGACCTCGGGCTGGTCGAGGCGCTGCGCGGCGGAGTGTGATCGCGTGGCGCAGCCACGGCGACGCTGCGGTCGAGGTCGATGCGGAGCGGCGTACCCGACACGGTGCCCGGCGAGGCGTCGCTGTGCCTGTTCCGCGTGGCGCAGGAGGCGTTGAGCAACGCCGTGCGCCACGGCCGCGCGAGCGCCGTGACCGTGCTGCTGTCGCCGCGCGGCAGCGGTCTTGCAGCTCGCGGTCAGCGACAACGGCAGCGGCTTCGACCCGAGCGCTCGCGCGACCGCGCGCAGCCTGGGCCTGGCCAGCATGCGCGAGCGAGTGCGCCTGCTGCGCGGTCGAGCTCGACATCGAAAGCACGCCGGGACGCGGCACCGACCGTGGTGGCATGGGTGCCGGCGTGAAACGATCGGCAGACCGCGTGCGTCCTGCTGGCCGACGACCATCGCATGGTCGCCGAGGGCCTGAAGGGCCTGCTGGTCAGAAGAGTTCGAGCTCGTCGGCATCGTCGAAGACGGCCGCGCGCTGGTGAAGGCGGCGCGCGAGCTGAGACCCGACGTCATCGTGGCCGACATCTCGATGCCGCTTCTCAACGGCATCGACGCGCTGGCGCAGCTCAAGCAGCACGACCCCGAGGTGCGGGTCGTGTTCCTGACGATGCACCGCGACCCGCGCTACGCGCGCCGCGCCCTGCAAGCTGGCGCTCTGGGCTTCGTGCTCAAGCACTCGGCGCCCGCCGAGCTCGTGCTCGCGGTGCGCGCCGCGCTGCAGGGCCGCACCTTCATCGCCCCTGACCTCGCCGCCGAGGTGTTCCGCACGGCGGCAGGACAGGAGACCGACCCGGCCGCGGCGCTGACGCCGCGGCAGCGCGAGATCCTGCAGCTGCTCGCCGAGGGCCAGTCGGCCAAGCAGATCGCCGCGACGCTGAACCTGTCGGCGCGCACCGTCGAAGATCACAAGTACCGGCTGATGGAGACGCTGCGGCATCGAGAACAGCGCCGAGCTGATCCACTTCGCGATCAAGCACAGCCTGGTCCGGTAGTTTCCTGCGACTGAACCCGTAGTTTTCGGGCTGCGCACGCCTGCGGCCCGCGCCTATCGTGCGGCACCTGAACTCACAGCCCTGCGCTGAAGTTTTCTGTCGCAACAATGCACAAAAGATCCGAATTGCGTCCTGCTGGCGGATCGACACCACGGTCTGCGCGACAGCGTTCGCGGGCTGCTCGAAACGGAGTTCGACACGGTGTTCATGGTGGCCACCGAAGCATCGCTGCTCGAAGGGGCCGGGCGACTTGAACCCGGACGTCGTGGTGGTCGACCTGTCGCTGTCCAGCGGTGACCTGAGCGGCCTGCTCGCGTCGCATCGCCGCAGCGCGCGCCAGGCGCGAAATGCTGCTGCTGTCGGTGCACGACGAACGCACGGTCGCCGAATCTGCGCTGGCCGCCGGCGCCCACGCGGTGGTGCTCAAGCGTTGCCTGGCGACCGACCTGATGCCCGCCGTCGACGCTGTTCTCGCGGGCAAACGTTACCTGTCATCGGGAATCACGCGGATGAAGCAAGAGCATCCGTCGTGCAGTCGCGTCGCTGATACGCTCGACCTCAATGGCGTGCTCCGAGCGTTGCACTTTACCTATCAAGGAGATCAGACGATGAAACTGTTTAAACGTGAAAGCTGGAGCTGCTCTGCAGAGTTGCCGCAGTGCTGCTCAGCGGCGGCTCCTGCACACGCCGCAGGACCCCCAATGGGCTAGCCAGTCGTTCCTGACCGACTACTCGACGCCTGAAGCCGATTCCAGGGCAAGGAAGGCAAGGACTACCAGTATCTCAAGGCGGATCGTCGAGAGCTGCCGTGGGCCAAGATCAGCAGGGATCATGCTCGACCAGCCGGAGATCTTCGCTGAGCGCCGAATTCACCCTACAAGGGTGCCCAGGCCGGCAGACCTCGCGGCGATTGCCGGGGCGGTTTACAGCCAGGTGGAAACGGCCCTCAAGGCACGCGGCTACAAGATCGGTCGGACAAGCCGGGAGCCGATACGCTCTACGTCAGAGCTCGGCGTGACGGACCTGCAGATCGCGAAGAAGAAGCGCGGACTGCTCGCCTATACACCGGTCGGGTTCGTCGTGGATGCCGGCGTGAAGGCGCTGCAGGGATTTCATGACCAAGTACGACCTGCTCGATATGTCGCTGCAGATCGAAATCAGGACAGCGCGAGTCAGCAGGTGCTTGCAGCTGCGGTCCTCCAGCGAGGGAAGACCGCGGGCGCCAAAGAAGCCGATTCCATTCGACACACTCGTGGCGGTGACGAAGGAGTTCGGCGAGCGATTCGCCTGCAGGCTCCGACAACGGTCACGTGGCCGCTGCCCAGCGCATCGACTGCACCGATCCAGCCACGCGCAAGGCACGACCGAACGTGATCGCTCAGCAGCCGTAGCGTAGTCGCCCTCCGGGACGCCCTCGGCGCGTCCCGGAGGTGTCTGGCTTACGGCGTGTGAGCATGGACGTCTGAAATTCCGATGCGACGACGCACAACTGCCCGGGAGCCACAATGTCGCCCGCTCATCAGCTAGGTCGGACCGGCGCAGTTGCGTTCGGACTGTGTCTGGTCGCCTGGGTTTCAGCTCGGCTGCCGTCGGCCGCAGACGAGACTGCCACGGCCCCGGCACAGATCACCGCAACACCGGTACACCGCCCGCGCATCGGTCTGGTGCTCGCCGGCGGCGGCGCGAGAAGGGCGGCGCGCACGTCGGCGTGATCAAGGTGCTCGAAGAAATGCACGTGCCGATCGACTGCATCGCCGGCACGAGCATGGGCGCGCTGATCGGAGGCGGCTATGCGGCCGGGATGCCCGCCGCACGCGCTCGAGAACTTCATCAGTGGGCATCGACTGGAACTTTGTCGTCGGCGGCGTCGGCCGCCGACCGCTCGAACCCATCGAGCAGAAGCGCCGGGCTCAAGATAGCAGCAGGCTCGGATTCTTCGTTGGGCGTGCAGCAATGGCCAGCTCGTGACGCCTGCCGGGCTCGCCGACACGCAGTGCCATCGACGACCTGCTGCAGGACCTACGTGGCCCAGGCTCGCACGCGTTGCCGATTTCGACCGGCTTCCGATTCCGTATCGCGCGGTCGCGCACGGACATGGTCGACCGGCAAGATGGTCGTGCTCAAGGAAGGCGACCTCGCGACGGCGATGCGCGCGAGCATGGCCATCCCGGGCGCATTCGCGCCCGTCGTTCTCAACAGACTACATCCTGACCGACGGTGGCCAGGTCAGGAACATTCCCGTCGATGTCGCCCGCGAGACCTGTGCGGACGTCGTCATCGTCGTGAACCTGGTCGAGCCGCCGACAGCCCCGGCGAAGCTGAGTTCAGGCCACGCAGCTGACTCGCGCGCAGCATGGACGTGATGCTCGAGGCGAATGAGAGCATCCAGCTCGCCACGTTGACGGACCAGGATCTCCGCATCGACGTCGTACATGGGCGACATCGGCACTGCGGATTTCCCGCGCGTGCCCGACACGATTCCGCTCGGCGAGCAGGCGGCACGCAAAGTCGCGGACAAGCTGGCCCGCTTTTCCGTAACCCTGCTGAGTACACGGCATGGCGAGAGCGCGTGACGACGCAGCAGGCCGTCGATATGCGGGTTGCGCAGGTACGATTCGAGGGACTCGATAAGGTCAATCCGAATACCTGCGGAGCCGGACGCAAATCCGGCCGGGCGATAACGTCACGATCGACGCGATCAGCGACGATGCCATGCGGATGGCAGTGCTCGACGACGTGGAATCCGGTCGCGTATCGGCTCGGAAGGCGACGCCGCGAATCCGACTCTGTGTGGATGCCCAACGAATCATCCGTCGGGCACGACGTGTTGCGTCCGAGCATCGGCATTTACGCCGCCGGCGCCGGCGACTACAAGTTCCTGCTTGGCCTCCAGCACGTACGGCACTGGCTCAACGACCGTGGGGGCAGTGGCGAAACACCGTGCAGCTGGGTTACGAGACGATGTTCCGCACCAGTCTTTACCAGCCGTTCGACGTGGCCCAGCGCTACTTCGTGGAACCAACGCTGTTTGCTTCGCGCACCGTCGAAGATCTGTACGTCGATGGCGATGCCGTCGCGGTGTACCGACTTCATCGACATTGGGAGGTGGCGTCGAGTTCGGCGTCAATGCCGGAAACACTGCGCAGTTTCGGGTCGGCTATGTAACGAGCAAGCGAAAATCGGAGGTACAAACGGGAGTTGGGAATTTGCCGGAGGTCGACGAGCGTGTGCCCGAGTTCCGACCTGCAGGATGCGGGCATCGTAGCGCGCGCGACCTACGACTCGCAGATCGAGACTTCGCGCGGCATGGCCTCTCCGCCGAGGTGCAATACACGAAAGTCGACGAGTCGCTTGGCGCGGATCGCGACTGGAGCAGCACATCGAGGCCGGGCTCCGCACGGCCGTGCCGTTCGGAAACCATGCAGTCTGGCTGAGTTTCGGCCGGCGGAGCCGACCTCGGCGACGACCCTCTCCCTGGCGATCGCGCGTTCTCGCTGGGAGGGCCTCGGACATTTCCGGCCTACCAGGTCGACGAAGTGCGCGCGCGTAGCTACTGGTTGGCCGATGCGAGTGTTGTCTGGCGTCTGCTCAGAACTGTCGGCCCTCAAGGGCCAGGCCATCTACGGTGGATTCGGGGTGCAGGCCCTCGGCGCCTACGACCGTGTGGATCGCGTGGAAGACAATGAGATCTATGGCGTGTCGGCCTACATCGGCGGTCCAACGCCGATTGGCAATTTCACGCTCAGGAATTGCCGGCGCATCCGACAGCTGGGGCGTCTGGATGCTGATTGGCCGCCCGGTCGGAAGGGATCGATCCTCGACGACGGCCTGTTCCGTTGACGAAATCATGACTCCTGCGTGAAACCACACCGGCGGTCCGTGACTCACTTTTTCCAGAGGAATCCGACGATGACAATCGTGCACAGGAACAAGGTATCGGCGGCACTGTTGCTGGCGCTCAGTGCGCTCGCACCGATCCAGGTGCAGGCCCAGGACGCCGGTGTGGACCCGGAAGCCGCCAGGCTCGTCAAACGCATGACGGACTATATCGGCGCGCTCAAGCAGTTCGGGGCTGACACAGACCACGTCATCGAGGTCGTGCTGGTTTCCGGCCAGAAACTGCAGTACAGCAGCGCGTCCCGCATCGTGGTGCAGCGACCCAACAAGCTGCGTGCCGAACGTGTCGGCGACATCGTCAGCCAATCGTTCTATTACGACGGCCGCGTGCTCACGCTATCCAACCCGAACGAAGGCTACTACGCAACGGTGGCGGCGCCGCCGGCGATCGATGCGATGCTCGACTTCGCGCGCGACCAAGTATGACGTCATCCGCGCCCAGCCGGGGACTTGATCAGCGACAACGCCTACGCGCGCCTGATGGAGGATACGACGCGCCGGCTTCGTGGTCGGCAAGTCGGTGATCGGCGGCGCTCGTTGCGACCATCTCGCCTTCCGCGGTCTTGGCCTGGATTGGCAGGTCTGGATCGAGGACGGCGACAAGCCGTTCCACGGAAGTACGTCATCACGACCCTCGACGTCGCCAGGGGCGCCGCAGTACGAGGTCGTCATGAACAGTTGGACGACGGCGCCCGACGTCAGTGCAGAAGCAGTTCGAGTTCACGCCGCCGGCGGGAGCCACCAAAATCGACTTCCTCCGGTCAGCACCACAGGAGCGGCGCGATGACCAGGCTATCTCAAGGCGACGGCAATGGCGGCCACGTGCGTCGTGGCGTTTTGTCGCCGACGTGACCCCAACGCTGTGCTCGGTTTCAGGTTAGTTGCGGACGCGAACGCGGTCGTCGGCGCACCCATGACGCCCGTGAGCGTCGCAGGCGTTGCGCGGCGCACGACTCGTCGCACGGTCGCCGTGGCAAGCAGCACATCCACTGCTACGACAAAGCAGCACACAGGCCGCGACGACACAGCAACAAGCCGCGACGGCACAGCAGCAGTCCGCCACGGCTGGCCCAGCAATCGGCGACAGCCCAGCAGCAGTCCGCGACGGCACAGCAGCAGGCCGCAGCCGCGCCACAAGCGGCCCGGCGGCCGGCGAGCCACTGTGCCTCTTGGGATCGGTCGTCTGCAGCGTTGCCCGCGGGCTGCACGCAGATGACATCTGGCGGCGTGCAGTATTCCAAATGCGGGGCGAACTACTATCGCGCTGTATTCCAGGGCAACGATCTCGTCTACGTTACGGCGCAGCCGTGAAGCCAGATATTCCGCAGAGGAGCAGACAGACGATGCAACGGACGCTACCCGCAACTACAGTGCTGTGTTGGCTTGATGTCTGCCGTCTTGCTGGCGGGATGCAACCAAGCAACCCGGAACAGGCCGCCGCGCTCCGACGTCGGAAGTCACCGCAGCGCCGCGCCGGCGGCCAGCACCGCTGATACCCGACGCGCGTCTTCTTCGGCGATACCCACCTGCACACCGCCTTGTCGATGGATGCGGGCGCTGCCGGCGCCAAGCTGCTGCCGGCGGATGCGTATCGCTTCGCCAAGGGCGAAGAGGTCACCGGCGCCAGCGGCCAGAAGGCGAAGCTGTCGCGACCTCTGGATTTCCTGGTCGTGTCCGATCACTCCGACCAGATGGGATTGATCACCGACCTCAAGGCCGGCAAGCCAGAGCTTCTGGCCGTGCCCATGGCCAAGCGCTGGTATGACCTGATGCAGGCGGGGAAAAGCGACGAAGCCATCATGGACCTCGTCACGAACTTCGCGCAGGGCAAGTTCCCAAGGAGATCCAGTACGTCCCGGGAACGCCCGGCTACATCGCGACCTGGCAGGGAATCGTCAAGGCCGCGGAAGATGCCAACCAGCCCGGCAAGTTCACCGCCTTCATCGGCTACGAGTGGACCTCGCTGGTGAAGGGCAACAACCTGCATCGCAACGTGATCTTCCGCGACAACGGCGACAAGGCCAGCCAGGTCGAGCCCTTCATCGCCGGCGGCCGCCCGGGAGCCCCGATCCGCGCGAGCTGTGGAAGTGGATGGCAGGCCTACGAAGCCAAGACCGGCGGCCAGGTGCTGGCGATCGCGCACAACGGCAACCTCAGCAACGGCATGATGTTTCCGCTGGTCGAGTACTTCAACGGCAAGCCGATCGACCGCGAGTACGCCGCAGATACGCGCCAACCGCGAGCGCATCTACGAAGTCACGCAGATGAAGGGCGATGGCGAAGCGCATCCCTTCCTTTCGCCGAACGACGAGTTCGCCAACTTCGAGACCTGGGACAAAGGCAACCTCGACCTGACCGAGGCCAAGAAGCCGGCGATGCTGCGAGTTCGAGTACGCGCGCTCGGCGCTGAAGAACGGCCTGAAGCTCGAAGCAGAACTCGGCACCAATCCCTACAAGATCGGCCTGATCGGCAGCACCGACTCGCATACCGCGCTCGAGCACTGCAGACGACAACAACTTCTGGGGCAAGATCGCGCCGAACGAGCCCAGTCCCGAGCGCTGGAAACATCCCTTCGTGAAGACCGCCAAGGGCGTGATCATGGGCTGGGAACAGACCGCCTCCGGCTACGCGGCGGTATGGGCCGAAGGAAAACACGCGCGTGTCGCTGTTCGATGCGATGCAGCGCCGCGAGGTCTACGCCACCACGGGCCCGCGCATGACGGTGCGTTTCTTCGGTGGCTGGGATTACGCGGCGGCCGACGCCAGCGGCGATCGTTGCCGCAGCGGGTTACGCGAAGGGCGTGCCGATGGGCGGCGACCTGACGGCCGCGGCCGCGGGCAAGTCGCCGACGTTCCTCGTCGCGGCGATGAAGGACCCGGAAGGCGGCAACATCGACCGCATCCAGATCGTCAAGGGCTGGATGGATGCCAAGGGCGCGCTGCAGGAAAAGGTCTACGACGTGGTGTGGTCCGGCGATCGCAAGCCCGGTGCCGACGGCAAGCTGCCGCCGGTGGGCAACACGGTCGATGTCGCCAACGCGACGTGGACCAACACCATCGGTTCGCCGCGAACTCACGCAGATGTGGCAGGACCCGGACTTCGACCCCGCGCTGCGGGCGTTCTACTACGTCCGCGTGCTGGAGATCCCGACGCCGCGCTGGACCGCGTACGACGCCAAACGCTTCAACGTGAAGATGGACAAGAAGGTGCCGATGACGACGCAGGAGCGCGCCTACACGTCGCCGATCACGGTACACGCCTCGCTGGGTCCGGCATTCGGTCAGCGGTCGATGACGGCCATGTTCCCTTCGTCGTGGCGCTCGCCGGCGGCCGGCGTGAGGTTGTTCAGCCGTTCGATCTGCTCGGCGCTCAGCTCGACGCGGTCGGCGGCGGTGTTCTCCTCGACGCGGGCGACCCGCTTGGTGCCGGGAATCGGGGCGATGTCGTCGCCCTGCGCGAGCAGCCAGGCCAGAGCGATCTGTGCCGGTGTTGCACCCGCCTCGGCGGCAACGGCCTTGACCTCGTCGACGATGCGCAGGTTGCGCTGGAAGTTCTCGCCGGTGAAGCGCGGGTTGGTCTTGCGCCAGTCGTCGTCGGAGAGCTGCTCGGGCGAGCGGATCTCGCCGGTGAGGAAGCCGTGGCCGAGCGGCGAGTAGGGAACGAAGCCGATGCCCAGCTCGCGCAGCAGCGGCAGCAGTTCGGCCTCCGGGTCACGGGTCCACAGGGAGTACTCGGTCTGCAGCGCGGCGATCGGATGCACGGCGTGGGCGCGGCGGATCGTGGCGGGGCCGGCCTCAGACAAGCCGATGTAGCGGACCTTGCCCTCGGCGACCAGCTCGGCCAGGGCGCCGACGGTGTCCTCGATGGGCGTCTTCGGGTCGACGCGGTGCTGGTAGTACAGGTCGATGTGGTCGGTGCCGAGCCGCTTCAGCGAGCCCTCGACCGCGGCGCGGATGTTCGCCGGGCTGCTGTCGAGGACGCCGGGGCCGCCACCGGCAGTGCGAGACGATGCCGAACTTCGTCGCCAGCACGACCTGGTCGCGGCGATCCTTGATGGCCCGGCCGACGAGTTCCTCGTTGGCGTAAGGACCGTAGATCTCGGCCGTGTCGATGTGCGTGACGCCCAGGTCGAGCGCCCGGTGGATCGTGCGAATGGACTCGGCGTCGCTGCCGGCGCCGATGTTGTAGTAGCCGGACATCGACATGGCGCCGAGTCCTATGCGGGAGACGTCGAGTCCGCCGATCGAGATGTGCTTCATGGTGATTTCGTTCAGTCGATTACGATGGTAGTGTCACGCATCGCGCAGGACCGTTTGCCGGATTCACCGAGGTTATTGCCTGAAATGACGATTCGTGCTCGAAGTGCGACAATCGCTAGTGTCGGCCGGGTGCTACGCTTCGTCCGTCGCAGAACTGGCGGAATCCCGCATGAAGCAAGCGACCTTGCGCGGACGAGCTTCGAGCGACTGAGCGCTCCTCGGCTGGCGCGCCATCGAGCGCTTTGCCCAACCCGACGGCGACCACGCCACCGCCATTCCGGCGCTCACGCTCCACCGCCGCAGTGCGCCTACCGAGCCCCTGCATTGCGTCTACAGCCTGGGCCTCGGCGTCATCGCGCAGGGCGACAAGCAGGTGCTGCTCGGGGGCGAGGCGATCGACTACGGCCCTGGGCAATCCATGCTGACCACCATCGACTCTGCCTGGTCGTCTCGCATGTCACGCGCGCCAGCCTGCGGGAGCCGTTTCTTGGCCTGATGCTGACGCTCGACGCCCGCTCACATCACGCAGACTGGCTTCCGAGATGGATCTGCGCCTCGGCGCCCGCGCGACGACGTGCCTATCGGTCCATCTCGGTTCGAAGCGCTGGACGCGGCCTTGGTCGATGCGCTCGGTCCGGCTGGTCGAAGCTGCTGGACGAGCCGACGCTCGTGCCCTCGCTGGCGCCGCTGATCCAGCAGGAAATCACCATCCGCCTGCTGACCGGCCCGCACGGCGCGCAACTACGGCACCTCGTCGCCGCCGGATCCCCGAGCCAGCAGATCGCGAAGGCGGTCGCCTGGCTCAAGCGGAACTTCGCCGAGACGCTGCAAGTGGACGAACTCGGCTGCTCGCGCGCACATGAGCCCATCGACCTTCCGGCAGCATTTCCGCGACATCACCGGCGCTGAGCCCGTTGCAGTTCCAGAAGCAGCTGCGCCTACAGGAAGCCGCGGCAATTGATGCTCAACCAGAACCTCGATGCGAGTAACGCCGCAGTGGGCGTGTGGGCTATGAAAGCGCCCTCGCAGTTCAGCCGCGAATACAGCCGCCTGTTCGGCGCGCCGCCCCAACGGGATGTCAGGCGAATGCGGCCTTCCTGATGTCCTGGGACGACGGCACGCCCATGCGCTCGCGTGCGCGTTCCGGAGGTTGTAGTGCCATACTGACAGCAGACCGACGGCGCCCCGGGAATCTCGGATTGGCGCCTCGTCGACAGGAGGCGTCCGATGTCAAGCGAAGCTTCTGTCGCTCGTCATTTCTACTGGCATGTTCGGCGGCCGCCAGCGCCGCTCAGGTTCATGGAGATTTCAACGGGGACCGCGGGTTCGCCTGACCTCGCCATCTGGCGTGCCGAACGAGGATGTCGGCGCCATTGCGGATGCTGGCGCGGTCAGCGTGTTGTACGGCACCGCGACTGAAGGGTTGTCCGGCGCAACTTTCCAAGTCTGGACGCAGAACACCCCTGGCAATCGTCGGGGACGTCGCTGAGGCGTTCGACATGTTCGGCTATGCGTTGGCTGCGAGGGCGATTTCAGCGGTGATGGCTTCGACGACCTGGCGGTGGGCGTGGTCGGCGAGGACGGCCGGCGGTGTTCTGAAGGCGTCGTTTCGAACGCCGGTGCGATCAATGTGCTGTACGGGTCGGCGGACGGACTGAAAGGAGACTCGCGATCGTTCTGGCATCAGAACAGCAATATCGAAGCACGGCGATTAACGATACGGTTGAGACGGGCGACGGATTTGGAGGCCTCTTTGGCCGCGGGCGATTTTCAGCGGCGACGCTTACGACGACCTCGCCAGTCGGCGTGCCCGGCGAAGTGTAGCGGCACGCCCAATGCGGGCGCCGTCAACATTCTCTTACGGCATGCCGGGCGGCCTGCTCAGCGACTCCTTCGCGCCGCTGATCCAGTCAGTTCTGGCATCAGAACAGCCCGGGATCGCAGAGAGCGCCGAGGACAGCGACAACTTCGGGGCCTCGCTGGCCGCGGCGAATTTCGGCAGAGAGCAGTGCGATGATCTTTGCCATCGGGGTCCCAGGCGAGTCTGTCGGCGCCATCATCGGTGCCGGAGCCGTGCACCTGCTCTATGGCGCTCGGCGAATGGAATTACCGCGAGCGGCAGCCAGCTTTGGAGCCAGAACAGCTCGGCGATCGCCGATGAGCGGAGCTGTCCGATGGTTTCGGACGAGAGTATTGGCGGCCGCCGACTTCGGCAATGGCGCGCAGGCCGACCTGGCCATCGGTATTCCTTCGAGAACGTCGGTTCGGTGGTCAATGCAGGTGCGGTGAGCATCATCTACGGTACGGTCACGGGTCTGGCTTCGCGGGCAACCAGTTCTGGCACCAGAACTCTTCCGGCATCACAAACTCCAGTCACGGAGGGAGATCAGTTCGGCAATGCGCTCGCCGCGAATTTCGGGAAGACGGCGCAGGCCGACCTCGCGATTGCGGTCCCGGGCGAGACCATCGGCAGCGGGCGTGACGGTGCCGGCGCCGTCCACGCTGTATGGGACCTCTAGCACGGGGCTGTCAGCATCAGGATCGCAGTTCTGGACTCAGAATAGCGCTGGCATTCTCGACACTCGGAATTGCTGGACCAGTTCGGGTCTGCGTTGTCCGCCGGAAATCTTGGACGGACCGGCGAAGCCGACCTGGCAGTCGGTGTCCCGGGAAAGCATCGGCGGAATCGGTGCCGCGGGGGCCGTCAACGTGATCTACGGAACAGCCGGCGGCCTTGCGAGCACCGGAAGCCAAATTCTGGCATCAGAACAGTACTGGAAGCCCGGACTCGGCTGAGGAAGGTGACCGTTTCGGGTTCGTCGCTGACTCCCCTGAGTGGTTCATCTTTACCTGCACGCGCGGATGGAGCATTGTCTCTGCCCGCGACGGCGCAGTGGTTTTCACGGGGTACCACCGATGATCAAGGGGCTGCATCACAGCGCCTACCGCTGCCGCGACTCGAGGAGACGCGCCGCTTCTACGAGGATTTTCTGGGCCTGCCGCTCGTCGCACACGCTCGAGATCCAGCGAGACCATGAGCGGGCGCAAGACCGAGACGCTGCACACCTTCTATCGCATGGACGATGGCTCGTGCCTCGCGTTCTTCGAGGCCCCGGACATGGCCGTTCGAGTTCAAGGCGCCAGCACGACTTCGACCTGCATATCGCGCTCTGAGGTCGACCGGCCAACCCTCGATGCGATGTTCGCAAAAGGGCAAGGCGGGCGGCATGGAGACGCGCGGCATCTCGAACCACGGCTTCATCGACTCGATCTATTTCCGCGACCCGAACGGCTACGTGATCGAGCTCACTTGCAAGCGCGAAGGTCACGATGTGGCGCTCGACCCGACGCGCAACGAGGCGCGCGCCAAGCTCGAGCGCTGGCAGGCCGGTAAAGGGCGGACGTCGTCGGCCGCTTGATGTTCGATGTGAGGCGCGCGCGCTCAATGCGGTGGTTCATGCGCGGATGAGCTGCCGCAACGAGGAACCTGCCCGGGGGTTGGCGAAAACCTGCGGGACCACGTGCTCGTCTCCGGCGTCGTGTTCAGAAAAGTACAAAGGCAAGATGCCGAGGATCGCCCCGCCGACGGCGATGCCGTCCGAGGGCAGGAGGCTTACCTGTCGAGTCCTTCCGGCGATTACGGACGTCAATCTGGTGCTCGAGCAACTACCGATTGTGACGCCCAGAAACAGCCGCGCGCTTTGGAACGCCTCCGCCAGACGCATTCACGATCGCCCCGGCTCTGGTGCAGCCGACGAGCAGAGGCTCCCTCCGTTTGGCCAGCAGCAGCTTTCAGGATGCCGTCGTGATCGATGGCAACTACCTCGGCACGGATCGTGATCTTGCGGCGGTCGTTGCGTGCCATCGAGGCCGCGCGTGAGACTCGGGAATCAGCGTGCCTTTGACCAGGTGTGCGCGAGACCGAACTCGTTCCCGGGCCCAAGGCGACGTCGAGGAAATCCAGGGAACTGGCCCGGCTTGCTTCGGCGCGACTTTGGAAATGCAGTTGGCACATGCAAAATGGGCGTGGATAAGCTGCGCTGTTGTCGACCCAAATCTGCGAGTGCACGGCACTTCAGGTTTACGCGTGGCCAGACGCGTCCGTGATGCCACGGTTAATCACGGGCCCGACAAACGCGCGCCGACTCATATGATTGCGGGTCGAGCCGCCAAGTTGGTTCTGGGCTGAGACGCAGCACGGTGAATGGTTCGGGCATGGACGTTATCGATCACTTGCCGTCACGTGATACGAGGTACATGACCCGCGAGCGACCGGCTGCGCGACAGCTCCTCCACCGCATTCAAGTAAGCTTGAGATTGCCGCTCGTATCCGTCGGCGCCTTCCTGCTTCTCCATCGGCCCGCGATGTGAGAGCCGAGCCTGAAAGCCGGCCGCGAGCATTCTTGCAGACATGCTCGGTCCGATCCTCTGACTCCATCACACGAAGGCCTGACTGTGCCAGCGCCCGTTCGTTGAACCCCGGCGCCACAAAACACGTGAAGCCGTGCATGCTTCGAAGCGCCAGCTGCGCATTCGATGCCACGCCGGTCAGCACGCCCGCATCGGTGAACAGAAAGCGCCCGCCATCAGCGAGCAACCGCGCGACCTCTGCAAGCAACTTCACCCGATCGGCGCAGATGCAAGACGACGTCGTAGGAGACCACTGCATCGAACGACCGATCCGGCAACGGCACTGGCTCGTTCAAGTCTCCTCGTCGCACCTCCAGGCGCTGATCGACGCCCAACTTCTTCGCGCGAGCCCGGGCCGCGCGTAACGCGGCGTCGCTGATCTCGATACCCGTGCCGTGACAGCCCGAGCGTTCCAACAGGAAGGTTAGCGGTTCCGCCGGGCCCGCAGCCGAGGTCGAGCAGGCGGCTCGTCGGCGTGAGGTTCAATCGTGATAGATCGGAGCGCAGCTCGTCGGCCGTGACCCAGGAATGCTGGCCGATGTCTTCGCCGTACGCTTCCTGTCGAATCTGGCGCATCAGGGGCGAATCGAATTCCCCATGGATGCCGTCGTAGTCCTTGTCCATCGCCGCATCATGGCGTTCCACCCGAGGCCAAGGCAACATGGGAGCCCATGCAGGATGCATCTGCCCAGGCGCTGACGGGCGCCGTACGCAAGGCCGGCTGGCGCCTTCTGCCGTTGCTCGGCATCGGCTATCTCTTCAGCTACATCGATCGGACAGAATGTGGGTTTCGCGGCGCTCACGATGAACGAGGCGCTCGCGCTCACGGCTGCGCAGTTCGGCTTCGCGGCCGGCATCTTCTATGTCGGTTATGTGACGATGGAGGTACCGAGCACGCTCGCGCTCCGGCGCTTCGGCGCACGGCGCTGGCTCGCGCGGATCATGATCACCTGGGGCCTGACGGCGGCCGCGACGGCGCTCGTGATCGGCCCGAAGAGCCTCTACGTGCTGCGCCTCCTCACCGGCATCGCGGAAGCGGGCTTCTATCCGGGCGTCATCTTCTATCTCTCGTCGTGGTTTCCTCCGAGTATCGAGTCCGGTGTTCGCGCTCTTCACGGTCGCGAATCCCCTTGTCGTCCGTCATCAGCGGTCCCTTGTCGGCGGCACTCCTCGGCCTCGACGGCAAGCTCGGGCTCGCGGGTTGGCAGTGGATATTCCTCTGTGAAGGCTTGCCTTCCTGCGTGCTCGGCCTGTGGACGCTGTTGGTTCTTCCGGATAGTCCAGCCGACGCGCATTGGCTGACCGCCGCGGAGAAGGACGCGTTGATGGCCGCGCAATCGGCGCCGCCTCCCGCCGGCGTGAAGCTGCACCTGTGGAGCGCCGTGCGCGATGCGCGCGTGATCGTGCTCTCGATCTCCTATTTCCTTCTGCTGATCGGCGTTCTGGGCGTCTCGCTGTGGCTGCCGCAGATGCTGAAGCAGCATGTGCTCTCGAACACGCGCATCCGGTTGGCTTTCGGCTGGGCCGTATCTCCCTCGCCAGCATCGGCATGGTGCTATGGGCAATGCTTATCGACCGCACAAAACACTTCCTCGCGCACTACGTGACCGGCTGCCTGTTGGCGGCAGCCGGGTTCTCGCTCTCGTTCACATCGGATTCGCTGCCCGTGATGCTCGCGGGCATCACGATCGCGCTCGTCGGCATGAATGGTTGCCGGCCCGCGCTCTTCTCCATCCTGCCGAGCTTCGTTGCCAGCCGCGGCGGCGGCCGGCAGCATCGCCTTCATCAATTCCGTCGGTAACCTCGGTGGATTCGCGGGACCCTACCTCGTCGGCTGGTTGAAGGACTCGACCGGTTCGTTTACCGCGGGACTGGTCGCGCTTGCTATCAGTGCTGGCCGCGGCGGAGCGACGGCGTGGACCTTGGCGATGCCTCGGGCGCGAACAACGAGTCCGTCAGCCGCGGTCTGAGACTCAACGGTTGGCGGCCATTCACGGACGCAATCTACAGCTCGATGATTCCGCGGCTCAGCGCAAACGTTACGGCCTTGCTGTCTAGCGGACCAGCGTTGCGGCAGAGGAATCGCAAGGGGAGACTGCAAAGCGCTGCGAGGCGACTCCGTCGCGCGTGGCAACGATGGGTGTTTCATGTGCGGAGTGCCACGGGATCTCAGGCCACCATCGCACGCGAGACGATGAGCGGGTGGGCTCAATGCTTTCGCCGGGTCGCGGCACCAGCACTTCGACGTTGCTGGCACTTTGCCGCCGCGAGCACGCGCTCGACCGGCTCCGTCCAGCTGTGATGCGCCAGCTTGAGCAGTCCCCAATGCACTGGAATCATCCGTTTGCCGCGCACTAACTGGTGTGCCTCCACCGCCTGCTCGGGGCCGAGATGCCAGTCGGGCCAATCTTTATCGTATTGCCCGGCCTCGATCAGCGTGACGTCGAAAGGTCCGAAGCGTCGGCCGATTTCCTCCAGTGCAGAATGAAATCCCGTATCACCGGAGTACCAGGCGCGATGCTGCGCGCCGAGTAGCGCATAGCCGGCCCAAAGCGTGCCGTCACTTTGCGGTGAGATTCGTCCCGACGCATGGCGTGCGGGCGTGGCGACGATCTCGAGCGAGCCAACGCGTGCGGACTGCCACCAGTCCAGCTCGACGATACGAGCGGCCGGGATCCCCCAGCGTTCCAGATGCGCGCCCACGCCGAGTGGCACGACGAACGTTGCATCCCAACTCGCCATGGCGGTGATCGTCGGCTGATCGAGATGATCGTAGTGATCGTGGGAGATCAGGACGACGTCGATCCTCGGCAGCTCGCTCAGCGAAACAGGAGCGGGATACCACCGTTTCGGCCCGGCCCAACTCACCGGCGACGCTCGCTCGCTCCACAGGGGATCGATCAGCACCGTTCACGCCATCGATCTCGACCAGCGCGGAAGAGTGCCCGAACCAGGTCACGCGCAGCCCAGACGCGGGCGGGCTACGCAACCCCTTGCCACCGTCGATCACGACGGGGACGGGAGTATCCGGAACCTCACCCGGCGCGGAATCAAGCGAGCGCAAGAGCCCACTGCGCGTGTTCACCCACATGGGCTGCTCGTTTGCGAAGCGCCCTTCCGACCAATGCGGCGAGTCACGCATCCGACTCAGCCGCTCGCCGCTGGGTTCTGCACCCAACGCAGGCCACACGTGGAGCAACACAGCAACCAACGCGCTCAGAGCGATGGCGCTCACAGTCGCCCATAACAACCAAGGCCTCACAACCGAATGCGGACACTCGGCTTTGAGCCTCTAAGCATGTTCAGTCGCCTGTGTTAGCTCCGCAGGATCAACCGGCAACTTGCGAACGCGCTTGCCCGTGGCGGCGAAGATCGCGTTCGCGACCGCGGGGACGATGGCGGACGTTCCTGGCTCGCCCATCCCACCGGGAGATTCGGTGTTCTTGACGATGTGCACCTCAATAGCCGGCGTCTCGTTCATGCGCAGGACCTGGTACGTGTTGAAGTTGGTCTGTTCGACGCGTCCGTCCTTCAGCGTGACCTCTCCGAAGAGCGCGGCGGAGATCCCGAAGATCACCGCGCCCTGGACCTGCGCCTCGCACCGTGTCGGGATTCACGACCGAACCGCAATCGACCGCGCAGACGACACGCCGGACGCGGACCGCACCCTCCTTCGACACCTCGACTTCAGCGACCTGCGCCATGTAGGTCCCGAAGACGAACTGAAGCGCGACGCCGCGGCCGGATCCTTTGGGAAGCGGCTGTCCCCAGCCGGCCTTTTCCGCGGCAAGTTGCGAGAACGGCCTTGGCGCGGGGCGCCTTGTCGAGAAGAGCTCGCCGATAGTCGACAGGATCCTTCTTCGCCGTCGCCGCCAGCTCATCCATGAAGCTCTCGACCACGAAGACGTTGTGCGACGGTCCGACGCTGCGCCAGAAAGCGGTCGGAATGCCCGGAGGCTCCATCGCGCAAATACTCGACGCGCATGTTCGGAAGAGCATAGGGCAGATGGATCGCGCCGTCGGTCGTGTCCGGATCGAGGCCGTTGTTGAAGGCGGAGGCAGCCACCTGGCGAGGATCGAGGACCCCGCGAAGCGATGGTTCCAGGCGACCGGCATGCCCGCCTCATCGAGACCGGCCGACATCCGGTCGAACAAGTAGGGCCGGTACATGTCGTGCTGGATGTCTTCCTCGCGGGTCCAGACGACCTTCACCGGACCGTCCACATGCATGGCGATCTGAACTGCGCGCGTGACGCCGTCAACTTCGAGCCGACGACCAAAGCCGCCGCCGATCAGGTGGTTGTGGACGATCGACCTTGTCCAACGGCAGTCCGGTGGTCTTCGCGGCGGCTGGCCTGTGCCCGAGCGATGACCTGGTTGCCAACCCAGACTTCGCAACCGTCCTTGCGAACATGGACCGTGCAATTCATGGGCTCCATCGCCGCGTGCGCAGAAACGGAACCTGGTAGAGTCGCTTCGACCTTGGTGACGGCCTGCGTCATTGCCTTGGTGACATCACCGATCGTTCTGCGCGACCGCTCCGGAATTGAGCGTCCCCTTCTCGAGATCACGCGCGATATTCTCGGTGCTGAGCGTCGCGTTCGGACCGTCGTCCCATTGAATGACCAGGGCCGCGAGGCCTTTCTCGCGGCCCCCATGTGATCGGCCACGACGGCGACCGCATCGTCGCAGCTGCACGATCTGACGCACGCCCTTGACCGCTTTGGCGGCCGCGTCGTCGACGCTCTTGAGCCGGCCGCCGAAAACCGGCGATTGCGCGAGCGTCGCGATCTTCAACCCCGATGGTCTGGCATCGATGCCGTAGATAGCCGTTCCGTCGACCTTCGACGGAGCGTCGAGACGCTTGGCCGGAGTGCCGATCGAGCTTGAATTCTTCCGGTCGTTTGAGCGCCACCTTTTCAGGAACGGGCATCTGCGCTGCATCGCCGGCAAGAGCGCCATATGCTGATCCGGCGCGCGTCGCCTGGTGAACGACCTCGCCGCGCTCCGCGTGACACGAGGAAGGATCCACGTTCCAGCGCTTTGCCGCCGCGGCAATCAGCATCACCCTGGCCGTTGCACCGGCTTGCCGCAGCGGCTCCCACACCGCGCGTATCGCGCTCGATGCGCCAGTTGCCTGGACGCCGCCGAGAAGCGGATTGGCATAGAGCTTCTCATTAGGTGGTGCATGCTCCAGGCGCACCTGGCTCAAGTCCACCTCAAGCTCCTCCGCAATGAGCATCGGTATGGAGGTGTAAGTGCCCTGCCCCATCTCGACGTAAGGCATGATCAGCGTCACCGACCCGTCGCTATCGATGCGAATGAAAGCGTTCGGCGCAAAGCTGCTGGATCCCTGCAGCGGCCGCGTCATCGAGGAAAGCGGGCAGACCAAAGCCAAGCATGAGCCCGCCGCCGGCAGCACGCCACCCTTCAGAAACATTCGGCGCGACAGACCGTTCCCGGATGCAGAGTCGTGGCGGTCAGCGGTGATAGACCTGAGCCGATTGACGAGTCATGGTCAGCTCCCCTTCTCGGTCACGGCAGACTCTTTTGCTGCGTGCTTGATGGCTTCACGAATGCGGACGTAGGTGCCACAGCGGCAGATGTTCCCTGACATCGCGGCGTCAATATCAGAATCGTTCGGATGCCGATTGCTCGCCAGAAGCGCTGCTGCGGACATGATCTGACCAGACTGGCAGTAGCCGCACTGCACGACCTCGAGATCGAGCCAGGCCTTTTGAATATTTCGGCCGGCAGGTGTCGCGCCGATGGCCTCGATGCGTCGTAATCGCTGCATCGCCGATGCCTTCGACCGGAAGTATGCAAGATCGGGTGGCGACCCCGTTCAGATGCACCGTGCAGGCGCCGCACAACGCCATGCCGCAACCGAACTTCGTACCCGTCATGCCGAGCACATCGCGCAGGACCAGAGCAGCGGCGTATCGCCATCGACGTCAACCCGATGCTCCGCGCCGTTAACCTTGATCGTGAAGGCCATGTGTCACTTCCGCGTTGGGACAATCGTTGAGCCGCTTCAAGCGACGGGGCCGCCAGGGGAGTTGTTTCGCTTAGATCCGGGCTAAATCGCTGCATGTGGCCCGGCCGTGGTTCGAATCGATTGCGGTGCCTGGCCATAGGTCCGCACAAAGGCGCGGCGCATGCGTTCCCGGTTGCCAAAACCCGCCTCCCTCGCGATGTCTTCGACGGGAAGCCTGCTCTGTTCGAGCATCAGCTTCGCTGCTTCCAGGCGTAACGCCTCGACAGCCCGGCGCAGGCGACGTGCCAGTCTCGGATCGAAAGACTCGCGTGAACTGTCGCGGGCTGAGACAAGCAGACTCGCGCGAGGTTTTCTATTTCAAGAGGCATACGAAGGTTGCGTTTGGCATAAGTCAACGCCGTCTCGATCCGATCGGCGCTTCATCAAGATCCAGCAGCAGTGCCGAATGCTGGGACTGCCCGCCGGCCCGGCGATGGTGCATCACCATTCCTTTGGCCACGAGCCGCGCCAATTCCGCGCCATGATCGCTCTCGATCATGCCCACGGCCAAATCACTTGCAGCCGAGCATACCTGCCGACGTCCAAATCTGACCATCCGCGATGAAGATCTTGTCCATGTCGACGCGTGCGCTTCGGAAACCGCTCTGCCATCTGCTGCGCGTAGCGCCAGTGCGTGGTTGCGCGACGCCCGTCGAGGCAGTCCGGCGTCCCCGAGCGTAAATGAACCCAAGCAGATCGACGCAAGCCGCCTGTGTCGATTTGGCGGCTTGCTGCTGAAGTACCGCGCGAGACCAGGCGAGGTTGGGGAGACCTCCAGGCCGAACCCGACCAGCAGCGTGTCAAATTCGTCATCCCCGAACGCTTCGGTCGTAACTTCCAGTCCAAACGAGCTTCGTAGACGACCGCCGCCCTCAGACAAGACGTGAGAGGTCATACAGGGTCTCGCCTGCCCTTTTGTTCGCGATTTCAAACGCGGACAGGGCGACGAAACACATGACCTGAAAACCTGGGGAGAGGACAATCCAATTTTGCGCATTACGCCACCTTGGCCTAAATGGTGAGGTCTATGGCGAGGAAGGGCAAGGATTTGAGGGCCACATGTCATCGTCATGTCGGAAGTGGCATCTATGACCTCCCCGACTGTTGGCCGACGCGCCTATTCTTGCGGCCACACGGAGAGAGGCCAGTGCCCAACAGCGTAACGCCTACCGAGCTGTTCACGCCGTCAGTCCCGGGAAACTCGAACTGACACGAAAGCCGCTGGGTTGACCACGACCCGGCTATGTTCGCATCCGCGTTCAGGCATGCGGCGTATGCCATTCCGATGCGGGAACCAGTTGAGGGCGTGTTTCCTATCGCGATGGCCGCGGGTTCCGGGACACGAAGCGGTGGGAGTAATCGACATGCTCGGCGCAGGCGTCGAGGATGGACTGTGGGACAGCGCGTTGGCGTAGGATTTCTCGGCGGGAGCTGCGGGCGCTGCCGACGGTGCCGCGCGCGGTGACCTGGTCAGCCTGCCTCAACCAGGGTTCACTGGGATACAGCACGACGGCGGCTACGCTGAAGTGTTGATCGCCCGAGCGAGCGGGCTGATGTCAATTCCGGACGAACTCTCCGCCGTCGACGCTGCGCCGCTGCTTTGCGCTGGCCTTACGACATTTCAGCGCTCTTCGCAATTCCCCGCCAAGGCGGGCGACCTTGTCGGTGTATTGGGGATCGGAGGGCTCGGGCATCTGGGTGTCCAATATGCACGGCACATGGGATTCGAGGTTGCCGCCATCGGACGTGGTGCGGACAAAGCGGAACTCGCGAAAAAGCTGGGCGCGCACCACTATGTCGACAGTAGCGTCCGTTGATCCGGGCCAAGGACCTTGCAGGAGTTGAGGCGGCGCCGCGCTGGTGATCGCGACCGCATCCGGCGGCAAAGGCCGTCGCGCAGAATCGTGAAAGGGCTTGCGCCCGCGTGGCAGGATCATAACGCGCTTGGTGCTACTCCGGATCCAATCAAAGTGTCGACGTCCGATTTGCTCTTTGCGAGTCGCTCTATCGAAGGCGCTCTCACCGGCGATCCGCGCCACCGGCGACGCGACGCTTGAAGTTCAGTGTGCTCACCGGCGTCGCCGCGCATGATCGAGACCATGCCTCTTGAGAAGGCCTCGGAGGCTTACGCCAAGATGATGGCTGGCAAGGCACGTCTTCGTATCGGTTTTGACGATGCAATAGACGCATATGCTGCTCGAACCGCGCCCCTTACCGATGGAGGCCCTCCGAGGCCGACCTCAATCGCATCGACACGATCCGGATGAGAAGGCAACGTGATCCTTGATCGCGGCGACGGCTGCATACGGGTTCTCGTGAGTCCACAACCGCGTTCACTGATCCGTCGCCGCCGAGCGGAATGCTGTAGTACGCGCAGTCGCCCTTGTAGGGGCAATAGGTGTGATGATCCGTTCGTCTCAGCGGCGACATGTCGACATCCTTTGTCGGGATGTATTGGACGGCAGCGTAAGCCAGCCTCTCTCAACGTAAGCGCAGTTCGGGTGTCGGCGATGACGCGGCCCGCTACCGACACGGTGACCCGCGCCGGATTCGCCTCGATCGTAATCGGGTGGTTGGGTCCGGCACCTTGATTGATACGGTTTCCATAGTGCTGCAGTTCTTCCTGCTGTTACCGTTGCGGCAGCGAGGCATGGTCAGATCAGGAACTGCTCCTCCATCCACAGCATCCCCGGGGCGTTCGTCTTCGTGACGATCGGGCCGTCGATGACGATCTGCTTCGGGATCGGGAGGCCGGTCTTCGGCCCTCGCGCAGCAGCGACGCCGGCGACGATGGCGCCGCCGTGGATGCGACAGGAGGAATTGCGGACCGTGGCGTGCATGCGGCCGTCGACCACCGCCTGGATCGCCGGCGGCATCGCGTCCACGCCGCCAATCAGGATCTCGGTACGCCCGTGCGCTTTCATGACGCTGGCTGCGGCGAGCGCCATGTCGTCGTTGTGGAAGAACGCGGCATCGATCTTCGGGAACGTGTTGAGGTACGTCTCCCAGAGTTGCGCCGTTTTCGCGACGTCCCAATCCGCCGGATCGGTCGCCAGGACCGCGACACCGGGAAACCTGTCGATGACCGATTGGAATCCGCGCGCACGCCCCTGCGCGCCGGTATGTCCGAGCGCGCCCTGCGTCATGATGATCGTGCCCTGGCCGCCGATCGCGTCCACGAGCGCCTGGGTGACCGCGGCGCCCATGAACTCGTTGTCGGGAGCAAGAAACGTGAGGACGTCGATCTGATCGAGCGGCGCGATCAGCGTGTCCATGTCAATCACGGGGATACCGGCCTCAATCATCCTGACGACGGGCTCGGTGATCGTGTTGATGTCCACCGCCTGAATGGCGACGAAGTCCCACTTTTCGGATGCGATCTCTTCGACCAGAGCCAGCTGTTTCGTGGCCGACAGCTCGGGGTCGAACCAGGTGACGTCGACGTTGAACAGCCGGCCCCAGTACTCGGCGGCCTCTTTCCCTTGCGCGCACCAGCTGACCTGCAGGCCGATGTTCGAGAACGCGGCGCGCAGCCGCCTGCGCGAGTGGCCCGCGCTGGCGCCCTGCTGCGCGCCGGCGAGGAGGTTGACGCCTCCGAAGGCCGCGATGCCGGTCGCCGCTGCGGCTGAGTTGGAATAAATCGCGTCTGCCGGGCTGAAAGCGAAACTCTGGATGCATTGCGTCCTCAATTTCTGACTCTGGACTCCGGGCTCCGGGTCTAGTTCGTGCTCACCCTGTGCAGCACGATCGTGCTCACCGGGCTGCCGTCCGGCAAGGTCGCGGTCTCGATCATCAGGCCGCGCTCGACCAGCTCGAACCTGAGATGCAACTGGACCGTCGCGCCGTTGTTGAAGCACTGGATGATGAGCGTGTTCGACTGCATCACAGTTCGACTGACGACCGAGCCGTCGTCGAAGCTGGCAAAGCCGCGATCCGTGCTGTCGCAGAGCGTGAGCATGGAGTCGCGGGCCAGCGAGCGCGTACTGTGCCGTCGCTGCGCAGGATGAGACTGCGCCGCGCGTCGCCGCCGTCGACGGGGTCCACGCCCATCCAATACCCTTGAAAATCTGCGTGGCTCCGGGACTGCGCCGAGGCCTGGTCCGACCTGGCCGAAGTGCCTGCCTATGAGAATGAGTCCGAGAACACTGGCGGTGACGAGTGCGGTTCGCATACCTGGTCTCCTGCGCGACGATAGAGCGATACTCTATCTCTTGGACGAAGCGGGTGACGGCGCCCACAGCACCGCGTGCAGCGGGCGGATTCGGAAGCTGCGTGTCGACTCGGTCAGAACGCGTGCGTCGGTGCCATGACGCCAGGTCGTGCCGATGATGGCTCCGGCCTCGGTGACGAACAAGCCCCTGCTGCGGGATCCTTAACGTGCCGTCACTCTGGGCGGAATGACCACGCGCCACCGCCGGGCCATGAGCGACCTTGGCCGCCGCCCAGTGTGGAC
>ERZ1370068.5172-contig-4206_pt1 | contig 44943 bp, 57 predicted proteins | sample MGYA00561227_ERZ1370068 | MGnify/ENA primary metagenome ERZ1370068 (study PRJEB38410, sample SAMEA6850437) | metagenome | study: Metagenomic assessment of the ecological functions of the soil: analysis of the soil microbiota associated with the...
CGCAACGCGCCGCCACCATCCAGTAGCCGCTTTGATCGAACTCGATGCTGCGGTGAAGGTCATGTACACCCCGGCAGAGCGGGTACGAGAACATCGCACTCGCGGTGATCCAGTCGTGAGGACGATCCCACGACCGTGATGGCCGAAGCCTATCGACGCCCGTTCTTCGGAGCGGAAGATGACCTCTTCCATCGCTGTCTGGTGGTGGCGGCCGTCACCGGACTGGTGTTCTTGGTGGTGGTGCTGCTCGCTCCGGCGCGCCATGCGATGGTCACGAGCATCGACCAGGCTTCCGGAGCGCTTCGCCAAGCTGATCGTCGCCAAGCCGGCACCGCCCGCTGCCGGGTCCCGAAGGCTCGCGCGGCACGCCGGGCAAGCCTCCGGGAGCGCCGGGCCCGGGAAGCGGACCCGGAGCCGGTGGCGAGTGGCGCCCGGGCCGGGGCCGATCGGTCCTCCGCCGACACGGCACGGACCGCCACGCCTCCGGCTCCCGGTCCGGCACTGGCGCCGGCGCGGGCGCGCGGGTCGCGCCGCCCAGGCGATCGTCACCGAACAGATCGCCTCGACGACATCGTCGCTGCAGAAGTCACTGGCCGGTCTCTCGGCCTCTCGGAGCCGCGGGACCGGTGGCCGCTGACCACCCAGCGTCGGCGCGCGGCGTGTGCGCGCGATCCGTTCGGCGCGCTCCGAGAGCCAGCTGGGTCAGGTCTCGGGCGGGCTGTCCGGTGGATCGGGCTCGGCGGACTTGAGCGGATCGGCCGTGGCGGGCCTCTACGTCTCGGTCGGCACGCTGTCGGCGATCGCGGGCGGTGGCGGCGGTGGTGGTGCTGGCGGTGGCGGTGGCGGTGGCGGCGGCGGTGGCGCCGGCGGCGGTGGTGGTGGTGGCGGAGGCGGTGGAGGCGGTGGTGGTGGTGGCGCCGGTGGGACGACCGGCGGTTATGGATATGGAGAAGGCAACGTGGTCGGGGGCGGTGGCTCCGCGCCGGGCGTCTACCGCAGCAATGCCTCGCTGCTCGCCGTCATCCAGAAGTACGCGGCCGGCATCCAGTACTGCTACGGCAACGAGTTTCAAGCGCGACCCCGGCCTCAAGGGGAAGCTCGTGGTCGCGCTCACCGTGGCGGCCTCCGGTCAGGTGGTCGAGGCGGTCGTGGTGCAGAACACCGTCGGCTCGTCGCGGCTGGCTTCGTGCGCGATCTCGCAGATCAAGGAATGGCGCTTCCCGGCGATCACCGAAGGCGTGACGACCTTCCAGGCCCGTTCGTCTTCACACGCCGCCCAACTGACCCGCCGCCTGCCGGGATCGTCACGCGACCGCGCGGCGGTGCGTGCGGCATGCCTTTGCGTGGGTAGGCGCCGATCGCCAACAATGGGCCGGCATGACTCCCCACGCATGAACCTCGACCGTCGCGATCCGATCCCGACGCGGGACGACGTCGATCTGCTGCGGGTGGCCATCGAAGCCGATCCTGATGATCTCCGGCATCGGCGCCACCGTCGATGCGGCGACCCTGAGCGAGAAGGGCATCGCGAAGGTGCTGTCCAAGCCCCATTCGTTCGCCCAGCTCGAAGCGGCGCTGCGGTCGATCCTGGGAACCCCCGCCTCAGTGAGCGCGCGGCGCGCTCACCACGCGCCGTTCAGCGACCAGTCGTAGGGCAGGAAGCGCACGGCCGTCGTCGACGATGGGCGCGGCCCGCGGGTCCAGTAACGGGCGACGAAGCCCGGAACGGTTCCCGCCGCCGCGCGGAAGTCCTCCCCGTACCACTGGAAGATCGCCGACAGCTCGAGCACCCGGTCGGGTCCCCAGCGATTCTGGTGGAGTCCGCGAGGAACCCGTGCGTCGCGGCGTCGAGCGCCGCCTCGAGGCGAGCGCCGCGCAGCGCGTGCGGCGGAAGCGCCGGGCAGCTCGTCGAGGCACAGTTGAGCGCGAAGTGAGCCCGCGGCTCGTGCCAGCGCGAGCGCAGCTCTTGCTCGATCGCGTCGAGCGACAGAGCCCGTCCTCCGGATCGCGCGGTCCGCTTGAAGAAGCCGGGTCCGCCGTGCGCGCTATCGGCCGCGAGCACGCTGGCGAGCCCGGGATGCCGGATCACACCGTCCAGCACGCGCGCGTCGTACACGTCGATCCAGAAGGCGATCTGGTCGTCGCGCGAGAAGCGCTCCGGCGCGGCGTTCTCGGTCGCGGCGAGATAGCGGCGCAACGGCCCAGGATCACGTGACAGCGCGCCGTAGTCCACTCGGCCGCCATGAACATGGCGGATGAGCACGGTGTCGAGCGGCGCCGGGTCGACGACGTCCGCCTGGGCGGGAGCGCTCGCGAAGGTGGCCAGCAGGGCGACGCGCACCACGGCGCGGACGGCCGATACCATTGCCATCACGCGGTCTGATAGCTTCTGTGCGGGGAATTTGACAACTCTCGCGACTTCCTGGCGCATCTGAAGCAGCGGCATCCATCGTAGACACACGTGAAGCGCGCGGAATCGCCAGGCCAGAACTTCAACCAGGACAGGAGACGATGAGACAAGATCTTCGGGTTCTCCTCGTGGTCGTGGCAGTGCTCGCCGGCCCGGCCGGCCGCTCCGCTCATGCGGCCGCGGCGCCACCGTCCGCCAGCGGCCAGGCGCAGGTTTCCGCGGCCATCAAGAAGGGTCCCGCCCCCCACGGTGACAAAGTGGAGAAGATCGTGAAGACCGATGCGGAATGGAAGAAGACTCTCACGCCCCAGCAGTACCACGTGCTGCGCGAGAAGGGCACGGAATACGCGTTCACCGGCGCTTACTGGAACAACCATGCGGCCGGTGTCTACCGCTGCGCCGCGTGCGGCCTCGATCTGTTCAGCTCCGACACCAAGTTCGAGTCCGGAACGGGGTGGCCGAGCTTCTGGGCGCCGATTGCCAAGAATCACGTCGAGGAGCACTCTGATGGCAGCTCTGGGCATGGAGCGCGTCGAGGTGCTGTGCGCGCGCTGCGGCGGCCACCTCGGCCATGTGTTCGATGACGGCCCCAAGCCCACCGGGCTTCGCTACTGCATGAACTCCGCGGCGCTCTCATTTCGCGCCCAAGTCGGCGGCGAGCGCCTCCAGATAGCACGAGCGCTCTTTCTCAGGGCATCCCACCGGCGAGTATCGGCGCGAGCTTCGCAGGATCGATGTTGCCGCCCGAGATCACGCACACACCAGCTTCCCCGCCGGGCTCTGCCGGCGAGGGCGGCGGCGACCGAGCGCGGCGCCCGCGCCTTCGCGCGATCACGCGGTGGCGCTCGGCGACCAGCCGGATCGCGTCGGCGACCTCGACGAGCGCGACACCACGATCGAGCCTCGACAGCAGATCGCGCGCGAGCGGCCACATCTCTTCGAGCACACGCTCTGGCGCCGATGCCGTCCACGAAGCTCGGCGGTAGTCGATCGCGCGCGGCGCGCCGGCCGCGAGCGAGGCGGCGAACGGCGCCGCGGTCTCCACCTCGGCGGCCAACACCCGCACGTCGGGCGCGAGCGCCCGGCACGCCGGCGGCGATGCCGCAGCGTCAGGCCGCCGCCGCCGTACGGGACCACGATCGCGTCCACGTCGGGAAGGTCCTCGAGGATCTCGAGCGCCGATCGTGCCGTTGCCGGCGATCACCGCCGGATCGCTCACCGGATGGACGAAGCGGCCCGTCGAGCCCGTCGTAGCGATGCTCCGATCGATCACCTGCCACCAGCGGTCGAACGGCACCTTGATCGACGTGCGCGCCGAGCCGCGCTCGATCGCGTCGAGCTTGGTCGCGCGGCGCGTGGTCGGGCACGACGACGTCGCACGGCACGCCGAGCGCGCGCGCGTTCCACGCGACGCCCTGCGCCATGTTGCCGGCGCTCGCCGTGTACACGCCGCGCGCCAGCGCCTCGCGGCGGCGCAGCGCGCATCGGCGTTGCGCGGCGCCGCGGATCTTGAACGAGCCGATCGGCTGCAGGTTCTCGAGCTTGAGCCAGACTCTCCGGCGCGGACTCGACGCGTCGAGACGGACCAGCGGAGTGCGCATCGCCGATGCCCTGGATGCGCTCGCGCGCGCGCAGGATGTCGGCGAGCGGCGGCGCTCAAGCATGCTCGGGCAGTGAACTCCCCGAGCGGCGCGACCGTGCCGATGCCCTCGGCGGCAGCGCGTTGCATGACGTGATGCGCGGCGGCGAGGTCTTCGATCGCGATGCCGAGCGACTTGAAGAGCGTGACCTCGCGGGCGGTGGTCCGGCCCGGCACGCGGCGCAGCAGCAGGTCGCCCAGCTCGCCCACGATGTGGTCCTCGTCGATCGCGCCCTCCGGATCGGGATCAGCACGTCGCCCGACTCGGCGAGCGCCGACTCGCGGCGATCGACGTAGAGGCGCGACCGCACCACGGCGGTCGGTGTCGAGCTCGCGCGCGTGGGCGAAGCAGGCGCCGACCGCGTTGACGTGCGCGCCGGGAGCGATCCACGCCCCTCGAGCGATCGGGCTCGACGCCGCGGTGGTCGTGCAGATCAGGTCCGCGCCTTCCGACGGCCGTCGCGGGCGTTGTCGGCCGCCTCCACCGTGAAGCCGTGCCCGCGGCGTGCGCGACGAAGCGCTGACCCGTGCGCGATCGCGGCTCCAGACGCGGCACCGCGCCGCAGCGTGCGCACGCCGCCATCGCGTCCAGGTGGGTGACAGCCTGACTCCCGCGCCGAGGATTGCCAGGTCCCCGGCGTCCGGGCGGGCGAGCGTCCGCGCCGCCACGCCACTCACCGCCGCGGTGCGAATGGCGGTGATGGCGCTGGCATCGATCACCGCCACCGGGCTGCCGACCGTGCGGATCGAACGATGAGCACCGCGCCCTGGTGCGAGTCGTACGCCGGTGCCGGCGTTGCCGGGAAGATGCTCACGATCTTGAGTCCGAAGCGCGCGGGCGAGCCGAGGTAGCCCGGCATCACGCCGATCATGCCGCGCTTGTCCGGCTGCCACACCATCTGGCGCAGCGGCAGCACCGCGTCGCCGCGCGCGAGCGTGGCGAGGGCGTCGGCCAGCGAGATCGACGCACTCCTCCATCGGCAGCAGCCGCTCGACATCGGCCTTCGAGATCACGCGCACGTCCACGAGCGATCTCCTCCTCTCCCAGCGCCGCGACGTCAGCGCGGGCCCGCCAGATTCTCGGCCGCGATCAGCCCGGAGCGCGGCGAAGCTTCCCATAAAACGGTAGCCCAAGCTGACAAAGAACTGCTGCTGGCGCCCGCCTGCCTGAATCCGAAGAGCTACGATTATGAGCCTGCGCCTCGAGGATCCGCCATTGATCGTGAGGCGATCCTCGACGGTAGGTGACCGCCACGCCGTAGCTGCACGACCACGAATCGACCTGCGTGAGGCCGCTGGTCGCGTCTTTCCGCACGGATCGCTGCTGGGCCAGCGACGACCCCCGCGTTCCAGCGATCCGAGACCAGGAACGTCGCCACGCCACTGCTCATCTCCTGGAACCGCATCCGATTCCTTGCGGACCGGGAGCATGCGCCCGGCCGTCGAGATCCAGCTGCCACCGCGGGCTCCAGCGGCCGATGGAATCGCCCGTGGCCCCAGCGAAGACCTGGTCGTAGTCGAAGGGAGACCTCGATGCGTTTCGTTCGTGATCGGCAGGCTGAAGCGTGTCGTTGATGGTCTGCTGGAAGAAGCTACCGTTGTCGTCCCTGATGAGGAAATGTTCATGGAAGTCGAAGAGCGCCGCACCGATGAAGGCGCCGGCCTGAGCCGCAACACCGGAGAGCGTGGAAGCCCTGCCGGCGCGACGGAGCAAAGACATCGGGTTCGCCGGCGCGCTGGATGGAGCGCGCGTCGAAGTCCACTGTCGCCGATCGCTCCGTCCTCGCGCAGAATCGTCCTCGACCCGATCCCAGAGATACTTGTCGGGCGCTCCCGGAATGCGTAATAGTCCGTACGCGCAGATACATGAGCGCGACCATGCGACGGCGTCCCTCGCGCGAGAGCGGGCGACAAGGCGCCCCAGATCTCGCGCAAGCGGCTGCTCGAGCACGCTGGGCGTCGTAGACCCCGGTCGCGTCCCGCACCCGTCCGATCCTCGACTGGCGGCGTCCGTCTGAACGACGGTCTGATAGAGCCAGCCTCTCTCCGATGGTGCTCGACCGTGACGGTGGGGGTATCATGGTTGCCGTGGGTCCGCGCGTTCGCGTGCAGACCAGCTCTGCGCGTGGTACTGGCCAATCCCGACGACGTTCACGATCGAGACCCCACCGGGACCGCCCAAGGGTAGTAGCGCTGTGGCTCGAGGGACGCCGCCCAGGACTCGGTGCCGCGGTCGTGTGGTCACCGGATGCGGAGCTGACCTGCAGCCTGAACTCGATGTGGTCGGCCGATCCCCAGGTTCCATCGCGTTCGCGGCGACGGACACGCGCGGCACCTGCTGGTCCGCGCGGAGTCCGGAGTCCGAGAGCCAGGAAAAGGTGGATGACTCCGCGTGCCTCGAACAAGTCTCGGCTCGAGTTGTGGTACTGCTGCCGAAGCCGGTGACCGTGCTCGTGGAGCGATTCCCGACGTCGAGAGGGTTCCACTCCACCCCATCACGTGGTGCGCGGGGATGCGGAACTCGCTGTAATCGTCGGCGCGCGCCGCAAGCGGTGTCGCCCACATCGCCAGCACCAGTAGCCCCCACAGCCTCTGCGAAATCATCGGTGCGCCTCCTCTCCGCCACCGTCCCAAATACCCCGGCCAGACGCTCCGGATCCACGTTGCCGCCCGAGGCGATCGCCACCGTCGCTCCGGCGGCGGGCGCCTTCACCTTGCCCGCCAGGAGTGCCGCGGTCGCTGCCGCACCAGAACCCTCTACGTAGAGCTTCGCCCGCGTGAATATCAGCTGGAGCGCGTCCACGATTTCCGACTCGGTGACGGTCACGATCGCGTCGAGATGGCGCGCGATCTCGAGCGGCAGCGCGCCGACGAACGGTGGCGTCATCCCGTCGGCGAGTGTGCCCGCGGGCCGCGGGGCCGGGACCGGCTTGCCGGCGGCGAGGGCGGGGCCGAGTCCGGGTCCTGCCTCCAGCTCGACCGCGACCACGCGCGTGTTCGGACGCAATCCCTTCACCGCGGAAGTGACGCCGCCCATCAGCCCACCGCCTCCGACCGGCACCACCACCAGTTCCACGTCCGGAACCTGCTCGACGATCTCGAGCCCCACCGTGCCGGCGCCGGCGAGCACCACCGGATCGTCGAAGGGATGAATGAAGGTGAGCCCGCGCTCGCGCTCCACCTCGTGCAGGCGGTCGAACAACGTGGTGCGGTCGGGATGCAGCACGACTTCGGCGCCATAGCCGCGCACGGCCTCGAGCTTGGAGCGCGGCGCGCCTTCCGGCATCACCACCACGCACGGCGTGCCGACGGTGCGCGCCGCCCACGCCACCGCCTGTGCGTGGTTGCCGGCCGACACCGTCACGAGTCCCCGCGCGCGTTCGGAATCCGGCAACGAGAGCACCTTGTTGAGTGCGCCGCGCGGCTTGAACGAGCCGGTTTTCTGGAAGCACTCGCACTTGAGGAGGAGGCGCGTGCCGAGCGGCTCTCCGAGCATGCGGCTGCCGAGCACGGGGGTACGATGGATCTTTCCGGCAAGACGCTCGGCGGCGGTCCGGATGTCGGCCACGGGAATCATCGGCCGGCCATTGTAATGCCATCGCCAGGTCCACCGGCACGAGGAGTTTCTCTGGCCTCGGACCGCGCGGGTGACGATACTAGCGTGGTTGGGCTCTGACTCGGCGCCGGCCGGGAGTCCTGGGAGGCATGATGCGCATCGCCGCCATCGACATCGGCACCAACTCGATCCACATGGTGGTGGTCGAGGCCACGGGCGGCTCGTTCGAGGCGATCGAGCGCGAGCGCGAGGTGGTGCAGGTCGGCCGCGGCTCCTTCCAGGGCGCCCGGCTGCGGGCGAGGCCATCCGCCGCACGGTCGAGGCGCTGGCGCGCTTCGTCCAGCTCGCGCGGCGACTCCAGGTGGACCGCATCCTGTGCACCGCGACCGCGGCGGTGCGCGAGGCCAGCAACGGCGGGAATTCCTGGCGGCGGCGCGGCGCGCCTGCGGCATCCAGCCGCGCGTGATCCCCGCCGAAGAGGAAGGGCGCCTGATCTATCTGGCGGTGCGCCGCGCCCTCCAGCTCGACGAGAAGCCCGCGCTGATGATCGACATCGGCGGCGGCAGCATGCAGCTCGTGGTCGGCAACCGCGAGCGCCTCCTGCTCTCCACCACCGCCCCGCTCGGCGCGCTGCGGTTGCGCGAGACCATGCTCGAGGACGATCCGCCGTCGCGCCGCGACCTGTCGCGGCTCGCGCGCGCGATCCGCAAGCGCGCCAAGCCCGCCCTCGAGCGAATCAAGGAGCTGGAGCCGGTGCGTGCCTACGGCTCATCGGGATCGATCCACGCGCTCGCACAGGCCGCGCACTGGGAGGAGAAAGGCAGCGCGATCGAGCACATCAATGGCCACGAGTTCACGCTCGATTCGCTCAAGAAGCTCACCCGACGTCTGGCGCGCATGTCCGAGGCGCGAGCGCCACGCGCTGCGCGGGCTCGACGCCAAGCGGGCGGAGATCATCGTTCCGGGCGCCCTGGTGCTCCAGCACGTGCTCGAAGCCACCGGCCAGGACCGGATCGTCATCTCGGACTACGGCGTGCGCGAGGGTCTAGTCGCCGACTACCTCGAATACCACGCCGCCGAGATCTCGGCTCTGGACCAGATCGGAGACCTGAGGCTGCGCAGCGTGTTCGCGCTCCTGCAGAAGTTCCAGATGGACGGCCCGCATCCACGGCACGTCGCCGAGCTCTCGCTCCAGCTCTATGACGGACTCCAGAGCCAGCACCTGCTCAAGCCCGAGGCGCGCGAGCTCCTGCACTACGCGGCGCTGCTGCACGACATCGGCTCGGCGATCGGATTCGACGGCCATGCGGAGCACCTCGCGCTACGTGGTGCTGAACGGCGGCCTGCGAGGATTCTCGGGCGAAGAGCTGGCGGTCCTCGCCAACGTCGCCCGCTATCACGGCAGCCGGCGACCGCGCAAGCGCGACGAGCACATCCGCGCGCTGACCAAGGAGCAGCGGCGGGTGGTGAAGTGGCTGGCGGCCATTCTGAGGATCGCCGAAGGCCTCGACCGCAGCCACTATCAGCTGGTGCGATCGGTCGAGGTCCGACGCCGCGATCGCGCCTGGCTCCTGCGCGCGGTCACCCGCCGCGACGCTCAGCTCGAGATCTGGGCCGCGGAGCGCCGGACCGCGCTCCTCGAGCGACTGCTCAAAGGGCCGGTGCGGATCGCGATGTCAGGCGCTCGGGGTCAGAGGGCGGACAGAACGGCGGCCGCGACCGAGTCCAGCCGCTCCACCGCTCGCCGTCGTGCCTCGGCCGCCTTCGCCGCGAGTCGTGACAGGGCCGCGAAGCGCGTCGTCGCCCCTGCAGCTCCGCGCGTCGTGCCAGGCGCGCCAGCTCGTCGCGGAGCAGCGCGGCGTCGTGGATCACTCCCAGGCACTGCTGAAGGTCTCGCGCGCGAGCTTGAGGCCGTCGCGCGGCGGCTCGGCAGTCACGGCCGCCAGACTCTCGATCGCGTAACGCCAGCGCTTCGCCACGAGACGGACCTCGTGGAGCACCTCGTCGGAGCGCTGCGCCAGCGCCAAGCCCAGGGCCGCGCGCGCGCTCCCCGCGTTGGTCCACGAGGCGGCGCGCCGCTGCCAGGATCAACGTGCGTTCGCCGCCGGCCGTCGCGGCGGCCTCGCCGATGCCGAGCGCCAATCGCTCCAGGCGACGCCGGCGGGCGAGCCGCGCCGCGCGCACGCGCCGTGCCGCGACCCGCCGCGACAGCCGCCGCATCACGCGCAGGCCCTCTTCGCGCATCTCCGCCGACTCGCCCGCCAGCATCGCGGCGAGCTGCAGGGTCAGCACCTCCAGCTCGCGAGTGCGCGCCAATCCGGCGCGCAGCCGAGCCAACATGCGTCGCGCGCGACGGGTCAGGTCGGGATCGAGAGCCGTCGACCACAGCGCCAGGGCCGCCGACGCCCGGCGCGTGGCCACGCGCAGGTCGTGGATCGCCTCGCATCGCCGCCCGCCCGCACGCGGCGCGCGGGAGACGCCAGGGCCGCCGCCAAGCCGTGCAGGTGCTCGACCACGGCGCGCGACAGGTCGTCGGCCGGACGCGGTCCGATCGGCCGCAGCCCGGTGGTCATGTGCGCGCCGCTCCGGCGCCGCGCAGGAGCGCGGACACGCGCGAGCACAGCTCGCTGGAGATCGTGTCCACCGAGCGTGTCGCATCCAGGGTGTGGAAGCCGTACTCGCGAGCCAGGCCGTCCAGCTCTTCGATCACCCGACCCTGGTAGCGGATGAAGGACTCGTACAAGTCCTCGCCCATCGGGAGGTCCATGCCGGACTCCCAGTAGTCGAATCCGCCATTGGCCAGCACGCGGGGCACCAGATCCGGGCACCTCGATCCGCAGGTAGAACACCGCGTCCGGCTTGAAGCGAGAACGAGTACACCTGCTTGATCCACTCGGGGTCGGCGCCACGGGCGATCGCGCGCACGATCAACGAGTAGATGTAGCGATCGGTGAGCATCACGAAGTCCGGACAGCAGCGCCGGCACGATCTGGTGCTCGAGGCGGTCGGCGAAATCGGTCGCGTAGTAGAGATTGTAACGCGTTCGACCCCAGCGTGTTGCCCTGCTTGGCGCGACGGATCCCGCGGCTCGCCAGGTCGGAGCGCGTGAGCCCGGTCTCGGCCACCGCATAACCCGAGCGCTCGAGATGCGCGCGCAGCAGATCGATGTGCGTGGTGCGTCCCACGCCGTCGGTGCCTTCGACGACGATCAGCCAGCCGGAGAGGTCCCCGAGCTGGAGTCCAGGAATCGCGCCGCCGTAGGTCTCAACGCGTCGCATGCACGGGCTTTCCGGTCCGGACGTCCTCGCAGGTGTGGCTCGGATCGCGCTGCGCAGCAGGCGCTGCTGCACCTCGACCGGCTGCACCGCGTCCATGACGTCGAGACGGTACTCCTGCACCAGCTTCTCGTACTCCACCAGGATGCGGGCCTGGAAGATCCGGTACGACTCCGGTCGGATCGGGATGGAGGCTCATGTCCATTCCGGCCTCGTAATGCTTGAGCTTGGGCCGCGTCCGGAGAGGATGCGCTTGAGCGCCGACCTCGAGCGGACGTTCGGAAGTAGAACGCCATGGGTCGGCACCGGCGCGAAGCGGTAGAGCGACCGCACCCAGAGCGGATCGACGCCGCGCGCCACGTCGCGGGCGAAGGCGGTGTAGACGTAGCGGTCCGCCAGCACGATCGCCCCGGCCTTGAGCGACGGGATGATCTCGCGCTCCACGCGGTCGGAGAAGTCGGTGGCGTGGATGAGCGAGAACGTGAGCGGGCGTGAGCAGGCTGGCGGCGCTTGCCCGCGGCTCGTGGTCGCCCGCACGATCGGCGAGGAGTTCCACTCGCTGAAGACGACCAGGAAGCCTTCGCTGCGCAGCCACTGGGCGAGCAGCGTGAGCTGGGTGCTCTTGCCGGAGCCGTCCACCCCCTCGCACGATGAACAGACGCCCGGGATAAGGCAGTCGGCTGCGCTCCGTAGAAGCTCATACCTTGGCCTTCCGCGAGCGACGGACGCGACGGCGCAGCGCCTTGGGCGGCATGGAACCACTCGAGCCGGCCCGCGCCCGAGGCCGGACGACGTCCGTGAACGAGATGACGCAGGCGCCGGCCTTCTTGAGCGGCAGCGACGCCGGAGCCCTGAACAGGAGCACGCCGGCGAGCTTGCCGAGATCGGGCTCGTGTCCGACCAGCGCCACGGCCTCGTCGGGCCTGAGCTCCGGCCAGATCGCTGGAGCACGGCGCGGAACGGATGTCCGGGCGCGAGCCGTCGAAGCGCTCGATCGCCATCTTCGGATCGCAGTGGCCTCGGCGAACAGCTCGGCGCTCTCGGAGGGCCCGGCGCAGCGGGCTGCGTGAGGATCCGGGTCACGCCGCGCTCCATCTGAACGCAGCGGCCGCCGCTGCCGTTGCGGGTGCAGCTGATCCCGCGATTACTCAGCGGACGCTCTACCGTCGTCAGGCCAGCGTTCGGGGTCGCGCTTGCCGGCGGGTCCATGCCTGAAGAGAACGACTCGCATGACGGTTTCCGGACTTCCGTTGTGTGGTGCGAGAGCTGAGGATGGCGCTCCCACGAAAGCTAGATGAGGAATCGGGAGGGTATCCTCCGCGCACCGGCAGCGGCAATGCCACGCGATGCGCTGAACGCAAAGCCATTGTACGGCAGCACCCTAGTCCCGTTGCGCCAGGCTTGTCGAGAATGAACGTCGGCGATGGCCGCGCGGCCGGCGCGGTCGCTCCACGACGCTTGAGCATGCCACGCGGCTAGATAGAGTGGTGCGCCCATGAGCGCGCGTCTCCCACGCCGGCTGCCGTGTTGGCAGCATTCATTGCCTGCGTGCCGATCTGGGGCAGCATCCGTTCCTCGTTCATCGCCATCGGGCAACGACACCGTGCCTCCCGGCGTGGGCCGCGACGCTGCGGCTCGCGCTGGCGGCGGCCGTCCTGTTCGCGGTGATGGCGGTGCGCCGTCTGCCCTTTCCCGCGCGGCGCGGCGCCTACCGCTGCGGCGCTCTACGGCTTCTGCCAGTTCGGTCTCAACTTTCCGCTGCTCTACCTGAGCGAGGCGCGTGCGCCTTCGGGGCTGGCCGCCGTGGTATTCGCCACCATTCGCTCAGCACGGCGCTCTTCGCCCGATGGTTCGGCCTCGAGCGCCTGTCCGCGCGCCGCGTCTGGGGCGCCGTGATCGCGGTGGGCGGCATCGCGGTGATGTTCTCGGGACACGCGAGCGGCGCGGCGCGTCCGCTCGACCTCGTGGAGCTGCTGCTGCGCCGCACCTGGGCGGCGTGCCTTGGCTCGGTGTTCCTGAAAGCGCGGCCCGCACCAGTCGCCGATCGTGACCAACGCGGTCCGGCAGCCTGGTGGGCCTGCCGATGCGCTGATCTGGACGCTGGCGCTGCGCGAGCCGCTCGCGCTCCCGACCACCGCGGCACGCGCTGGTCCCGATCCTCTACCTGGCGGTGGCGGGATCGGTCGGAGCATTCGTGCTGTACGTGGATGGTCAACTACGTGGACATCTCGCGGCTCAGCTATATCGCGGTGATCGTGCCGATCGCGGCGGTGTCGCTGGGCGCCTGGGTGCGGCACGAGAGCGCCTCGGCTGGCCCACGCTCGTGGGCGCCGCGGTGGTGATGATGGGGGTGGCGGTGGGACTCTCCCACCCGCGCGCTCAGGCCAGCGCGGCTTCCGAGCTCCAGCAAGGCTTCCACCGGATAATCCGCGAGACGCTCGCGTCCGCCCGAGGCCGCGGAGCTCGACCAGGAAGAGCGCAGCGACTCGACGCGCGCGCCGAGCTGCTCGCACGAGCCGCGGCGGTGGCGGCGGCGGTGCCGCCGGTCGCGAGCAGGTCGTCGCACGATCGCGACCGTCTGGCCCGGGCGCAGACGCGTCTGCGTGGAGCTCGAGCGTGTCCTCGCCGTACTCGAGCGAGTAGACCTGGCGCACGGTGCGGCCCGGCAGCTTGCCCGAACTTGCGGCGCGGGCACGAACGGCACGCTCCAGTGGAGCGCCAGACCGGCGCCGAAGATGAAGCCGCGCGACTCGATCGCCACCACCGCGTCCGGCCGCTCGGCGCGCTCGGCCATCTGGCGGATCGCACTGCGCCAGCGCGCGCGGGATCGAGCGAGCAGCGGCGTGATGTCCTTGAACACGATGCCCTGCGTGGGAAGTCGGGGACGTCGCGGACGTAGGCGCGCAGATCGAGCGCGTGGCGTCAATGGGCTCAGCGGACCTCCCGCTGGCGCGCTCGAGCTCCTGACAGCTCCAGCGCGCGCCGCAGCTTCGTCGAGCGCGCGCGACTCGATCTGGCGCACGCGCTCGCGCGAGATCCCGAAGTGCTCGCCGGTCTGCGCCAGGGTGCGCGACGACGCCGTCGTGGAAGCCGTAGCGGATGCGCAGGATCTGCTCCTCGCGCTGGCTCAGCGAGCGCAGCAGCCGGTCGAGCTGCTCGTGCTCGAGCTGCAGCTCGACCAGGCGCTCGACCGAGATCGGCGCCTCGCCCAGGTCCTCGGCCGAGAGCTGCTCGAACGCGCTCGAGGCCTCGAGCCCTCGTCCAGCGAGCGCAGCCCGGAGATCAGCGCCGCGAGCCGCTCCGCGCGCGGCGTCGAGATGCCCAGCTCGGCGGCGATCTCCTCGATCCGCGGCTCGCGGCCCGAGTCGCGCGCGCAGCGTGCGCTCGGCGCGCACGAAGCGGTTCACCTGCTGGAACATCTGCACCGGGATGCGCACCGACGCGCGACTGCTCGGCGATGCCCGCGCAGGATCGCCTGGCGGATCCAGATCGCGGCGTAGGTGCTGAAGCGCAGGCCGCGCTCGGGCTCGAAGCGATCGACCGCCGTGGATCAGGCCGAGGTTGCCCTCCTCGATCAGGTCGAGCAGCGGCAGCCCGCGGTTGCGGTAGCCGCGCGCCACGTGCACCACGAGGCGCAGGTTGGCGAGGATGATGCGCTTGCGCGCGCTCCTCGTCTCCGGCGCGCAGCGCGCGCGGCGAGCTCGAGCAGCTCCTCGCATGAGCCAGCAGCGGGATGCGGCCGATCTCGCCGCAGGTAGATGTCGAGCAGATCGCGCTCGGCCTCGCCGCGAAGGAATGACCGCGTCGGTGGCGCGTGGACTCGGCGTCGACCTCGGGAAGCGGCGAGACCGGACCGGATCGCCTCGGCGCGGAAGCGCTCGAAGGCGATCGGGTCGAAGTCGGGATCGACCAGCAGCGCCTCGTACTCGCGCTCGTGCAACACTCGCGCGATCCGCGCCTGATGCAGCACGGCGCGCAGCCGTTCGTCGAAGCGAGTGAGCTCCGGTCCGCTCATGCCTCCCGGTCCTCCGGGTGGTTTCAGAAGGTCCGATCCCGGCCGCCCGGGGTTGGAACCCGCTCAGATCTTCACCGTCGAAGCCGTGGTGAAGCGCCTGCCCCTCGCTCCATGCCGCCTCGACCTCGCGACCCGCGCCCGGGCAGGGCCACGTCGCAACCGCTCCACCAGCACGTCGAGAGGATCGCGGCGCCCCTCCGCCTCCACCTCGACCGAGCCGTCGGCCCGGTTGCGCACCCAGCCGCGTCAACCCGAGCGCGCGGGCTTCGCGCATCACGAAATAACGGAAGCCCACACCCTGGACGCGACCGTGGACCACGGCGTGCAGACGGTGCATGGAGTCCGGCTAGGATGCGCCGAGCATCGCTGGTCAAGCGAAGAAGCACCCGGCGGCGATGATGAAATGGTCGGGGCGAGAGGATTTGAACCTCCGACCCCCTGGTCCCGAACCAGGTGCTCTACCAGGCTGAGCCACGCCCCGACGTCACTCGTGCGGCGTCTCGCGCGGGTCCACGCGTTCCGGCCACGCGTCGCGGCCCACCAGCGGGACGAAGCGACACTCGCCGTAGCGAGAGCGCTCCCACTGGCCGTCCGCGGTGCGCCGCCACACCTCGAGATGCTGCAGGCGCGGGCCCCCCACGGGAATCACGAGAACACCCCGGTCTCCGAGCTGATCGAACAGTGCCTGGGGAACGCGGGGTGCCGCAGCGGTGACGAGCACCCTAGCATACGGTGCGAAGTCCTGCCAACCCAGCGCTGCCGTCGCCGTGGCGCAGCGCGACGTTCGCGATGCCGAGGTCATCGAGCCGGCGCCGTGCGGCGCGCAGCAAGCCGGCGACACGCTCCACGCTGAAGACACGCGCGGCGAGACGCGCGAGCAGCGCGGTCTGATAACCGCTGCCGGTGCCGATCTCGAGCACCCGATCCTCCGGATCGATCTCGGCGAGCTCGAGCATGCGCGCCACGATCCACGGCTGCGAGATGGTCTGGCCGTCCGCGGTCGGCAGCGCGTGATCGCCGTAGGCTCGCGGCCACAGGCTGGGATCCACGAAGCGGTGGCGCGGCACCGCCGCCATCGCCTCGAGCACGCGCGGGTCGCGGATGCCGCGGGCGCGCAGCTGCTCTTCGATCATGCGCCGGCGCGCCACCGAGAAGTCGGGGACCGCGGTTCCGCCTGCGCTCATGGCCGGAGCTTCCAGCCCTCCATCGTCGACCACGGCGCGCTCGTCGGTCAGATCGAGGGCGAGCGGCGTCACCGAGACGAAGCCGTCGGTGCACGGCGCTCGACGTCGGTGCCCGCCTCGGTCTTCCACACCGGCTCTCGCCGCCGATCCAATAGTAGTCGCGGCCGCGCGGGTCGGTCTTGCGAATCAACGTGTCGCTGGTAGACCCGGGTGCCGAGCCGGGTGATCCGTACGCCGCGGATCTCGCGCCACGGACGGTGCGGCAGGTTCACGTTGGAGGACTGCGAGGTCCCGGCAGTCCCCGGCGCAGGACTTCGGCCGCCAGCTCGCGGATGAAGCGCGCCGGATCGGCGGAAATCCGCCGGCTCGCGGGTGACCAGCGAGGCCGCGATCGCCGGCGAGCCCTGCATCGCCCCTTCGATGGCGGCGGCGACCGTCCCGGAATAGAAGACATCCTCCCCCATGTTGGGTCCGTGGTTGATCCCCGAGACCACGAGGTCGGGCCGCTCCTCGAGCAGCCCGTGGTAGGCGATCAGCACGCAGTCGGTGGGCGTGCCGTCGACGCTGAAGCGATCCGCGCCGTGGCGGTGGATGCGCAGCGGCCGGTGGAGCGTGAGCGAGTGCGACGTGGCGCTCTGGTCGCGATCCGGCACCACGACCGTCACGCGACCGAGCGGCGCGAGCGCCGTGGCGAGCGCGTCGAGCGCCGGGGCGTGGATCGCCGTCGTCGTTGGTGACCAGGATGTTCATGTGCCTCGCACCGGTGGCCGCTGCCTGGCCGCAGCACGCATCACCGCCGGAGGCGCGAGCGCTTCGAGCGTGAGGCGTCCGCATCGTTCCGACGATGCGTGGGACGTCGCGGAGCAGTCAAAGTGGCTTGCTCGCCCCGTAGACCGTGGGCACCGGAATCTCGACGAGGCGGAAGCCGAGGCGCGCGAGCGCGCACCGCGATCTCGGTCTCGACCTCGTAGCGCCTGGGCGTCACCGGCGTGCGCTGGAGCACCGCCCGGCCGATAGAGGCGGTAGCCGCACTGGCTGTCCGAGATGCGTCTGGCCCGCGATCCAGGTGGCCCACGCCGGAGGACCAGCCGTTGGCGAGCCGGCGCAGCGGCGGCATCGCGGACGAACGGCGCCGCACGCCGAGTACCAGATCGGCGCCCGCCTCGGCGGCCGCCACGAAGCCGGGCACGCACTCGGGTGGATGCTGTCCGTCGGCGTCGAGCGTCACGACTCCGTCGTAATCGGCGAGCGCCTCGAATCCTGCGAGCAGAGCGTGCCCCTTGCCGCGATTACCCGCGAACGAAAGCACGCGAGCGCCGAGCTGGCGCGCGACCTGGGCGGTGCGCGTCGCGCGATCCGTCGTCCACCACCAGCGTGTCCAGCGGGTCGGCCAGCGCCTGCAGGTCCGAGCAGCACCTCGCCCGAGGTGCGCCGCCGCCTGGTATGCGGGAACCAGCACCGCGAACCGCATCACGCCCAGCCCGCGGGCAGCGCCTCGAACGCGCACCATTGCCCGGCGTAGCGTCGCAGGTACCGGCGCAGCGCGCGCGCGCGAGCCGCCCGCGGCGCATTGCTCGGCCGTGAGCGGGGCCCGAAGCAGGCGCGATAACGCCGCGGACCCACCCGCACCATGACGCCCGGCAGCACCAGGGCTCCGGTGCGGCGCGCGAGCGCTCCCGCCCACGCGCACATCGAGGTCGTGCGCGCCGCCCGCCGCGCGGTCGCCGAGCAGCGCCACCACTCCCCGCGGCGCAGCGCGGAAGCCGCCGGCGACCACAACGGCCGGCCGCGCAGCGTGGCCACGCCGGCGCGCGCGCGGCGGCGGCGGAAGAACCCTCGACCCAGTCGTTGGGATGCGGCCTCGCCACCACCGACAGTCGGGCGCCGGTTCTTGCCAGGTAGGCCGCTCCCCATTCCCAGTTGCCGAGATGCGCCGACAGGAGGATGACGCCGCGCCGCCGCGCGCGCCCGCTCGAGATGGCGAAGCCCCCGCACCTCGACGGTCTCGGCGCGCGGTGCTCCCCAGTGGCCGAGCCGCAGGAAATCGGCGAGCGAGGCGCGAGTGCTCGAACAGCGAGCGACGCGCGAGGCTGCGGCGCGCGTCGGGGTCGAGGCCGGGCGCGAGACGCTCGAGGTTCCCCTCGGCGGCGCGGCGCGCGGCCGGACGCAGCAGGAACACCAGACGCGCCAGCCACACGCCGGCGCGGTCCACGAGGCACGCGGGCAGCAGACGGACGCCGAGATCGGCGATCAGATATCCCAGGATGGCGTGCACGTGGCGCGGGCGGGAGGAAGAGAATGGTCAGGGCGACTGGATTTGAACCAGCGACCACCTGCCCCCATGCAGGTGCGCTACCAGGCTGCGCTACGCCCCGACCAGCAAGGGGACACGGACAATAAGGGACGCTCGGACGACTCGCAAGTGAGGCGCAGTCTCAGGATCTCAACTTGTCGACGAGCATCCTGAGCTCGCTCTTCACCTCGTGCAGCACGAGCTTGCGCTCCGCCGCGGCGAAGCCGATCTCGACCTGCGGCACCGCCTCCTTGCGCTCGTCGAGCAGGCGGCGGCTTCGCTCCGGCGATGGTGAAACGCCGCTCGTAGAGCAGCTCCTTGATGCGCAGCAGCAGCTTGATCTCGTCCGGCCGGTACATGCGGTTGCCCGCGCGATTCTTCTTGGGGCGCAGCATGCTGAACTGCGTCTCCCAGTAGCGCAGCACGTGGGGACGGACCGCGACCAGATCGCTGACCTCGCTGATCGATCGGTAGAGCTTGGAATCGGGCGGTGCGTCAGCCTTCAGGGCTGGCAATGGCAGCCCCTCCTTTCCACTCTTCGCTCTTCAGCTCACGCGTCATCGAGCGCTTCGAGCGCCTGCCGTGGGTCTCGTCCTTCGTAGAGGATCGCGCACATCTGCTCGGTGATCGGCAGCTCGACGCCGAGCCGACGCGCAGTCTCGAGCGCGGCCTTCGCGGTGTTCACGCCTTCGGCCACCATGACCATGCTGCCCACGACGTGCTCCAGCGTCTCGCCGCGGCCGAGTCGCTCCCCACGTCCGCGATTGCGGCTGTGGCGGCTGACCGCGGTGGTGATCAGAGTCCCCCATGCCCGTGAGACCGAAGAAGGTCTCGCGCTTTCCGCCGAGCGCCACGCCGAGCCTCGAGATCTCCGCCAGTCCCCGGGTCAGGAGCGCCCCCTTGGTGTTGTCTCCGTATCCCAGCCCGTCACAAATCCCCGCCGCGATCGCCATGACGTTCTTGAGCGCCGCTCCGTATTCACAGCCCGCCACGTCGGTGTTGGTGTAGACGCGGAAGCGCGGCGTCGAGAACAGCTGCTGCGCGCGTCTTGCCCGCTGCTCGTCTCGCGCGGCGGCCACCACCGACGTGGGGACTCCGCGACTCACCTCTTCTGCGTGGCTCGGTCCGACCAACGCCACCGGGTCGGGATCGCCGAGGACCTCGCTCAGGATCTGGCTCAGGCGTTCGAGTGTGCCCAGCTCGAGTCCCTTCGCGGCGCACACCGTCCACCCCGCCGCGCCGGCCCCGCGCACGCGCGTGCCGACCGAACGGAGCGCATGCGACGGCACCACGAACAACGATGGCGTCCGCGCCGTCGAGCGCGGTTTCCAGTTCCGCGTGAACCTTAATACCCACGGGGAGCCTGATGCCAGGCAAAAACTTCCGATTCTCCCGCTCACGGTCGAGATGGCCCAGATGGGCCGCGTCGTGATCCCAGAGCGACACGCCGTGACCGGCGTCGGCGAGAAGCACCGCCAGGGCGGTGCCCCACGAGCCGGCGCCCAGGATCACCACGGGAGTCACGAGCGCCTCCTCCTCCCTTCCACGAGAAGCGACGCTCCTCGCCGCGCGCGAGGCGCTTCAGGTTCTCGCGGTGACGCAACACCACCAGCGCCGCGAGCAGCGCGCCCATCGCGAACGCGGGTGTTGTCATTCCACTGGTGAGCGCCAGCGCGACCACGAACCCCAGCGAGCCTAGCACCGACGCCAGCGACACGTAACGACTGGCGAGCAGCACCAGCGCGAAGACCGCGACGAACACGCCGAAGGCGGCGGGAGCGACCGCCAGCAGCACGCCCACCGTGGTCGCCACGCCCTTGCCGCCGCGGAAATCGGCGAAGGAAGTCCACACGTGGCCGGCCACCGCGGCGACGCCGACCGTGACCGCGCACCAGTCGCGCCCTCCGGGAAGGCATCCATCGGCGCGAGCGCCGGAACCAGCCACACGGGCAGAGCGCCCTTGGAGACGTCGAGCAGCAACGTGAGCAGACCCAGGCGCGGGCCCAGGACGCGATACACGTTGGTGGCGCCCAGATTGCGCGAGCCGTGCTCGCGCACGTCGATGCGGCGCGCGAACTTTCCGATCCAGAGTCCCCACGGCAACGCCCCGCACAGGTAGCCGAGCGAGAGCGCCAGCGCCACCGCCAGCACGGGCACGCTATTGGCTCCGTTTGAAGCGGAGTCGCACCGGCGTGCCGTGGAACTCGAAGCGCTCCGCGAGCTGGCTCCACAGGAAGCGTCGATACGACGCGTTCAATCGATCCGGAGCGTTGACGAACACCGTGAACTCCGGCGGGCGTGTGCCGGTCTGCGTCATGTAGTAGAGGCGCGGCGCGCGCCCCTGCGCGTTGCTCGGCGCCTGCCGCTTGCGCTGCACGGCGGCGAGGAAGCGATTGAGCTGTGACGTGGGAATGGCACGCGTCGCTTCGCTCCAGCGTTCGCGCACCAGGCCCGGCAGGCGGTGCAGGTTGGTGCCGACCGTGGCCGCCGCCGGCAGCGCCGGCAGATCGGCCAGGGTCGGATAGCGACGCCGGCGCTCCTCGAGCAGCAGCTTCCAGCGCGCGCTCGCGCCCCTCGACCAGGTCCCACTTGTTGTAGATCAGGAGCACGGCGCGCCCGGCGTCGAAGGCATGCTGGGCGAGCCGTGCGTCCTGGCTCTGGAAGCCTTCCGGGGCGCTCACCACCAGGCACGCGATATCGGCGCGCTCGAGCGCCTGCATGGCGCGCATCGACGCGAAGAACTCGCTCTGATCCGCGAAGCGCGTCTGCCGGCGGATGCCGGCGGTGTCGACCAGCACGAAGTCTCCCTGCTCGGTGCTCCAGCGCGCGTCGATCGTGTCCATGGTGGTGCCGGGCCGCGGCTCGACGATCACCCGCTCCTCTCCCAGCAGCGCGTTCACCAGCGATGACTTCCCGACGTTGGGGCGTCCGACGATCGCCACGCGCGGCGCGCCGTCGTCAGGCTCCACTGCGCGCTCGGGCAGCATCGCCACCACGTCGTCGAGCAGGTCGCCGATCCCGGTCCCGTTCTCGGCCGAGATGGCGCGCGGCTCGCCGAGCCCGAGACGGAAGAATTCGCTGAGCGACCGGGGCCTCCGGCTTGTCCACCTTGTTGACCACCACCAGGCACCGGGCGCCGTGACGGCGCAGGTTCTTGGCGATCGCCCCGTCGAGATCCGTGATGCCGGTGCGCGCGTCGGTCATGAACAGCACCGCGTCCGCCAGCGCGATCGCCTGTTCGGCCTGGCGCCGCACCACCGTGTCGCGCGGCTCGCTCGAGCCGGGAGGAAACCTCCGGTGTCGACCAGCATGAACGCGCGCCCCGCCCATTCGGCGCGTGCCGCGTTGCGGTCACGCGTGATGCCGGGGCGGTCGTGAACGACGGCGCGCCGCGCGCCGAGCACGCGGTTGAAGAAGGTCGACTTGCCGACGTTCGGTCGTCCGATGATCGCGACCACCGGAGCGCCGGGGCAGCGGAGAGCGTGCTCACGGGGATGGAGGCCCATTCCGGCTGGTCGAAGGGCCAGGCGCGCAGCCGCGCGCCGGACGGTGCTCGTGCCTCTCCGGCGCGCCGGTTCGCGAACGTCGATGGAGCGGGCAACGGGGTTCGAACCCGCGACCTCAAGCTTGGGAAGCTCGCGCTCTACCAACTGAGCTATGCCCGCACCAGAGAGTCCGACTTGGGTCACGGCGAAAGGTACGGTCTGACGCCGGCAGTGTCAACGCCGAGGCGGTGCGCGATGCCGCCTCACCGCGCTCTCCGGTCTGGTCCTGCATGCCGCGAGCGCCCGCTCGACCAGCTCTGCTGGGTCGAGCGCGTCTCCGTCGAGTCGCACGGCCTCGACCTGATGCCTGAACCAGGTGCGCTGACGCTTCGCGAGCTGGGCGGTGCGGAGCGTGGTGCGCGCCTCGGCGGTCGCTCGATCGACGCGGCCCTCGATGAGAGCGATCGCCTCGTCGTAACCCACCGCCTTGAGCGATCGCAGCGCCTCGCCCTGCGGCGTGTCGAGCAACGCTCGGGTCTCCTCCACGAGACCGTGATCGAACATCCAGCGGGTGCGGCGCGCGATGCGCTCTCGCAGTGTTCCCGGCGTCACCACGATCTCGAGGTACAGCCAGCGCGCGGTCGAGGGATCGGGGCGGTGGCGCCGCCGCCACCACGAGCGCAGGCGCCCGCTGGCCTCCGCCACCTCGAGAGCACGGGTGATGCGCTGGCGATCGCGCGGCGCGACGCGCGCCGCGGTCTCGGGATCGAGGGCGCTAAGTCGCGCGTGGAGCGCCTCGGGCCCGACCGCGGCGAGCTCGGCCCCAAGTCGGGCGCGCCCGCTCGGCGTCGTGCGGCGGCTCGCCCGCCAGCCCGTGCTCGGCCGCGCGCAGGTAGAGACCCGAGCCGCCCACCAGCAACGGGAGTCGTCCGGTGCCAACGATCGCGGCGCGCGGCGCTCGCCGTGCGCGCGTACCATCCGGCGCTGGCGCGCTCCCCGAGCGCCAGCGCGTCGAACAGATGGTGAGGGCGCGCGGCGCGCTCTGCGGGGGCTGGGCTTGCCGGTGCCGATCTCCAGCTCACGGAACACCTGGCGTGAATCCGCGCACACGATCGCGGCGCCGAGCGGCTCCGCCAGGGCTTCGGCGAGCGCGGTCTTGCCGGTGGCGGTCGCTCCCACCACCGCGACGGTCCGCGGCGGAACGCTCGACACGACGGATCAGGAGCGCCCGAAGCGGCGATGGAGCTCGTCGAGCTCGAGACGCACGAACGTCGGCCGGCCGTGCGGATCGCCGTGCGGCTTGCTGGTGGCGAACAGACGGTCGACCAGCAGACGCATCCGTCGGCGAGTGAGCGGCATCGCCCGCGCGCACCGCGGCGTGGCACGCATAGGAGCGCGCGAGTCGCTCGGAGATGTCCGCGGTCGCGTCCGGTCCGCGATCGCTCGCCACGCCGTCGAGCACGTCACGCAGGAGCTCCGCAGGTCGATCGTGCGCGGGCCCGGTGGGCACGCCCTGGATCACCACGGTCGGCGGTCCGAGCAGAGACAGGTCCCATCCGAGCTGCTTGAGCCACGGCCCGAGCTCGAGCAGCAGCTCGAAGCGGTCGCGCTCGAGATCGACGAGCGCGGGGAACAGCAGCTGCTGAGAGGGCCCGCGGCCGCTCTCGAGCCGCGCGCGCGCCTCCTCGTAGAGGATGCGCTCGTGCGCGGCGTGCTGGTCGACGATCACGAGCCCGCCGCGCACGGGAGCGAGGATGTAGGTGCGGTGGAGCTGCCACGAGCTCGATCTCGGGGCTCGGCTCCGTGCGGCCCTCGGGTGCGGGCGCCCCGGCCGGAGGAGCCGACGACTCCAGGCCGAGCGCGGTCTGCTCGCGCGGCGCCTCCGCCACCTTCCCGGCCCAGCGCGGCTCCGGAGCGGTGCCGTATACCACCGTGAAGGGCGGATGGAGGTGAGCCAGATGCTGAGCGCTCCCTCCCGCCACCAGCGCGAAGATCGTGTCCTCGTCGGCGAAGCGCACCTCGCGCTTGGTCGGGTGGACGTTGACATCGAGGCGATCGGGCGGCACGCGCAGCCACACGGCCGCCAGCGGAAAACGACCGCCCGGCAGCAGGTCGCCGTAGGCCTGGCGGAGCGCGTGACCCACGAGCGGGCTCTGGATCCAGCGCCGGTTCACGAACACGAACTGGCCCTCGCGGGTCGGCGCGCGTGCTCGGGCAGTCCGAGCAGCGCCTCGAGCACCACGCCGTCGCGCTCGGCGGTGACGGCCAGCCGCTGCTCGGCGTGTCGCGGCCCCCACAGCGCGGCGATCCGCGCGCGTCCACGGCCAGACCCTCGCCCGTCACCGCCGGCCAGTCGAAGCGCTCCTTGGCGTCGGTCACCAGGCGCAGCGCGATCCTCGGGAACGCGAGCCCGAGCGCCTCGAGCAGGCGCAGCGCCGCGCGCAGCTCGCCGGCGGACGTGTTGAGGAACTTGCGGCGCGCCGGAGTATTGAAGAACAGGTCCGCGACCTCGACGGTGGTGCCCGGCCCGCGCGACGCCTCGCCGCGACCCACGACGACTCCCCTCGAGCGCCAGGAACGACGCGGCCTCGTCGGTGGTGCGGCGCGAGGTGAGGCGCAGCCGGCTCACGGCAGCGATGCTCGGCAATGCCTCCCCTCGGAACCCCGAGCGAGCGCAGACGATCGAGGTCCTCGAGCGCCATGATCTTGCTCGTGGCATGGCGCTCCAGCGCCAGCTCGAGCTCGTCGGCCGCGATGCCGCAACCGTCGTCCGACACCTGGAACAGGCGGTCCAACCCACCGTCGATCCGCACCTCGAGGCGCCGGGCGCCCGCGTCGACGCGCGTTCTCCAGGATCTCCTTGAGGGCCGAGAGCGGCCGCTCGATCACCTCGCCGGCGGCGATGCGCGAGGCGGTATCGTGCGGAAGTCGATGGATGGTGCCGGTCGCGATCGATGACATGGGTGGGGTCGCAGGATGACACGACCGCGAACGCCCGAGCAAGGACAGCCGGTCAGGACTTGGCGTCCATCCATTCGCCGGCGCGCGAGAGGAACGCCTCGCCGTCTTCGATCTCGCCGAGCACCGCTTCGTCTTCGCCGATTCCCGGAGCGGGCGGCGCGCTGCCGGTCTCGATCCAGGCGCTCTCCCAGAGACGCGGGACCCGACCGCGCACGTGGTGATAGTTCTCGGCGGGCATGGCCGTCAGGAGCAGGAGCCGGCTCGGGACCGGCCGATAGAGCGCGTCGGTCCCGCGCAGCTGTTGCGGGAGGCGTTGCGCCACCAGGTCGGTCGCCGCGGCCTCGCCGGCGAACGTGAGGCGATGGAGGGTGAAGCGCAGGCCGTCGCGTCGATTCCGCTCGACGGCGAGCTCGATGCTGGTGCGGAAGCCGATCTCGTCGAGCATGCCCGCGGACGCCGCCGGAACCATGGGAAAGGCCGGCGCCGCCTGGGCGCGATCTTGCTGATCCCACGTGGAGCGCAGCTCCTCGACCATCTTCTGCCACAACGACCAGCCGGCGGCTGGTGAGATGCCCGCGGCGGCGAGCACGCCGCGGTGGGTCGCGGTGCCGGAACGGCCAGGCCCCCACGCGATGCCATCGCCGGGAGCCGCGACGCTCGTCACCACCTGCGGAGTTCCCAGCGTCTGCGCCATCTCGACGAGACCGCGCAGCAGCGGATCCCGCCGGACCGACCTCGACCAGCAGGCCTCCGATGGTGGGATCGTCGACGTGGATCTCGGCGCGCTCGGCGCCGGTTCCCGACATCAGGGCGCGAAGCGCGCCCTCGAGCCCTTCGCGATCGGCGAGGCTGGGGAATTCCTCGAGGCTGGGGATGACGAAGCGCGGTTCACCGTTCGGCACCACCGGCTGTGGCGCGGTCGGCGCGTCGTCCGACACGTCGGGCAGCGCCTGTTCAACCACCGCGTCGAAAGACTCGCCGCCCAGGGCGGTCTCGAGCGCGGCCGCGTGAAGCTCGAGCGGCGCCTCGACGGCCGGCGTGGTGTCGGCGCCGGACTCGTTGGCCATGAAGAGCTGCGGCGTGAGACTCGGAGTGCCGAGCGCCAGGAGCAACCCTTCGATCTGGGTGCGGCGCGGGCTACGCTCGCTCACCAGGGCCAGATCGAAGATCTCCACGGGTGAGATCGGCGAGATCGACCGTGCGCGGCAGTCCGCACAGCTCCGCGAGACGAACGCCCGCGTCGTCGGTATCGGACCCGGCCACCAGCCGCACCGAGATCCCGGGCCGCGCCAGCAGCTCCGGGATGAGATCGGCGTCCTGCCAGTCGAAATCGACGAGCACGACCCGACGTCGCGTTTCGTTCAACGGCGTTGCGGTCGACGTGGCCATTGGGATTCTCGTGGGGGTCCTAAGGCCGCGTTTGCACGGACCATACCATCCGGGCAACCGGCCGCACGCGGGCGAAAGTGGAAGTCGCTAGCTCCGCTCGTGGCGAATTGCACGACGTGGGGCGCGACACCCGTGCGGAACGAGCGGCGCTACGACGAATCCGGGAGCTCCGGCAGATCCACCAGGCGCAGCTGAGGGTCGAGGATCTCGACCGGGTAGCGCTGGCGCAGCTTGTCGTACGCCTTGCGCTGATTCCGCTCGAGTGTGATGCGCGACTCGGTCGCCATGCGATTGGCCATCTCGACCGGGTCTGGATCGCCGCGCAGCACGAGCTTCAGCTTGGCGAACCCTCCGGGGAACTCGATCCACGGCGTTGCCTGTCCCTGGACCAGCACCGGCTTCGAGGTGCGAGATGCCGAAGGCGAGTGAATCGAGCAACGGCTGGCCCGAGAGACGCTCGAGCGACTTTGCCCGGCCCGGCCGGACCGTAACGCTCGGCACCGCCCGAGAGCGCGCACAGGCTGTCGAACGACCATCCCGCCTGAGCAGCGAATCCAGCTCGGCGCGCTTGGCCAGCACGCGATGGTGGTTCTCCTCGCGGCGATAGAGATCGAGCGCTTCGAGCTGCGCCTCGTCCCACGACGGGGTCGGGGCGCGGCGATCGAGTCGACCCACGACACCGCGTAACCCATGCCGTGGTACTCCTGGATCTGCGAGTCGAACTCCCTGGCTTCAGCTGCCCGAGGCGAGTGAAGTAGTCGCGGAGATAGGGCACCGTACCCGCGTCACCGACCGAGATCTCGTTGTGGAAGACGGTGAGCCGCATGGCCTCGGCGGCGCTGAGGGCCCGCGCCGGAGTCCGAGCGTTACGGGCGCAGACTGTCCGCGCGGAACCTGGCGGTGCGCTCCGCCACCTCGTGGGCCGCGTCGGCCGCGACGTCTGCCATAGGCGTACTTGGAGCGGCGTCACCTCGGCGGGGACGTGCTCGATACACTCGATGATGTGATAGCCGACCTCGGTGCGGATGGGTCCGCGCACGTCTCCGGGATCCATGGTGAAGGCCGTGCGCTCGAATTCGTCGAGCATCGTGCCGCGGCCGAACACCCCGACGTCTCCGCCCTTGTCGCGCGTGGCCTCGTCGTCGGAGTACTTGGGGCGAGATCTGCCAGTTTTTCTCCGGCGCGGATCCTCCGCATGAGGTCTTCGGCCTTGGCGCGCGCCCGGCGTCCGCCTGCGGAGTGGCGCGGGTGGGGATGATCAGGATGTGACGGGCGTGCACGAGCTCGGGAGCCCCATAGTCTTCGAGGTGGGACTGGTAGCGCTGCACCACCTGCTCGCGGGTCAACGGGATCGTCATCGCCTCGGGGGATTCACCATGACGCGCGAAAACACGATGCGGCGTGGTGAGCTGAACCGCGAGGGATTCTGGTCGTAGAGCCGGCGCGCCCCCGCCTCCTCGCGGGCCGCTTGTATCGCGGCGCGGCGCGCGATCAGCTCCGCGTGCACCTGATCCTGCGTGGGCGTGTAGTCCTTCACCCGATCGTAGGTCTGGTACACCACCCAGCCGCGCTCGAATGGGATCATGTCCATGCTCACGGCGGGGCGCGCGGCCAGCGTGTCGCTGAGCGCCTGGCCCGCCAACCCGGTGTCGACCGCCGCCTTGACCGGAACCGGCCCGACCTCGCGCAGCCTCGCCATCGAACGCTCGAGCTTCGCGTCGCGCTTGCCCGCCTTCCACGTGGCGAGCAGTTGCCCGGCCGCGGCGCGCGCTCCGCTCGCGACGCTCGGCCAGCAGGCGGGCGCGCACGTCGGCGCGCACTTCGGGCAATGGCTTCGAGCCGACCGAGCTGGTCTTGGGATCGTAGAAGGAATAATCGGCCATGTGACCGCGGTAGTAGCGGTCGAGATCGGCGGGCTCGGCTCGGAGACCGGCCAGATCGAGGTGTCGGCCACCGCGTATCTCACCCGATAGGCCGGGCCGCGCAGGCTGTCGCGCATCGACTGGTAGATCGTCGCCAGCTCGCGGCTCTCGTTGTCCTGCGCCTTGGCCGCGCGCAGCTGGGCGCGGATCGACCTCGACACTCACTCAGCGGCGCCGCATGCGGCGGCACGCGCTCGACGATCCGGGTCACGACGTAGCCCGGCTTGCCTGGCACCGGATCGAGCACCGTGCCTACCGGAGCGGTCGAAATCGCCTGACCGCCTTGGCACTCCCCTCCAGTTGGGCGGTGTCTCGTTCTTCCCTAGCTCCACGGTCTGGAGCGAGCCGAAGGAAGGGGCCAGCGTCTCGAGGCTCGCTCCCTTGCGCACGGCGTTGGCCAGGCTGTCGGCGCGGCCGCGCATCCGGCTCTCCCAGTTCTGCAGCTCGGAGGCGCCCCGCCCGGGGCCGGGGCCGGCAGAACGACTGTGACCAACGTGACTCGGGTTCGTTCCGGCACCTGAATTCCCCGCATGCTGGCGGTAGTACTCGTTGACGTCGCGCTCGGTGGGTTCCGGCGTGTCCCCGTAGAACGCGCCCCAGCGCAACGCCAGGTAGTCGATCGTCACCTCGCTCAGCCGGCGCGTGAGGTCGGCGCGAACCGCGGCTTCGTCCGGGCGATTCTGCTTCTCCATCTCTTGCTTGAGCTGGCGCGCGGATAGGTCCGCTGGATCTCCGCGACCGCGTTCTTGAACTGCTCGGGTTGCGTGCTGCGCACGGCGAGGATACTTGGCCTCGTCGAAGAGGCCACGGGTCTGGAAGAATCTCGTCCTGCTTGAGGATCTCCTCGGCCTGCTGGGTGGTGAGCGTGATGCCACGGCGGCGCGCCTCGAGCGCCAGCAAGTTCTCGCGGATCAGTCCTCCAGCGCCTCCCGCCGCAGCACCAGGCGCGAACTGGGCCGGGACCGGCCCATTGGAGCGCGAGCGGTAGCTCCTCCTCTGCCTCGCGCACGCGCCGATCGGATTGAGCGCGCGTGATGCGCACGCGCCACGGTCGCCACGGCGCTCCTCGCTCGAGACCGCGGTCTTCGATGCGGGCTTACTCGTCGTGCCGGACTTGTTGGCACTCGTCGCCGGCTTGGGATCTGGGCTCTTGGCGGGGCCTGCGCTCCCGCGCTCAGGGTCCAGGCCACCATCACGGCGATCGCGATCGACCCACCAGCCGTTCTGCTCACCGCATGCACCTCACTTGGGTTCGCAGCGCGGGTCCTTGACCCGCGCCGTTTGCTAGCCTAGCGTGCCCGTTCGTGTGGTCACTCGACGTCGGTTCGTCCGTGCCGGCCTGGAGACTCGCCGACGAGCCTCCGGGACGCGCCTCGCCTTCTCGACCCGCACGGGCGGGATCAGCGCGGCCCCCTACGCGACGCTCAACCTGGGGGCTTCGACCGCCGATCGTCCGGAAGCCGTGGCCGAGAACCGCCGCCGCCTGCTCCAGTCGCTGGACCTCGACTTCAACCGCCTGGTCACCGCGGGTCAAGTTCATGGAGCCGCGGTGGCGGTGGTGTCGGAGCCCGGTCTGGCGCGCGGCCACGATGGACTCGTCACGCGTGTGCCCGGACTCCCGCTCGCGGTTTCTTCCGCCGACTGTCTCCCGATCCTGTTCACGGCGCCCGGCGCGATCGCCGCGGCCCATGCCGGCTGGCGCGGTACGGTGGCGGGCATCGCCGAGGCCACGCTCGAGCGCGCTGTGCCGCTCGGCAAACGTCGGTCCCGACCAGGTGCGCGTTCATCTGGGTCCCTGCATTCGTGATTGTTGCTACGCCGTCGGTCCCGAGGTGGCGACGCTCTTTCCCACCGAAGCGCGTCGTGAGGTCGGCGGCCGAACCCACGTGAGTGTGCCCGCCGCCGTCACCCTTAGGCTCCGCGCCGCGGGCGTGCCCGCCGACGCGCCGTCGTCGATGTGGACGCCTGCACCTCGTGCGAGCCCAGCTGGTACTTCTCCCACCGACGGGACCAAGGCCTCACCGGCCGCCACTGGGGCGTTGCCGCGTTGCGGGACGATGGTTGACCACTTGATGACGGTTTCCATGGGCGATGGACGGCCGCGGAGTATACCAAGTTCGGCCGTGCCCGCGAGCCCTTCGTCCTGATAGACTGCCGATCTGTGCGCCGAGCCCGGCGCCAAGCACCCGAGGAGGAGGACCACGATGCATCGATTCGTCACCGCCGGCGTCCTGGTATGCGCGCTGGTCTCCAGCGCTGCTGCCGATGAACCGCAGACCAAGACCGCTGAAGCCAAGCCCGCCGCGGAAATCCACCAAGGCTCCCGCGAGCGGCCCCCAGGTCGTGGTGCTCGAGACGACTCAGGGAACGATCGTCATCAAGCTCGCCGAGAAGGACGCTCCAAAGACCACCGCCAACTTCAAGAAGCTGGTGCGCGGAGAAGTTCTACGACGGCACCTATTTCCACCGCGTGATCCCGGGTTTCATGATCCAGGGCGGTGACCCCAACACGCAAGGACACCGATCCCGCCAACGACGGGCAGGGCGGGCCCGGCTACACAGTGGACGCCGAGATCAAGCTGCCCCATGTGCGGGGCGCGGTCGCGACGGCGCGCATCGGGGACGCCGCCAATCCCACCCGGGCCTCGAGCGGCAGCCAGTTCTTCATCGACGTGGCGGCTCGAGCCCAGTCTGGATGCCGGTGGCTACTCGGTGTTCGGGCAGGTGATCTCAGGCATGGAGGCGGTGGACAAGATCGTGGCGCTCGGCGCCGATCCCTGCGACGCCGCGCGGCGCGGCCGGCTAATCCCGGCAAGAAGGCGCTCGTGACGAAGGCCACTCTGGAGCCGCTCTCCAAGTGGGAGAAGCCGGCGGCCGCCGCGGACAAGACGGAGAACAAGACCGCCGAAGCCAAGCCCGACGACAAAAAGTAGCGTCCTTCTTCACGCAACGGGGCCGGGCGTGCGCCTGGCCCCGTTTCTTCATGGGGCGGACGGCTCCTGGTCGTCGAGCTCGAGCGGATTGAAGCCGAGGTCCGGCCGCGCGGCGCGCGGCAAGATCCCAGGATCGGTGACGATCTGGATCTCGCAGGTGACCGTCACCACGCCGCGGAACAGGTGTCCGGTGTGGGCGACGAAGTCCGGTCCCGCGATCATCACGTGGCAATGGGGAAAGGGCCGGCCTTCGAGGCTCGCTGAAGTTTCCGGTCAACGCGCCGATCTCGTGATCGCCGGTGAACACGCGGCGCACGTAGTCACGCGTGGCGGGCACGAAGAACCCGAGCTCGGTCTCTCCCACGCGCGCCCAGCCCGAGGATGATCCCGGCACGCACGCCATGGCGCACGCCGAACGCGCTCAAGCCGGCAATGATCTCTTCGCCAGGCTCGATCTTGAGCGCCCAGCCGTAGGCGGTGCGTTGCGACTGCACGTCAGCCCTCCACCCATTCGGTCAAGCCCAGCCGAGCCGTGAGCCCGAACAGCTCGCCCACGAACGGCTGCGCCTCGCGTCCGGTCTCGAGCCAGACGAGACGCGCGATCTCGGCGAGCGAGCGCGTTCCATCGCAGGCCTGCCATGCCACGTCGCCCAGCAGCGCGGCGTCGGGGGTGGCGAGCTCCACGCGGCGCCAGGCCTCACGCTCGTCGCGCGGGAGTGATCGCCAGCCCGGGAGCAGCCGCGGCAGGAATCCGAGCGCATGCCCGGCCCGGCGGCGCGGCCTGCGGGAATCCGATCCCGCTGGGCTCGCTGCGACCGGGCTGGCGGTGGATCGCGCCGCGGCCTCGCGCCGCACGAACGCCTCGAGCTCGCGGACCGCACCCTCCCGCACCGCCGCGGGCAGCTTCGAGTCGCGCCAGGCTCGCGATCGCGCGGCTGGCTCGCAGAGTCTCGCGCTCGACGCGCCCGTTCCGGATCCGGCTCGTCGAGTGCCACGAGGATCCGGCGGCGCGCGCCGCGCGTGGCCACGGCACTCAACCAGGCGACCTCATCGGGCCCGGCGTCGCCCAGGAAGCCGGCGTAGGTGGCGGCGCAGCGCACCGCCAGAGCGAGCGAGTCGGGATCGGTCTTGTCCGGCGTGTCGTGCGAGGAATGGTAGAAGCGATCGGGCCACTGGATGAGCAACGGGCACGGCATCCCACTTCCGGATCGACCAGGAGCGCGTGGTCGCTCCCTCCTCCGTAAGGAACCTCGGCCATGCGCGTCATCGAGTAGTGGCCGGGCCCGGAATAGGACGACACCCAATCGACGGCTCGCGCGCGGATGCGGGCGAGCAGCTCCTCGGCGAACGACGCGGCGAAGCACGGAGGGTGCTCGAGCAGGAAGGCGCTGCCGCAACGCTCCTGGCTCTCACCGACCATGTCGAGGTTGAGTGCCGCGACCAGACGCGCGGCGCGCGCGGGATCGCTGCCGAGGAACGCGCAGGTCCCGGTCAGCTCGGGCACCCACAGGAAGCGAAGCGAGCGGCGCGGCGCGCTCGAGCGCCTGCGCCACAGCGCCGCCAGCGTGCGGGCGGTCTCGAGGTTCGCGGCGGCGCCCGAGGCGTTGTCGTTGGCCGAGGGCTGCGGATGACACAGATGGGACACGACCAGGATCTCGGCATCGTCGCGGCCCCGTAGGCGGGCCGAGAGCAGCGGGATGCTGGTGGGGAACGCCCGCGACTCGAGGTCCACCTCGAGCTCGAGCGTCAGCGCCGGCGGCGAGCCGCTCGCGAAGCCGGTCGCCCACCCGCGGAGACACGACGAATCCCCAGCCGCGCGGCTCGTCCTCGCTCCACCAGAACGAGGTGTAGTTGAGCGCGTCGCGCTCGTCGTCGCGCTCGCGCACCGGCGGCACCAGGCGCCGCGTGTCGGTGAGAATGCCGGCCGCGCCGCGCTCGAGCACCGCCAGCTCGTGGACGCGGTGCACTCCCCGCTCGCCAGGACCACGCGTCCCTCCACCGCGATGCCCTGATAGTGCTGGGGCTCGGTGCCCTCGCCGACCGACACCACGGCATGACGCCCGCGCGCCGGTACGCTGCGCAGCACCACCGAGAGCGGCTCGGCCTCCACGTCGCACAAACGCTCGGTCGCGCCGCCGTCGTGGAGAATCGCTACCGCCCGCGCGCACGACCACCCTTCCGGCATGGGCTGCCCGAGGAAACGCGTGGATCCGTCGCCGGGCACGGAATCGACCTGGACCTCGAGGCCCGCCGCGGCGTACGCTCGGCGATCCACGCGCTCGCCTGGTCGTAGCCGGGACTCGCCTGCACGCGATGGAATCGCGCCAGCGCGCGCACGCTCTCGAGCGCGCGCTCCGGACGACTCGGCCCTGACCTGATCGAGCAATGGCTGGAACAAGGGAACCTCTAACGGCGTGGGCGGGGTGGCCGTTCCGCGCGGCGCCGCCGGCGCGCGATCGCCAGCGCGCCGACCAGCACCAGCGGCGCGCCGTACTCGAGCCAGCGCCACGCCAGCGACAGATGGAAGTTGCCGCCTTCGAGCGGCGGCGCGAACACGCCGTAGGATAGGAGGACGGTGAGCGAAAGCAACAGCCACCCCGGCGACCTTCCGAGCGGCTCGAAGGCGAGCGCCCACGACAGGTACCAAGGATGGACGACCGGCGACACGACCAGGCCGGCGCGAAGGGTGGCGCGCGTGGCCTGCTCGGGCGCGACACGCCGCCAGAACAGCGACACCATCACGAGGCCGACGATCCCGAGCGCCAGCAGGCAGCGCGCGCAGCGGGTCATGGGTCCAGCGCAGCAGGTACTCGAAGACCAGTGGGTTGTTCTCCCAGCGACGCCAGTGAGGCGACTAGCCCGGAGTCGGCGCCGCGCGCCTCGAAGACGAAGAATCCGAGCCCCAGCGCCAGGAGCGCCACGCTCGTCACGCGCGCCCGCCGTGGCCACGCGCGCCACAGAAACGGCAGCGCCAGGAGCGGCGCCAGCCGGAGTCAGCGCGCCGGCCACCAGGGCGAGCGCGGAGAGCACGGGGCGATCCTCCGCGATCACGAGGGCCACCACCAGCCACAGCAGTGAGGTCGGATCGTGGTGACCCGAGCCGGCGAACTCCGCGATCACGAGCGGACTCCAGGCGTACGCGATCGCCGCGGTTGCGCCCGCGCCGCGTGGCGCCCCCACGCGACGAGCACCGCGCAGAGCGCGAGATCGTGAAGCAGCACCCAAGCTTCATCGCCCACACCGTGGGCGAGACCAGCGCCACCATGGCGAAGCCCGCCAGCGCCAGCGGCTGGGCAGATGGTCGAGAGCTCGGGATGGTTGACGCGCGGATACACCACGTCGTCGCGGAGTCCCGCGAGGCGCGGTGACAGCGGCGCCTCCCTGGTAGGGGTTCTCGCCGGCCGCCACCACGCGGCCTTCCCAAAGGTAGCGATACACGTCGTCCGAGAGCGTCGGCGTCGCGGGCAGGACCGCGACGCGGGCCGCGAGCGCGACCGTCAGCACGATCGGCGTGGCGAGCGGCGGAGTGGGCGGCGTGCCATCCGCGCGCCACACCGCGAGGAAGTAGAAGGCGAACGCCACCGCCATCAGCGCCTGGAAGGTGCCGAGCTCCGCACGCCAGGACGGCAAGCGGCCGAGCAACACTGGCGGCGAGCGTGAGCCCCGTGCCGAGCGCCATGAGCTCGAGCGCGGGACCGAGCGCCGGGCGCTCGGCGGTCTTTCCGCCGGTCACCAGCTCCAGATGCGGCCGCCCCTGCACGGGAACCTAGCGGGCGCGAGGAACCGTGACGTGGCCCGGCGCGCGTCGCGCTGTTGCCGGCCTGGTCCACCACCCGCACGGCGACCGTGTGCTCTCCGGGGTTGAGATCGCCAAGCCGCGCGCGTGGAAGGCGAGCGAGCGCTCGTCGGCCAGACCGCTGTCGGGCGTCACCTCGCGCCAATCCTGATCGTCGACCGCCACCTCGACCTTCACCAGCACGCTCTGCCCGTCCTCGGCCTTGCCGGAGACCAGCGCCGCGCGCGTCTCCCCGCGAAGGTCGAGCGATTCCACCGAGGGCGCGGTGTTGTCCACGGTGAACGGCTGGCTGATCGCCTCGGCCTTCAGCTCCTCGCCCACCGAGTTGTCGGAACGGTCGCTGGCGCGCACGCGCACGCGGTAGCGGCCGTCGGGGATGCTGCGGGTGTCCCAGGTGAACGAGGTGGCATCCAGGTCCTTGCCGACCGAGCTCCAGGTGTCCGAGCCCTCGACGCGCAGGTCGACGTCGTAGATCAGAGCGTCGCCGCTGGGGATCGCTGCCCTTCCACCGGATGGTGCGCAATCCGCGACTCCACTCCGGCAGTGCCTTGACCGGCTTGGCGGGTGTGGTCGACATCGAGTATTCGACGCGCTGTCCGCCGGATAGCGTCTCGGGTAACGGGCTCGCTCCGCGGCGTGAGGTCGCCCTCACGGAAGCCGATCCCCTGCGGCGCGACCACCAGATCGTCGATGCGCGGCGCCAGGTTCTGCTCGCGCCACGCCACCTCGACGGCGTCCACGCGTGGACCGGCCGCCGTTCAGCACGATCTTCCGATTGCAGGTAGCGCGCGGCCGGAGAGCGCGCCCCGTCGTCCCGGTCTGGCGCCGCGGCTCCACGTGGTGTCGGGAGGATCGGCGTTGCCGCCGCGCGTGGCGATCTCTGACCTTCGCCGCCGCCCGTGTCACCGCGCCAGCGTCACGCGAACCGACAGCGCAGAAGGCGTCGCGCATCCTGGATCGGTCGAGCGAAAGCTCGCCGCGCTCGGCGCGCTCCTGACCGAGACGCCACAGCAGCGCCGGGATTGAGCTGGCCGCATACACGCGACTCCTTGGCATCGGAGGCGAGCGCGGTAGATCTGCCCCTCGCGGCGCCGCGAGCCACTGGGTGCCGACCGGCTTGCTGACGAGCAGGAACAATGCGGCGCGATTGCCGGTGGCGGCGAGCACGCCGTCCTTGATGCCCAGCAGCGCGAACACGAAAGGATGCGGCGACGTCCACATGCGCCGCGCGCCGAGCTGTTCGGGGACGATGCGGTACACATTCAGCGCGGCCGCTGGTCACTGCGCTCTTGACCGGTTAGAGGACGCTGGGTCTCCTCCTCGGCTTCCGACATGGCGGAAGCGTAGTCCGGCCAGCGTAGAGTGCGCCGTCGGGCCGAGCGCCAGCGCCCGAACCTCGTCCTCGGCCGCGTCGTACGCCGTGCTCGCCTTGCCGTCGGCGCTCACGTGCACGATCTGTCCTCTTGAGTCGCCGCCCGCATAGCAGCCACCGCGGCCGTCGCCCACGATCGAGACCAGATTGCTCTCCTCGGTGTCGAGCACAACGCGCGCTTCGCCCGCCGCGACACCTTGAGGAGCCGGCCCTTGGTTCCGCTCGCCGCCCACCATTCGCCCCCGCCCGCTGGGAGCGAGGCCCCAGACGTAGCGCTCACCGGTGCGCACCAGCAGACTCGTGTCCCCCTGGCGCCGATGCGATAGATGATCCCCGGTCCGGTCCCGGCCGCCAGCTTCCGCCCTGCGCCGCTCAGACGCCAGGACCTGGCCGACCGGCAGCTGGACCACGGACGAACTCACCCGACTCGGTCCAGCGGTCGACTCGTCCATGATCGCCGCGCATCGCGACCGAGCCGTCGGGAAGCGGCGCGAGTGCCCAGATCACCGCCATGCTGTCGTCCGGAGCTCGAGGCGGTCCGCCGGACCCAGACCGAGCGCGCCTTCGGGACTCACCAAGACCCCGCGGGCTTCGGCTTTGGCGTAGTCGTCTGGCGTGAGTCGCGTGACCCAGAGCGTGCGGTCGTCCACGGCGGCCGCGGAGGTCGTCCCGCCAGCATCGCGGCCAGGCACAACGCTCCGTCCCGGTCTCAATGATCCTCCGACTCGTCGAATCAGTGGCCCATCGCGATCGACCACCACCTGAGGCAGCAGCTCGCCGTGCAGATGACCGTTCGCCAAGGAGTCGCAGCTTCGTCGAGGATCGCCCGGCTCCCGCGCCGGCTCACGTCATCCGCCGCAGCGCCTCCCGACAGCAGGGCGAGGGCCGAGGCCGGAAGCTCGGGGTAATCCGCCCCTCGCGGGTCAGCTCCGGCAGCGCGGGCCAGCAGCAGCGGCGTAGAGGCCCGTCGTGTTCCGCAGCTCGCCGATGCGCTTCCGACGCTTCTTCGAGCGACGCGGGCCGATTACCGACCGGCAGGCGGCCGCTGCGCCTCGTAGCGGGTGAGCTCCTGGCCGCGCGCCGACCTACAGCAGATAGCGGCCGTCTGGCACCCCTCGGGCACGCGCAGGTCGAGATTCGACCGTTGCGCGTCTCGCCGCGCCAGCGCTCGATCTGCGCAGCGCGCGTGCAGCGTGGCGCCCGGCTTCACCGTGGCGTCCAGGGTCGCACGTTGGGCGCACTCGTCCGAGAGCGACTCGCCCGGCGACCTGGCATATCGTCGACGAGGCTTGTCGAGCGCGCAGCGTCGCGTGGCGAGATTGTTGTAGAGGAAGCTGAGCGGGCTGCGCGATCCCGGCGATCGGGTCGTTGGTGGCCGCGGCGCCGGTGGTCTGGTCCTCGAGTCGCAGCGGCCGCACGCGCCGCTGGCGCGAACAGCGCCATGGTCCAGCGCATTAGTCTGCTCCGGCCGCCGGTGCCGCCTGATTCCAGCAGGCTGTTGAGCGTGGCGAGCGCCGCCAGCTGCGGCACCATGCTGGTGATCCTCGATGCTCTCGAACTGGAAGGAACGGGCGGCCGCGGCTGAACCGCCGATCTTCACCGCTCATCGGCATCAGCCGCGCGACTCGGACCCAGGCGACCGGCCACGGCGGCGCGACGATCCTGCGTCGCGCGTGCCGAGCGGGGCGCCGCGCGCCCCCACCTTGAACGAGATCGATGCCGCCTGGCCACGCACCGTGATGATCTCTGACGCTCGTGAGCGGAGCCTCACGGGCCCGCGACTGGAAGAACGGATGCCCGAAGATCAGCACGCGGTCGCGCGTCGCGCCAGGTCACCGTGCCGATCGCCGCAGCTGCAGAGTCTGCCGCCCATCATGCTCGACGCCGACCGCGGCGCCCGGCACCAGCGTCGCCGGGCATCGTTCCGACGTGCGACCGCCGGGCACGGCGCGTCAGCCCCAGCTGGGGCGAGGAGCTGGCGCGCGATCGTCGGGTTGCAGAGAGGCGCCCACGCATCGCCATCGGGATCGAGCGGCTGGGGTCCGGGCTCGAGCGGCTCCGGCGTCGCGCCATTTCCGGTCGCGGCGGAGATCGATGGCGGCGCGGCGAATCGGACCAGCGCAACCCCGCGAAACTCCGGCGTGGCGCGTCCCGGCTCGATCCCGGTCGGACCGACGGTCCCACCCGGCGTCGGGCGTCCGGGCGCCGTGAGCACGTCGAGCATCTCGCCGATCGGGGTCACGCCGAACAGCGGATCCTTGTTGAACGACCAGCCGCTGCCGAGAGCGCGCCCACCAGCTTGCCGTCCGACGTACCACGGGCGAGCCGCTCATGCCCTGCGCCAGACGCCGAGTATGCGCCACGCGGTCGCCGGTGGCTTGCGCCAGGATCAGATCGCTCCGGACGCGACCGGTCTGAGGACCCGACGGATCTCGGCGTCGAACTCCTCGATCTTGTCCCCGGCGAAGACGGTGCGAACCACCGCCTTCTGACCGGGCTTGAGCTGATCGGGGGTGAGCGTCGGCACACGCGGGCGCTCGCGCGATCGGCGAGAGTGCCGCAGCGAGCAGAAAAGCAACCGGGGCGACTCGAAGCATTGGCGACCGACTATAACAGAGGGCGAGAGGAGTATACTGGACGTGCCGCGGCTTGAACCTCCCACGGCGCAAACCGGTACAGTCGCGCCCCCATGCCCTCGACCTCATGGAACGCCTAACGCAGGGTGTGCTCCTCGCCGACGGGGCGATGGGCACGCTCCTCAATCAGCGCGGCATCCGCTTCGACGCCTGCTTCGACGAGCTCAACCTCTCGCGCCCGACGCTGGTGGAGTCCGATCCACCGCGACTACCTGGCGGCCGGGGCCGAGCTCGATCGAGACCAACACCTTCGGCGCCAACGCGCGTGCGGCTCGCGCGCTCACGGGCTCGAGGACGAAGGTGCGCCTGATCGCCCGGCAGGGCGTCAAGGTCGCGCGCGCGCCGCGCGCGAGATCGTCGGGCGTCAACGCGTTCGTGGCCGGCTCGATCGGCCCGCTCGGCAAGCCGCTCGAGCCCTTCGGCACGATCACGCCGCGACGAGGCCGAGGCGCGTACTTCCGCGCCACCGCCGAGGGGCTGCTCGAGGGCGGATGCGACTGCTTCATCCTCGAGACCTTCCAGGACCTGAACGAGATCCTGGCGGCGCTGCGCGCGGTGCGGCGCGTGACGCCTCGAGCTGCCGGTCATCGCGCAGATGACCTTCGGCACCGACGGCAAGACCCTCGTACGGCCACACGCCCGGCGCTGGCGGTGCAGGCGCTGCGAGCAGGCGGGCGCCGACGGTCGTCGGCGTCAACTGCGGCGTGGGCCCGCAGCCGACGCTCGAGGTGCTGCGAGGAGATCGTGCGCGCGGCCGACGGACACGCCGGTCTCGGCGATGCCGCAACGCCGGCCTGCCGCAGTATCGTCGACGGGCCGCTTCGTCTACCTCGCGAGCCCCGAGTACTTCGCCGAGTTCGCGGCGCGCGCCGATCGAGCTGGGCGTGCGGATCGTCGGCGGCTGCTGCGGCACCACGCCGGCGCACATCCGCGCGATGCGCGAGCGGCTCGCGTCGCATCTGCCCGGCCGAGAAGCTCGCGCCCGGCGCCGAGGTGCGCGTGCTCGAGCCGGCGCCGGCGCCGGTCGCGCCGCCGACGCGGCCGAGGAGCCGCGCTGCTGCTGCGCAAGCTGCGCGAGAAGTTCGTGGTCAGCGTCGAGATCGATCCGCCGCGCGGCATCAACACCAGCCAAGGTCATGGAGGCGCGCGCGCGCTGATGGCGCAGCGCGGCGTCGACTGCGTCAACATCGCCGACTCGCCGCTCGCGCGCATCCGCATGAGCGCGATGGCGCTCGCCTACCAGATCCATCAGCCACTTCCCGCGGCTCGAGATCATCCTCCACTACACCACGCGCGACCGGAACCTCATGGGGCTCCAGAGCGACCTGCTCGGCGCGCACGCGCTCGGGCATCCGCAACATCCTGTGCCTCGACCGGCGATCCGCCGAGCCTCGGCGACTATCCCAACGCGACCGCGGTGTTCGACACCGACGCGCCGGGCTCATGCGCATCGTGCACCGCATGAACCAGGGCACCGACCTCGCCGGCACCTCGATCGGCGCGGCCACGCGCTTCGCGGTCGGCTGCGGCGTCAATCCCACCGCCGAGGACCTCGACGCGGAGTTCGAGTACGTGAAGCGCAAGCTCGACGCCGGGCCGCAGTTCGTCGATGACCCAGCCGGTGTACGAGCTGGCGTGCTGGGAGCGCTTCGTCGAGCGGCTTGAGCGGGCTGACCCGGATCCCGATCCTGATCGGCATCCTGCCGCTCCAGTCGTTCCGTCACGCCGAGTTCCTGCACAACGAGGTGCCGGGGATCCACGTGCCGGACTGGATCCGCGCGCCGCATGCACGAGGCCGGCAACGAGGGCCAGCGGGTCGGCGTCGAGCTGGCGCGCGAGCTGCTCGCGCAGTGCAGCGGCCATGGCGAACGGCGTCTACCTCGATGCCGTCGTTCGGGCGCTACGAGAACTGCCTCGAGGTGCTGGAGGGCATCGCGATGAGCCTCGCTGCTCGTATTTCGTGGTGATGGCGGCAGCGATGATCGGACTGTCGCGCATCCTTCCCGGCTTCCAGGGTGGACGGCTGGATGCCGGCGCTGATCGCGGCGGTGGTGCTGGCCGCTGGTGAACACCATCGTCAAACCGATCCTGTTCGTGCTCACGCTGCCGTTCACGATCCTCACGCTCGGGCTGTTCCTGTTCGTCCTCAACGCCATCTGCCTGTGGATCGCCGCGCTGCTGGTGCCTGGGATTCGCGATCCGCGAGATCTGCGGGACGGCGCTGGTCGCCTCGCCGATCCTCTGGCGGTGGTCGGCATGTTGTGGAAGGCCCTAGTGCGCGGCTGAGGGCGATACGCTGCCTTCGCGCTGGTGCGCGCGTGGGCGTCCGCCGCCGCGAGGACGCCCAGCGCCCCCGCCTCAACGGTCACGATCCGGTCTCGGTCGACGGCGACGGGCGCCGCCGCCGCGCAGCTGACCGCCACCGAGAACGCCGACCCTCTGTGCGGGTGCGTGAAGTGCTGCACCTACATCACGGTCGAAGTCGACGCGCCACGCGCCGCCTGGAGTACGACCAGTGGATCTGAGGCGCTGGAGCATCGCGGAGTCAGTCTCTACCTCGAGCGTCCGAGAAATGGGTCGCGTGCATTTCGAGACCGTGTGCAGAACCTCACCGCCGCCGGCCGTTGCGCCATCCACGGGACGCCACCCGGTGCTCTGCCGCGAATACGATCCCGCACCTGCGAGCGAGCGGCTCGCCGCTGGACATGGTGGCCGAGTTCCACAACGGCCGTGAGCTCGAGGAGTGGATCCAGCTCGGCGTCCGTCCCACCATCGACGCCTGCCTTCGCCCACGCGCCGAGCAGCCGGCCAGTCCGCCGATGGCGGACGTCGAAGACCGATCGACGCTCGACACTTGGTGACCATCGAGGACCCGCGCGCCTGATCCGCGGCCGCGGCGACCCGACAGGCACGGCGGCGGCGCGGCTTCCGAGTCGCTCGAAGCGGAGGGCGTGAGGATGGAGAGGACCGAGGTGGACGCGCCTCAACCTGGGCGGTGTGACCGACGGGAGTCTGTCCCAGCTGTCGCGCGGCCTGATCGGGTCCGAGGTGCTGCGCATCGCGGGCCGAGATTCGCGGACTGATCGCGCAGGGGCAGCCGATCTGCAACCTGACCGTGGGTGACTTCGATTCGAGTGAATTCCCACCCCCGAGCGGCTCGTGTCCGGCGTCCACCGCGGCCCTCCTCGCCGGGCACACCAACTATCCGCCCTCCAATGGCGTGATCGAGCTGCGCCAGGCGGTGACGCGCTTCTCCGCCGCGAGCTTCGGCCTCGAGTACCCGGTCGAGATCCGTCCTGGTCGCGGGCGGCGCGCGTCCGCTGATCTATGCGACCTATCGGGCGCTGGTCGATCCGGGCGAGACCGGTGGCGTATCGCGGTGCCGTCGTGGAACAACAACCACTACTGCTACCTGACCGGTGCCAGGCGCGCCGATCGAAGTCGATCGCGCGAGTCGCGCTTCCACCCCACGCCCGAGCAGGTGCGCGAGCTGCTGCCCACGGATCCGGATGCTGGCGCTCAACACGCCGCTCAATCCGACCGGCACCGCCATCGATCCGGAGGTGCTCGCCGGAGATCTGCCGCGACGTCGTGGCCGAGAATCGGCGCCGGAATCGCGCGGCGAGCGACCGGTGTTCCTCATGTTCGACCAGGTCTACTGGTCGCTCGAGTTCGATCGCTGGCGAACCCGTCGGCGCCGCCCGCAGCTCGTGCCCGAGGTGGCGCCGTACGCGGTCCTGCTCGACGCGATCTCGAAATCGCTCGCCGCCGACCGGGCTGCGCGTCGGCTGGTCGGCCGCGCGCGCCGCCGTGACCCAGCGCATGTCGGACCTGCTGGGCCACGTCGGTGCGTGGGCGCCCAAGCGCCGAGCAGATCGCGACCGCGGAGCTGCTCGACGATGCCGAGGCCTTCGACGGCTTCCGGCGCGAGATGCATCAGCAAGCTGCGCGAGCGGCTCTGAGCTGGCTCTATCGCGAGCTTCACGCGCGATGAGAGCGCGGGCTGCCGGTCGAGGCGGTCCAGCCCGAAGGCACGCTCTATCTCTCGGCCGTCTCGATCTGCTTCGGGCGTGTCGTCGAGGGTCGCGCGCTCGAGACCAACGAGGACATCCGCCGCTTCCTGCTCGCAGAGGCCGGGATCGGCGGTCGTGCCCTTCCAGGCGTTCGGCCTGGATCGTGAGGACGGGTGGTTCCGGATCTCGGTCGGAGGTGCGTCGCTCCGGTGCGATCGAGGACGGCATGGCCCGGCTTCGCGGCCTGCTACTCCCGGCCGGCGACCCATAGAATTCCCGCCAACTTTTCTCGCTCTGACGTGTCCATCGACCAGGGGACCGGGCCGCCCCGATCCCTTCACGGGAGGTGGCGATGAGCGTGCGTCGGAGACAGGGTCAGGAGACGTGGTCGTGCTCGAGGTGTGCGGCTTACTTCTATGGGGGCCGCGAGACCGGCATCCTCGAGCGCGCGCTCTCGGATGAGTCGCGCTCGACTCACCCGCCGTGCTCGTCAACCTCTCTGAGTGCATGGGGATGATCCGACCGCGATCGGGGTACTGTTCCGGGCCCACGACGCTTGCCAGCGACGCGGCGGCAACATCAAGTTCTGCTGCGCCGCGGGCCAGCACGAAGTCCGTGCTCTCCCTCCTGCGCGCCGGCGCCCTGCTCGACCAGTACTCGAGCCAGGACGAAGCGCTGGCGTCGTTCGCGCAGCGAAGCTTCCGCGTAGGCTCCCTGAGGCCGCTCCGACTCAGGAGCCCAGGCGCTGCTTCCACTCGGCCAGGAGCTGTAAGGCTTCGAGCGGGGTGAGCGTCTCCACGTTCAGCGCCGCAAGCGCCTCGACCACGGGATGGGGCGCGCCGAACAGCGGGAGCTGCCCCGCCGCCTCGGCCGAGGCCACGCGGCCGCGAGCAGCGGCCCGTTCCAGGTGCTCGACCGTGCGCTCGCTCTCGAGCTCCGCCAGAACCTCGCTCGCGCGCTCGATCACGCTCCGCGGGCAGTCCGGCGAGCTTCGCGACGTGGATGCCGTACGAAGCGGTCGGCGGCTCCTTCCGCGATCCGGTGCGAGGAACACCACCCGGTCTCCCGATTCGCTCACGGTGACGTGCACGTTGCGCAGGCGCGGAGCGTGTCGGCGAGCTGCGGTGAGCTCGTGATAGTGAGTGGCGAAGACGGTGCGCGGCCTGAGTCCGGCGTGGCCGTGAAGATGCTCGGTGACCGCCCACGCCAGCGCGAGCCCGTCGTAGGTCGCGGTGCCGCGACCGATCTCGTCGAGCAGCACCAGGGAGCGCGGCGTGGCGTGACGCAGGATGTCGGCGGTCTCCTGCATCTCCACCATGAAAGTGCTCTGCCCGGCTCCCAGCCGATCGGCCGCGCCGACGCGCGTGAACAGCCGGTCCACCAGACCGATCACCGCGGTCCGCGCGGGACCGAACGATCCGGTCTGCGCCAGCAGCACCGCGAGCGCCACCTGCCTCAGGTAGGTGCTCTTGCCGCCCATGTTGGGTCCGGTCAGCAGCAGGATCTGCCGGCTCGCCGCGTCGAGATCGACGGTGTTGGGCGACGAACTCGCCGCGCGGCAGCAGACCGCCCACCACCGGGTGCCGTGCGTCCTCGAGCCGCAGGCGGCTGGAGGTATCGAGCGTCGGACGCACCCAGCCGTAGCGCGCCGCGGCCTCGCCGAGCGCCGACTCGGCGTCGCAAGTCGCGAGGGCGTCGGCCGCTGCTTGGAGCGCGCGGCACGAACGGCGCGATCCGCTCGCGTAGCGCCACGAACAGCTCGTGCTCGCGAGCCTCGAGCCGATCCTCGGCGCCCAGTACCTCGCTCTCCTTGCGCTTCAGGTCGGGCGTGACGAAACGCTCCGCCGTGGTCAAGCGTCTGGCGCCGCTCGTAATCGGGGGGCACACGGTCGAGATGCGGGCGGGTGACCTCGAGGTAGTAGCCGAAGACCCGGTTGAAGCCCACTTTGAGGCTGGAGATGCCGGTGCGGGCGCGCTCCTGCGCTTCGAGCTCCGCGATCCAGCGCTTGCCGGAGCGTGATAGATCGTGGAGTCGATCGCGCAGCTCGTCGTGACCGGGACGGA
>ERZ1370068.1922-contig-11879_pt1 | contig 44932 bp, 56 predicted proteins | sample MGYA00561227_ERZ1370068 | MGnify/ENA primary metagenome ERZ1370068 (study PRJEB38410, sample SAMEA6850437) | metagenome | study: Metagenomic assessment of the ecological functions of the soil: analysis of the soil microbiota associated with the...
GTTGTACTTCGTTCAGTTACGTATTGCTCCAGCGAATTCGACCGCAGGTGAAATCGCTGCTGTCGCGCAGTCGCAACCGGTCTCACTCGGCAATGATCGAATGCGTCGGATGGCGCTCGCGAATCCTGCGATGCAACGCTCGGACGCCAGGTCGGCCGCGGTCTTTTTACCACGTTGCTCCAGATCGGCGGCGGACTTCTGCGCAGCGGCCACGCCGCGGCATGAAGGTCCACGCATCAGCCGCGCCGCTCGGCGCGCGCGAAGGCGGCAGCGTCGACATCGATGTCTGCAAGCGGCGCTTCAAGCGACCAGTGAATGACTGAGGCGCCTTCCCTCGACGAAGTGCGCCACCTTTCGCCTGAAGTCGTCACTTTGCAGGGCTCTCGTGCATCAGTCGGTCGGCCTCCGCGAACGACTGCGCCATCGTTGCAGCGGCAGCGCGCACCGATCCTGTTGCCTGATGATGCGCAGCGACACGCGCGGCAGAGCACGACTGCGCCAGCTCGCTGCATAGCGGCGCGTGAACGCCATCAGCTCGTCGGGTGGCAGGCGCGGTTGACGAGGCCGATGCGCTCGGCTTCGGCGCCACTGACCTTGCGCGAAGCTGGCAGCAGGTCGGCGGCGATGGCCGGGGCCCCGACCAGGCGGCGTGCCAAGCCGAACGCTCGAGACCATGCTCGGCGATCAGGCCGCGTTCTGGCAAAGCCGGTGGTCAAGTGGCGTCGCTGGCGGCGAAGCGGATGTCGGCGAACAGCATCAGCACGAAACCGATGCCGGCGGCCGCGCCGATTGACGCATGCGATCACCGGCTTGGGCACCGCCACCTCGAAGTTGCAGCGCTGCTGCAGCTCTGGCCCGACGACGGCGTCGACCGCGTCGTTGCCCATCGTCTTGGGCTCAGCGCACCGCCCTGCGTCAGGCCTCTGCTTAGCAGCGCCATGTGCGGCGCCGGCGCACGAACCCCGGCCGGCGCCGGTGAGGGATACGATCACGCGAACGGCTTCGTCGCGGCTCGAGCGCGGTCATCTGTCTGGCGCAGCGACGCGGTCAGCGTGGCGCGGTGATGGCGTTCAGGCGCTCGGGGCGGTTCAGCGTGACGGTGGCCCACGTGGTCAGCCCGTCGACGAGCGGTCCGGGAGTGTGCTCACGGGGTGCTCCTGATTCAGGTGCAGTCGTTGCGGTCAGCAACGTGTCGCCGCGCCATGACTTGCGGCGATCAACGCCCTTGAACAGCGGCGTGCGGCGTGCGGCCATCGCGGCCACGCCCTGCTTTGAAAGTCGTCGGTCTTGTAGTGCTGCGTTCTGTCCCATGCTCGCGCGCGCGACCGCCGATGCGGATCTGCTCGACCAGGCCGGCGCGCAGCCTGGCGCGCGCGTCGGACTGCACGGCGAGCGGCGCCGGGCCAGCGATTTCTCGCGCCAGCTAGGCTCAGGTCGAACGCGCAGCGCACCTGCGTCGTAGTGCGACCAGCTCGTCGGCCAGTGCCGATGCGCTGCGAGCCTCGCATCCGCCAGAAGCGATGCGGCGGCGGCAACCGCGCTGTAGAACAGCAGGCGCGGCCTGCTGCATGCCGACCAGGCGAGGGCGGCGTCACCGAACAGGCCCGAAGCCCCAGGTGGAAGCCGAGCCGATTGAAGTTGGCCGAGAGCGCGCCTCGGCGCAAGTGACGCGGAAGTCAGCCACCAGTGCCAGGCCGAGGCCGCCGCCGACCGCCGGGCCATGCACCGCGCGCCACCACCGGCTAGCGCACGACGAACAGACGGATCGCCTCGCCGTACAGCGGGTTGATGCCGCACGCGCGCTGCGTTGCGGTCGGCGCTCGCGCGTTGGCGAAATCGGCGCCGGCGCAGAACGCAGCGCCACTGCGCGCTAACACGATGGCGCGGCAGCGCGTCGTCGGCATCGGCGCTTCAGTGGTTGGCGAGCGCGGCGATCAACGCGATGTCGAAATAGTTGTGCGGCGGGCGGCGCGACACTCGACCACGGCCACATGGCGCCGGATCGACGCCGACGATCAGGGTGCAGGCGCGATCGTTGGCGAATGCGATCGGTGTGATGGTCGGGACCGCTCATCGAAGCGGCGCCGAACACGGCGCTGCGTCAGCGGCAGGCCAGAAAGCGCGCCGAGCCGCCGGCAGATGATGCGGCGCGGCCCGAGCGCTCGGCCCAGCGGCGCGTCGGTGCCGAACTGCTCGCGCCAGGCCCACAGCCGGCGGGTGGCGAAGTGCAGCGAATGCTCGCGCGTGAAGCCGATCGCGCCGTGCACCTGGTGCGCGATGCCGGTGGCGCGCGTTGCCGCCTCGCCGCAGCGCACCTTAGCCACCGCGATGCTGAATGCGGCGGCCACGGCGCGTCGGCCTGCGCGGTGCTGGGCGCGTCGACGCACCGGCACGGCGAAGCGCCGCCATGCGCGCGGCGGCCAGTCGCCAGCCATCAACGCGAGCTGCTGCTGCAACGCCTGGTTCTTGCCGATCGGCCTGCCGAACTGCACCCGCTCGTTGGCGTAGCGCACCGACTGATCGAGCGCGGACTCCAGTGCGCCCACCATCATCACGCTGCGTGCCAGCGCGCCCAGCGCCCACACCGGTTGCGACAGTGGCGTGCAAGTGCCTGCCTGCGCGATGCAAGGGTGTCGTCGACAGCAGCGTGTCGCTGGGCAAACGCGCGCGGCATCGAGCTGCTCGCTACAGGTGACCCGGGCGGGTCGCGCAGATCGAACAGCGCCAGGCGGCCGTCGGACAGCGACACCACCACCGTGCGTGGCATGGCGGGCCCAAGCGACGTGCGTGGCCGCACCCGTGAGCCGCAGCGCGTTGCCGGACCCGCTCGCGCGCAGGTCGTTGCCTTCACCCTGCTCGATCAGCGCGATCGGGCCGTCGGGCACTGGCAGTGCGGCCATCGAGAGCAGCAACGCCCCGACCATCCGTCTCGGCAAGCGGCAGCGGCGCGCCAATACCCGATGCCATGCAGGATCGGCACCGGCACTCCAGCTTTCGCCGACTGCCGCCGGCAGCCTCGCTGGCCAGCGCCTATCGTGAAACCGCTGTCGACGGTGAGGCGCCACGAGCCGCTCGTCTGAGGGCGCCGCCACTCGGCGCGGTCGCGCACGCCTTTGTCGACTTCTTCAGCAAACAGGCCGCTGCGCGCTCTGCCTGCTCGATCAGCGAATCGTCCATCAAGCGGCCTTGGCCTTCATCGCAAGTCCAATCCTCCTGGCGATGATGCCGCGCAGGATCTCGCGAGTGCCGCCGCGCAGCGAGAACGACGGCGCAGCCAGCGTCGTGTAGCGCATCGCGTGTTCGAGCGACGAGCCTGCGCGCCACGGTGCCGCCGAACAGCTCGTGCGCGAGGTCGGGCATCGCCTGCTCGATCAGCGCGCCCTGGTCCTTCACCAGCGCAGCAGCCAGCGCAGGGTTGTCGCCGCGCGCGAGCATGCCGGCCACGCCGAGCGACATCTGGCGCATCGTCGCGTAGTGCGCCACCACGCGGCCGAGTGCCACCGCGTGGCGCGCGTTGCCGGCATCGGCGGCGTCGAGCATCTCGAGTAGCAGTTGGGTGCTGCAGAGATATCGCTCCGGGCCGCTGCGTTCGAACGCGAGCGCCGGCGCCCACCTGCTTCCAGCCCTCGCCCTCAACTGCCGATTAGGTGGTCGTGCGGCACCAGCACGTCGTCGAACGATCACTTCGTTGAAGTCGTGCTCGCTTGAGCTGGTTGATGATCGGCCGCACGGTGATGCCCGGCGTGTTCATCTCGAGCAGCAACTGCGACAAGCCGGCATGGCGGTTCTCGCCACGCTCGCCGGTGCGCACCAGCACGATCATGCAGTGAGCGTGGTGGGCGCGCGATGTCCACACCTTGCGGCCGTTGATCAGCCAGCCCTGCGCCGTGCGGACCGCCTTGGTGCGAATCGATGCGAGGTCGGAGCCTGAATCGGGCTCGCTCATGCCGATGCAGAAGAAAGCCTCGCCGCGCACGATGCGCGGCACGATAGCGCGGCGCCAGCACGTCGGGCGAAAGCGCATCAGCAGCGGGCCGCTCTGGCGGTCGGCGACCCAGTGCGCGCCCACCGGCGCGCCGGCGGCGCGAGCATTTCTTCGAGCACCACGTAGCGCTCGAGCGACGACGCGCTCGCCGCCGCCGTAGCGTTTGGGCCAGGTCATGCCGATCCAGCCGCGCGCGGCCATCTTGCGGGTGAACTCGGGGTTCGAGCCCGCCCAATTGCGCACGCGCTTGGCCACCGGCACGCCGGCCATCGCCTCGGTCAGGAAAGCGCGCACCTCGGCGCGCAGCGCCTGCACTCGGGCGGCAACAGGCCGGGACTGATGCGCATGCCCTGCATCGCGGTGTTCGTGGTGATGGCGGGGCGGCGAGCCTGGGCGGCCATTCTCAAGTGAATTTGTTTGCTGAGCAACAAATATCTGTGCTAGCGTGCGGCCCCGCGCTGGCCGGCACCCCAACCGCGTTGGGTCGGTTTGCGTCGTGCCCGAAGGAGTCTTCGCATGCATGCTGAGCCCCGAGCACCCGGCGGGCCGCTGGCTGGCGTGCGGGTGCTCGATCTGACGGCGGTCGTGCTGGGGCCGATGGCCACTCAGATCCTCGGCGACTACGGCGCCGACGTCATCAAGGTCGAGGCACCCGAAGGCGACCGCATGCGCCCAACGGCGTGACGCGCCGGCCACGCGGCATGAGTTCGATCTTCCTGGCGATCAACCGCAACAAGCGCTCGTTGTGCATCGACTTGAAAACGCCCGAGGGCCTGGCAGTGATCAAGCGCCTGGTGGCGACCGGTGGACGTGTTGGTGCACAACATGCGGCTGGCCGCGGTCGATCGCTTGGGATTGGGCTACGACACCGCGGCGGCCTTGAACCCGCGCCTGATCTACTGCGTCGCCCCGGGCTTCGGCCAGGGCGGGCCCGACGAAAGACAAGCCGGCGTTCGATGACGTGATCCAGGCGGCGTGCGGCCTGGCCGGGCTGCTCGGTCACGACAGCGGCAAGCCCGACTACATCCCGTCGCTGATCGCCGACAAGACCGTGGGCCTGGCGTTGCCAACGCGGTGCTGGCCGCGCTGTTCGAGCGCACGAACAGCGGCCGCCGCGCCAACTCGTCGAAGTGCCGATGTTCGAAACCATGGTGGCCTTCACGCTGGCCGAGCACCTGGGAGGCCTCACCTTCGACCCTCCGCAGGGCGCCGCAGGCTACCAGCGGTTGCTGGCCGGCGGCCGCAGGCCTGCGCCGACGCGCGACGGCCACGTGGCGATGCTGCCTTACAGCGGTGAGCATTGGCGCGAGTTCTTCCGCCGCACCGGGCGCGATGACCTGGCCGCGAAGTACAACTTCGACGACCGCCACGAGCGCAATGCACGCATCCGGGAGATCTACGACGACATGGCGAGCGTCACCGGCCGGATGACCAGCGCCGAGTGCCTGGCGCTGTGCGAAGTCGCTCGACATCGCCGCCACCCGCATCCACACGATCGACGAGTTGCCCGAGCACCCGCACCTGAAGGCCGTGGGGCTGTTCCAGCGCAGCGTGCATCCGAGCGAAGGGCCGGTCGTCGCGGTACGGTCGCCGACGAAATTCGCACGCACGCCGGCAACGCTGCGCTTGCCCGCGCCCCTGCTCGGCGAGCACACCGATGAGTTACTGCGCGAGGCCGGCTGCGACGACGCACAGATCGCCGTGTTGAAGGCCAAGAAGGTGGTCTTCAGTGCGCCGCCACCAGCGTGAGCACGACGCCGATTCACCTGGAGACATCACGATGAAACCGTTGCTGCGCGCCGTGTGGGTGATTTGCCTCTTGTTGTTGTGCCAGGCCGCGGTCGCGCAAGGTCAGGCTGCAGCCTTCCATCCAAGCCGATCTCGCATCTATGTGCCGTTCAACGCCGGCAGCGGCGCGACTCGTCGTCGCGCTTTTATGGCGAGATGATCGGCAAGACGTTCGGCCAGCAGGTGCTGGTCGAAAACAAGCCCGGTGGCAGCGGCGTGCTTGCGGTGCAAGCCACCAGGCAGGCTGCGGCCGACGGCCACACGATCCTGATGGGCAGCAATTCGCCCGCGGTGGTCAACGCGATCATGATCAAGAACCTGCCGTACGACCCGTTCAAGGACCTGCGGCCGCTGTACGGCATCTCGCTGACGCCGGTGGCGTTTGCGGTGAGAGCCGATTCGCCCTACAAGACCATCGGCGACCTGATCGCTTCCGCAAGACAAGCCAACCGGCCGCTGCAGCTCGGCAACTACTCGGCGGGCTATCAGTTGGTGGCAGCATGGCTCGGCACCGCGTCGGGCTTGGCCGTCACGCACATTCCATACAAGGGTGGCGCGCAGATGCTCACCGACGTGGTCGGCGGCCAGCTCGAGGTCGGCGTCATCGACTTCGGTGGCACGCTCGAGCTGATGAAGGGCGGCGCGCTTGCGCGTGCTGGCGATCACCGGCGATAAACGCGAGCCGAAGTTCCCCGACATTCCGACGATGAAGGGAAAGCGGCTTCCCCGAATTCGAGACCTGGGTGTGGTCGGCATTCTTCGTGCGCGCCGAAACGCCCACCGAGATCGTCGACAAGCTGGCCGCCGCCGTCCACAAGGCGATGACCTCGGACGAGGGCCGCGCTTATCAGGCCACGTTGCCATCGGCACCATTGATGATGGGCCCCAAGGAACTCGGCGAATTCCAGCTGCGCGAGTACCAGCGTTTCAAGCGGGTGGCCGAGCTGGCGGGAATCTCTCCGGAGTGAATGCACGTGTCCTTTGCCTGCCGCGCGCACACGGGTTCGAGCCGGCCCGCAGCGAGCGCGGCGCGCCGCGGCGGCGGCAACGCACGCGCAGCGCCGCGAAGAAGCCGAGCAACGCTTGCTCGATGCCGCGCTATCGATCGTCGCGCGGCGCGGTGCGGTGCGCATGACATTGGCCGAGGTCGGCAAGGCTGCCGGCTGCGCCGTGGCTTGCCGGCGCATCGCTTCGGCAGCAAGGCCGGGCTCGTGCACGCGCTCGCTGGCTACATCGGTGCACGCTTCGGCCAGCAGCGCGAACGAGAGGCCCGCGCTGGCGCCCGGACTCGAATCGATCGTCGGCAATATCCACTTCTACTTCAGCCGCTCGCGCACCGCCGACAAACGCGGTGGGTCCTGGACGGCCACCCGCGCGCTGCTGGTGATGATGACCGAGAGCTTCATGGAGGCGCCGTCGTCGGCGCTGCGCAAGGAAATCGTCGCCTACAACCGCAAGGCGCTGGCCTGGTTCGAGCGCCACATCGCAGCCGGCATCGAACGCGGCGAGATCGCGCCCGACACCGACGCCGCGGTGACCGCGGTGGTCCTGCTCGGGGCGATGCGCGGCGCGATGCTGCAGTGGCTGCTCGACGATCGCATCAAGCTGCTGGCGGTGCGCGACCGCTTGCTGCAGATCACCGCGCAGGTGCTGGCGCCGCGCTGAGCGTGCGCTGACTCAGCCCGCGACGTCGGGCGCGACGAGCAGGCGTCGTTCATCGTTCGGTATTTGCCGATCGTGAGTGCGGGACCCACCGCACGCCGGCGAGTACGAAACCGCGGTCGGCATCTTGGCCTTCACTTGCGCAGCCGAGCGCGCGCGCGCCGCCGCGCAGGTGCGCTCGGCGTCGGCCACTTCGATGTGCAACGCATCGAGTCGCTCGGCGCTGCCAGCCGGTACCGAGACGAAACGCACCGCGCCGAGCTCGAAGCGCAGCGTCGGCTCGTGTTGCGCGTTGCGCGTCACCGGCAGGTCGATGATGCGCGCCCAGTGGGCAGCGAGACCCTCGGGGTCGGGGCTTTGCACGTCGATCCGCGGCAGGCCGCTGACCGCGTCGGGCCGTTGCCCGTCGCGCCAATGCGGTCCGGCAGGCCAGTAGGCGCCGTCCAGATCCTCATTGCCCACGGAGCGGTCGAACTCCAACATCGTCGCGCGGCAATCCACCGGATGCAGTTGGGTGCCGAAGAAGCCGGGATAGTCCATCGCGTGGGCGACGCGGATCCCCAGCACTTGCGCGTGCGCCCGCCGGCGCTCGGGGTCGTGGGTGTCGAAGATCGCCATGTAGCCGCCGCGGCCGCCCGAGCGCTGCAAGAAGCGGCCCGCGGCGGTGTTGTCGCGCGTGGGCGCCACCACCTCGAGGAACTGGTGACCGCAGACGAACAACGCGTTGACCAACCCGTACTTGGCCACGCCGGGGTCGCGATGGCATACCGGCAAGCCGAAGATCGCGTCGACCGCGTCGACGACCGGCTCGAGCTTGGGCGCCACCACGCAGATCTGGCGCAGTCGCAGCGTCATGCGGTGCTCTGCAGCGACGACGCGTTTCTAGCGTCCGACGAAACGCGGCGCGCGTTTTTCGACGAACGCCGCCGCCGCCTCGTGATGGTCTTCGGTGCCGGCGCTCAGCGTGTGGTGCAAGGCCTCGAGATCGAGCGCGCTCTCCAACGTGCCCGTGATCGCATGGTTGAGGTTCTGCTTCATGTAGCCGAGCGTCACGCGCGGGCCGTCGGCAAGCTCGATCGCAACGGCCATCGCGCGGCGCCTCGAGCGCGTCGTCGTCGACCACTTCGGTGACCAGCCCCATCGCCAGCGCCTCCTCGGCGCTGATCACGCGCGGCCGCAGGTACAGGTCGCGCGCCCGCGCCGCGCCGACGATGCGAGTGAGAAACCAGCTACCACCGTAGTCACCCGACAACCCCACCTTGGCGAAGGCCGAGGTGATCTTGGTCGAACGCGCGACGATGCGAAAGTCGCACGCCAACGCGAGCGACAGGCCTGCGCCGGCGACAGCGCCGCGCACCGCGGCAATCGTCGGCTTGGGCAGCACATGCAGCAGGCGCGACGCTTCCATGCGCCGGCGCAGCGAGCGCACGCGCTGCTCGGTGCTCATCTCGCGCCCTTTGCCTTCGGCCATGTCCTTGACGTCACCGCCAACGCAGAACGCGGCTCCTTCGCCGCGCAGCAATACGGCGCCGACGGCCGCGCTGTCGCCGGCGGCGCGCAGCGCCTGCAGCAGCCGTTCGCACAACGACGCGTTGAGCGCGTTGCGGCGCTCGGGACGGTTCAGCGCCAGGATGCGCAGGGCGCCTTCGGTGGTCTCGAGCAGCACATCGTCCATCACGACTCCTTCATTCGGCATTCCATGGCGCGGCGAGCGCCACCCACCGGTGGGGCAGCGACTCACCGCCCCGCCGCGTCACGTGACCGATTGTGCCGGCTGACTCTGCAGACCTCGCGCGCCGAGGCGCCTCAGCCTGCCAACTTGATGAAGGCGATCGCGGCGCCCAACGGGTCTTCGGCGATCGCAAAGCGGCCGATGTTGGGAATGTCGCTCGGCTCCATCAGCACCTTGCCCCCAGCGCCTTGGCGCGGCTGGCCGTGGCGTCGCAGTCGGCCACTGCCACATAAGGCAGCCACATCGACGGTGCGTCGGGGCGCACCGAGTGCATCAGCCCACCGCGCGAGACCTCGCCAGTCTTCAGCATGTAGTAGATGCCGTCGGGCCCCATGTCCATGCTGTCGTGGCTGTAGCCGAACACTTGCTGATAAAACGCCAGCGCACGTGCGTCGTCGGTGGTCCAAAGCTCGTTCCAGCACCATGCGCCGATCGGCGTCTTGGCGGGATCGGGGCGGTCGCCCTCGCTGCTCTTCCACAGGCATACCGCGGCGCCGGTGGGATCGGTGATCGTGGCGCCGCGACCGACCGTGCCGTGCTCGGTCGGCGCCGAGACGCCTGTGGCGCCGGCGGCCAGCGCCGCCGCGTAGCTGGCATCGACGTCGCTTACCGAGATGTAGCTGATCCACGCCGGGCGCGCCGGGGCGTCGACGTTGCGGTAGCCACCGATGCCCTCGCTGGTGGTGCCGTCGCCGTTGAGGATCATCGAATAACGCTGGCCGCCCATTGGCATCGACTCGGTGTGCCAGCCAAACAGCGCGTCGTAGAACTTGCGCGCCTTGGGAATGTCCGCCGACAGGTGTTCAAACCAGACGAATTTACCGGGCAGAGAGCTCATGCGAAATCTCCTAGCAGGTGCGGGCGTTGAGGGAACCGGAACATACGCCGACGCCGGAGGCTTGGAAAGGGTCTGCATGGCATGGCAGCGTCGGCGGCGCAGCGCGGTAAGCGCCAGCGCGCCCGGCTTGTGGCGATGCCAATTCCTGGGCGTCGGCAGCGGTGCGCTGCGACCGTCCCGGCCTGAGCACGGTGCTGAAGCATCGCATCCACAACGCGAGAAGGAGTTCGCATCGTTGCCGCCGACGAAGGTGTCTGCTCACACTTGTGTACGGTCTGGGCGCGCGCGGCGTGCTAGTTTGGTCTCATGCACCCAGAACGCTCAGCTTTCGGGGTTGGACAGTGGCAGAGCCGCCGCCACCACCGGCGCTGGCTGTGTGCGCTGGCGATGTGCGGCGCCGCGTCGCTGTGGGCGAAGGATCCGCCGCTGGATCCGTGGGCCGACGCGCAGTGGCGTGGCGCCTTGTCGGGGTTGAAGGCCAGTGAGGTGCGCAGCGTGCGCTGGAGCGAGCAGCTGTTCGAAGCGGCCTCCGGTGCCGAGCCGGCGGTCACGTCCTCGCAGGTCCGTCGCTTCATGTTCGCCGACGACGGCCGTTTGGCTGCGCTGGGCAGCGAACGCGCTCGCCGCGGCGAACGCGACGAACGGCGGCAACTGAACTATCAGCGGGATCCCACGGGGCAGTTGCAACGCATCGACGAAGAGGGCGCCGCACAGCCGCTGTTGCAACGCCAGGCGGATGGGGCCGGCCGCGTCGTGCTGCAACTCGAGCGGCGCGGCGAGACGTCGGAGCGCACCACCTTTCAGTACGACGCGGCGGGGCGCGAGCGCGAGGCGGGTGGTCGACGCGGGCAAGGCGACGGGCCGCGTGCGCGAACGCCGCAGCTATCACCCGAACGGCGCGCTGAAATCCATCGACACCGACACCAAAGGCGGCCCGACGCGCACGGTCACATTCGACCCATTGGGTCGGCCGGTGAAGATCAGCTCGCGCGAGCCGCAGGCTCTGCGCGTCACGCAGATCCGCTATCCAACTTCGCTGAGCGCGGTGTACGACGACAGTGCGGCCATCCTGAGCGGCGGTGGCCTGCGCAAGTACACCCGCGAGGTCAGCTTTCGCGTGCGGCGGGCCGAGGAACTGGCGAGTCCCGGCGAGCCCGAACAACCCTTGAGCCGCCGCGAAGTGCGCGATGGCACGTCATCGGAAACCCAGACCGAGTTCGACGATGAGGGGCGGCCGCTGCGGCGGCGGCAGCTCGTTGGTGAGCGCTTGCGCTGCGTCACCGAGTGGCTCTATCACGCCAGCGGACTGCTGCTGTCGGCGCGCAGCCACCAGGGCGACGGCGACGCGCGTTGCGTCGACAGCCCCGACATCGATGCCGACATCGAGGTCGACGAGCGCGGCAACTGGGTGCGCCAGGTCGTGCACCTCACGCACGCCGACGGCCGCCGTGTGCGCGCCGCCGAGCGCACGCGCGAGATCGACTATCGCTGAGCGCCGCGTCTAGCGCTTGAGCACCTGCAGCAGGAAGCCCTGCAGGTCGGCGATCTCGGGCAGGCACACCGAGTGCTCCATCGGGTACTCGTGCCACTGGACCGCATAACCGAGCGCTCGCAGCGCGTCGCGGGTTGCCACGGCGCGCGGCAGCGCGATCATCGGATCGAAGCGGCCATGCGCCAGGAAAATTGGCGTGACCTGGTTGGCGACCGAGCGCTCGACTGCGGTCTTGTCGGCGAGCGGCAAGTAGCCACGACAGGCCGACGATGCCGGCCAATCGCTCGGCATGCCGCAGGCCGGTCAGCAACGCCATCGCGCAGCCCTGCGAGAGCCGGCCAGCACGATGCGCGAAGGGCTCACGCCGCGCGCCACCTCGCGCGCGATCAGACCCTCGACCAGGGCCTGCGACGCCCGCAGGCCGGCCTCGTCCTCGACGGCCGGGCCGCCGCCAAGCGCCAGGATGTCGTACCACGCCGGCATCACGAAGCCGTTGTTGATCGTCACCGGGCGCATCGGGGCATGCGGCAGCACGTGGCGCACGGGGCCGACGGCGGTCAGGTCCATTTGCTCGCACACGGGGACGAAGTCATCGCCGCTGGCGCCCAGCCCGTGCAGCACGATCACGCTGGCCTGCGGGTTGGCGCCGGTTTCGATTTCGATGGGTCGGGTTTCCATGCCGGCATGGTAGAGGGTTGGCGAGTGCGAGTGACAATCACGCCCCACGTCGCCCGAGCTTGCCAGCTGGAACTCAAGCATGACCACCGCCGCCATTTCTTCCGTCGTTCGCCAGCTGTTGACCGTCGCATCGATCGTGCTCGGCACCGCCGTCGCCGACGCGCAGACGCCGGCGCCGCCCGCGGCTGACACCACCGCAAAGACATTGCGGCCCGAGGTGGCCAATCCGGTCAACGCGGCGCAGGAGGCCGGGCGTGCAGGGCAGAAGGAGCTCGCCGAAACCAAGCTGCGCGAAGCTGCTGCGGTGCCCAACCTGTCGATGTTCGAGCAGGCGGTCATCGAACGCGGCCGCGCCGGCGTGTCGTTGAGTGCACGCGACTGGGCACAGGCCATGCGCTCGCTGGAGGTGGTGGTGCAACAGCAACCAGTTCAGCGGGGCCGATCAGCTGCAGATGCTGGAGTTGTTGTCCAAGCTGTCCTATCAGGAGAAGGACTACCTGCGCGCGGTGTCGTGGCTGCGCCGCTATGCGCAGGAAGGCGGCAGCGATGCCGCCGTGCGCGAGCCTGCTGCCGCAGGCGCTGTACCTGGCCAACGAGTTCAAGGCTGCCGCCGACGAGCTGGAGGCGCGCGTAGCGGCCGACGAGGCCGCCGGGCGCGCCACGCCTGAGGCGACGCTGCGCCTGCTGATCAGCTGCTACCTGCAGCTGAAGGACGATGCGGGCTACGTGCGCACGCTCGAGCGCATGGCGCAGTCCTATCCGAAGCCCGAGTACTGGGCGCGAGCTGTTGACGCGCGTTACCAAGCAGGCCGGGGTATTCGGAGCGCCTGACGATCGACGTGCTACCGGCTGCGGCTGGCCAGCCGGCCTGCTGCGCAGCGCCGACGAGTACGTGGAGCTGGCGCAGCTTGCACTGCAGGCCGGCTACCCGGCCGAAGCGCTGACCGTGATCGACCGCGGGCTGTCGCTGTCGCTGCTCGGCAACGGCAAAGGACGCCGCCGCGCACACTGCGCTGCGCGAGCGCGCCAGCAAGGCCGCCGAGAAGGACTGCCACCGATCTGGCGCGCGCCGAAGCCTCCGCGAAGAGCGCGCGTGAAGGCGATGCGCTGGTCAACGTCGGCTACGCCTACGCCAGCTCCGGCCAGGCCAGCCAAGGGCATCGCGCTGATGGAGCAGGGGCTGGCCAAGGGCAACCTCAAGCGCGCCGACGAGGCGCGGCTGCACCTCGGGCAGGCGCTGTGGCGGGCCGGGCGCAAGGACGACGCGGTGAAGGCCTTCGCGCGCCGTGCAGGGCGGCGACGGCTCGGCGGCGTTGGCCCGCGTGTGGTCGGCATTCGTGCGCAGCCCGGCCGGCAAGGTGTGACGATTGCGCGGCGTCTGTCGACGCATCGCGCCACACCGCGGTTGCCGCAGGTTGGCATGATGCAGCCCGTCATTGACCACAGGACCGCCGCATGACCGCACTCGTGATCGGGCTCGTGTTGTTTCTGGGCTTGCACAGCACGCGCATGGTGGCCGATGGCGCACGCTCGCGCTTCATCGCGCAGCGCGGCGCGCGAGCCTGGCGCGGCGTTGTATTCGCTCGGCTCGGCGACTCGGCCTGGTGCTGATCATCTGGGGCTTCGGCCAGGCACGCCAGGGCGCCGCTGGTGTTGTGGTCAGCCGCCCGAGTGGACGCGGCCGCTGGCCTCGGCGCTGACGCTGCTGGGCATCGTGCTGATCGCCGCGGCCTACGTGCCGCGCAATGCGCTTCAAGGCGCTGGGTCGGCCACCCGATGGTGCTGGGCACCAAGGTGTGGGCGTTCGCCCATCTGCTGGCACGCCGGCACGCTGGCCGGCTTGCTGCTGTTCGGCGGCTTCCTGCCGTGGGCCGTGTGGTGCTTTCGCATCGCTGCGCGCGCGCGACCGCGCGGCCGGCCGCTGCGCGTGCGCCCGGCGAGCTGGTGCCGACCGTGATCGCCGTCGTCGCTGGGGACGGCGCTGTGGTTCGTGTTCGGCTACTGGCTGCACTGGCCGGCTGATCGGCGTGCGGCCGTTCGGCTGACCGCGCACGGCCGGCGTCGGCCGATCGCACGTCAAGCCGTGCGCATGACCGCGATGTGCTCGGTGCCGCTCTCGGGCAGCCACACCTCGCCGGGCCGGCCGAGGATCTGCCGCACGCTGGCGCTGTCGCGTGGATGCTTCCAGCTGTCGAACTTTCTCGGTCTGCGGATCGAAGCGCACCACCGCGTTGGCGCTGAAGTCGCTCAGCCACACCATGTCTTTGTCGTCGACATACACGGCATAGGTGCGCGGGCCGTCGCCGGGCAGCTTCCAGGTCTTCCACAGACCGCTCGGCCACCCGCGCGCGCGGGTCGTGCATCGACACGTTGCCCGAGTTCCATTCGCTGACCCAGATGCGGCCGTGGCTGTCGCTCCACACGCGGCGCGCACCCTGCCCCTTGGTTGGCGGCTCGACGATGCGCGACTCGCCGCTCTTCAGATCGATCTGTGCGATGAAGCTGTTGGCCAACGAGCAGTACCAGACATCGCCGTGCGGCGTGGCGCAGATGCCGTATGGGCCGCGTCCGCGCGGCGCATCCTTGACCGTGACCTCGCCTGTCTTGACGGTGACCTTGCCGATCACGCCCGACTGGCCGGTGAACCACAAGTCGCCGGCGCCATCGAAGGCGCACGTATTGAGGTTGGCGTACGGCGTGCCGTCGGGCAGCTTGAACAGCCGCACCTGGCGGTCGGGCCAACTCACTCGCGCGATCGCCTGCTGACCGCCATCGGTGAGCCAGGCTGCCTTGTCGGGCCCCTGGATCACACCGTGCGGCGACGAGCCCGATCCCAGCGCGATCAGTTCGACCTTGCCGCTCTTGGGATCGAACCAGCCGAGGTGCCCGCTGCGCTGCGCGCTGAACCACACGCCGCCGTCGGGTGCCGGGGCCACGTCGTGGATGCCGGTGCGTTGCGCCGCATTCAGCGGCCATGCCTGCATCGTGGCGGCGGGCGCGGCGCGTGAGCGCCTGCGCCGAATACAGAACAGACGCTGAAGGAGGCCAGCATCGCTTGCCGGCGATCGATCGTGGGTGGCTTCATGCGCTCGGCCCTTTGTCGAGGGCCGGTACAACGGTGCCGGCGGTCAGCGCAGACCATAACGACTGTCGACCCACCGCGCCAAGTAGCTCTCTTGCACAAGCCCGCGCGCCGGGCGCGAGGCTCACCGGGCGCTGAACGCCTTCGTGCCACTGACGGAAGGGGGTCGAACGGCCTCAGCCGACAGCGCTTCAATTGTCACTATTGACAGAACAAAGAGAGGTTTGTACGGTGCCGCTCCGTGACGTCCGCCTTGCCGGTGCCCGAAGCACCACCAGATCTACCTGGTGCTGCGTGAGCATATTGCACGAGGATCGGTTCGTGGCCGGCGTGCCGGGCGAAATCGCGTTGATGCACGAATTCGGCGTCGCGCGTGTCACTGTGCGCAAGGCGCTGGAGCGCCTGGCCGCCGAGCGCCTGATCCGGCGCACGCCGGGCCGCGGCACCGTGCCACGCTGCCGCTGAGTCCCGCGTCCAGCGGCCGCAGTGGACAGCGAGTCGGCCGATGGCGAGCGTGTCGGCGCGTGGTTCAGGGAGTCTGTCGAACGCGGCCTCGGGCGTCGGCGTAAAGGTGCTGTCGGTGCGGGTGCTGCCTTGCCCGCCGGCAGTGGCGCAGTCGCTGCACATCGCGCCCGGTTTGCCGGTGCAGAAGGCGCAGCGGGTGCGCATGGTGCGCGAGGGTCCGCAGTCGCACATCACGACGTATGTGCCGCAAGCGCTGGCGCCTGTTCGGCCGCCGCCAGTTGGCCCAGCAAGCCGATCCTGGTGCTGATGGAGGAAGCGCGGCACCCAGATTCGGTCGCGCCACGCAGTGCGTGTCGGCGCGTCTGGCCGACGCCGCAAGTGGCGCGCCACCTCGATGTGGCGGTCGGCTCGGCGCTGCTGGCGATGCAACGCCTGGTGTTCGATCGGCGCGGCCAGCCGGTGCAATGGCTGCTGCGGCCTGTACCGTCCCCGACCGCTACGAGGTCGGCATCGAGTTGGCGCGTGTCGGGGCGTCGACGCCAAGGTGTGGGTCAGCAAAGCGCCCGCCGCGGCGATGCAGTGATGCAGGGCGGCGCGCCAGGGTCACGATGAACATCCCCGCGCGACCGCAGACGCTGGCCCAGAAGTTGATCGCGCGCGCGAGCCAGCGCAGCTCGCGCCGTGCCGGGCGAGTTCGTCACCTGCCGCGGTCGACCTGGCGGTGTTCCACGATTCCGGTGGCCCGCGGCGCGCGAAGCCGCATGCTGGCTGAGCTCTGGCGCATCGATCTGGGACCGCGATCGCGTCGTGCTGGTGATCGATCACTACGTGCCCGCCGTCGACGAGGACGCGCGTCGCATCGTGCGCATCGCGCGCGCGACTGGGCGCGCGAGCACGCGTTGCCCCACGTCTACGACAGCATCGGCATCTCGCACGTGTGTTGCCGCAAACGGCCACATCCGTCCCGGCATGCTGTGCGTCGGCGGCGACTCGCACGCGGCGCGACCGCCGGCGCCTTCGGCGCCTACATGTTCGGCATCGGCAGCACCGAGATGCTGGCGTGCTGGTCAGCGGCGAGATCTGGGTGCAGGTGCCGCAGACGGTGTTCATGCGCTGGAGCGGGCGGCTGGCGCTTGGCGTCACCGCCAAGGACATGATGCTGGCGATGATCGGCCGCTTCGGCGTCAACGTCGGCCACCATCAGGCGATCGGAGTACTGCGGCGAGGCGGTGTCGGCGCTGTCGATGAACGAGCGCATGACGCTCACCAACATGAGCGCCGAGCTGGGCGCGCAGACCGGATGATCGCGCCCGACGACGAAACGCGCACCTGGCTGTGGCAGGCCGGCGCCCGCGACATCGAGCTCGATGGTTGGCGTAGCGACGAAGATGCGCCGGGTGTGCGCCACAACTTCGATGCCTCGACGCTGGCACCGCAGATCGCGCTGCCGCACAGCCCAGCCCATGCACGCGATGTGGCCGACATCGAGCCGACGGCGATCCAGATCGCCCACATCGGCGCGTGCACCGGCGCCAAACTCGATGACTTGCGTGCCGCGGCGCGGGTGCTGGCCGGGTACCGGGTCGATCCGCAGCGTGCGTTTGCTCGTGGCACCGGCCAGCGTGCACGAGCGCGAGGTGGCCGAACCGAAGGCATCCTGCGTCGCCTGCAGGAGGCGGGCGCCGAAATCTGCCGGCCAACGCGCGGGTTGTGTGCCGGCCACGGCGACGGCGTGCCCGCAGACAGCACGGTCATCAGCGCTCGATCGCGCGGCAATGCCAGGGACGCTTCGGACCCGACGGCGCGCGCGTCTTTCTGGCGTCGCCTCACACCGTGGCCGCCTCGCGCTGCGCGGCCGCATGTACCGACCCGCGCGAGGTGCTTGTGGGGATGCCGACATGGAGGGCGCGCGCTGATGGACCAATCGGTGGGCGGCTCTGGGCTGTTGCAGCGCGCGCGCCGCGGCTGGCAGCGACGGTGGCCGGGCGCGCATCGCGTATGGCGCCTGCCGGCCGATGTCGACACCGACGCGCTGGCGCCGGCCGCTGGATGAAGTACAGCGCCGAGGTCATCGCCCAGCATTGCCTGCAGTCGCTGCGGCCTCAGTCCGCGCTCGAGCGCGGCCTCGGGTGACGTGATCGTCGCGGGCGCCAACTTCGGCATCCGGCTCGTCGCGCGAGCAGGCCGCGCATCGGCGCTGGTGCATCCGGGCATCGCCGGCGGTGATCGCGCCGTCGTTCGGCGGCCTGTTCTATCGCAACGCGTTCAACGTCGGGCTGCCGCTGCTCACGTGCGGCGATGCGGAGGCGAATCGCCGATGGCGAGCGAGTGTGGTGTTCCGATCTGCAGCGCAGTCTCGTGCGCTGCGTGGCGGATGCCGTGCCGGGCGCGACCTCGCAGGCCGCGGGCCGCTGCTGAGTTGCGAGCCGATCCCCGCATTCCTGCTCGAGACTCGTTCAGGCAGGCGGGCTTGCTGCCGCAACTCAAGCGCAGGCTGCAGCGAACGCCGCGGCTGATGGGCCGAGGCGGCGCGGCGCTCAGAACTTGAGCGCGCATGCCCAGCGACACCTGCGGCACCAGGCGCACCCGGTTGACGCTGTCGCGCAGCTGGGCAGCTCGCGATCGAGATCGGCCGGCGACGCGCCGCCGCAGTGTGCCGCTGCGCGGCTCGTTCAGGCTTGAGCCGGCCCAGCGTGATCGACGCGCTGCTGGTTCCAGCGCGCACATCGTCGCAGCGCACGGTGCAGGTGAGTCGGCCACTCCGCGCGCGCGGCGCTGCTAGCCGAGCTTGTCGGAGCCGCGCCGGCTCTGCGCGCAGTGCGGCGAGTGTGGGCTGCCAGGGTTCGATGCTGTCGCGCCGACGCTGCGCAGCGACGTGGAGGTCGCCGCGCAGCGCGACTCGATGACAGCGATTTGGTCGGCGCACCATCGTGCCGGGCGGCGCGACGCTCGGATCGAACGTTTCGGCTCCGCGCGTGCGACCCGCAGTGCGAGCCATCACCGATGGCGGCGAGCGTTGGCAACGTCGAGCGCGTGAATACGGATGTTCTCGCAGACTGGTGGCGCTGAAGTGCTTGGCCTCGCGTGCGAGCAGCGACTCAAGGCCCCGGTGCGCCGGCCATGACCGCGGCAGCAGCGTAACGATCGCGGCGCCAGTGATCGATTCACGCGCATCGATCACGCGGTCGCGCGCCGCCACATCAGCGTCAAAGCGCGAGGTCGTAATCGACTGTCACCGGCGCGTGGTCGGAGAAAGCGCCGGTCGAGATAGATCGACTCACGGCTTGCCTTGGCCGGCCACGATCCGGCGTGGCAGGGTGGTGACGTCGAGCCGCCAGCCGACGTTGTTGGCCCGGCCTGGCCGCGATTGCTCCACCAGGTGGCATTGCTCGGGCTTGTCGTTCAGGCGACCGGAATAGCGTCGCAACCGCGCCTGCTTGGTCGAACAGCCGCGTCAGCCAGGCACGTTCCGCAGGCAGGAAGCCCGGAGTTCTTCTGGTTGCTCTTCCAGTTCTTGAGGTCGATCTCCTCGTGGGCGATGTTGATGTCGCCCACCAAGATGAATTCACGCTGCTTCTTGAGCCGCAACAGGTGCGGATAGATCACTTCGAGAAACCGGTACTTGGCCAACTGGCGGTGCTCGCCGGCGCTGCCGCTGGGGAAGTAGCAGCTGATGACGCTGAAGCGGCGCCGGGCGTTGTCGAAGCGGGCTTCGACATAGCGGCCCTCGGCGTCGAATTCATGGTTGCGCAGGCCGACGATGACTTCGGTCGGTTTCATGCGTGCATAGACGCCGACGCCGGAGTAGCCCCTTCTTCTGCGCATAGTGGAAGTGGCCATTGAGCGCGCCGATGCGCTCGAAGCGCCGCGTCACGATCGGCCGCCTGCGCCTTGACCTCCTGCACGCACATACAATCGGCGCCCGCCTTTTCGGCCACGCCAGGAAGCCCTTGCTGGCAGCCGAACGGATGCCGTTCAGAGTTGAGCGTGACGAGGCGAAAACCCACGGCGACTCCGGCATGAACAAACGCAATTACGTCCCGTCAACGACGCGCTGGCGCTGGAGTTCGTGCGCTTCTCGGTCGACGTCGGCGCCTTGCGCTTCGGCGAATTCAAGACCAAGGCCGGGCGGCTGTCGCCGTATTTCTTCAACGCGGGTGGTTTCGACGACGGCAGCCAAGCTCGGACAGCTGGCTTCATTCTATGCACGGCGCCTGCTGGATTCGGGGCTCGAATTCGACATGCTGTTCGGCCCCGCGTACAAGGGCATCGCGCTGGCCGCCGCGGTGGCCATCGAGACTGGCGCGACTCGGGCGCAACGTGCCGTTCGCACTTACAACCGCAAGGAGGCCAAGGACCACGGTGAGGGGGCTTGCTGGTCGGCGCGCCGGCTGGCCGGCCGCGTTGTGGTGATCGACGACGCGATCTCGGCGGGCACCTCGGTGCGTGAATCGGTCGGCTGTGATCCGACGGCGCCGGCGCAGCTACCGGTGGCCTTGGCTATCGCGCTGGACCGTCAGGAGCGTGCCGCCGAGGCGGGCGTGGACAAGCCGCACTCGGCCGTGCAGTACGTCATGGCGGAACTGGGGATGCAGGTGGTGGCGGTCGCTACCATTGGCTGACCTGTTGGAGTATCTTTCCGTCGCGGGCGCACGGCACGCTCGCGGCACCACGCCGCTGCGGTGGCGGCCTACCGCGATCGATTCGGAGTCTGAGCACCTTGGCCTGCAGCGTCGGCAACCACTGAGCATCGCTACGCCGGCGCGCCGCGATGCGGCACTGGCTGGGCGCGCTGGTGCTGGCCGGGCTGGCGCTGGCGTGCGTGCACGGCGCGCATGCGCAGGCCGGGACAGCGATGCCGCGCCGGCGTCGGCATCTACACCTGCATCGACGACCGGGGCACAACTGCGCGACTGCTGACCGCCCGATCGCCGAATGCAGCGACCACGAGCAGCGGGTGCTCAGCAGGACGGGTCGCTGCAAGCGCATCGTGCCGCCCACGCTGTACCGCCGAGGAACGCGCCGATCGCGAGGCACACGCACGCAAGGAGACCGAGGCAGGGCCGCCTACAGCGATGCCGTGCGGCGCGCGATCGCAATCTGAAGGACCGTTATCCCAACGAAGCGGCGCACAACCAAGGCTCGCGAGTCCGCGCTGGAAGCCGTGCGTTCGCTCGATGCGCGCGTTCGGCGCAGCGCGTCAAAGAACTCCGAGACCGAGCGCAAGCCGCTGCAGGACGAGAGGCCGACTTCTACCGCGGCCGGCAACTGCCGTCGCGCCTGAAGCAGCAACTCGAGGCCAACGAGACATCGGTGGCGGCGCAGCGCGAAGCTTGATGCAGACGCAAGAATCGGAGTTGCTGCGAGTCAACCGCATCTACGACCTCGAGCTGCGAGCACCTGCGCAAGTTGTGGAAGGGCGCCCCGCCGGGCTCGATCAGCTCTGGTATCGGCGCCAGTGGCGCAAAGCGAGCCACGCTGAAGACCGGCACGTCGGCGACGCGCGCTGCTGGCCTGGCGGCACCGGCGCATCGATCGCACTGGCCGCAGCGTCTGCGCGTAGCGCGCCCGGTGACCTACCTGCTGCGGCGAGGACTCGAGGTCAAGATCGACTTCACGCCGCGCAAGGCGCAGCTGCGCATGCGCGGCGAAGGACTACACGCTGCAGCGCGTGAAGTCACGCGCACGACGGCCACTACGTAAACAGCAATGAGCAACTCGATCTGAGTCGCCAACAAGGGCGACCTGCGCTTGCGCCAGGGCAAAGAGCGAGCTGCGGATGCACAGTGAAGGTCACGCCTTGAACGCCGTCGCGCTGCGCTGACGGTCCCGAGCGCCGTCAGCGCGGGAGCTTTTCTTCAGCAGCTCGTTGACTTGGCCCGGATTGGCGCTTGCCTGGCTCGCCTTCATCACCTGACCGACCAGACGCGTTGAAGGCTTTGTCCTTGCCAGCCCTGTATTCGTCGATCGATTTAGGGTTGGCCGCCAGCACCTGATCGACGATGGCCTCGAGCGCGCTGCTGTCGCTCATTTGCGTCAGACCCAGCGTTCAATTCGCAGCTCGACGTCAGCTACCGGTCGAGCCTGTCGCCAGCCTGTCTCGGCGTCGTAGTACGTAATGCCTGGGCCCACAGATCGTCGAAGAGTTGCTTTGGCCTGTCTGATGTGAATACCGTGGCGCCGAGTGCGGCGATCGATGCGCGCCAAGGTCCTCTGGTGAGACAGGCGACTGCTCTATCGCCGAGCGCATCGGCATTAGGCGCCTGGCGACCTCGCCCATCATCCAGTTGCGCCACCAGCTTTGGTTGCCGCTTGCGTCGCGTCGCGCGCCGCTTCGAAGAATCGGGCCAGTCGCGAGGCTCTGCAGTCATCATGCCGCGTCGTGCGGCGGGAAGGCCATCGTCGCTGCACGAACCGTTCAGCCATCGCGCCGCGGCAGCTCCGGGCATCGCGGCCCTGCACTCGCTCGATCCATCGCGGCGCGATCACCAGCGGCGGCAGGTCGGGGTCGGGGAAGTAGCGGTAGTCCTGCGCGTCTTCCTTGCTGCGCATCGCGCGCGTCTCGCCGCTGTCGGGGTCGAACAGCACGGTCGCCTGCTCGATCGCGCAGGCCGTCCTCGAGGCGGTCGATCTGCCAGTTGACCTCGAACTCGATCGCCTGCTGCATGAAGCGGAAGCGAGTTCAGGTTCTTGATCTCGCGCCGCGTGCCCAGCGGGCCCGCCGGGCTTGCGCACCGACACGTTGGCGTCGCAGCGGAAGCTGCCTTCCTGCATGTTGCCGTCGCAGATGCCGAGCCACATCACCGAGCGTGTGCAGCGCGCGCGGCGTAGTCCACCGCCTCGGCCGCCGAGCGCATGTCGGGCTCGGTGACGATCTCCAGCAGCGGCGTGCCGGCGCGGTTGAGGTCGATGCCCGAGACGTCGTGGCGCGACGCGTGCCAACGCCTTCGTGCAGCGACTTGCCGGCGTCTTCCTCCAGGTGCGCGCGCGTCAGCGTGCACGCGTGCGGCGCTGCTCGCCCAGCACGAACGGCACCCGGCCGCCTTGCACGACCGGGGTCTCGTACTGGCTGATCTGGTAGCCCTTGGGCAGGTCGGGATAGAAGTAGTTCTTGCGCGCGAAGATCGACTGGTTGGCGATGTGCGCGCCCACCGCCAGGCCGAAGCGGATCGCGCACTCGACCGCCGCCGCGATTGAGCACCGGCAGCGTGCCGGGCAGCGCGAGGTCCACCGCGCTGGCCTGCGTGTTGGGCGCCGCGCCGAAGGCGGTCGGCGAGCCCGAGAACGCTCTTGCTGCGCGTATGCAGCTGGGCGTGCGTCTCGAGGCCGATCACGACCTCGTAGCCGCGCACGAGCGGTGAGCGGTCATCGTCAGAACCCCGCCGGCACGCGCGCGGTGCCAGTCGGTGGCCTGCTGCAGCGCATGGGCCACCGTGCAGCAAGCGGCGCCTCGTCGAAATAGTTGCCGATCAGCTGCAGGCCCACCGGCATGCCGTGCTCGCCGCGCCCGGCGGGCACGCTCATGCCCGGGCAAGCCGGCCAGGCTGGCCGGGCAGCGTGAAGATGTCGGCCAGGTAGGCCTTGACCGGGTCGTCGCCCTGCTCGCCGATCTTCCAGGCCACGCTCGGCGCCACCGGGCCGGCGATGACGTCGCAGTCTTGAAGCAGCGCTGGAAGTCGTCGGCGATCATGCGGCGCAGCTTCTGCGCCTGCAGGTAGTAGGCGTCGTAGTAGCCGTGGCTCAAGCACGTAGGTGCCGATCATGATGCGGCGCTTCACCTCGGCGCCGAAGCCCTCGGCGCGGGTGCGGCGGTACAGGTCCGAGCAGGTCGTCGTAGCTGCGCGGCGCGGTGGCCGTAGCGCACGCCGTCGTAGCGCGACAGGTTCGAGCTCGCCTCGGCCGGCGCGATGATGTAGTACACCGGAATCGACAGCTCGGTGCGCGGCAGGCTGACGTCGACCGCGGTGGCGCCGAGCTTCCGACAGCTTCGGCCAGCGCGGCGCGCACCGCGCCCTCGACGTCAGCCGGCCAGCGTCGGCGGGAAGAACTCGCGCGGCAAGCCGATGCGCAAGCCTTGCAGCGGCCGCGACGCGCTGGCGCCGGGCAGCGGCTGGCCGATGCCGGCGGCATAGTCCTGCGGCGGCCGCTCGGCGCTGGTGGCGTCGCGCGGGTCGTGGCCGCTCATCGCCGACAGCAGCAGCGCGCAGTCTTCGGCCGAACGCGCCAGCACGCCGGCCTGGTCGAGGCTGGAGGCGAAGGCGATGATGCCGTAGCGCGAGCACACGCCATAGGTCGGCTTGATGCCGGTGGTGCCGGTGAAGCGCGGCGGGCTGGCGGATCGAGCCGCCGGTGTCGGTGCCGGTGGCTGCCGGCACCAGCCGCGCCGCCACCGCGGCGGCCGAGCCGCCCGACGAACCGCCGGGCACGCGGCCGCGGTCCCACGGGTTGTGCACCGGCCCGTAGGCCGAGTTCTCGTTGGCCGAGCCCATCGCGAACTCGTCGCAGTTGAGCTTGCCCAGCTGATGGCACCGGCTCCCGGCGCGCCGCCGGGAACACCGGCGCCCAGCCGCGCCACCACGGTGGCGTCGAACGGACTGGCATAGCCGGCGAGCATCTTCGAGCCCGGCGGTGGTCGGGGCGTCGGCGGTGACGAACACATCCTTGTGTGCGATCAGCACGCCCAGCAACGCGCTGCGGTCGCCGCGTGCGCGACGCTGATCGGCGTGCGCTGCGGCGCGCCAAGCGCGCGTCGCGCGTCGACGTGCAGGAACGCACCCAACCCGTGATGAGCTGTGATCCCGTGCGAGCAGATGTTTCGTCAGCTCGACGCTGGACAGCTCGCGCGCGGCCAGCGCCCGCGCCACCTCGGCCACGCCCGAGCCGCTCGAGCTGCACACGCTCACTCGATCACCCTGGGCACCAGGTACAGGCCGCCTTCGCACCTGCGGCGCGCTGCGCTGATTGCGCTCGCGCTCGTCGCCCTCAGTGACCGCGTCATCGCGCAGTCGCAGCGGCACCTCGCTGCAAGGCCGACAACGGCGTGAACAGCGGCTCGACGCCGCGGGTGTCGACCTGCTCCATGCGCTCGACGATGCTGAAGAAGCCGTTGATCTGCGACAACATCGCGCGCTCTTCGTCGGGTGTCAGCGCCAGTCGCGCGAGGTGCGCGATGCGGCTCACGTCAGCCGGGTTCAGTGCCATGGGTGGAACGTTGTGCAGGAATGCGTCCGAAGCGCGGCTTCGCACGCAGAATCAAAGGGGTTGCTGTATTATCGCCCGCCATCGACAGCCCCTCGCGCGCCACGCCAAGGCCTCATCTGCGCAGCGCCCGTCCGACTGCGAGATTGAACTGAACGACCAAGCATGTTCGGATCCCTGCGCCGCTATTTCTCCACCGACCTGGCCATCGACCTCGGCACCGCCAACACGCTGATCTACGTGCGCGGCAAGGGCATCGTCCTCGACGAGCCGTCGGTCGTCGCGATCCGCCACGAGGGCGGCCCCAACGGCAAGAAGACCGATCCAGGCGGTGGGCGCCGAGGCCAAAGCCGATGCTCGGGCAAGGTGCCCGGCAACATCGACGGCCATCCGCCCGATGAAGGACGGCGTCATCGCCGACTTCACCGTCACCGAGCAGATGCTCAAGCAGTTCATCAAGATGGTCCACCCGCGCTCGATGATGCAGCCGAGCCCGCGCATCATCATCTGCGTGCCCTGCGGCTCCACGCAGGTCGAGCGCCGCGCGATCCGCGAGTCGGCGCTCGGCGCCGGCGCCAGCGAGGTCTACCTGATCGAAGAGCCGATGGCCGCGGCCATCGGCGCCGGCCTGCCGGTGAGCGAAGCGTCGGGCTCGATGGTGGTCGACATCGGCGGCGGCACCACCGAAGTCGGCGTCATCTCGCCTGGGCGGCATGGTCTACAAGGGCAGCGGTGCGCGTCGGCGGCGACAAGTTCGACGAAGCCATCATCAACTACATCCGCCGCAACTACGGCATGCTGATCGGCGAGCCCACCGCCGAAGCGCATCAAGAAGCAGATCGGCTCGGCGTTCCCCGGCTCGAGGTGCACGAGATGGAAGTCAAGGGCCGCAATCTCGCCGAAGGCGTGCCGCGCAGCTTCACGATCTCCTCCAACGAGATCCTCGAGGCGCTGACCGACCCGCTGAACCAGATCGTCTCGAGCGTGAAGAACGCGCTCGAGCAGACCCCGCCCGAGCTCGGCGCCGACATCGCCGAGCGCGGCATGATGCTCACCGGCGGCGGCGCGCTGCTGCGCGACCTCGACCGTCTGCTGGCCGAGGAAACCGGCCTGCCGGTGCTGGTGGCCGAAGACCCGCTGACCTGCGTGGTGCGCGGCTGCGGCATGGCGCTGGAGCGCATGGAGCGCCTGGGGTCGATCTTCACGTCCGAGTGACGCCGCGGTGACCCCATGCCGCTGGGGACGCTCGACCACACGCCGCCGCCCTTCTTCCGCCAGGGCCCGTCTGCGCTGACCAAGCTGGCGGTGTTCTCGGCGCTGGCCGTGTTCCTGATGGCTGCCGACTCTCGATTGAAGTACACGCAGCCGATTCGCGCCGGCATTGGCCACCGTGCTGCTGCCGATGCAGCGCAGCCTGCTGGTGCCGGTGGAACTGGTCGAGGGCGGCAGCGAATACCTGCACGGGCTGCAGCCACGCGATCGCCGGCGAGCGCGACGCGCGCGCCAAGCTGGTGGCGCAGGCCGGAGCGCGCCGACCCGCGTCGAGCAGCTCGCAGCGAGAACGCCACGCCTGCGCGCGCTGCTCGACCTGCGGCCCGCGCTCAACGTGCACGAGCCGCACCGCCGAGGTGCTGTACGAAGCCACCGATCCCGTACTCGCGCAAGGTGTTCATCGACCGCGGCTCGACCCAGGGCGTGCTGCTCGGCTCGCCGGTGATCAACGACGCCGGCGTGCTCGGCCAGGTGACGCGCGTGTACCCGCTGTCGTCGAGGTCACGCTGCTGGCCGACAAGGACGCGGCCATTCCGGTGCTGAATCCACGGACGCAGCAGCGCAGCGCCGCCTTCGGCTCCGGCGATGGCGACCTGATGGAGCTGCGCTTCATGGCCGGCAATGCCGACGTGCAGCCCGGCGACCTGCTGATCACCAGCGGCGTCGACGGCGTCTACCCGCCCGGGCTGCCGGTGGCCACGGTGGTCAAGGTCGATCGCAAGGTGGACTCCGGCTTTGCGCGCATCAGCCTGCAGGCCGACGCGCGCGGCCGACGGCGTGCGCCACGTGCTGGTGCTCGAGCCGCTGGGCGTCGCAGATGCCGCCGCGGCCGGAGCCGGACGTGGCGGCCACCAACAAGCCGGCGCGGCGACGAGGCGGGCAGCGATGAAGGAGCGCGCGCCATGATCATGCCGCGTGGCACCGACCAGCTGCTGCTGCCGGTCAACCCGTTGTTCATCGCCGCGTCGCTGGTGTTCGCGCTCGGCTTCAACCTGATTCCGCTCGGCCGCCAGGCCTCGATGCCCGACCTGCTGGCGCTGGTGCTGGTGTTCTGGAACGTGCACCAGCCGCTGCGCGTCGGGGTGGGCATCGCGTTCCTGCTCGGCCTGCTGATGGACGTGCACCAGGGCGCGCTGTTCGGCCAGCACGCGCTGGCCTACACGCTGCTCAGCTTCCTCGCGGTGACGATCCACCGGCGGCTGTTGTGGTTCTCGGTGCTCGAGCAGGCGCTGCAGGTGTGGCCGTTGTTCGCCGCGCGCGCGTGCGTCTCGCTGGCTGGTGCGGTTGGCTCTCGGGCGGCAGCTTCCCCGGCTGGCAACTGCTCGGTGCGCCGACGTTCGAGGCGGCGCTGTGGCCGGTGGCGGTGTTGGGTGCTGCTGGCGCCGCAGCGCCGCGCGCCCGATCCCGACGAGAATCGGCCGCTGTAGGCGCCGGGCCCGCTGCCATGATCGAACTGCGCAACGTCGAGCAGGAGCTCGACCGCTTCCGCGGCCGCCTGTTCGCCGCTGCGGCGTTCGTGCTGTTCGCGTTCATGCTGCTCGGCGCGCGCCTGGCTGTGGCTGCAGATCTGGAAGCACGACGAAGCTGTCCACGCAGGCCGAGGCCAACCGCATCGCGGTGGTGCCGATCGTGCCCAACCGCGGCTTGATCCTCGATCGCAACGGCATCGTGCTGGCGAGCAACTTTTCGGCCTACACGCTGGAGATCACGCCGTCAAGTTGAACGCCGACATCGACTCCGTGCTCGACCAGTTGGCACAGGTGGTCGACATCCAGCCGCGCGACCGCAGACGCTACAAGCGGCTGCTCGAAGACAGCAAGAGCTTCGAGTCGCTGCCGGTGCGCACCAAGCTCACCGACGAGGAGGTGGCGCGCTTCATGGCGCAGCGTTTCCGCTTCCCGGGCGTCGACGTGCGCGCGCGGCTGTTCCGCCACTACCCGCTGGGCGAAGCCGGCGCGCACCTGATCGGCTACATCGGCCGCATCAACCAGGCCGAGAAGAAGGTGATCGACGAGTGGGACGACGACCGCCAGGCCAACTACAAGGGCACCGAGTACATCAGCAAGCTCGGCCTGGAGCAGGCCTACGAGGACGAATCTGCACGGCGTCACCGGCTTCGAAGAGGTCGAGACCAGCGCCGGCGGGCGCGCCGTGCGGCGCCTGGACAGCCACGGCGCGACGCCGGGCAACACGCTGCGCCTGTCGGTGGACATCAGGCTGCAGGCGCTGGTCGAGGAGATGTTCGGCGAGCGCCGCGGCGCCATGGTGGCGATCGACCCGCGCAGCGGCGAGGTGCTGGCGCTGGTGAGCAAGCCGACTTTCGACCCCAACCTGTTTGTCGATGGCATCGACGCCGACAACTGGCGCGACCTGAACGAGTCGATCGACAAGCCGCTGCTCAATCGCGCGCTGCGCGGCACCTACCCGCCGGGCTCGACGTTCAAGCCGTTCATGGCGATGGCCGCGCTGAACTCCGGCAAGCGCAGCCCCAACACGGTGATCAACGACACCGGCTCATACCAGTTCGGCAACCACTTGTTCCGCAGCCACGGCGACGAGGGTCTGGGCCCGGTGGACATGACGCGTTCGATCGTCAAGTCGAGCAACGTCTACTACTACTCGCTGGCCAACGACCTGGGTGTCGACCTGATGTACGAGCAGCTGCTGCCGTTCGGTTTCGGCCGCAAGACCGGCATCGACATCGACGGCGAGCTGACCGGCTTGCTGCCGTCGACCGAGTGGAAGCGCAAGGCCTACAAGCGACCCGAGATGCAGAAGTGGTACGCCGGCGAGACCATCTCGCTGGGCATCGGACAGGGCTACAACAACTTCACCGCGCTTGCAGATGGCCTATGCCACCGCGACGCTGGTGTCGGGTGGCCAGCGCTTCAAGCCGCGGCTGGTGCGCGAGATCGAAGATGTCGTCACGCGCGAGCGCAAGCGCGTGGCCTTCGACGCCGTGGACCCGCTGCCGCTCAAGCGCGAGCACGTGGACTGGTGACGCGCGCGATGTGCGGCGTCACGCAGGAGGGCACGTCGGTGCGCTCGTTCATCGGCGCGCCAGTACAAGACCGGCGGCAAGACCGGCACCGCGCGGCGGTGTCGATCAAGGCGAACGAGAAGTACAACGCGGCCAAGCTCGAGGAGCACCAGCGCGACCATTCGTTGTACATCGCGTTTGCGCCGCTGAGGCACCCACCGTCGCGCTGGCGGTGATCATCGAAAACGCCGGCTTCGGCTCCGACGCCGCGGCGCCGATCGCGCGCCGCGTGTTCGACTACCTGCTGCTCGGGCAGGTGCCGAGCATCGAGGACATGGCGCTGACGCAGCAGGGCAAGGCCACCACGCCGGTGGGCAAGCCGCGTCCAGCCGAGGACTACGCGCTGCCCGGCGGTCGAGCCGCAGTGCCCGCCGAACAGCGCGTCGCCAAGGGACCGCGATGAGCGCCGCCAGCCGGTCGAAGGCGCTCGCCCGCCGCTCAGGGGCGGCCCGCAGGCCAAGGGGGCTCGATGAGCGCCGTCTTCGACCAGCCCACGCTGTGGCAGCGGGTGCGGCCGATGTTCGGCGGCTTCGACGCCACGCTCGCGCTGGTGGCTGCGCTGTTGGCTGCGGCGGGCCTGATCACGATGTATTCGGCCGGCTTCGATCACGGCACGCGCTTCGTCGATCACGCGCGCAACATGGCCCTGGCTTTCGGGCTCATGTTCATCGTGGCGCAGATACCGCCGCAGAAATTGATGGGCTTGGCCGTGCCGCTGTACACCCTCGGAGTGTGCGCTGCTGGTGGCCACTGCGCTGTTCGGCATCACCAAGAAGGTGCCACGCGGTGGCTCAACGTCGGCGTGGTGATCCAGCCCAGCGAGATCTTGAAGATCGCGATGCCGCTGATGCTGGCCTGGTGGTTTCAGAAGCGCGAAGGCCGGCTGCACTCGCTCGACTTCGCGATTGCTGCCATGCTGTTGCTGGTGCCGGTGGGGCTGGTGGTCAAGCAGCCCGATCTCGGCACCGCGATCCTGATCCTGTCGGCCGGCCTGTACGTGATCTTCTTTGCCGGCCTGTCGTGGAAGCTGATCGTGCCGGTGCTGGTGATCGGCGCCGCTGGCATCATCACGCTGGTGGTCAGCCAGGACCGCCTGTGCGACCCCGACATGGTGTGGCCGGGCATGCGCGACTACCAGAAGCATCGGGTCTGCACACTGCTCGATCCGACCACCGATCCGCTGGGCAAGGGCTTTCACATCATCCAGGGCATGATCGCCATCGGCTCGGGCGGTGTCACCGGCAAGGGTTTCATGAACGGCACGCAGACGCACCTGGAATTCATTCCCGAGCGCACCACCGACTTCGTGTTCGCGGCCTTCGGCGAGGAGTTCGGCTTGCTCGGCGCGGCGGCCTGCTGATCGGCTTCACGCTGCTGATCCTGCGCGGACTGATGATCGCCGGTGACGCACCCACGGTGTTCGCGCGCCTGCTGGCCGGCGCGGTCACGCTGAGCTTCTTCACTTACGCATTCGTCAACATGGGCATGGTCAGCGGCGTGTTGCCGGTCGTGGGCATCCCGCTGCCATTCATCAGCTATGGCGGCACCGCGATGGTCACGCTCGGGCTCGGGCCTCGGGCTGCTGATGTCGATCGCGCGCAGCCAGCCGTTGATGCAGAGCTGATGGCCGAGCGCCCGGCTCATGCGGCGCCGGTCGGCGTGGTCGGTGTGGGCAATATGGGTCTGTCGATGGCACGGCGGCTGCTCGATCGCGGGCACCCGGTCGTCGTGCGTGACATCCGACGCCGAAGCCGAGGCCGGCGCGATGGCTGCGGGCGCCACGACGGCGCCCGACTGCGCCGGCGCTGGCACAGTGCTGCGACCTGCTGATCGTTGCGGTGGTCGACGCGGCGCAATGCCAAGCCGCGTTGTTCGGCGAAGGCGGGGTGCTGCGACGGCCTGCACGCACGTTCGGCGGTGATGGTGTGTTCGACGATCGGGCCGCGCGATGTGGAGTCGATTGCCGCGCGTCTGGATCGCTTGAACACGCCGTGCATCGATGCGCCGATGTCCGGTGGCCCGGCGCGTGCCCGCGACGGCACGATGAGCCTGATGGTGGCGTGCGCCGACGCGGTGTTCGCGCGCCATGAGCCCGTGCTGCGCGATCTGTCGACGCGGTTGCTGCGGCTGGGTGAGCGCATCGGCGACGGCGCGCGCACCAAGCTCGTCAACAACCTGCTCGCCGGTGTCAATCTGGCCGCAGCTGCCGAGGCGCTGGCGCTCGCCGAGCGCCTGGGTCTGGACGCGCGGCGCACGCTGCAGGTGTTCGAGCAGTCGAGTGCGCAAAGTTGGATCGGCAGCGACCGTCTGCCGCGTGCTTTGGACGGCGACTTCGAGCCGCGTGCCCATACCAGCTTGCTGGCCAAGGACACCACGCTGGCAATGGCGATGGCCGGCGACGCAGGCTTGCAGCCGCTGCTCGGTGCGACGGCGCAGCAATTGTTTGCGCGTGCCTGCGCCCGGGGCCTGCGCTGCGCAGGACGATGCGAGCCTGCTGACAGTGATGCGGCGATGGTTCGCAGACGATCGCAAGTGAACTGCGCCGCGGCGGCGACTATCCGTGTCTCGTCAGCTGGCCGGTGCACCTTCGGCCAACGGAAACCGCAACGTGAACAACGCCCCCGGCCCCTGGCCCGCGGGCATCGGCCGTCGCGCGCGGTCGGCGCGTCGACCACGGTGACGGCGGTGTCGTGGCGGGTGGCGATTTCTTTGACGATCGCCAGCCCCAAACCGCTGCCGTCGGATTGCGTGTCCATCGCGCGGTAGAACGCTCTGGAACACCAGGCCACGTTCGGCCTCGGGAATGCCCGGTCCGGAGTCCTCGACCTGCAGCACAACAACTTGGCCGAACGGATCGGGCGTCACCCGGACGGTGACCTCGCCGCCCGCGGGCGTGTACTGCAGCGCGTTGTCGACCAGGTTGCCGGATCAGCTCGCGGATCAGCAACGGTTGGCCCATCAGCCGTGTCGGCCCGTCGTCGCCGGTCCGGGCCTTCGTAGCCGAGGTCGATGCGCTTGTCCATCGCGCGCGGTACGAAGTCGCGCACCACCTCGCGCGCCAGTCGCGACAGGCGCATTCTCCTGCTTGCGCAACGCCGATTCTCTGTCCTCGACACGCGCCATCGCCAGCAGCTGGTTGACCATGTGCGCCGCGCGCTGGCTCGAGTGCGCGATCTGCTGCAGCGAGCGCTTGAGCGAGCGCGGCGTGCCTGCTGTCCGGTGTCGATCTCGCGTTGCGCCAGCTCCGGCCTGCATGCGCAAGTCCGGCCAGCGGTGTCTTCGAGCTGGTGCGCAGCGTCGGCGAGGAAGTGCTTCTGCGCTGCTGATCGACTGGTCCAGCCGCGCCAGCAGGTCGTTGATCGCGCGCACCAGCGGCGCCACCTCTTCGGGCGCATCGCGTTCGTCGATTGGGCTCAGGTCCTCGCTGCGCCGGTGCCGGATGCGCTGCTGCAATTCGTTGAGCGGGCGAATGCCGCGCGCCAGCGCCAGCCAGACCAGCAACACCGCGACCGGCAGGATCGCGAACTGCGGAATGATGACGCCCTTGATGATCTCGGTGGCCAGGCGCGATCGTTTGCCGAGCGTCTCGGCCACCTGCACCAGCGATGGCGCGCCGTCGCCGCGCCGTGCACCCAGAGATAGGCGATGCGCACCGGCTCGCGATAGATCTCGGCGTCGCGAAAGCGCAGCTCGTCGGGCACCGCGGGCTCATCGGGCGCCGGCAGGTCGCGTGTCGCCGGCTACGTGCTCGCCGCGCGCGCCGAGCACACGAAGGTAGCACGCGTGTCGGTATCGTCGGCGCGCAGCCATTTCGGGCAGCGATGTCAGGCAGGCGCACCGCGTGCGCCGCCGTTGCCTGCGCTCGATCACGACCATCGGCGTGCGATCGCGCGCGCCATCTCGCCCGAGCTCGCGGTCGTACGGTTTGTTGGCGATGTTCTGCGCCACCAGCGCAGGTGAACACCGAGGCTCATCGGCCACAGCAGCAGCAGTGGCGCGAGCATCCAGTCGAGGATCTCGCCGAACAGCGATCGTTGCTCGCGGCGGGAAGAACTGGTGCACGCGCTGCGGGTCGGCGGTGCGAGCGTGCGCGCGCGATGCGCCTGCGCGTCACGGCCGCGATCTTTTCGAGGCAGTAGCCGAGCCCGCGCACGGTGGCGATGCGGATCGGACCCTGCTCGATCTTCTTGCGCAGACGGTGGATGTAAACCTCGATCGCGTTGTTGCTCACCTCGTCGCCCCACTCGCACAGGCGCTCCACGAGCTGATCCTTGCTGACCAGCCGGCCAGCGCGCTGCAGCAGCACCTCCAGCAGCGACAGCTCGCGCGCGGACAGCTCGATCATCTGATCGTGGATGTAGGCCACGCGCCCGCTGGCGTCGAAGGTCAGCGGGCCGTGCTCGGATGACGCTGAACGCCGAGCCCAGGCCGCGCCGCGTCAGCGCGCGCACGCGCGCCTCCAGCTCCTGCAGCGAGAACGGCTTTGGCCATGTAGTCATCGGCGCCCAGGTCCGAGGCCCTTGACGCGCTGCTCGACGCCATCGGCCGCGGTCAGGATGAGCACCGGCAATGCCATGCCGCGAGCGCGCAGCTTGCGCAGCACCTCGAGCCCGTGCAGCTTGGGCAGGCCGAGGTCGAGGATCAACGAGGTCGAACTCGTGCGCGGCCAGTGCCGCATCGGCCTCGCTGCCGCTGCCAACCTGGTCCACCGCATAGCCTGATGCGCGCAGCGCGCGCAGCAGGCCGTCGGCCAGCACCTGGTCGTCTTCGGCAATCAAGATGCGCATCGGCACTCCTTGTTCGTGCGCTGCGTCTGACCCACTCGCGCAAGTTGCGCCAAACGATTCTAGGCAGGCAGCGATCGCGGCGGCCGCGCCGGCATGCTCGAAAGCCCCGGCTCCGGGCACAAATTTCTGAACCCGGGTACTGTACAAACATCCAGCTTGCCTGCCATAATTCACCGCAGCAACCCTGGAGGACCTCGATGGACGCACCCGTCAAAGCGCTCAACACCGAAAAGCCGAAGGCCCTGCAGGCCGCGCTGGCGCAGATCGAAAAGCAGTTCGGCAAGGGCTCGATCATGCGGCTGGGCGACGGCGAGGTGATCGAGGACATCGAGGTGGTCTCCACCGGCTCGCTGGGCCTGGACATCGCGCTGGGCGTCGGCGGCCTGCCGCGCGGCCGCGTGATCGAGATCTACGGCCCGGAATCCTCGGGCAAGACCACGCTCACGCTGCAGGTCGTGGCCGCAGATGCAGAAGGTCGGCGGCACCTGCGCCTTCATCGATGCCGAGCACGCGCTCGACATCCAGCTACGCGCAGAAGCTCGGCGTCAACCTGCAGGAGCTGTTGATCAGCCAGCCCGACACCGGCGAGCAGGCGCTCGAGATCGTCGATTCGCTGGTGCGCTCGGGCTCGGTCGATCTGGTCGATCATCGACTCGGTGGCTGCGCTCACGCCCAAGGCCGAGCTCGAGGGCGAGATGGGCGACTCGCTGCCCGGCCTGCAGGCGCGGCTGATGAGCCAGGCGCTGCGCAAGCTCACCGCCACCGATCAAGAAGACCAACACCATGGTCATCTTCATCAACCAGATCCGCATGAAGATCGGCGTGATGTTCGGCAACCCCGAAACCACCACCGGCGGCAACGCGCTGAAGTTCTATGCCGTCGGTGCGTCTGGACATCCGCCGCACCGGCAACATCAAGAAGGGCGAAGAGGTGATCGGCAGCGAAACCAAGGTCAAGGTGGTCAAGAACAAGGTGGCGCCGCCGTTCAAGACCGCCGAGTTCGACATCCTCTACGGCGAGGGCATCAGCCGCGAGGGCGAGATCGTCGACCATGGGCGCTGACCGCCGGCGTCCTCGAGAAGTCGGGCGCCTGGTACGCCTACAACGGCGAGAAGATCGGCCAGGGCAAGCGACAACGCGCGCGAGTTCCTGCGCGAGAACCCTGATCTCGCGCACGAAATCGAAAACAAGGTTCGCGAATCGATGGGCGTGCCACTGCTGCCCGAGCGGCCTGCAGAGTAGGAACACCATACCGGATGCGTCCAGGCGCGCCTGGCTCGCGCTGCCAAGGCGCACGGTCGCCACGAACATGCCGACCCCAGGGCTGTCGCTGAAGGCACGTGCGCTGCAGTGGCTGTCACGGCGCGAACACAGCCGACAGGAGCTGCGCAGCAAGCTGCGCCGGCTCGCGCAAGCGACGAGCCCGCCGAAGTTGAGGCCGTCCTCGACCAACTGGTGGAGCAGGGTCGCTGAGCGACGCACGCTTCGTCGGAGGCGCGCGTGCACACGCGCCACGCACGCTTCGGCAACCGCCGCATCGAGCTGGAGTTGCGCCAGCATGGGCTGGCGCCCAGCCCTGAGCTGCGGCAGCAACTTGCGCGCCACCGAGGTGGCGCGGGCGTGACGTCTGGCGCAAGAAGTTCGGCCAACGCGCGGCCGATGCCGCTGGCCGAGCACGGCAAGCGCGCTTTCTCGCGGCGCGCGGCTTCTCGGCCGAGGTGGTGCGCCGGATCGTATCGAGCGATCACGATGGCGAATCCACCTGAACTACGCGCGCAGTACGTACGACCGCCACGGTGCGACAGGTGTCTTGACCATCGCGCGTGGTTGCGCGTGCTAAATTGCGCGCGCCTTGCGGCTCAAGCGTCGCGGTCGCGAGCGGTGATTAGCCGCACTCGCGCGAAGTCCAGCAACCGGGTGCCGCGGTGAGAGCGCCATCACTGTCAGCCGACCCAGCATGAAAATCCACGAATACCAAGGCGAGGAGTTGCTGCGCAGCTTCGGACGTGCCGGTGCCGCGCGGCTACCCCGCGTTCACTCGGCAAGAGGCGCTCGAAGCAGCACAGAAGTCTGGGCGGCAAGGTGTGGGTCGTCAAGGCGCAGATCCACGCCGGCGGCCGCGGCAAGGGTGGCGGCGTCAAGCTGGCTCGCTCGCTCGACGACGTTGAAGACGCTTTCGAGCCAGATCCTCGGCATGCAGCTCGAGTCACCCATCAGACCGGGCCGCAGGGCCAGAAGGTGCGGCGCCTGCTGATCGAAGAAGGCGCCGACATCAAGAAGGAGTACTACGTCGCCGCTGCTCACCGACCGCGCGACGCAGACGGTCGCGCTGATGGGCAGTTCAGCGAAGGCGGCATGGACATCGAGCAGGTGGCGCGCATGACACGCCCGAGAAGATCATCAAGGTCTTCATCGACCCGCTGGCCGGCCTGAGCGACGCGCAAGGCCGGTGAATTGGCGACGCGGCATCGGCATCCCGGCGGCCAGCCAGGCGCAGGCGATCGACGTTGTTCAAGAACCTGTATCGCTGCTACATGGACACCGACGCGTCACTGGCCGAGATCAACCCGCTGATCCTCGAGGGCAACGGCAACATCAAGGCGCTCGATGCGAAGTTCAACTTCGACTCCAACGCGCTGTTCCGCCATCCCGAGATCGTGGCCTACCGCGACCTCGACGAAGAAGACCCGGCCGAGGTCGAAGCCAGCAAGTTCGACCTGCGCCTACATCAGCCTCGACGGCAACATCGGCTGCCTGGTCAACGGCGCGGGCCTGGCGATGGCGACGATGGACACCATCAAGCTGTTCGGCGGCGAGCCGGCCAACTTCCTCGACGTGGGCGGCGGTGCCACCGCCGAGAAGGTGACCGAAGCCGTTCAAGATCATGCTGCGCAACCCGCAAGTGTGAAGGCGCATCCTGGTCAACATCTTCGGCGGCATCATGCGCTGCGACACCATCGCCGAAGGCGTGATCGCGCGCGTGCAAGGCGGTGAACCTGACGCGTGCCGCTGGTGGTGCGCATGAAGGGCACCAACGAAGACCTGGGCAAGAAGCTGCTGGCGCAATCGGGCCTGCCGATCATCAGCGCCGACACGATGGCCGAGGCGGCCGCAGAAAGTCGTGGCGGCCGTGAAGTAACGCCTGACGCAGGATACACGACATGAGCATCCTGATCGACAAGGACACCAAGGTCATCACGCAGGGCATCACCGGCAAGACCGGCCAGTTCCACACCCGCGGCTGCCGCGACTACGCCAACGGCAGGAACTGCTTCGTCGCCGGCGTGAACCCGAAGAAGCGCCGGCGAAGACTTCGAAGGCATTCCGATCTACGCCAGCGTCGCAGCGACGCCAACGCCAAGACCGGCGCCACCGTGTCAGCGTGATCTACGTGCCGCCGGCCGGCGCCGCCGCGGCGATCTGGGGAAGCGGTCGAGGCCGAGCTCGACCTGGCGATCTGCATCACCGAAGGCATCCCGGTGCGCGACATGCTCGAGGTGCGCAACCAGCATGAAGGCCAAGGAGGCCGCGGGCGGCAAGAAGACGCTGCTGCTCGGTCCCAACTGCCCCGGCCTGATCACGCCCGACGAGATCAAGATCGGCATCATGCCCGGGCCACATCCACCGCAAGGGCCGCATCGGCGTGGTGTCGCGCTCGGGCACGCTCACCTACGAAGCGGTGGCGCAGCTCACCGAGATCGGCCTCGGCCAGTCGTAGCGCGGTCGGCATCGGCGGCGACCCGATCAACGGGCTGAAGCACATCGACGTGATGAAGCTGTTCAACGACGATCCGGACACCGACGCGGTGATCATGATCGGCGAGATCGGCGGCCCCGACGAAGCCGATGCGGCCCGCTGGTGCAAGGCGCAACATGAAGAAGCCGATCGTCGGTTTCATCGCCGGCGTGACCGCGCCGCCGGGCAAGCGCATGGGCCACGCCGGCGCGCTGATCTCCGGCGGCGCCGACACGGCCGACGCCAAGCTCGCGATCATGGAGGAGTGCGGCTTCACGGTGACGCGCAATCCCAGTCGGAGATGGCGCCAGCTGCTCAAGGGCCTGCTGTAGCAGCTCGCAGATGTGCGGGCGGTGCGCGTCGTCGTTTTCACGTACGCAGGCCGCGCGGCGCGGCCTGCCTGTAGAACCGTGACCGCTCGATCTGCGACGGCTACCGTGAACGGCAGGCACTCCGCACCAATCAACGACACAGGCCTGGCCATGGACTTCACGTCGGCCGCGTTCTGGGCGGCACTCGGTTCGATCATTCTCGGGTCAACATCATCCTGTCGGGCGACAACGCTGTCGTGATCGCGCTGGCGCGCGCTCGCTGCCGCCGCACCAGCAGAAGCAGGCGATCTTTCTGGGGAAGTGCCGCGGCCATCGTGACTGCGCGATCGTGCTCGACCATCATCGCGGTCGAGATGCTCAAGTGGCCGTACCTCAAGATCATCGGCGGCGTTGCTGCTGCTGTACATCGGCGTGACGCTGCTGCTGCGAGGACGACGGCGGCGACGAGCGGTCGGAATGGGGCCGGCATCCTGATCGCGGCCGATCCGCACCATCCTGATCGCCGACCTGGTGATGAGCCTGGACAACGTGCTGGCCGTGGCGGCCGCGGCCAAAGGGCAACATCCGCGCTGCTGGTGATCGGCTTGGCGGCTCAGCATCCCGCTGATCATCTTCGGCAGCACACTGTTGCTGACGAAGGTGATGGAGACGCTATCCGATCATCATCATCGCCGGGGCAGCACTGCTGGGTTTCGCTGGCCGGCGAGATGCTGCTCACCGATCCGGCGCTGAGTGGCACGCGTCCGGTGAACTGCCCCACTGGCAGATCAACGTCGGAGGTGCGATCGGCGCCAGCGCTGGTGGTTGCGACCGGGCTTGTCGCTGCAACGGCGGCGTGCGCGGCGCCGCCGCCAGCTGGAAGGATCTTCACGGCACCGCTGCCGAAGGTGCTTTGCCCGGCGCCAGGCGATAGCCGCCGCACCGGAATCCCACGTGGCGATGGCTGCAGGCTCCACCGGCCCGCCGCCTGCGACCGCGCCGAACCAGCAGCGGCGTCCGCAGGTGGCGGGCTGCGCCGGCGCTCGCATCGAGGCGGCTTGCTGGGCACGGGCGCCGCGTCACGCAGGTGCTTTCACTGCGCGGCACGGATCGGCGCAGCAGGACGCTGGGTGGCGCCGGGGTGCTGGAGCCTCGGCGGCGGACTGGCCAGATCTCCACGCAATGGCACGTGGGAAACTCCGCTCGAGCGCTTTTCGCCCGCGAGCGACGGATGCCACTGGGCGAGCTGGATCGCCGGGCATCGTAGTGGCCACGTGCTCGACGCCGGACCCAGCGAACGCGGCGCCTGGATAGCCATGGAGGCCGTGGGGGCTGCGATCTCGCGCGCTACACCGCCCGGCGCGGCTGCTGCCGCCACCGCTGGTGAGCACGCGTCGGCGCACGGCTGGCAGGCGCATGGCCTACGCCCACCGGCGCGGCGTCGTGCACCGCGACGTCAAAGCCCGCCAACGTGCTGGTCGATTGGACCAAAAGACACCGTCGAAGCTGAGCGACTTCGGCCTGGCGCGCAGCACGGAGCACCACAGACCCGCTCGGGCACATCGCTCAGGTCGCCCGACTACAGCGCCAGAGCAGCTGGCCGGCGGCCCGGTGGGCCCGGCACGCGATGTGTACAGCCTGGGCGCAACCCTGTTCGAGTTGCTCGCCGGGCGCAAGACCGCGCAGGCAGAACAATCTCGGTGAACTGCTGCGCGCAGTGGCCGGAACGCGCCGGCGCCATGGCTGGCACAGCTGCGGCCGGAGTTGAGCCCGGCGTTGTGCGATGCCGTGATGCCGCTGTTGGCCAGGACCTGGCCAGCGCCCGAGCGCCATGCCGCCCAAGTGGCCGCACACCTGTGGATCGTGGCGAACGACACGTCCGCCGGGCATAGAGCCCATGATCCGGCACCGTTCTATGCGGCTGAGCCCGCTGGTTCCGAGGCACAATCGGCGGGCCGAACAGCTGAAGCGCCTTAGCCCGCGCCTGCCTCCGCCGCCATGAGCTTCGGTACTTCCCATCGTGGACGCCGGGCGGGCGCGCTCGAACAACGAGGATTCGGTCAGGTCGACGCCGTCAACGCGTTGGCCGTGCTGGCCGACGGCATGGGTGGCTGACAACGCCGGCGAAGTGGCCAGCACGCATGGCACTTCCTTCATCAAGACCGAACTCGGGCGTTGGCTGCTGCTGAAGCGATGGGGCATGCCACGGACACCGAAGTGCGGCGCGCAATGGACATCTGTGTCGACAACGCCAACCGCGCGATCTTCAACGCCGCCAACTCCAACCCGCAATACGCAGGTATCGGGCACGACCCTGGTGGTGGCCGTGTTTGCGCGAGTCGCGGCTGCTGCTCGGCCACGTGGGCGACTCACGGGCCTATCGCTGGCGCGCCGGCCGGCTGTCGCAGATCCACGCGCGCGATCACTCTCTGCACTGCAGGAGCAGATCGATGCCGGCCTCGTCACCCGCTGGAACAAGCCGCGTTTTCCAGCCAACAAGAACGCCTGGTCGCGCAGGGCTGTCGGCGTGGAAGATGCCAGCCGCTGTTGGAGGCCCGCTTGCACGAAGTGCAGTTGGGCGATGTTTACCTGATGTGTTCGGATGGCCTGTCCGACGCATGATCGAGCGACGCTGCCATGCTCACAGGTTGCTGCAGACCCGCCTTCGAGTCGATCGAATCCGCAGAGGGACCGGCGCTGGTCAGGAAAGCGGCCCGTGGGAGCCGGCGGAAAGGATAACATCATCTCGCGCTCGTTCTGGTCCGCGCGGCCAGCCGGAGGTCCAGGGGCACGGGGCGTTCGTGGTGGCCGTTCAAGCGTTGAGCGTGTGCGCCGGCGGAGGCGGCGGACCGAGTGCAGCATCAGGCGCGCGACCCTTCACTGAGAGGATGAGCGGCTGGGTAAGCTGGTGAGAGATTGTCGCTCCGATGGTGCGGTCACCAAAGAGGTCCGAATCATCAGGACAAGACGCCACGCTGGGTCGTCGACCCACGGCGGCAGCGTGATCGACAAGCCTCGCCCGATCAGTGGCGAAGCGCGCCGTGCTGCCCAGATGGTGGGCCAAGACGTGCTTCATCGAGAGACCTCCAGCGGCACCAACGGCTCCTGCATCAACTTGGCAAAAACGCCGTCAAAAAGCTGCTGGCCCACAACGACACGGTGGAAATCGGCAGAGTACAAGAGCAGATCAGTACCTGGTCGAAGAGGCGGCTGCGAGTACGAGGAGACGACGATCATGCGCCGAGGGCAGCCCGCGCCAGGTACCGCGGCTGGGGCGCCGCCACCAGTTCTCCGCCAGACCTCGGGGCTGGGCGCGAAGTTCGGAGGCTTCCGGCTCAGTCGGCGTCGGCAGCAGTCCGGCGATCGATCAAGGTGCTCCAGCGGGTGCTGCGGCTGGGCGCGAGGTCTCGCTGACCGAAGGTGGTGACGACGGTGGGCAAGCCCGGCGTGCGGGTGGCCTCGATCGCCAAGCGGCCCGGCGGCTACGTGATCGCCCATGTCGAGGCACGCACCGGCCGGCCATCAACGGCACCGCCGTGGCCCGGCGACTCGGTGCATCCTGCGAAAACGGTGACGTCGATCGAGTTGGCCGGCACGCAGATTGCGGTTCGTCCAGGGCTAATCACCTCTGGAGCAGCAGCGTCAGCCTGACGACCTTGTCACGCGGCCACTTATGCGCCCACGCAGCCTCTGCCAGCGCCGTCGCAGTGAACGTCAATTTCACGCCTTGCGCGGGGCGTGCGCTGCGCCGCGGCATGCGAACGGCGTTGGCCGAGCTCGATTGCGCACGTGAGCAAGGCAGTGCCCACGCGCATCGGCGCTTTTCGCTATTGATATTTCGAGGCGCGCCGGATGTCGCCGCGCCGCAGACGGATTCTCATGCAAATGCGCGTCCTCGGCTGTTCAGGGCTCCATCGGTGGCGAGTGCCGCACCACGTCGTTCCTGCTCGACAACGACGTGCTGATTGACGCCGGAACCGGCGTGGGTGATCTGTCGCTCGACGAACTGATCGCGATCGACCACATCCTGATCAGCCATTCGCACCTCGACCACGTGCTGTCCATCGGTCTGGCCGACAGCGTGATGCGCAATCGCGGGGACGCGCGCCGATCCAGGTGCGCGCTGCCCGCCACCATCGACGCCCTGCGCACCCACATTTTCAACGGCGTGATCTGCTGGCCCGACGCTGCGCGGTTGCCAGCCGGCCAGGCACCGCTGCTCAAGCTCAATCCGTTCGAGGTGGGGCAGACGATCGCTCGGCGAACGCCGCATCGAGGTGCTGCCGGCCGAACACACGGTGCCGCGGTCCGGTTTTGCCGTGCTGGGTGCGCCAGTCGCCAAACGCGGCCCCTTCATCACTCACCGGTGGCGGCACGGACCCGACCCTATCGCACTGTGGGCGCGCCTGCACGGCATGCGCATCGCCGCACTGGTGATCGGGGACGGCATTCAGCGGCGAGAAAGGCGCCGTGGCACGCGTCAGCCCGCCACTTATGCCCTTCCGTGCTCCGGCCAGGAGCCTGGCGACTGGACCATCCGACCAGTGTCTACATCACGCACGTCAAGCCCGGCGAAGTCAGACGCGCGTGATGGGCGAAATCACCGCACTCAACAGTCCCCATCGCGTGCGCGCATTGATCCAAGGCCGAGTGGTCGCGATTGAGCTGGCTGCACCGGCAGTCTGTAAGCGGTCGTGACGCAGTCGAGTCGCCCCTCGACAGCACGGCGTGACGCAAAATCGGCACTTTTTGGATGTAACGGGCGTGAACTACCACCCGCTCGGAGAGACGATATGCGGGGTTTGGCGGCTGGCATGGCACCTGCATCCAGTCCAGGCGGAACTCAACCCAGCCCTAATCGTTTCCCAAGGAGAGGCAAACCATGAAACGTCTTCAGCCGGGGTTTCACGCACGATCGAGGCTGATGATCGTCGTCGCGATCATCTGGTATCACCAACGGCGGCGGTCGCGCTGCCGGCTTTACTCTGACTACACGGTCCAAGGCCCGCGTGTCCGGAAGCCATTCTGGCAGCCAGCCAGTGCCGCACGACCGTTGCCGAAGGTCTATCAGGCCGGCGCCTCGGGTGTGGTTCACGGCGCCGATGGCGCAGAACGCGGCTGCGGCGAGAAACTCGGCCACGCCTCTCCGACCGAGGCAACGTGCAACATCATCCACACTGGACTGCGAATGGCGCGTTGATCACCCGTGTTTCTCTGGCGACCAACGTGCCTGACCTGGTGCTGGTCGCGCAGCTGACGCCGGCGCCGATTGCTAGCCAGACAGGACGACCGATGGTAAATCGCCGCCAGCAACGTAGAGACGGGTCGGCGCGATTCGTTTCAGCACCCAGGTCGGCTTCCAACATCGAGAAGTTCTGCCGGGTTCATTTGGTAAATAATCCTAAACAACGATGGACCAGGCGCTCTCCGGCGCCCGCACTGCTTCTTCAACCACGATTCAGTTCTCTCCACTTCGCGCAGTGCCTTCCCGATCCTGCTCAGTCTGGAGAAGTCGTATTCGTCTGTGCTGGCTGTTGCCAGACACGCCCGCCCTGGCCGCTTTCCAGCAGCAATGGGCGCGGCGCGCGGCGTCGCTGCAACGGCGCCGGTTTCGGCATGGAGCTGAACAAGCCACGTAGCAAACGTCGCCCTGCCAGCTCTTGGGCTCCTGTGTCTTGCGTTGGTACCGCTCACGCGGCGTGCCGCTGGACAGATCTTGTTCGCTCCGACGCTGTGCGCCGACGATTGTTTCGTGGTGGCATTCGCGCTCAGCGTGGCGATCGCCGCAAACCTTGCGGTCGCACCTGGGCAATGGGCGGACTGGTTGATGACGGCGCGCTGTGGTCGCGGCGTCAGTGGTGTCGGCAGACCTGGCTGTCGTGCAATGGCTGCGGCTGGGGACTGCTGCCACACTGCTGGATCCACGCCTGCCTCCCCTGGCGCCAGAGCTCAGCGCAAACTCGCGCAACCAATCCACGCAGCCGTTGCGCTGGCGCCAGGATGCCGCGACGCTCCATCTTTTCGAGCGGCAACGGGTTACGGCGTCGCGACCGCCGCGCTCCTTTGCGCAGTTGGGCCACCTGCGGGCCTGTGTTATGGCAGTCGCGCACCGGATGGTTGTTCGTTAGCGGCGTAAACGCTGGCGGTGAGTCGTTTGAAGGCGATACCTCCGATTGCGCTTCAAGTAGGCGTTGTTTGGCCCTGAGCGCGTGCCGCGGCGGTATCACGTGGGCGCGCGATCGCTTGGACTTTTGCTTCCGAGTCCTGCAACGTTGATAGAGCGGACCGACACCTGGGATTCTGCGCGTCCATTTGTGGCAAAAGCGATGCTCGAAGAGGCGATCGGCCGCTCCCTGGGTCGGATGGGGCTGGAACCAGGTATCGCCTGGCTCGCATCTGGCGGTGGCATTTCAGGCGCGACGCGGGGCAGCGTGTGGCTGAATGCGCACAGCATCGTCTCGACCTCGCCGCTGTGGATGGGATCCCACTGGCGGCGGTCACTGCATCCTGGCTGAGTGGTGGCGTAGCTCCAGTGCGCCAAGTGCGCGCATGCCACAACCGTAAGCGCGAAGACACCACCTGCTGCTTTCCGTATCCGCCGCGTCGGCGCGCCTCTACACTTTGACCAGCCACCGTTGGACTACATGCCTATTTCCTGCGACGCTTGGTCACGCTGGTCGGTACTCTGGCCTGGCACCCAGCGCAGCGCACGCGATCGCTGCCGATGGACTTTTAGCGGTGCCGTGGGCAATAGCTCCGCCATGCTCGTCTGGGTGGGTATCAGGTACGCGAAGGTCTGAGAGAATCGCCGCGCCGAGTGCGGATGAGATTCATCACTGGAGTCTCACGAGCAATACGCTAATGG
>ERZ1370068.10616-contig-9299_pt1 | contig 44928 bp, 53 predicted proteins | sample MGYA00561227_ERZ1370068 | MGnify/ENA primary metagenome ERZ1370068 (study PRJEB38410, sample SAMEA6850437) | metagenome | study: Metagenomic assessment of the ecological functions of the soil: analysis of the soil microbiota associated with the...
GGTAATACTTCGTTCAGTTACGTATTGCTGGGGAGTGCTGCCGCGGGGAGGCCGGCGGCAGGTGGGGCAGGCTTCTTCTTCGCGCACGCGCTCACGCCGACCACGGCGGTCGAGCGCGATGGCGGCGAACACGCGAACTCCTCGTCTCATCTGAATCTCGCCGTGCGCGCGCGCACAATGTAGAATTTACGCGTTCGAACTAATCACGATGGATCGTCTACTCGAGGCCACCGCGCGCGCCGAGCGCAATCACTTCTGGTTCCGCGGCTTCCGGCGGTTCATCGAACCGCTCGTCGCCGATGCCGCCCACGGGGCTCGTCTCGACATCCTGGATTGCGGATGCGGCACCGGGCACAACCTGACCATGCTCCGGAAATACGGCCGTGCTTACGGTATCGACCTGACGTGGGCCGGACTTCAGTACGCGCGCGCCCAGGGGGAACGCCAGGTGGCCCGGGCCTCGGCGGCGCGGCTCCCCTTCCCCGACGCGCGATTCGGCCTCGTGACGTCGTTCGACGTGATCTATTCGCTGCCGGATGACGTCGAGCGGAACGCCATCGGCGAGATGTTCCGGGTGCTGAAGCCGGGAGGACGGCTGATCCTGAACGTCGCCGCCCTCGAATCGCTGCGCGGCAATCACTCGGTCCTCTCGGGCGAAGTGCGCCGCTACAGCAAGGGGACCTGCGCCGGCGGCTGGAGCCGCGGGTTTCCGCGTCACCCACAGCACCTACACCAACCTGTCGATCCTGCCGATGGTGGCCGCGGTGAGGCTGAAACAGCGCTTGCGCGGGGACCACGTCGAGTCGCAGGACGAGATCACCGTGCCGCCGGCGCCGATCAACGCGCTGCTGTCGGGCCTCCTGGCGATCGAAGCCGCCGCCCTGCGCGTCGTCAACATGCCGATCGGGAGCTCATTGCTGGCCGTCGCGTCGAAGCCTTGAGCGAACGGAGACTTCGCCACGGACTGCACGGATGCACGGACCAAATCAGCTAAGTAAGATCCCAGATCGTGCTTTCCGTGTAATCCGTGGCTGACCTCTTCTCAGGCGCCGGAGCAACTTCGAGAGCCAACACCGCCGGACGTGAGCCGGCTTGCGCGAACCAGGTGACGTGGGCGGCGACGCAATCGAGCTCGAGGCGATAGCGGCCGGGGCCGATCGCGGGGTAAGGTGACGCGGACCCGCACGGTCTCTCCTGCCGCGATCGCGCGCGGCGGATCGGTCAGCGGCTCGGTGTGGAAGTCGAACGAGACGAGCGCGCCTGACGCGTCGTAGAGATGCGTCCCGAGCGCCACGCCGCCGCGCGGCGCATCCGAGGGCAGCCACATCGCCGGTGCCGGTGTTCGTGACGATCGCGTCGACTCGAGCGGGACTCCCGCGAGCGGCGGGGGACTCGCGAGCGTGACGCGAATGTCGCACGCCAGGCCGGCGACGCCCCGGCTGTCCGCGGGGCCGATCCCGCCTTTGACGAGACAGAAGCTGCGCACGTGGCGGAGGAACGCGCGTGTCGCCGCGAGCCACTCGTCCTGCGCGGGGCCGCCCGCCAGCAGGTCCTCGTACTCGCGCAGCGAGACGTGATGCGGCGGCCCGTGAAACACGCACATCCTGAGGTCGCTGAAACCGGACGCGCGCGCCGTGCGCCAGAGCGCGTGCACGTCCACGTCGCGCTCCACGACGCCGTAGGTGTGCGATTCGAACTGCGAGCGCGGCGCCTCCGCGTGGCGCGGGCCGGGCTCGACAAATCCGGCGATCCCGCCGTCGACGAGCACCCGCGCGAACTCGCGGATCACGGCGTGCGGATTGGCGGCGTGGTGAAAGGCGTCGAAGCAGACGATCCGGTCGACGCTTCCGTCGGGTAGGGCGATTCGCCGCCCGTCGAACTCGAGGAACTGCGGCGCGGGCTGCGCCCCGATCACCGGCTGGCGCGCGTAGAGCTCGCGCGCGATGCGCAGCGCGGCGGGCGAGACGTCGAGCAGCACGGCGCGGCAGCCCATCTGCGTGAGGAATCGCGACAACCAGCCCGAGCCGGCGCCGAACTCCAGCACGGTCATGCCCGGCGTCAGCTCGAGCGCCTGCAGGAGGACCGCGACCCCATCAGCAGCGTCGGCGTCTCCTCGACCTGGCTGAACGGCTTCGCGAGGTGGTGGTCCCAGCCGGTGAGCGAGGTGAACGTAGACGTCGGCCGCCCGGTTGAACGCGCCGTCGATGCTCCGTGCATCCGAGGCGCGCTCGTCGGCCGCTCCGTCGGCTCGCTCGCCATGCTCGCTCGTCGACCGCGCTCCGATCAGTTCGCCTTCGGCGAGTGCGCTCTGGTCCGCCTGCCTTCGACGCCGTCGCCTCGGCGAGTCGAGCGGCGTGCCGTGCTCGCATCTCGCTCGCGGTGTCGCTTCGCTGCGCGAGGACGATCGCGTAGTCGCAGGTGCTCGTGATGCTCCAGCGCCACGTGCGTCGATCGAAACTCGCGGTGAATCGAACGCGAGCAGCATCTCGGTCAGCTCGCATGCGTGCGTCGGCATGAACGGATCGCCGGCAGGCTTGCCGCGGAGCCGGTTCGCCACGGCGTTGACGCCGGGCACGCGTTCGCGCAGCCAGCGCGAGGCGAGGACGAGGCGGGGTCGTCCGTCCGGTACGGCCACTGAAAGACGCCGACCGCCGCCGGGGCCGATCAGGCCGATCAGGCGGCGCAGCGAGCGCCATCGCCTCGACCGGCGGGAGGCGCTGCAGCACGTGGTAGCAGACGACGAGGTCGAACCTGCGCGGCGCCGCGAACAGATCCGCCGGGGTCTCGAACGCGATGTGCCCGAGCCCGCGGCGCTCGGCCTCGCGCCGCGCGAGATCCAGCATGACGGGCGACCGATCGACCGCCGTCACCGAGCCGGGGCGCCGCGCCAGCGGCAGCGCGAGCCGGCCCAGCCCGCACCCGCACTCGAGCATCGACATCGGCGCGAACTGCGGCGCCAGCCCGGCGTCGATGACCGCGAGCATCCACGACACGACCGCTCTCGCCGCTGGCAAAGAACTCGCGCTCGTGTTCGGGAGTGAGGTTGGCCCGCAGGAACTTCGGATCCGTGACGACGGCGAAGTACGGCTCGCGCGCCGCAAACGCCTCCCAGCGCGGATCCGGTTTATTCAACACCTGCTCGATAGATCCTCAGCGCGAGATGGCGCTGGTCCGCCGCGCCGGCGGCCGCGGGCACGAAGAACTTCGAGGATTCGAGGACCACGCGCCCGTTCGCGGCGGCGAGCAGATCCGCGGGGAGCGTGATCGCCTGTTCGAAATCGGAGGACGGCTCGAACGCGCCGGCCTCGCGATCCCCGACCAGCACACGGACGCGCGGCGCGGCGTCGAAGTAGCGGAGCGGGGACTCGCCGGCGATCCGCAGGATGACGTCCCGTCCCACCGGACGCACCCACAGCTCGGACTTCTCGCTCGTCCATCGCCAGGCCCGGCCGAGCTCGAGGTTATGCTCGGGCTCGAACCACCCGGGGCCGTAGGCCAGCATCGGAACGCCCGGCGGCTGCGCGTCGAACTGCTCGAGCTTAGACCTGTCCGGCCGACGTCACGGCGAGCGGCACGTAGGGCGGTCCCGCGTTCATGCGCGCCGGCGGGCAGCGTCAGCAACCGGAAGAAATAACCGTTCGGCGCGGTGAACGGTCTCGACCGGCGCGCCGTTCAACGTGCACGGTGACGGGCGCGACGCCGGCGCCGAGATGCCGGCCGCCGAGCACGATCGCGATCTCCTCCGGCTGCCGCCGGAGCCACGCCGATCGCGGGCCCGAACGGCGGTCCGGCCTTGTCGCGGGCGGTCACGCCGGCGACTTCGGCGGTGAGCGCCCAGCCGTGTTCGAGCATCCAGTTGGGCGGCTGCATCCGGTACCAGTCGATGTTGCTCGGGCCGCGCGCCGCCGACGAACGGAGGCTCGATGAACCCCCAGCGGTAGGCACGCGCGAGATCGCGCGCGCGCGGATCAGAACAGCGCGAGATCGGTGCGGCCGGGATCGGCGACGAACCACACGCGCGCCGACGGCTCGGCCTTCCACACGCCGACGAGCGTCAGCCACTCGTGCCCCGTGCGGCGCCAGGGCGCACGCGCGCCGGCAGGATCGGCGTCGCCCATTCGGCCGGCGCGGCGCGCGCCGCGTGCAGCGCGATCGTGTCGACGCGATCGCCGCCGTGCGCGGTCGCCGCCATGTCGTCGAACGCGCGGAAGACCGGCGCGCCCTCGCGCGCGTAGCGCACCGACGCCGGCAGCGCCTGCATCAGGGCGATGACCGACAAGGCCGATCGCGCGCGACCGGCAGCGCCCGCGCCGGCAGGCCCTCCGACCGCGGCCATCGCCGCGTACGACGATCACCGGCAGCAGCGGCAGCGCGTAGCGCGTCGTCACCGTCTCCTGGAACAGCAGGTGGAAGATCGGCGTAGGGCCCGAACAGCGACGACGATCGACAGCAGCACGCCCGGCGCGCGCCAGGCGATGCGCGCCGCGCCGATCGGCCGCCAGCAGGCAGACGGCGATGCCGAGCCACCAGTCCCATGGCCAGACGAACGTGTTCAGCAGCGCGTGCGCCGACGTCGCGCGCGCGTGTGGTGCGTCCACAGCATCACGAACGCCGCCGAGAAGTCCGCGCCGGCCTGGAAGGTCAGCGCGTGCGAGGTAGGACGAAACGCCGCCGCTCGCCACGATGAGCGGGACCGCCCACGCCAGCACGCCGGCGGCGAAGGCGCCCAGCGCAGCGCCAATGCCGGCGCGCGTCGCGGCTGCATCGACGAGCGCGAGGCGAGCATCGGCAGCGTGAGCGACGGCCGACCTGCGAGCGGATGCCGATCGCGAAGCCCGCCAGCAGCGCGCCGGCGATCAGCCGCCGCGCGCGACGGCTGTCCGGCCATCAGCGCCAGCGTCCACATCGCCGCGGCAAAGCCGAGCATGTCGCTGAGCGGACGAGGCGCGGTGAACCAGAACAGCGGCGACGCCGCCAGCGACCAGCGTCGCCCACCGCGCCACGGCGTCACGCCCCTCGAGACGCCGGAAGAACAGGAAGACGCGCGGGAATCGCCGCCGCGCCGGCCAGCGCGCTCCAGATCGCCAGCCCGCGCGGCGCGGCGGCGTCGATGCCGGTCGACGCGCAGCACCGCCGTCGACATCTTCGAGAGCGCGATGAACACGGGATAGCCGGGCGGATGCGGCTGGTGCTCGCGCGACGTCGAAGTGCCGGACGCCCAGCGCGAAGTTGACGGAGTCGAGATCCTCGAGCGTCCGCGGCAGGAACGCGAGGTGCGCGGCGAGGAAGATCAGCACCAGCGCGATGCCGGCCGAGCGCTGGCGTCCGACGCGTCACTAGACCGGCCGGAGCTTGAGCGCCTCGTTCAGGCTGCCGAGGCGGTAGCCGCGCAGATCGATCGTCACGTGCGCGTAGCCGAGCGCGCGCAGCTCGCGGTCGATGGTCGCCGCCACGTCCGGCTCGAGCGCCCGCGCCGATCTCCTCGCGGCCCAGCTCGAGCCGCGCGATGGTGTCGTGATGGCGCACGCGGCACACGCGGAAGCCGAGGTCGCGCAGCACGCGCTCGGCGGCGTCGATCGTCCGCAGCTTCTCCTCGGTCGACTTCGGTGTGATACGGAATCCGCGACGACAGGCACGCGGACGCCGGCTCGTCCCAGGTCGGACATCCCGGCGCGCCGGGCCAGCTCGCGGATCTCGTCCTTCGTCAGACCCGGCCTCGTCCAGCGGACTGAGGACGCCGAACTCGCGCGCCGCCTGGCGGCCCGGGCCGGTAGTCGCCGCGGTCGTCGCGCGTTGCTGCCGTCGACGACGGCCGCGAACCCGCGGGCGCGCGCGATCGCCGTCAGGTGCGTATAGAGCTCGTGCTTGCAGTAGTAGCAGCGGTTCGCCGGATTGGCGCGATACTCGGGGTGCTCGACCTCGGAGGTCGCCACCATCTCGTGGCGGAGGCTGAAGGCGCGGGCGGTGCCGATCGCGAGGTCGCGGTGGTGATCGGGATAGCTGGGGCTGTCGGCGGTCACGCAGAGCGCGCGGTCGCCGAGCATGCCGGGTGCGGTGACGGCGAGATACGCGCTGTCGACGCCGCCGCTATAGGCAACGAGCACCGAGCCGCAGCGCACGTCAGCCGCGCATCGAGCGCCGCGGCTTTCTGAGGAGGCTGCATGCTCGGCTTCGGGGCCGGTCGGTCACTCGTCCCAGCCCTCTGTCTCCGTGTCCTCGTCGTCGTCCTCGTCCTCGTCATCGTCGTCGATATCGTCGTCGTCGTCGTCGCCGAGCTTCTCGTCGTCGCTCGTCGTCGTCGTCGTCCTCGTCGTCGGCCATTTCGAGCTCGACCGGGCGACAGCGCCGATGACTTCGAGATTCGAGCCGCAGTCCGGGCAGCTGATCAAATCTCCTTGTCGACGTCGAATTCGTCGACCTCGATCTCGGCGTCACATTCCGGACAGGTGGCCATACACGCTCCTGACGATCACGATGAGATAGAAGTTCGGATTATAGCGAGAACCTGATAAATTCTGCAATCAAGCCGTGAGCAACAAGACCGTCATTGTCGCCGACGACACCGCGCGTTCGTGCGTGACCGGTTCGCTACGGCGCTCGCAGGCGCCGGTCACAAGGCCCTGACAGTGAAGAGCGCGGCCGAGCTGCTCGGCCACTCTCCGGGCCGACCTGGCGGAAGTCGACCTCCTGGTGCTGGACCTGCGCCTGCCCATGCCGGCGGGGTCGAGCTGCGTCCGCGACCATCCGCAAGATCGACGGCGGCCGGCTGCCGATCCTGGTCTTCAGCGGCACGATTGCCAGCTGCCGCTGAGGTGAAGGACCTGGCGGGTCTGGGCGTCGCCGGCTACGTGAACGAGTACAGCGCCGTGCCAGAACATCCTGCCGTCGCTCGCGCCCCACCTCTTCCCGACAACTTCAACCGCCGCGGCAGCCCCGGGTGCGTGCTCGGCATCCCGATCGCCTACCGCTTCGGCAACACCATCGCGGCGGCGCTGACGCTGAACCTGAGCAAGGGCGGGTCGGCGATCCGGACGATGAGCCCGCTCGAGCAGCACGCCAAGGTCCGCGTCCGGTTTCGGCTGCCCGGATCGAAGCGTGGACGTCGAGGCGGACTCCCGCGTCGCATGGAGCGACCGGCGCGTCGGGCATGGGCCTGCAGTTCGAGAAGGTCGAACCGGCGGATCAGGCGCGATCGACGAGTTCGTCGATCAGCATTTCTTCACTGAACCGGAAGGCGTAGCTCAGCAGGGAGCTATTCTCTGAGCAAACGCAAAGCGTTTGCGATCACTATCGAGCGACGCGCCCATGTCGGCGACCACCGCCATCCAGAGCGTCGCGATGCCCATGACCGCCATCACGAGGAAGACGCCCTTGAGCCCGAGCGAGAACGCGATGTTCGCGCGGATGTTGCGCACGCGTCGCGCGGCTCAGGCGCAGCGCGTAGGGATCTTCAGCAGCTCGTCGGACATCAGCGCGACGTCCGCGGTCTCGAGCGCGGCGTCCGCTGCCGGCGACGCCCATCGCGATGCCGACGTCGGCGGCGGCCAGCGCGGGCGCGTCGTTGATGCCGTCGCCCACCATCGCGACGCGTGCCGTAGCGCTGCGCGCAGCTCTCGACGGCGTGCGACCTTGTCGGCGGGCAGCAGTCCGGCCCGCACCTCGTCGACGCCCACCGCTTCGCCGAGCGCGCGCGCGGCGGCGCTGCATGATCGCCGGTCAGCATCGCCACGTGCGTGACGCCGTGCTCGCGCAGCAGCCGCACGGCGTCGCGCGCGGATCTCGCGCGAGCGCGATCCGACACGCCGATGATGCCGATCGGCTGCCTCCGCGCCGACGATGACCGGTCGTCCGTCCGCCGGCGCGCGACGGCGGCCTCGATGCGCGCGTGCAGCGTCGCGGCAGCACGCGCCGCGCGTCTCGAACAGCCGGTGGTTGCCGACCACGACGCGCGTGCCGTCGACGAGCGCTTCGGCGCCCAGGCCCGGCAGCGCCTGGAACCGCTCGACGGCCGACAGCGCGAGTCGCCTGCTCGCCGCGCGCGCGCGACGATGGCGCGCGCCGATCGGATGCTCGGAGCGCTGCTCGAGCGACGGCCGCGAGCTGCAGGATCTCGCCGGGCGCCGCGCCGTTCAGCGGCGACGACGTCGACGACGCGGAGCTCCCCTGCGTCAGCGTGCCGGTCTTGTCGAACGCGACGCAGCGCACCGCCGCCAGCCGCTCGAGGTGGGCGCCCCCTTGATCAGCACGCCCTGCGCGCCGCGGCCGCGAGCGCCGACACGACCGAGACCGGCGTCGAGATCACCAGCGCGCACGGGCAGGAGATCACGAGCAGCGACGAGCGCGCGGTAGATCCAGCCGCTCCAGCTCGCGCCGAGGACGAGCGGCGGCAGGATGCCGATCGACGAGCGCGACGATGAGCACCGCCGGCGTGTAGATCCGCGCGAACCGCTCGACGAAGGTCTGGCTGGGCGCGCGCGCGCCTGCGCGCTGCTCGACCATGTGGATGATGCGCGCGAGCGTGGAGTCGCGCGCGCAGACGCGTGACGCGGACGTCGAGCGCGCCGCGGCCGTTGATCGTGCCGGCGAACACCTCGTCGTCCGATCCGCTTCTCGCGCGGGCAGCGACTCGCCGGTCACCGGCGCCTGGTTGACGTGGCTCTCGCCCGCCGCGACGCGGCCGTCGAGCGGAATCTTCTCGCCGGGCCTGACGACGACGACGTCGCCGACCGAGATGTCGTCCACCGCGACGCGGCGGAACTCGCCGGACGCGGCGTCCCGCACGAGCGCCTCGGCGGGCGTCAGGTCCATGAGCGCCCGGATGGCGCCGCGCGCGCGCTCCATCGCGCGCGCCTCGAGCAGCTGCGCGAGCGCGAACAGGAACACGACCGCCGCGCCTTCGCTCCACTGGCCGAGCACCATCGCGCCGCAGACCGCGACGAGCATGAGGACGTTGATGTCGAGCGCGAGCGACCGCGCCGCGTGCAGCGCGCGCCGGACGCTGTAGATGCCGCCGCTGGCGATCGGCCAGGCGGTAGGTCGCGACCACGGCGCGGTGATCGACGCCGGCGTACTCGAGCGCCATGCCGGCGCCGGCCAGGATGCCCGAGGCGACCACGAACAGGCGCGCGCGTCGCCGCCGACGGCGCGGGCTCGCCGGCTCGCTCGTGCTCGAGCCAGGCGCGCATGCCGGTCTGCGCGACCGCTTCCGCGATCGTGGACGCGTTCAGCTTCGCGGCGTCGTAGCTGATGTTGAGGCGCTGGCCGAGAATGTCGGCGTGCGAGCGCCTCGAGCCCGGACGAGGCTTCTTCAGCCGCCGCTCGAGGATCGCGACTTCCTCGTGGCAGTCCATGCCCTCGATCTTGAAGACCGACTCGGCGTGGATCTCGCAGACCTGGCAGCGTGGCCATCTAGCGCCGCGCTCCTCGCAGACGTGCCGCAGGCCCTGCTGGAAGAGGTCGAGCGACGTGCTGGTCGTCGAGCGTGTAGTAGACGCACCGTCCCTCGCGGCGCCCGCGGACGATCCGCATGCCGCGCATCAGGCGGAGCTGGTGCGAGACCGCGGACTCGCTGATCCCGATGCGCTCGGAGATCTCGTGGACGCAGAGCTGCCCCGGCGCCAGGGCGTCGACGATGCGGACGCGCGTCGGATCGCCGAGGATGCCGGAAGAGTGTCGGCGAGGGCCTGGACGATGGCGTCGTCACGGAGCGAGCGAGGGGAGCTGATGTCTGCATATATGAGCAATAGCTCATATATGCATGCCGCGGCGTCAAGTGCCGACCCTTGCACCGTCGTAATGCATCGCGGGCGGCGAAACGTAATATCATCAGGTTTTTCTGCACATTACGGAGATCTGTCGTGATTGAGGTCCAGCACCTCACGAAACGCTACGGCCGGGTCACGGCCGTGGACGATGTGAGCTTTCGAGTGGAACCGGGCGAAATCCTCGGTTTCCTCGGCCCCAACGGCGCCGGCAAGACCACGACGATGCGCATCCTCACGGGCTACATGCCCGCGTCGGAAGGGCGCGCCACCGTCGCCGGCTACGACGTGTTCACCCATCCGATCGAGGCCAAGGCGCCGCACCGGCTACCTGCCGGAAACGCCGCCGCTCTATCCCGACATGACGGTGCGCGAGTATCTCGACTTCGTCGCGCGCATCAAGCGCGTGCCGCTCGGCGAGCGCAAGTCGCGCGTCGACACGGTGATGAAGCGGACGCACGTCGACGACATGGCGTCGCGCGCCTGCGGCAAGCTGTCGAAGGGCTACCGGCAGCGCGTCGGCCTCGCGCAGGCGATCATCCACAACCCCGAAGTGCTGATCCTCGACGAGCCGACCGCCGGCCTCGATCCGAAGCAGATCATCGAGACGCGGGATCTCATCCGCAGCCTCGCCGGCGATCACACGATCGTGCTGAGCACGCACATCCTCCCCGAGGTGTCGCAGACCTGCCAGCGCGTCGTCATCATCAACAAGGGGCGCGTGGTCGCCGTCGACACGCCCGACAACCTGACGGCGCGCGCTGAGCGGCGCCGAGACGCTCTACGTGCAGGTCGACGCCGGCGGCGCGGACGCCGGCGGCGGCGCTGGCGCCGGTGCCGGGCGTGACGCGCGTGCGCGCCGGCCGACATGCGGCCGGGCTCGGGCGCGTTCGAGGTGCAGAGCGAGCACGGGCGCGACATCCGCCGCGAGCTCGCGCGCGAAGATCGTGACCCGCGGCTGGGGCCTGCTCGAGCTGCGCCCGATGCGCATCAGCCTGGAGGAAGTCTTCCTGCAGGTCACGACCGAGGAAACGCCGCAGCGAGCCGCGCCGCCGGTCGGCGAGCGCGCCCCTGAGCGAGGGCGGCAGCCCGAGTCGAAGGGGAGGCTCCCGTGCGTAACATCATGGCGATCGCGGACAAGGAGCTGCGCTCCTACTTCTCCTCGCCGATTGCCTACATCATCATCGGCTTCTTCCTGCTGCCGTTCGGCGTGTTCTTCTATCTCTACCTGACGGCGTTCGTCCGGCAGAGCATGCAGCAGGCGCAGTTCGGCGGCGCGATGAACATCAACCAGCAGGTCATCCGCTACGTCCTGCAGAACGCGTCGGTGATCATCCTGTTCATCATGCCGATGATCACGATGCGGACCTACTCGGAGGAGAAGCGATCCGGGACGATCGAGCTGCTGCTGACCTCGCCGGTGACCGACGTCGAGATCATCCTCGGCAAGTTCTTCGGGGCGCTCGGGCTCTACGTCGCGATGCTGGCGGTGACGCTGCCGCACATGGGCATCCTCTTCTACTACGGCAACCCCGAATGGCGCCCGCTGGTGGCCGCGTATCTCGGACTGCTGCTGATGGGCGGCGCGTTCGTCTCGCTCGGCCTGCTCATCTCGAGCACGACCAACAACCAGATCGTGGCCGGCATCGTCTCGTTCGTGGTGTTCCTGCTGCTGTGGATCGTCGGCTGGTTCGCCGACTCGGCGGGGCCGACGATCGGCCCGATCACCTCGTGGCTCTCGATCACCGAGCACTTCGACGACTTCTCGAAGGGCATCATCGACACCAAGCACGTGCTCTATTACCTGAGTCTCATCACGTTCGGCCTCTTCCTGACGGCGAAGTCGGTCGACACCGAAAGGTGGCGAGGCTGAGCCATGCTGAAGCGCATTCTCGGACTCCTCGGCTGGCTCGGCGTCGCGCTCGTCTTCGCGGCGGTGCGCGATCCGGTTCCTGAAGCCGGAGTGGCAGCAGCACTTACAACGGCCTGGCGATCGCCGGGCTGGTCTGCACGCTCCTCTACATCCTCAGCCAGTGGCGCGAGATCGGCCAGGCGTTCGCCGGGCGGCAGGCGCGCTTCGGCACGCTCGCGGCCGCGAGCATCCTCGTGGTGTTCGGCATCCTCGTCGCGATCAACTACCTGAGCACGCGGCACAACAAGCGGTGGGACCTGACCGCGGCGCACCAGTTCTCGCTGTCGGACCAGACCAAGAAGGTCCTCGCAGGACCTGAAGGAACCGGTCAAGATCCGCGTGTTCGCGCGGAGCGACGAGTTCCAGCGGTTCCGCGATCGCCTCGACGAGTACACCTACCAGTCGAAGCAGCTCACGGTCGAATACATCGATCCGGAGAAGCGGCCCGGCGTCGCGCAGCAGCTCGGCGTGACCGCGCTGAGCACGATCGTGCTTCGAGTACAAGGGGCGCAACGAGAAGGTCACCTCCGACGGCGAGCAGGAGCTGACCAACGCGCCTGATCAAGGTGATCACAGGACGCCAGCCCAAGGTCGTACTTCACGCCGGGCCACGGCGAGAAGGACACGGCCAGCGCCGCAGCGCGGCGGCTACAGCGCGATCACGGCCGGCCTGACGTCCGGCAACTTCGTCGTCGACAAGGTCGTCCTCGCGCAGCAGGGCGAAGGTGCCCGACGACGCGCGACGTGCTGATCATCGCCGGACCGAAGACCGACTTCCTCGCGCCCGAGATCGACGCCGTCAAGGCGTATCTCGCCAAGGGCGGCAAGCTGCTCGTGATGCTGGATCCCGGTGCTGAAGGCCGATCAGCCGCAGCCGGTCGGGCTCCAGGGCGCTGCTGAAGGACTGGGGCATCGACGCCGACAACGACATCGTCCTCGACGTCAGCGGCATGGGCCGGCTGCTCGGGACCGACGAGTCGGTGCCGGTCGCGGCGAGCTATCCGCCGCATCCGATCACCGAGAACTTCAAGCCTGATGACGGCCTACCCGCTGGCGCGCTCGATGACGCCGATCGAGGGAGGCGCCAACGGGCACACGGCGCAGCGGCTCGTCGAAACCAGCCGGAACAGCTGGGGTGAAACGAACCTGAAGAGCCTGACCGGCGGCCAGCCGGCGAAGCTGGACGACGACGACAAGAAGGGCCCGGTGTCGCTCGCGGCCGCGGTCTCGGCGCCGGCGACCGCGACGCCGCCGCCGACGCCGGCGGACCAGAAGGACGGCGACAACCCGAAGCCGGCCGAAACGCGCGTCGTCGCGTTCGGCGACTCGGATTTCGCGAGCAACGGCGCGCTCGGCGTCTCGGGGCAACCGCGATCTGTTCCTGAACACGATCAACTGGCTCGCGCAGCAGGAGAACCTGATCGCCATCCGGCCGCGCGATCCCGAAGATCGGCGCATCACGCTGACGGCCGACCAACGAGCGGCGGATCTTCTACCTGACGGTCCTGATCGTGCCGGGACTCGATCCTGCTGGCCGGCGTGCAGACCTGGTGGCGGAGGCGGTGAGGTGAAGGGCGTTCCGTTCGTTCCTGGTGCTGCTCGTCGATCGCGGCGGCCCTCGGCGGCTATCTCTTACTACGACTCGAAGCGCGAGCCGCGGCGACGACAAGAAGCAGGAGAAGGTGTTCGCGCGGCGTCCACGTCGGACAAGATCGAGCGCGTGACCGTGAAGTCGGCGGCGGGCGATCAGACGACGGTCGAGAAGCAGGGCAACGGCGTGGCAGATGACGCAGCCGGCGCCGGTGGCCGCCGACGAGGCCGAGCTCTCCGGGCATCACGTCGAACCTGGCGTCGCTCGAGGTCCAGCGCGTGGTCGACGATCAGGCCGACCGACCTGAAGCAGTACGGCCTCGATCCCGCGCGGATCGAGGTCACCTTCAAGTTCGCCGGCAAGGAGCAGAAGCTGCCTGCTCGGCCAGAAGACGCCGACCGGCGGCGGATCTCTACGCCAAGGTCCCGGACAAGCCGCGCGTGTTCCTCGGTCGCGTCGTATCTCGAAGCGACGTTCAACAAGTCCAGCTTCGATCTGCGCGACAAGACGATCCTGAAGATCGATCGCGAGAAGGTCGACCGGGTGGAAATCGAGACGCCGGATCGGACCGTGAAGGTCGCCAAGCAGGGCGCCGACTGGCGGATCTCGTCGCCGGTGGACGCGCGCGCGGACTTCGGCGCGGTCGAAGGGATCATCGGCCGCCTGAACACCACGCCGATGAAGGCGATCACCGCGGCGGAGGCCACGGATCTCACGGAGTACGGCCTCGACAAGCCGGCCGCGACCGTCCGCGTCATGTCGGGCAGCGCGCAGGCGGGTCTGCGCGATCGGCAAGAGCCGCCGGGCGAAGGCGTCGTCTACGCGAAGGACCTCGTCGCGCCCGATGGTCTTCACCGTCGAAGTCGGCGCTGTTCGACGAGCTGAAGAAGCCGGCCGACGACTTCCGCGTGAAGGACCTCTTCGACGCGCGGTCGTTCAACACCACGCGGGTCGAGATCGTCCGCGGCGGGCAGGACGATCGCCTTCGAGAAGGAAAAGGGCAAGGACGCCTGGAAGCAGGTCACGCCGGCGGCCAAGGCGGCGGACACCGCGAAGGTCGAGGCGCTGCTGACGGCGCTGACGAGCGCGCCGCGCCACGTCGTTCGTCGACGCCAAGATCGCCGGCACCGGGCTCGAGACGCCCGGAGCTCACCGTCGCCGTCGCGTTCGAGGACGGCCAGAAGCACGAGAAGGTCGCGCTTCGCGCCGCAAGGGCACCGACGCCTACGCGCGGCGCGAGGGCGACGCCGCCGCCGCCAAGATCGACACGACCGCGCTCGACGGGATCGTCAAGGCGATTGACGCGCTGAAATAACGTGACTGTCACGGCCGACGGCAGCATCACGAAGGCCGCGAAGGCCGTCGCGACCTTTGTGGCTTGTCCGTGCAAGCCTGCCTCGGTTGCGCACAGGCTCGTGCGCACCACGCCGCCGTCGGTCGCCCCGAAGCCCAACCCGCGCGCCGAGCGCGCGCTCGCCTCCGATCTCGACCGGATCTTCGGCGCGCCGGTCATGGAACAGGGGCTGTGGGGCGTCGAGGTGAAGTCGCTCGAGACCGGCAGGGTCCTCTACGCGCTGAACGCGCGCAAGCTGATGATGCCGGCGTCGAACATGAAGATCGTGACGCTGGCGGCCGCCGCGGAGGCGCTCGGGCTGGGACTACCGCTTCAAGACGACGCTCGAGACGACCGCGCCGATCGAGAACGGCGTCCTGAAAGGCGACCTCATCGTCCGCGGCAGCCGGCGATCCGACGATCAACAGCCGCGGCAACCGCGCCGCAGCGGTGTTCGACGAATGGGCGGCCGCGCTCAAGGCGGCCGGCATCAGCCGCATCGACGGCAACGTCGTCGGCGACGCCGAGCGCGTTCGACCGCCGCCGGCTCGGGACAGGGCTGGTCGTGGGACTACCTCGCAGGATGGCTACGCCGCGCCGCTCCGGCGCGCTCGAGTTCAACGAGGACATCGCGACGCTGTCGATCCGTCCCGGCGCGAAGGCCGGCGACGACGCCGAGCTCGGAACTGACGCCCGGCACCGGACTGGGGCTGATTCGCCACGTGGTGACCGGCGAGGCCGGGTCCGCCACGACGCATCGCCGTCGAACGGCGGCCCGACGGCGACCTGGCTGGACGTGATCGGGTCGATTGCCGTCGGACGCGACGCCCGCGTCGCGCGACGTGGCGGTCGCCGACCCGACGCTCTACTTCGCGCACGCGCTGCGTGCTCGCGCATGATCCAGCGCGGCATCCCGGTCCGCGGCCTGCCGGTCGTGCTGCCGCGAGCCGCGGAACATCCTGGCGCCGATCCCGCGGCACCGTGACTCGTCGAATCGCAGTCGCCGCCGCTGCGCGAGATCGCGACGACGATGATGAAGGTCAGCCAGAATCTCTATGCGGAGACGCTGCTGAAAGCGATCGGCGCGGTGAAGTCGGGCGGCATCGGATCGGCCGACGCCGGCGCGCGCCGCGGCGCGGAGATCTTCGCCGCGCTGGAGCATCCAGCCCGGGCACCTACGTGCAGGCCGACGGCTCGGGCCTGTCGCGCTACGACTTCGTCACCGCGGAGATGATCGCGACGCTGCTCGAGCGGATGCACAAGGATCCGCGCCATCACGACGCGTTCGTCGCGACGCCTGCCGATCGCCGGCAAGGACGGGCACGATCTCGACGCGGATGAAGGACACGCGCGCGGAGGGGAACGCCGTCGCCAAGACCGGATCGATCTCGAACGTCCGCGCGCTGTCCGGCTACGTCCAGCACGCGCGACGGCGAGACGCTCGTCTTCTCGATCCTCGCCAACAGCTTCACGATTCCCGTCGGCGACCGTGAACTGGATCGCCGACCTGGCCGTCGAGCGGCTGGCGAACTTACCCGCCGCTGATTTCCGCCTAAAGGCGGAAGCCACGAGTTCGTCACGGGATCTCGTGGCTTCCGCCTTTAGGCGGAAGATCCGTCACGCGGAGCCTGTAGCTTCCGCCTTTAGGCGGAAGATCACTTCGCTTGAGCTCCGCGAGGTGGACGAGCGTCCGGCCGGCTTCGCGCTTGACGTCGTCGTCGGGATCGTTGGCCGCCTTCTTCAGCGCCGGAATCGCCGGCTCGGCGAGCGAGGCCGTACGCGGAGAGCGCTTCGGCCGCGGCCTGGCGCACCGGCGGCTCCGGGTCCGCCGAGCGCCTTGATCAGCCCGGCCACTTCCTTCTCCGGGCTGTCGCGGACGATGCCGAGGTAGGTCACGGCGACGTTGCGGACCGCGGGATCCGGGTCGCTCCAGCGACTCGAGCAGCAGCGGGACGACGATCTGCGGATCGATGGAGGCGCGCTCGCGGAGCTTGCCGAGCGACCGCAGCGCCTCGCGGCGCACCACGGGCTCGGTCGACTGGATCGCCTCGCGCAGCGTCGGCACGGCCGCGGAGCCCATGAAGCTGAGCGCCAGCGCGGCCTCCGGCGCGAAGTCGGGCTCCTGCAGGGCGTTGGCGACGTCGGGGATCGCTTCGGCGGCGCGCGCGCCGAGGATGGCGCTGGCCTTGAGCGCCGCCTTGCGGTGCGCCGGATCGCCGCCCGGATCCTGCAGGCGTGCGGCGGATGAGCGGCAGCGCGGCCGTGCCGCGCTGCTCGAGCTCCGCGGTCGCCGCCTCGACGTCCTTCGGCGAACGGCTCAACAGATCGTCGAGCCAGCCGATCGTCGTTGCGCGCGACGGCGACGGACCGGGCGGCTGCCGTCGCCGGGCGCGCGATAGCACCAGACCGCCGCGCCCACGCCGGCCACGAGCGCCACGAACAGCGCGACAAAACGCCACATGGTGGTCATTGTACTGCGGGCGTTGGCGATGCGCGAGCGAGCACCGCGAGCGAGCCAGCGAACGGGTGCGCGAGCAGCGGCGTGCGAGAGTCAGTGTTGGGAGTCCGGGGACGGAAGTCCCCGGATAACTACCGATATCGCTCGAGCGCCTGCGAGAGCGTGGCCTGGGTGATGGGCTTGAGCAGCGTGCCGCTGACCTGCAGCTGCTCGCCGTAGCGATCGAGCACCGCCGCCGTGCTCATCGCCACGACCGGCGTCGACTTCCACGGCTGGGCATCTCGCGCAGGTGGTTCATGAACGTCAGGCCGTCGATCCGCTCCATCATGATGTCGAGCAGGATGACGTGCGGCTGGAGGCCGTCGCGGAGATGCTCGAGCGCCTGCAGGCCGCTCGAAACGGCCTTGACGCGGAATCCCATCTTCTCGGCGAGCACGTCGACCAGGAGGGAGCACGGAGGGGTCGTCGTCCACGACCAGCAGAAGGGGATTCGCTCATGTACGCAGGCTTCAGGCTTCGGGCTTGCAGGAGATCCCGTGCGGACTGTAGCACGTCGGCGGCCGCGGACGTGATGCCGCCGCCCTGCGCGAGCTCGGGCCGGCCGCCGCCCTTGCCGCCGTGGCGCTCGACCAGCTGGCGCAGCAGGGCGCCCGAGTCGTGCGGAGTCCCGCCGACCGCGCGCACGACGATCGGCGCGCGGCGGCGGATCGCCGACCAGGATCGCCACGTGGCCGGGACGCTCCACGATGCGTGCGGCGATCAGCTTCAATCCGGCCGCGTCCCAGCCCGGGAGCGACGCGCGACGACGAGCCGGGTCTCCCCGCCGCGGCCGCGGCGTCCGCCAGCGCGTCGGCCTCCTGGCCCGCGAGCTTCGACCTGGAAGTCCTGATCTGCCTGCGCAGATCCCTGCCGTCCGCCTGCAGGCGCTCGATGGCGGCGGGCAGCTCCGCGGGCAGCACCGACAGCGCGCGCACGCTCCCGGCGACGGCGTCCCGGAGGGTGCGATAGCCCGCGAGCGCGCGCCCGCCGCACAGGAAGGTGATCCGCGATCCGCCGCGGAACCGCTCGGTCGCGGCCACGGCGATGAGGCCGATGGCGCCCGTGCGCGCCACGTGCGATGCCGCCGCAGGCGGACAGGTCGAAGTCCTGCACGTCGATCAGGCGCAGCGTCCCCTCGCGCTTGGGTTCCTTCCGGAGCGGCAGCCTCGCGATCTCGTCGGGTCCCGCGAAGCGAATCGCGACCGGCCGGTCCTCCCACACGACGCGGTTGGCCTCGGCTTCGCCCCGCGCGATCTCGGCCGGAGACAGCTCGCGCGCCAGGTCGATCGTCGAGTAGTCGACGCCGAGATGGAAGCTCTCGGTCCGCGCGCTCAGCAGCCGATCGAACGCGGCCGACAGCACGTGCTGGCCGGTGTGCTGCTGCATGTGATCGAAGCGGCGCGCCCAGTCGATCGCGCCTGCTGACCGCGGTCGCCGTCCGGCAGCGCGATCGACGACGTGCAGGATCCGGCCGTCCTCCGTGTCGACGACGTCGAGCGACGTTCGCGCCCGACAGCGTCCCGACGTCGAACGGCTGGCCGCCGGACGTCGGATAGAAGGCCGTCCGATCGCAGGACGACGGCGCGACCTGTCCTTCGTGCGTCGTCTGCTCGACGACGTCCGCGTCGAACTCGCGGCAGGTAGCGCGATCGGTGTAGTAGAGGCGCTCTGTCATTTGGAAATCTGGAAATGCGGGACCTGAACTCTATCCGAGCGCCGGGTCGACGGCGCCGGCCTCCGAGAAACCCGTGGCGCGCAAGCGGCAACTGTCGCAGTGACCGCACGGCCGGCCGGCGGCATCCGGATCGTAGCAACTGAGGGTCAGGCCGTAGTCGACGCCGAGCGCGAGGCCGCGGCGGATGATCGTCGGCCTTCGAGAGCGTGCAGCAGCGGCGCGAGGATCTGCAGCGCCGCCCTTCGACGCCGGCCTTGCGTCGCCAGCGCGGCGAGCTGCTCGAACGCGCGCGAGTACTCCGGCCGGCAGTCCGGATAGCCGGAGTAGTCGAGCGCGTTGACGCCGATCACGATGGCGCCGGCGCCGAGCACCTCAGCCCACGCCATCGCCAGCGACAGGAACACGGTGTTGCGCGCCGGCACGTAGGTGGACGGAATGTCGCTGGCGGTCGAGCGGCCGGTCCTTCGGGATCGCGCCGTCGCCGACGAGCGCCGAGCCGCCGATCTTCGAGAGCGGACGTCGAGCTCGAGATGCCGCGCGCACGCCGAGCGCGCGCCGCGACGCGCGCGGGCCGCCTCGATCTCGCGGGCGTGGACCTGGCCGTAGCGGATCGTCAGCGCGTACAGCTCGTAGCCGTCCGCCTCGCGCCATCGCGCCGGCCGTGTACGAGTCCAGGCCGCCGCTGAGAAGAAGCACCGCCTTCACGCGTCAGACCCCTCGCGTCGTCGGCGTCCCAGATGAACTTGTGGAGCTGGAGCTGCACGCGCACGTGCAGGCGATCCGCCAGGACCCACTCCGCGAGCTGTTGCGGGTCCTGCACGCCGTGCACCGGCGAGAAAGTGCACGGCCGCGCAGCGCTCCGTCAGGTCGTAGTTGGCCGACGACGTCGCGCGCGTACTCGTAGTCGGCGCGATCCTTGATGACGAACTTCACTTCGTCGGTGCGGCCTGAGGCGATCGAGGTTCGCCCAGTGATTCTGGTCGCGACTTCGCCGCTGCCCGGGCACTTGACGTCGATGACGCGGATGACCGCTCCGGGCACCTGATCGACGCTCAGGTGGCCGCCGGTCTCGAGCATCACGGTGCGCCCGTCGTCGAGCAGCGCGCTCCATCAGCGGGTAGACCTCCTTCTGCAGCAGCGGCTCGCCGCCGGTGATCTCGACGACGTCGCAGCCGTAGCGCGCGACGGCGCCGACCACCTCGTCCACGCTCATCTTCCGCCCCTCGTGGAACGCGTACGGCGTGTCGCACCACGAACAGCGCAGGTCGCAGGCGGTCAGGCGGACGAACACGCACGGCCGCCCGGCGTGGGTCGACTCCCCTGGATCGAGTGAAAGATCTCGTTGACGGTCAGCACTGTGCAGTCCGCGTGTGCCGCGGTAACTATCTATCTTACAATTTCCCATGGCCAAGCCGACCTTCTACACGAAACCCACCTGAACGACCTGCAAGAACGCCAGGAGTTTCCTGGATGCGCAAGGCATGGACGTCGAGCAGATTGACATCAACAAGAACCCGCCCGATCGGGCGTTCCTCGAGAAGCACATCGATCCGGACCGGTTTCTCGATTTCGTGAGCACGCGGAGCCCGATCTTCAAGGAGCGGCCGCTGCCGAAGTCCAAGAAAGAAGCGATCGACCTGATGATGGAAAACGCGAACCTGATCAAGCGGCCGATCCTGATCAGGGGCTCGAAGGTGACGTTCGGCTTCGACAAGAAGGCCTACGAGCAGTGATCCGGATCGGCACGTCGGGCTGGAGCTATCCCACGGGCAAGGGCACGTGGAACGGCATCTTCTATCCCGAGGGCGCCGCCGAAGACGGCCAAGGGAAAGGGCGGCTTCGACGATCTCGCGTTCTACGCCGAGCACTTCGACACCGTCGAGGTGAACTCGAGCTTCTACGGCGTGCCGACGGTCGCAGACGACGAAGGGATGGGTCGACGCGCACGCCGGCGGACTTCGAGTTCTCGCTCAAGCTCTATCAGAAGTTCACGCACCCGGAGATGTTCCTGAAGGCGACGGGCCAGGATCCCGCCGATCTCGATCGCAAGGACGTGGACGCGTTCCGCGCGGCGATCGACCCGCTCGCGCGAGGCCGGCAAGCTGGGCGCGCTGCTGGCGCAGTTCCCCGCCAGCTTCAAGAACGAGCCGGCGCTCGCGCGGCTACCTCGAGTGGCTGCTGAGGCCTTCCGCGACTATCCGCGTCGCGGTGGAGCTGCGGCACCGCAGCTTCAGCGACGACCCGGCCGAGACGCTGCAGCTCCTCGGGGCGCATGGCGCGGCGCTCGTCGCAGATCGACGAGCCGAAGTTCCGCTTCTCGATCCGGCAGAACCGGCTGCGCCGAACGTGAAGACCTTCTACTACATGCGCCTGCACGGCCGGAACGCGGAGCAGTGGTGGAAGCCACGAGAAGTCCGAGGACCGCTACAACTACCTGTATTCGGCCGTCGGAGCTGGAGCCGATCGTCGAGCGACGTCGAAGAGGCGTCGCGCGACGTGAAGAAGACCTACCTCTACGCGAACAATCACTTCTCGGCGAAGTCGGTCGCCAACGCCGCGACGATCAAGCACAAGCTCGGGCAGCAGCTCGACGGCGCGCATCCGGAGGCGTTCGTCGAGCGCTATCCGGACCTGAAGGGGCTCGTCAGGATTCTGCCGCCTACTCCTTCAGGTAAGCTCGTTTGAGCACGTCGCCGCGCTGAATCTTCGCGACGACGTCCATGCCCGGTCAGCACCTTGCCGAAGACGGTACTTGCCGTCCATCTCGGGCGCCGCGCGGCGCAGGATGAAGAACTGGCTGTCGGCCGCCGCCTTGTCGGTCCCGGGATAGGCCATCGCGACCGCGCCCAGGACGAGCCGCCGCTTCTTCGTGATCTCGGCGACGCCGATCGGCTTGCCGGAGCTCTGGCGGCCCCACCAGGCCTGCCGGCTGTAGTCGCGCGACACCGGATCGCCAACCTGGACGACGAAGTTCGGCTCGGCGCGATGGAACCGCTGGCCGTTGTAGAAGTTCTTCTTCACGAGCTCGACGATCTGCGCCACCGTCTTCGGCGCCTCCTCCGGATAGGTCTCGAACTCGATCGTCCCCTTGACCGTCTCGAGCACGACGATCGGCCCGGCGCCCGGCGACTTCTGCTGCGCGCGCCGCACGCGGTCAACGCGAGCGACGATCACGAGCGCAATCGGTCGTACTTCCAACATCGACGGTCTGCAACGCGTTCTACGCATGTTGACCAGCTTCCCACCTTCGTGACGCCGATCTTCGGACAGATGTCCACCAGCACGCACTGAGGGCACAGAGGATACACCGGGCGGCACACGTTCTGCCCCCAGGTGACGAGATACAGGTTGATGATCGGCCACCAGCGGCGCGCGCGTGGCGCGATAGAGCGCCTGCTCGGTCTCTTCGGGCGTCCGCGTCGCGACCCAGCCGAGACGATTGGCGATGCGGTGCACGTGCGTGTCGACGCAGATGTTCTCCTGGCTCGCGTGCGCCAGGATCAGCACGAGGTTCGCGGTCTTGCGGCCCGACGCCCGGGCAGCGTCAGCAGCTCCTCCATCGTCGACGGCACGCGGCCGCCGATAACGCGTCGAGGATCTGCTCGCACGTCTGGCGGACGTGCACCGCCTTGTTGCGGTAGAAGCTGACCGGATAGATCAGCTCCTGGATCTTCGCGCACCGGCAGCTTCGCCATCGGTCCTCGGCGTGCGCGCGACCCGGAACAGGCGCGTCGAGGCCGCGCGCGGTCACGGCGTCCTTCGTCTGCGCCGACAGCATCGTCGCGATGAGCACCTGGAAGGGGTCCTCCCGCTGGTCCTTCGCGATCTTCTCGACGGCGGGCTCCTCGAGACCCGTCGATGGCCTTCGCCAGCCGCGCGCATGACCGACGCGACGGGTGCGCTCCACGGCGGAGTCGTTCTCACTGCGAGTTCCTGAAGCCTGATCCGTGTGATCCGTGTGATCCGTGCATTCCGTGGCTTAAGTCACCGGCGTCAGGGGCTCGTCGCCGTTGAGGACGGCGAGCGCGTTGCGGACGGCGAGCTCGGCCATCGCGGTGCGGGTCTCGCGCGTGGCGCTGCCGAGATGCGGCGCGAGCAGGACGTTCTCGTAGTTCCTCAGGCCGGGATTGAGGTCGGGCTCCCGCTCGAAGACGTCGAGGGCGGCGCCGGCAATCAGCCGCTCATCGAGCGCCCAGCACGAGCGCCTCCTCGTCGACGACCGAGCGCCGCGCGCGGTGTTGACGAGAATCGCCGACCGCTTCATCCGCGCGAGCGCGCGCTTGTTGATCAGGTGACTGCGTCTCCGGCGTGCGACGGCGCGTGGAGCGAGACCACGTCGGAGGTCACGAGCAGCTCGTCGATCGAGATCCGGCCCGAGCCCGGACTGGTCCGACTCGTTCTGCCGCCCGGCGAAGACCGCCGTCATCCCGAAGGCCGGCGCCTTGGCGGCGACCGCGCGTGCCGATGCGTCCGCCGCCGATGATGCCGAGCTGCTTGCCGCGCAGCTCCATGCCGAGCATGAAATCGAGCGCCCAGTCGCTTCCAGTCGCCGCGCGCGAATCAGCCGGTCGCCTTCGGCGACACGGCGCGGCGATCCCGAGAATCAGGCCCCAGGTGAACTCGGCGACCGCCTCGGTCAGCACGTCAGGCGTGTTGGTGGCGATGATGCCCGCGCTCGCGGGCGGCGGGCACGTCGATGTTCTCGTAGCCGACCGCGATGTTGGCGACGACCTTGAGCGCCGGCGCCGCATCCATGACCTCGCCGTCGATCCGGTCGGTCAGCACGCAGATGAGCGCTTCCTTGTCGGCCACGCGGCGCAGCAGCTCGCTCGCGCGGAATCGCGCCGTCGCCGGAGTAGAGATCGACCGCGTGCTCGCGCTTCGAGGAGGCCCAGGACCGAGGAGGGAATGCGTCGAGTGAGGAGGACGCGGGCCATTGCATGCGTCGATCTGCGATGTGCGATGCGCAGTTGCGTCAGTGTCCATGCGACTGGCAGTAGCCGCAGTGATTGCACGGCACGCGCCGGCTCGATGATGCACGGGCCGTCCGACGGCGGCAGCGCGTACTGGTAGTGGCTGGGGTGCGACGTGAACTGCAGCAGCACGCCGCGGATCCGGCGCGGCGGCCGCGGCGCTCGACCGTCGGACTCGAGGCGCGCGAGCGTCTCGCGCACCAGCGCCCGCAGCGCGTCTTCGTTCATGCCCCGACCTCGACCTGCGTCGATGATCCCGATGATCGCGGCGTCGACCGCGGCGGCCTTCTTGCCGAGCGCGTCGCCCGCGGCCTTGCCCTCGATCACGACCAGGACCTTCTCGCCGATGCCCGCGCCGACCGAGTCGATCGGCGAGCAGCGTCGTCCCCGCGCGGCGTGTCCTCGAGCGTCAGCGGCTGCACGAGCATCAGCTTCGCCCCTTCGAGCTTCTTGTTCTTCTGGGTCGACACGACCGTGCCGACCACGCGGCAAATCTGCATGTCAGCTCGAGGTCCCAGTGATCGACGATGCCGATGACCGTCGCGTCCGCGGGCGGCTCGGCGGGATAGAACGGAAACGCCGCCTCGCGGCCGCGCACGAAGAACACGTTCTCGCCGACGCCGGCGCCGACCGAATCGAGCGCCACGAGGCGTGCGCCCGGCCGCCTCGCCGGACGCGGCGAGCGGCTGCAGCACCAGCATCTTCAGGCCCGTGAGGTTCGGGTCCTTCATGGTCGACACGACTTCGCCGAGGACGCGCGCGAGCTGCATGCGCTAGTCCTTGACCTCGATGGTGTCGACGATGCCGACGATGGCGGCGTCGACCGGGACAGTCCTTCAGCCCCGACGCCATCCGGGCGGAGCTGCCGCTGACGATGAGCACCGTCTCGCCGAAGCCGGCGTCCACGGTGTCGACGGCGACGAGGTAGCCGCCTTCCGGCTTTGCCGCGCGGATCGATCGGGCGCGCGACCAGCAGCTTGGTGCTGACCAGACGCTCGTCCTTCCTCGTCGCGACGACGGTCCCTACGACCTTGGCCAGAGATCATCGCGGTGGTCACTTCGCGACGCTTGCTGCGTGGACTTTGCCGATGGGCAGCGCGTCCTCGAGGTTCGCGTGCGGACGCGGAATGACGTGGACCGACACGAGCTCGCCGACGCGGCGCGCGGCGGCCGCGCCCGCGTCGGTCGCGGCCTTGACGGCGGCGACGTCGCCGCGCACGATCGCGGTCACGTAGCCGGCGCCGATCTTCTCCCACCCGACGAGCGTCACCTTGGCGGCCTTGACCATGGCGTCCGCCGCTTCGATCATCGCGACGAGACCCTTGGTCTCGACCATCCCGAGTGCCTCACCCATCGTCTGACTCTCCTCTGCGAGCCGTACGAGCTTCCTAATCTCGCGCACAGCCGCTTCGATGAGTGCCGTCAGTTCGCGGTATGTTAGCCGAATTTCGCCGTCCTGACCTACGCCGCCGCGGGCGAAGTCCGGCGATCAGGCGGGCGCCGTCCGTCTCCGGGCGCCAAAACCGTCTGGCAGCTCGCAGGATCCCCGAGCGCCGACCGGTCCGTCCGGCGGACAAATCGGCGCCGGCGCACGCGATGCCATACATGCCGCGCAGCCCCTGCAGCCGGTCCACTTCCTGCCGCGACAGCAGCTGCTCGCCGCCGAGCAGCCGCGCCACCAGGCTGATGTGCGCGAAGTGCTCGATCGTCTCCATCTTGTGATACGCGGCGAACACGTCGGCCCCCAGCGTCAGGGCGCCGTGATTGGCGAGCAGCATGCCGTCGTGCGCCTTGACGTACTTGCGCACGGCCTCCGGCAGCTCCTTCGTCGACGGCGTCGCGTAGTCCGCGATCGGCACGCTGCCGAGCGTCGTCACCACCTCGGCGAGGACGGCGCGATCGAGCGGAATGCCGGCGACGGCGAAGCCGGTCGCGATCGGCGGATGCGCGTGGACGACGGCGCCGCGCGTCGGGCCGCTGCCGGTAGACCTCGAGGTGCATCTGCATCTCCGACGAGGGATCGCGATCGCCGGCGAGCTTCTTCCCGTCGAGATCCGTGACGACCATCATGTCGGGCGTCATGAAGCCCTTGCACACGCTCTTCGGCGTCATCAGCAGGCGCGCGATCGTCGAGGCGCGAGGCTGATGTTGCCGTCGTTCGACGCCGTGTAGCCGCGCGCGTACAGGCGGCGGCCCGACTTCGACGATCGCCTCGCGCAGCTCCGCGCTCATGTCATCGCGCGAGCTTCATCTCGTACGTGCGCCGGCACTTCTCGGAGCAGAAGAACCGCATGTCGGCGCCGGTGCCGCCGTGCTCAGCGCCGCGCGACGGCACGACGAACGTGCCGCAGACGGGATCGCGCGCGAGCGGCACGGCGCCGACGGCTGCTTCGCGCGCGGCAGGCTGCATGCCCTTCGACGATGCCGCGCCGCAGGCGCACGAGCGCGCGCAGCACGAAGACAGATCAGGACGAAGCCTGACGACCCAGCCGATCATCGAGCGGTCCCTAGGATCCCGCGCCCTTCGGCGCGCCGCCCCGGCCCGGTCGGATGCCGAGGTCCGGATGCGCGGAGCGAGTCCGTCGAGCGCCTGGCGCGCGGCGCGCGCTCCTCGGACGAGGGCGCGACGACCAGCACCTTCTGCCAGACCTCGGCCGCGCCCTTGAGATCCTGCTTCGCCGAAGGCGCGGACGATGCCGATGTTGAGGAGCGTCTTGGCGTGGTCCGGGATCGATCGCGAGCGAGCGTTCGAACTGCGCGAGCGCGCGATCCGGCTGGTTCATGTAGTAGTAGGCGATGCCGAGGTCGGTGCTGGCGTTGACGTCCTTCGGATGGATCTTGCAGCGCCTGCTCGTACCAGTCGGCCGCTCCCGAAACCGCCCCGCGTCGAAGTACATGTTCCCGAGCTGCACGCGCGTGACGGCATCGGCCGGATTCTGCTGCGCCGTCAGTCTTCATCGCGGACGCGCGGGATTCGTCGAGCGGCGGCGCGGCCGCGGCGTCGCGCCCGCGCCCGACGCCTGGCCTGCGACGGCGGCGGCGGGAGCCGCCGGACGGCCGCTCCCTGCTGAGTGCCGATAATCCAGCCGACGAGGCACGCCGAAGAACACGCCCGCCACGCCCATGACGACGGAATCTTTAGACACGATGAAGAGGCGATCATAGCCCGCGGCGCAGGCCCGCAGATAGTCCCGGACGGCCCGGTCGAGCCCGACGTACGCGCGTGGCTGAATCAGGGCGTGCCCGATGGACACCTCGTCGAGGTGCGGCAGCGTCCGGAACAGCACCAGGTTGTCGAGATCGAGGTCGTGGCCCGCGTTGATGCCCAGCCCGAGCGCGTGCGCCAGGTTGGCCGCCTCGACGTAGCGGCCGGAAGCTCCGGTCCGCCGCCTCGCCGCCTCGCTTGAACGCGTGGGCGAACGGCTCCGGTGTAGAGCTCGATCCGCGCCGCGCCCAGCGACGCCGCCCACTTCACGGCCGCCGCGTCCGGCTCGACGAACAGGCTGACGCGGATGCCGCGATCCTGCAGATCGCGCACGACCGCGCCGAGCTCCGCCGACGGGCGTGTCGGGCGGCCATCCCGCCTGGCTCGTCACCTCGCCGGGCGCACCGGCACGAGCGTGCACTGGTGCGGGCGGACTTCCCGCACCATCGCGAGCAGATCGGGCCGCGGATCTCCCTCGATGTTGAATTCCACCTCGCGCCGCATCGGCGCCAGCAACGCGGCGATCGCCGTGCACGTCGTAGCGTCGTGATGTGACGGGCGTCGGCGCGCGGATGCACCGTGATGCCGGGCGCGCCGGCGTCGACGCAGACGCGCACCGCATCGACGACCGACGGCAGCGGCGCCGCCGCGCGAGTTGCGCAGCGTCGCGACCTTGTTGACGTTGACGCTGTTAGCCGCCACGCGTCATCCCAGATGCAGCTTGACGCTGTCGGCGATTTCGCGCGCCCAGCCCTGGATCTCCTGCTGATCCTTGCCTTCGATCATGACGCGCAGCAGCGGCTCGGTGCCCGAATACCGGACCAGCAGGCGCCCTGTCCGGCGAGGCGCGCTTCGACGCCGCTCCATCGCCTCGCGCGATCGCGGGCACCGACGCGAGCGCCGTTCCGCTCGCGGACGCGGACGTTGACGAGCACCTGCGGATACGCCACCAGCTCCGACGCCAGATCCGCCAGCTCGCGGCCCGTGTCGGCCATCGTCCGCAGCACGTTGAGCGCGGTCGCGATGCCGTCGCCGGTGAACAGATGGTCCGAGAAGATGATGTGGCCGGACTGCTCGCCGCCCATGGAGATGTCGCGCTTGATCATCTCCTCCATCACGTACTTGTCGCCGACCGGGCAGCGCACGAGCTCGATGCCCGACTCGCGGAGCGCGATCTCGAGGCCGATGTTGCTCATCACGGTCGCGACGACGCGCGTTGCCGCTTCAGGCGCCCCTGCGCCTTCATGTGGCGCGCGCACATCAGCATGCACGGCGTCGCCGTCGACGACGCGCCCTCGGCGATCGACGAAGATCGCGCGGTCGCCGTCGCCGTCGAAGGCCACGCCCATGCGGTAGCCGCCCTCGCGCACGAGCGCGCTCAGGCGTTCCGGGATGCGTCGGAGCCGCAATCGAGGTTGATGTTGCGCCCGTCCGGCCGATCGCCGATGACGGTGACGTCGAACCCGAGCTCGCGGAAGAGGCGCGGCGCGACCGGTCGTCGTCGCGCCGTTCGCGCGTGTCGATGCGCGAGCGTGAAGCCGCGCCGAGCCAGGCGGCCGGATCCGGCAGCGCGAGGCGCGTGTGCGCGATGTAGGCGTCGATGACGTCCGTCCGCTCGACCGCGCGGCAGGCCGCCGGCCGGGACCTGCCAGCTCGTGTCCGCGATGATCGATTCGACGTGCTGCTCGAGCGCGTCGGTGAACTTCTCGCCGCGGCCCGAGAAGACCTTGATGCCGTTGTCCTCGAACGGATTGTGCGACGCGCTGATCACCAGCGCCGGCGTCGAAGCCCATCGCGCGCGTGATGTAGGCGGTCGCCGGCGTCGGGATGACGCCGGCGGTGGTGATCGCCGCGCCTTCCGCGTGCACGCCGCGCGCCGAGCTCGCGCTCGATCCAGTCGCCGGACTCGCGCGTATCGCGGCCGACGATGAACCGCAGCGGACGGCCCGGATCGCCGCGCACCGCGCGCATCGCGCGGACGAGCGCCGCGCCGAGGCGCGCCACGGTCTCGTGATCGAGCGGAGTACACCCGCCTTGCCTCGAACACCGTCGGTGCCGAACAGTCGCTGTCATCTATTTGATCGTCACGGATACGACGGCCGGATCGATCGGCCACGACCCCGAAGCTGTCCGCGGGATCGACCTGAACCCGCAGATTGTACCGGCCCGAACCGAGCCCGGCAAGGTCCACGAACGCCTGGACGCTGTCGCCGCGCAGCGCCGCGAGCGCGCTCGGCGCGCCGCGCACGGTGACGTGCACGAGCTGGGGCGAGATCTGCGCGCGCAGCCCCGTGCCGAGGTTGCGCCACCGCACCGGCACGTCCGGCATCCGCCGCTCGACCGGCGCGGGCCAGATCTCGACCGTGACGTTCGCGTTCTGCGCCTGCGTCAGGCGCACCGACGAGTCCGCCACGCCGATGGTCACGCCGTCGCGCACGCGCGTCTTGCGCGTCCTTGACCGAGACCGGCTCGGTCGTCGCCTCCGCCACCTGCCGCACGTGCGAGTCCGGGCCCGACGATCTCCACCGTCGCCGGATCGGCCGTCGATTCGCCCGACGACGAAGCCCGGCGAGCCGGATCGCCTTCGATCGGCCGGAACGACCGGGCACCGTCCGCCGCGCCGACTTCTCCAGCTCGAGCGCAAGCGTCGCCGGCACGACCTGCGCGACCTCGACGCCGAACGGCGCGCGCACCTCGTCGTTGCGGATATGGAAGAGCCGCGATCCGGACGCGCGCGCTGCTGAGATCGAGCACCGCGCACGATCTCGCCGGCCTGCACGCGGCTGAGCACGCGCCGACGATCCGCGCAGCCGCACGTCGACGCGTGTCGGGCGTGTTGCCGACGATCTCGAGCGCCTCGGGGATGTTGCGGAACTCGAGCGGCACGCGGAGGCTGCGCTCGACGACGTGCTCGCCGGCCACCGTCAGCCAGAGCAGCGACGGCCAGCGCGATCGCCAGCGACCTTGAGCCCGAGCTGACGGAAGGGATGGTAGCGCATCAGCCTCTGATAGCTCCCGCCGGGCCGGGCGCCGCGCCGCTGCTGGATCAGGCCGCGCAGCCGCTCGCGCAGATCATCCGGCGTGAGGCCGCGCTCGATCTCGCCGTTCAGCGCGATCGAGATCTTGCCGGTTTCCTCGGACACGACGATCGCCGCGGCGTCGCTCTCTTCGGTCAGGCCGATCGCGGCGCGATGCCGCGTGCCGAGCTCGCGGCTGAGCCGCGGGTTGACGGTGAGCGGCAGGAAGCACGCCGCCGCGGCGACCCGGCCTTCCTGCAGGATCACGGCGCCGTCATGCAGCGGCGAGCCGGGACTGAAAGATCGTCGACGAGCAGATCGTAGGTGAGCGTCGCGTCGAGCGGGATGCCGCTCTCGATGTAGTTGCGCAGCCCGATCTCGCGCTCGATGCGCGATGATCGCGCCCACCTTCTGCTGCGACAGCATGCGTCGCGGCGACGACGACCTCCTCGATCGTCTCGTCGGCCGCCTCCTGGCGGTTGAAGTAGCGGAAGAACGGCGCCTGGCCGAAGTGCGCGAGCGCGCGGCGGATGTCGGACTGGAAGATGACGATCGCGGCGAACGCGACGTAGACCAGCATGTTGCGGATCAGCCAGTTCAGCGTCTGCAGCGGCGCGAGCTGCGACATGTAGAACAGCCCGATGACCAGCAGCGAGCCGACCGCCATCTGCACGGCGCGCGTGCCGCGGATCAGTTTCAGGAACTCGTAGATGAGGAACGAGACGACCGCGATGTCGAGGAGATCCCACCACCCGACGGGGGGCCGCCGCAGCAGGTTTGCGAGGTAATCCGGCATCCGGGGGTAGCTTATCGCACCGAGGGTCTGAGAGGTGGGTAGGTCGCCGCCTCCGCGAAGGGGCGAAGGCGGGACTGGGTCGTGCTTAGACGGCGTCGTTCTTCTTCTGGCGATCGATCCCGGCGGCGTTCTCGCGCTCGCCCTTCTTCTTCGAGACTCTCGTCGCCGGTCACTTCACCGGCGACGTCCTGATCGCGCCCTTGATGCGCTGACCCGTGGCGGACGTTTCTTCGGCGATCGAACCCGGCGTATGGCGCGGCGCGTTCGAGTCGTCCGGACGATCGTGATCCATATGGCCCATCGGTAACCTCCTGTGCGCCTGCAGCCGATACGGCCGGGCGCTGACAGCCAATGAGCAACCGCGTTTGCCATCTCCGCGCGAGATGGGATCGTCGTTTGGCGGAGGTTTTCGCGGCTGAGGTCCGCCGAGTGCTGTAGTGGCAAGGCCGAGCCCAATGTGGTGGACGCTGCTCATCAGCGGTTCAGCGCGCTACGAGTTCGCCTGGGCCGACTGCGGATGCGGTCCGACACGCGGACCACGTCGGCCATCGCCTCGCACGCCGTGAACGCGGACGATGTGCGCGCCGAGCAAGCACGCTCGCGGCCACGGCCGCCGCCGTGCCCCACTCGCGGTCCGGCGGCTCGCGCTCGCCGAGCGCGGCTTTCAGGAACGACTTGCGCGACGGCCCCGACAGGATCGGGCGGTCGAGCGCGGCCAGCGTGTCGAGGCGCGCCAGCACGTCGTAGCTGTGTTCGGCCGCTTGGCGAATCCCAGGCCCGGGTCGACGATGATCGCGTCGCGCGAGACGCCCGCGCGCGGTCGCGCGATCGATCGCCTCCGCCAGCTCCCGCGCGACGTCCCGCGCCGGATCCTCGTAGACCGCCGAGATCGCGTATGCCGCGCGGAGCGCCCGCGCGTGTGCATCAGGATCAGCGCCGCGCCGCGTCGCCGCGGCGACCGCCCCAGCGCCGGGTCGTACAGCAGCCCGCTGATGTCGTTGACGATCGTGGCGCCGCGCTCGATCGCGCTTCGCGGGCGACCCGCGCCTTGTAGGTGTCGATGGAGATGCGGAACTGCCGACGTCGCGGCGCCAGCCGCTCGATGACCGGCAGCACGCGCGCGCAGCTCCTCCGCCTCCGGCAGCGGCTCCGCGCCGGGACGGGTCGATTCGCCGCCGATGTCGATGATGTCGGCGCCGTCGGCCGCCATCCGCAGCCCGCCTCGACGGCGCGCTCGAGCGTCGAAGTGCGCGCCGCCGTCGGCGAAAGAATCGGGCGTGACGTTGAGGATGCCCATCACGAGGGTGCGGGCGCCCAGTTGCGAGCGAGTCTCGGTCCGGGAGGGAGACGGTATAGGAGCGGCGAGGACTAGCACGTATGGCTAGTCAATCAAGCCTCGAACGCCTGTCTCGAGGCCAGAGGCCTGATACTGGATCCGCGTTATTCCTGGGTAATCGGCTTGTGCAGCGGCGGAATCGGCTGGACGATGCCGGGCCGCTCCTTGGCCGCGCGCGCGCGAGTCTTCGACGCGAGGGCGGGACCGCCGTCGGCTTGTGCGCCTCGAGCGCCTCGCCGGCGACGATGCGGCGGCACCTGCTCGGCGTCGAGCACTTCGCGGACGAGGAGCTCCTCGGCGATCCGCTCGAGCGACACGCGGTGCTCCTCGAGCACGGCCTTGGCGCGCTCGTAGTTGGTCTGTGACGAACCGCTTGATCTCGTGATCGATGCGGATCGCCGTGTCCTCGCTGTAGTCCTGGTGCTGCGCGATCTCGCGGCCGAGGAAGATCTGCTCTTCCTTCTTGCCGAAGGTCAGCGGCCCCATCGCGTCGCTCATGCCCCACTCGCAGACCATCTTGCGGGCGAGCTCGGTCGAGCGCTCGAGGTCGTTGCCCGCGCCGGTCGTGATGCTGCCGCTGGTGATCTCTTCGGCGATGCGGCCGCCGAGCAGGATCGCGATCTGATCGTTCAGGTAGTCGCGCGAGTAATTGTGCTTGTCGTCGACCGGCAGCTGCATCGTCGACGCCGAGCGCCATGCCGCGCGGGATGATCGTGACCTTGTGGACCGGATCGGCGTGCGGCAGCATCGACGGCGAGCAGCGCGTGGCCGGCCTCGTGGATCGCCGTGACCTTCTTCTCCTCGTCGGTGATGATCATCGAGCGGCGCTCGGAGCCCATCAGCACCTTGTCCTTGGCGAACTCGAAGTCGATGCATGCGGACGACCTTCTGGTTGTAGCGCGCCGCGTTCAGCGCCGCCTCGTTCACCAGGTTCGCCAGGTCCGCGCCCGAGAAGCCCGACGTGCCGCGCGCCAGCACGTGGATGTTCGACGTCGTCGGCCAGCGGAATCTTCTTGCGTGTGGACGGCGAGGATGCCCTCGCGCCCCTTCACGTCGGGACGGTTGACGACGATGCGGCGGTCGAAGCGGCCGGGACGCAGCAGCGCCGGATCGAGGACGTCGGGACGGTTGGTCGCCGCGACGAGGATGACGCCTTCGTTCGACTCGAAGCCGTCCATCTCGACGAGCAGCTGGTTCAGCGTCTGCTCGCGCTCGTCGTGGCCGCCGCCGAGGCCGGCGCCGCGATGACGGCCGACCGCGTCGATCTCGTCGATGAAGACGATGCAGGGCGCGTTCTTCTTGCCCTGCTCGAACAGGTCGCGGACGCGCGACGCGCCGACGCCGACGAACATCTCGACGAAGTCGGAGCCGCTGATCGAGAAGAACGGCACGTTGGCTTCACCGGCGACCGCGCGCGCGAGCAGCGTCTTGCCGGTTCCCGGCGGTCCCATCGAGCAGCACGCCCTTCGGGATGCGGCCGCCGAGCTTCTGGAACTTCTGCGGCTCCTTGAGGAACTCGATGATCTCCTGGAGCTCTTCCTTCGCTTCGTCGACGCCGGCGACGTCCTTGAACGTCACCTTCTTCTGCGAGCTGGACGAGAGCTTCGCGCGGCTCTTGCCGAACGAGAGCGCCTTGTTCCCGCCGCTCTGCATCTGCCGCATGATGAAGAGCCAGAAGCCGATCATGAGCAGGATCGGCGCCCACGAGTAGAGCAGCGTCGCCCAGGGGCTGGTGGTTTCAGGCTTTGGCGGTGATCTGGACGTTCTTCTCGGCGAGGCGGTTGGCCGAGCCCTCGTAACTGCGGCGGCGCGTAGCGTCTGGAACTTGGTCGTTGCCGTCGCCGCTCAGCGCGCGTCGTGAGCACGCCGGTGATCTCGTTGCCCGTCATCGTGACCGAGGCTGGACCTCGTCCTTGTCCAGACGTGCTGCAGGAACATCGAGAACTGCATCGGGTTCTCGCTGCGCTGCGCGAACGTGTCGAGAACTGCCAGATCAGGACCCCGACGACGATCAGGACCATCCAGAACAGCAAGCTCTTGAGGGTCGAATTCAACCTGGGCCTCCTAAAAACGCCTGACTTTCAAGAGTATCACGCCTCGTGACGGGTCCGTGACGCGAAAGTCCTCCGCCACCGATCTGCCCGACCACCCAGACGATCCGGTCGCGGCCGTCCACGACCAGCGGGACCGTATCCCGCTGCTCCCGGAGCGACTTTCCGGTCGACCAGGAAGTCCTGCGGCTTCCGGCCTCCAGGCGCCCCGAGGCGGCCTGGAACCGGTCCCCGGGCGCGGCGGCTCTCGACCGCCAGCGGCAGCTCGAGCGCGCCCGCCGCCACCGCCGACTTCACGCGTCCCGCGCGCCTCGCATTTCCTGATGGACGCGCCGATCAGCGTCGTTCGAGAGTCTGCTCGGCCGCCGACCGCCAAGCCCGCTGGCGCCGCAGCTCGACCTCTCCAGGGATAGACAGCGAAACCGCGAAAGAGTTCGCCTCCGCTCGTCTCGCGCTGCGCCGCGTCGTGCAACGACAGAAGGCCACTGCCGCGGCGACTTCGCGGCCGCGCGCTCGCCGGATGACGTCCGCCCGTCCGCACCGCCTCGCAGCCGGGCAGGCTGACGCGCCTGGCCCGGGCCCGACAGCCAGCACCTGCTCGACGTGGTCGAAGGAGATCGGACTTTGACCCGGCGTGCTGTTCGAGGACCTCTCGCACCACTCGCGAGCTGAGCGCGCGCGGCGCCTGCGCCAGGCACCGGCGGCGTCCAGCCTGACGGCCCGTTCATCAGTTAAGACGATCCGAGCCCGCCAGTTCGATTGCTTCGGTCGTGAAGAAATTCTTCGTCCTGCTGCGCGAGCGCGGCCTCGCGCGCGAGCACGTCCGTGACTCGCCGGCGAAAATCGTGATTCGAGCAGCAGGATCAGCTCGTGCCGGACGCGATTGCGCGCGGAATCGGCGACGTCGGCGTTCGTCGCGTCCTCGCGGCACGTCTCGCCGCGCGCGGCGAGATACGCGCGCAGCTCCGCGCGCTCGACGTCGAGCAGCGGCCGGATCGACGCGTCCGGCGCGCGCGGCACGGATCGCCGCCGAGGCCCGCGCGTGCCGGCGCCGCGCAGCAGCCGCAGCAGGAACGTCTCGGCCTGATCGTCTTTCGTGTGCGCGACCGCGATGACGTCCGGCGCCGAGCGCCGGCGGCGGCGCGCTCGAAGAACGCATAGCGCGGCGCGCGCGCGGCGTCTTCGATGGATCGCTTCCGCGCGCGCGCGAGCGCAGCGACGTCCAGCGCGCTCCGCGACGGAACGGCACGCCGAGCCGCGCCGGCGAGCGCCGCGCAGAACGCCTCGTCGGCGTCCGCGTCAGCGCCGCGCAGCCGTGATTGAGATGCGCCGCGCCCGCGACGCGTCAGCGACGCCGTCGCGCTCGAGCTCGCGCAGGACGAACGAGCAGCGCGACCGGAATCGGCGCCGCCCGAGAGCGCGACGAGCACACGCTGGCCGTCGCGCAGCAGCGCGTGACGACGCATCGTCTCGAGGACGCGGTCGGCGAGCGGCATCATGGTCAATGCAGAATGCGCGAATGCCGAAAATGTCGAATGACGAATGCCGTCGAGCTTCGGCAGCACGTCATTCGTCATTGACCGCACCGATTGTCACGCGAGCGCAGAAGAGTGGTGCCGGTGCAGGGACTTGAACCCCGGACAACGCGGATATGAGCCGCGTGCTCTAACCAACTGAGCTACACCGGCAGGAACTACTGATTATACCGCAGCCGAGTGCAGCCGAGGTGCGATGCGAGGTGCGACGGGGTGCGAGCTGCGGATTGCGTGCGGGAGTGCGGACGCTCGCGGTTCGGCTGATAGTCGCGGGCCGGTGAAGTTTCCGCTATGAGGGAGTTCGATCTGTCAGGCGTGAAGACCTACCCGCTGGCATCGCGGCAGAGCAAGGCGAACGCGGCCGGACTTCGCGACGCCGTTCAAGAGGCCGGGCGGCGCGGCGCTCGGTCGAGTCGCTGCCCTCGATATCCTCGGCGCGGCCGACCTCAAGGCAGTCGTGTCGCGCGATGCGCGCCGCGCGGACGGCGGAGCACGGGCTCATCTGGGGACATCGGCGCGCACGTGCTCAAGACGGGCCTCTCGCCCGATCGCTCATCGATCTCTGATGGAGCGCGGCTACATCTGCGCACTCGCGATGAACGGCGCGGGCGTGATCCACGACTTCGAGCTCGCGCTGTCGGGCGCGACGTCCGAGGACGTGGACGAGGCGCTCGGGCCCGGCCGCTTCGGCATGGCCGGAAGAGACCGGACGCGAGCTGAACGCGCGCGATCAACCAGGGCGTGGCGGCGGGCCTCGGACTCGGCCAGTCCGTCGTCGCACACCTGCACCACGTGCAGCCGCCGTTCGCCGAACATCAGCGTCCTGGCGGCGGCCGGACCGTCTCGAGATTCCCGTGACCGTCCACGTCGCCATCGGCACCGACATCATCCACATGCACAAGGACGCGTCGGGCGCCGCGCTCGGCGAAGGCAGCCTGCGCGACTTCCGCTACTTCGTCTCGAACGTCGCGCGGCTCGAGCACGGCGTGTATCTGAACTGCGGATCCGCCGTCGTGCTGCCGGAAGTGTTCCTCGAAGGCGGTCGCGCTCGCGCGCAATCACGGGCCGCTCGTCGCAGGGCCTGACGACCGGTCAACATCGACTTCGTGCGGCACTACCGGCCGCAGACGAACGTCGTCTCACGTCCCGTCGCCGGCGTCGGCAAGGGATACTCGCTTGTCAGACACCACGAGATCCTGATTCCGCTGCTCGCCGCCGCGCTCGGTGGACGAGAGTTAGCGACGTCCGCGGACTTGCCCTCGCGAGCGCGCGAGCGCGCGAGGTGTCACTCGCTCGCAGCGCAGCGCCGAGATCAGATTGACGCGACAGCGCCCGCAGCACGCGGCGTCGCCCGACGCTGCCATCGCCACGACGTGCCAGAGATCGCCGATCGCCAGGCAAGGTTGAGAACGGGATCAGACGCTGCAGCGCCTTGAGCGGCGAAGTCCGCCGCACGGCCGCCTTCAGACCGACGCCCGCACGCCGAACCCGAGGAACACCTGCGAACGAACGCGCCGCGTAGAACGAGCCATCACGCCGCGCCGGCGCCGCGCCGAGCGCCATCGCGAATGCCGATTTCGCGCCTCCGCTGCGCGACGCCGTATGCCGTGTCACCGCGTACAGGCCGACGCCGGCCAGCAGCGAGCGGCGATGAACGCGATCGTCCCGATGATGTTCTGCGACGATGCGCGCGTTCCAGCCGGCGTCGCGCTCCGCCTGCCGCGCCGTCTGCAGCGCGACGATCCGGCAGGTCGGCATCGACGCCGCGGACCTGTTCGCGGACGAGCGGCGCGAAGCGCGGCGGGATCGTCCGGCAGTCGTGAATCAGGAGCGCCGGCGCGAGCGGGCAGCGATAGCGTCGAACGGCAGATAGACGATGGGATCCGGGCGCGCGCCGGGAGCCTGCCGCAGATTTGGCGCGATGCCGACGATCGTCCGCCACGGCGCCGGTCGCTCTTTCTGCGCCGGCGGCGCGACGCGGATGCCGCCGCCCGATCGCCGCGCCATCAGGAAGATAGGAGGTGCGCCGAGCCGCTCGTTCGACGACCACTTCCTGCTGACCGGCGCGACCGCCGCCCCGATCGAACGGGCGGCCGCTCGTGAGCGGCAGGCCCAGGCGCCGGAAGTACGTCGTCGATCGCCAGTGTCGGCGCGATGAGCGGCCCGGCCGCGCGCCGAGCGGGCCGTCGCCCTCGCGCTCGATCTGGCTCGGCGGACCCGCCGAGCCGCAGGGTGTTCGCGAAGGACACCGCGGTCACGCCGGCACCGCGGCGATCCGATCAGCGAGCCGCTCGTAGAGATCGCGGCCGCGGCCGCCGGCGTCTCATGCCCGCCCGGCTGATGCGGCGAGCCGCAGCGTCAACAGGTGGTCGCGGTCGATGCGTGCGTCCGGCCCCTGGGCGCGGCGAAACGTTTCCAGTGACAGACCCACGGCCGACACGAGCACGAGACGGTCAGACCGAACTCGACGGTCAGAAACCCGGTCGTCCACCGGCGCACGCGCGTGTCGTGCGACATCGAGAGGCTACCCGTCTTCAGCGCGCCGCCGATATCCGCCGGAACGGCGCTGAGAGCGGGCACCAGGCCGAACAACACCACGGTGCCCATCGTCACGGCCAGGAGCACGATCAGGACGCGGCCGTTGAACGACAAACCGCCGTAGGGAATCGCCGCCGCCGGAACGGCGTGGATGAAGAGCTGCAAGCCGACGGCCGGACAACGCGAGACCGAGCAGCGCCGCCGGCGATCGCGAGCGTCGCGCTTTCGACCAGCAACTGACGCACGATTCGCAGTCGCGTCGCGCCCAGCGCCGAATCGCATCGCGACCTCGCGCGCGCGGACCGCCGACCGCATCAGCATCAGGTTGGCGACGTTCGCACACGCGATCACGACGACGAGCGTGCCGACGATGGTGAAGGCCTTCCAGGCGGGATCCGTGATGCGGCCGTTGTAGTGGGCGTTGATCGGTTCGGCCGACGGCATCAGGCCGTCGTGGGTGTCAGGATGCTCCGCCGCGAGACGCCTGGCGCCGATCGCGTCGAGCTCCGCCTGCGCCTGCTGTCGCGTCTTCCCGTCGCGAAGGCGCGCGAAGACGCTCAGCGTGCGCGCGTCACGCCGCGACGACATTCAGGCCCGGCATCCGCTCGAGGGGCATCCACAGGTCGGCGTGGTCGGGAAACGTGAACCCCTCCGGCATGACGCCGATGATCACGCCCGAGCGACCCGCTGACGCGGATCGGAACGTCCAACGATCGCGGCGTCGCGCTGGTCAGCGCGTCTGCCACATGCGGTGCGACACGAGGACTGCGAGCGGCTGTCGCCGGGATGCCGTGTCGTCATCCCGAAAGTCGCGGCCGATGGCCGGCGCGCGTCGAGCAGGTGCAGCGCCGGCACCGACATGAACGCCGCCGTCGCGCTCTCGGCGGCCTGCGTCGCGTCGCCGAGCGACACCGGCGCCGTGGCGGACGCCGCCATCGTCGTCGAACGCGGTGGCCGCACGCCTGACGTCGGCGAACGTCGGCGTACGCCATCGCTGCCGTCGCTGCGGCGCTCGGTCGCGCATGCTGATGAAACAGCGACGCGATCGGCGCGCGCGATCGGCAGGCCGCGCAGGCGGTAGCCCTCGACGATCGTGAACTGCGTGTTGTTGACCGCGATGCCGAGGCCGAGCGCCCCGATGGCGACCGCGGCGAGCCAGCGGTCCTTCCGCAGCAGGCGCAGCGCGTAGCGCGCGTCGCTCAGCAAGATCATGCGACCCAGCGCGTCCGCGCGCGCGTCGCGGCAGCGCTCCTTGATCTGGTCGAGCCCGCCGAACTCGAGCCGCGCCGCGCGCCGCGCCTCGTCGGCGCGTCATGTCCGGACGCGACGAAGTCCTCCGACACGGCGGTCGAAGTCGTATCGCAGCTCGGCGTCGAGCTCGCGCTCGGCCGCGTCGCGCCGCAGCAGCCGCGCCAACCAGCGCATCACGCACCTCCTTCGCCGGCCCGGAGGATCAGCCGGACGGCCATCGGCGAGCTGCTTCCAGCCGGCGCTCTCCGCTTCGAGGCGGCGCGCGCCCGGCGGCGCGTGAGGCGGTAGAACTTCGCGTCGCGCCCCGTCTCGGACGCCTTCCACGCCGCCGCGAGCAGCTTCCGGTTCTCGAGGCGGTGGAGCGCCGGATAGAGGCGAGCCCTGCGGCACCTCGAGCACGTCGCGCGAGATCTGCTGGATCCGCCGCGCGATCGCGTAGCCGTGGATCGGGCCCAGCGCCGCGATCTGCAGGATCAGCAGATCGAGCGTCCCCTGCGGCAGGTCCGGTTTTCGGCTCATACCTCGGCCTCCTACCGTGCGGGACATACGCCCGCGTGTAGAAGATAGTATCGCGCCTCGAACCCTCGCCTCGTCTCGCGCCTCGCACCTCGCGCCTGCACCTCGCGCCTCGCGCCTCGCGCCTCGCGCCTCGCGTTATGACCAACATGGCGTCGCCGTAGCTGTAGAAGCGGTAGCGCTGCGCGACGGCCTCGCGATAGCGCGTCGAGCACGCGCTCGCGGCCGGCGAACGCCGACACGAGCATCAGCAGCGACGACTTCGGCAGGTGGAAGTTCGTCAGCAGGCCGCCGAGATCACGCGGAACTCGAAGCCGGGATAGATGAAGAGATCGGCCTCGCGCGCGTCCCGGCGCGATGATCCGTCGCCGTGCGGCGCGCCGCGCGCGCCTCGAGCGCGCGCGTCGTCGTGGTGCCGACGGCGACCACGCGGCGCGCCCTCGTCGAGCGCGCGGTTGATCGCCGCGCGGCCGCCGCCGGCGAGATCTCGTACGGCTCCGGATCGACGACGTGGGCCTCGACGTCGTCGACGCGCACCGGCTTGAACGTGCCGTAGCCGACGTGCAGCGTGATCGTCGACGCGCTCGACGCCGGCGCGCCTCGAGCGCCGTGAGCAGCGCCGCGTCGAAATGCAGGCCCGCGGTCGGCGCCGCGATCGATCCGCGCTGCGCGCGCATACACCGTCTGATACCGCTCGCGATCCGCCGGCGTGTCGGGCCGATGAATGTACGGCGGCAGCGGGATGTGGCCCGATCGCGTCGATCGCGTCGGCGACCGATCCGGCCTCGGCCTCGAGGCGGATCCGCCGGCGGCCGAAGAACAGCCGCTCGAGCACCTTCACCGTGCAGCGATGCCGGCCGCCGCCCTCGAAGACGACGCGGCGCGCCCGGCTTCAGCTTCGACCGGGATGCATCAGCGCCTGCCACTCACCTCGCGTCCGCGACGAGCATCCGCGCCCGATGTCGGCGCTCGCCTCCGCACAGTAGGAGACACTCGACGGCGCCGCCGGACTCGGAACGCGATGACCAAGCAGGCGAGCCGGGAACACACGTGTGTCGTTCGCGACCAGCAGATCGCCGCGGTCGAAGGAATGGTGGAAGCTCGGCGATACTCGAGTGGATCAGCTTGCCGATGTGCGATCGAGGACAAGCGAGTCGAGACTCGTCCGCGGGCGACCGCCGTTCTGGGCGATGAGCTCCTCCGGCAGTTCGAAGATCGAATGCATCGACTTTCACCCGTACCTCAATGATCCATCCATCGGATATCGGATATCGCTGTCGGCGCCACCTCGGCGTTAATCTTGCAGTCCACGGCTCAGATTCTAATGGCCGACGTGAAGTGCTATCCCGAGCACCGAACCCGCGACGCGTCCGCCGCGCTGACCGAAGGCGCGCCCGCCGAGCCGCCGCCGGTCGTCGTCGACGTCGATGCTCCAGGGCGTGCGGAACCTGCCGCTGACGTTGCTGGCGGTGATCGCCGTCGTCCTGCTGCTGCAGTACGCGAGCGCGGTCTTCATTCCGGTCGCGATCGGCGATCCTGCTCAGCTACGCGCTCGAGCCCGTCGGTGACGTCGCTCGCGCAAGCGCGCGTCCCGCCGGCGCTCGGCGCGGGCGTCGTGCTCGTGCTGCTTCGTCGGCTGCTCGGGCCTCGGCGTCGTACAGCTTGTCGGACCAGGTCGCTGCAGATCGTGGACCGCGTGCCGGTGGCGGCGCGCGCATCTGCGCGATCGCGTGCGCAGCCCAGCACCGGCGCGCCGCGGCGGCGGTCGAGGAAGGTGCAGCGCGCGGCGAAGGAAGTGCGACAGACCGCCGCCGTCGGCGACGCCCGACACACGGCGGCCGACGGCCGATGAGGCAGCCGTGCAGCGAGTCGAGATCGTCGACGCCGGCGTTCAGCCTGACGAGCCTACCTGTGGTCGGGCGGCATGACGCTGCTCGGGTTCCTCGGGCCAGTTCGTGCTCGTCGATGTTCCTCGTCTACTTCTTCCTGGTCACCGGCGACCTGTATAAGCGGAAGCTCGTGCAAAATCGCCGGGCCGACGTTCCGGCAGAAGAAGCTGACGCGTTCAGATCCTCGACGAGATCAACCGGCAGATCGAGAGCTTCATGCGCGTGCAGGTGCTGACGAGCGCGCTCGTCGCCGTCGCGACGTCGGCTGGCGCTGTGGTGGCTCGGCCTGCGAGCGATACGTCATCGTGGGGACTGCTCGCCGGCGTCTTCAACTCGATTCCGTACCTCGGGCCGATCGCTCGTGACGGGCGGGCTCGGGCTCGTCGCGTTCATGCAGTTCGACAGCGTCCCGAAGACGGTGACCGATCTGCGCGGTCGCGCGTTTCTCATCACCAGCCTCGAAGGCTTCCTGCTGACGCCGGCGCTCATGAGCCGCGCCGCGCGCATCAATTCGGCCGCGATCTTCACCGGCCTGCTCTTCTGGAGCTGGATCTGGGGCGTGTGGGCGTCCGGTGCTCGCAGTGCCGATGCTGATGATGATCAAGGCGGTCTGCGATCACATCGAGGACCTGCAGCCGATCGGCGAACTGCTGGGCGAGTAGCGAGGGGCTGGCGCGGCGATGCGAGACGATGCGGAGGTGAGCCGCAGTGGCGCCCGCGCATCGCTGCGGCGGCTGGACGCGGCTGTTCGACACGCAGTCTTCGGGATCCCGGTGCGACACGGATCCGCTTCGGCCTCGATCCGATCATCGGCCTCGTGCCCGGCATCGGCGATCTCGCGTCGCCGCTGCTGACGGTCGCGATCCTCTGGCACGCAGCGAAGCTGCGCGGCAGCCGAAGGTCGTGCTGGCTGCGGATGGTCTCAACGCGCTCATCGACGCCATCGGCGGCGCCGGTGCCGGTCGTCGGCGATCTGTTCGACTTCGCGCCGGAAGGCTCGACCGAGTGGAACATGGCGCTGCTCGAGCGCCACGCCGATGCCTGGCCGGCCCGGCGACGTCGGGCTGACTATCTCGTCGTCGTCATCCTGCACGCTGTCGTCTCATCGCCGCGCTGCTCCCTGATTGCGCATCGCTCGGCACGCACGTGTGCTCGTCGTTAGACCATCTGCTAACGGCCACCGGTGACAGGCGCGAACGAGCAGCGAGTGAGCTACACTGGCGCCGGCAAGTGGCGCGCGAGAGCGCTGGGGAGTCCGAGGCGAGCACCGACTGGACAGTGGCGTAAAGGTCTGCTGTGCCGAATCGATCGCTGCGTGTCTGGCCGGGCGTATCCCATCCGCTGGGCGCGACGTGGGACGGCGTCGGCGTCAACTTCGCGATCTTCTCGCGAGCACGCGACGCGCGTCGAGCTGTGCCTGTTCGACTCGCGTCGACGCCGAAGTCGAGTCGCTGACGATCCCGCTGACCGAGCACACCGACATGGTGTGGCACGGCTATCTGCCCGACGTCGCAGCCCGGCCAGCTCTACGGCTACCGCGTGCACGGCCCGTACGCGCCGCACCGCGGCCACCGCTTCAATCCCGCACAAGCTCGTGATGGATCCGTACGCGCAGGTCGTCGGCCGCGCGGTGCGGTGGGACGAGTCGCTGTTCGGCTTCCGCGCCGGCGAGGACGACACGACGTTCGACGATCGCGACAGCGCGCCGCACGCGCCGCTCGCGGCCGTCGTCGACACCGCGTTCACGTGGGGCGACGATCGGCCGCTGCGCACGCCGTGGCACGAGACGCTGATCTACGAGCTGCACGTCAAGGGCTACACGCAGCTGCAACCCGCATGTCCCGAGCCGCTGCGCGGCACCGTACCTCGGGCTCGCGTCGGAGCCGGCGATCCGGCACCTCGTCGTCGCTCGGCGTGACCGCCGGTCGAGCTGATGCCGGTCCACCACCACCTCGACGACTGGCATCTCGTCAAGCGCGGGCTGACGAACTACTGGGGCTACAACACGCTCGTCGTACTTCGCGCCCGACGTCCGCTTCGCCGTCGTCGGCGTCGCCGCTCGAGTGCGTGCGCGAGTTCAAGATGATGGTGCGCGCGCTGCACGCCGCCGGCCTCGAAGTGATCCTCGACGTCGTCTACAACCACACGGCGGAAGGCAACCATCTCGGGCCGACGCTGTCGCTGCGCGGCATCGACAACGCGTCTACTACCGGCTCGCGCCGCGACGACGCCGCGCTACTACCAGGACTTCACCGGCTGCGGCAACACGCTGAACATGCGCAGCCCGCGCGTGCTGCAGCTGATCATGGACAGCCTGCGCTACTGGGTGCACGGAGATGCACGTCGACGGGTTCCGCTTCGACCTCGCGAGCGCGCTGGCGCGCGAGCTGCACGCGGTCGACAAGCTCGGCGCGTTCTTCGACATCATCCACCAGGACCCGGTGCTGTCGCAGGTGAAGCTGATCGCCGAGCCGTGGGATCTCGGCGAAGGCGGCTATCAGGTCGGCAACTTCCCGACCAAGTGGACCGAGTGGAACGGCAAGTACCGCGACGCGGTGCGGCGGTTCTGGCGCGGCGACGGCGGCGTCGTGTCGGAGCTGGCGACGCGGCTCGCCGGGCAGCAGCGACCTCTACGAGCAGAGCGGACGGCGGCCGTACGCGAGCATCAACTTCATCACCGCGCACGACGGCTTCACGCTCGCCGATCTCGTCAGCTACAACGACAAGCACAACGAGGCGAACGGCGAGGACAACGCCGACGGCGAGAACCACAACCTCAGCTGGAACTGCGGCGTCGAGGGGCCGACCGACGACCGCGCGCGTGCTCGAGCTGCGCGAGCGGCAGCGGCGCAACTTCATGGCGACGCTGCTGCTCTCGATCGGCGTGCCGATGATCAGCGGCGGCGACGAGCTCGGCCGCACGCAGCGCGGCAACAACAACGCCTACTGCCAGGACAACGACGCTCAGCTGGACCGACTGGACGATCACGCCGGAGCGGCAGGACTTCCTCGAGTTCACGCGGCGCGCTGATCCGGATCAGCCAATACGTAG
>ERZ1370068.7017-contig-5960_pt1 | contig 44927 bp, 56 predicted proteins | sample MGYA00561227_ERZ1370068 | MGnify/ENA primary metagenome ERZ1370068 (study PRJEB38410, sample SAMEA6850437) | metagenome | study: Metagenomic assessment of the ecological functions of the soil: analysis of the soil microbiota associated with the...
TTACGTATTGCTCTTGCGATCTCGCGAACATCCTTTGTGGGAGACGGCCGAACATCGTTTGCTCGAGCGCCCACAGCATCTGGCCGGTCCGCGGTCAGGAGCTGACCGGCCCCGACTGACGAAAGGTCCCCGTCCGAGTCCTGAACCTCAGGAGCCTGGTGGCCAGCTCGCGGACTCCCGTGTATTCAGAGACGGCCAGAGCCTCAGCGGCTCTGGCGCTATCCCCGAAGCCGCTGGCCGTCCCGGTACTGAAAGGGTCCCTCCCGAGGCAACCAATCGATGTCGCGACGCTCGCGATGGCGGCGCAGAACCACACGCGCCGCAGAGAATCGCGCGACGGACTTCCGGATCGGGTACGAAGAACTCGCGCCGCCTCGCGCAGTTCCGCTCGTCCAATACGAGCGCATCATCGGCAGACTCGACGCTCGATGTGGGACACGGACGCTCGGAGAGCTCGGCGCGAGTCGTCGGTAGGCGGGAGCACGGCGCCGTCCATCGATACTGTTCGCCGGGGCTCGAGGCGCCAGTCGCGCTCAGCCTCGCCCATGGACGCTTCCCTCGCGTAGCCCAGAAGGAAGGTGGTTCGATCGCGTGGAGGACCAGCCAGTACCGAAGGCGCGTGGAGACCGCTGATCCGGGATCCCAGTAGGGTCGGTCCCGACCCGGCGCCTCGCAGCGAAGACACGAGATGGGCGATCCGACGAGAACGGCCGAGATTGACGGCCGTGACCTGGAGGGCGATAAAGACATTGCGGCGGTCCACCGGTTTCTAACCGACCGGAACGACGGACATCGACCTGGATGTTCATCCGGTACTGCAGGAGGATGCTCGCCGTAGCGGCCTGCCAACCTCGCGGAGTCCGACGCAGCGCTCACGAGCGGCGGTCATTCCGCGCCTATAGCGCCCCGGCGAGACTCAAGGGCGGGGCTCGCGCTCGGAAGCTCACGGCTTCGAAGTCCCATTCCATCGCCGGCCCGGATCGGGTCCAGCGCAATGACGGGACACCATCAGTATCCTCGTGGCGATCCGAGGGGTCCGCGGCGATCGACCGCTGCCGGGAGCTCGAGCCGCATCGAACCAGGCGCCGTTGAATAAATCCCATCGGCGGCTGACCTGATAGGCCCAGGTGGCTCCGGCCGATCACGCCGCGACGGAGCCTGCAGGCGACCCGCGACGAGCCAGTCGGGAAACGAAGCCGTTCGACCAGGTGCGGGCCGCATCCACCGAGCGCCACGCACGCGAGGACGCGCCGCCAGCCACCGGACTCGTGCACCAGGCCTTCATCGGTCCGTGCATCGTCCCTGCGATCGCGATGGGTTACGCCCGCGGCACGAGCGCCGTTGCGCCGAGAATCGCGCCCTCGCTGCCACCGCGCCGGCGTGGATGGCTGCTCGCGCGCGTTCAGCTCCTCCTGAGTCCCCGCGGAGCCGGGATCCGAACTTCGCGAGCTGCGTGCGACCGTCCGGCAGCCCTCGATCCAGGCCTCGACCATCGACGCGCAGGAGTCGGCCAACGTGCGCGCATCGAAGATCGACGGCCTGAGACGTCCACGCGTCGGGGCCGGAAGCCAGCCGATCAGGGTTCACCGCCTTGCCACCCCGTGACGCGCTCAGAAGACCTCACTTGAGCACGGCTGCTAGTCGCCGCAGCGGCCGGCCACTGAAAACAGCCACCGTCGCCCTTGCGGGAACTGGTTCACGCGAAGATGCCGGGCAGCCGGTCCGGGCCTGGCGCCGATCGCAGCTTCAGTGGGCGAAGTGGTCGCCCATGTGGTAGCCGCAGAACGGCGGCATAGCTAACGGTCGTGGCGGCGCAGCGGTGCCCACGTGCCAGCTGCCGCGGCTGCGGTGGTCTCGCCGCTCGCACGATCGAGCCGAGAACGTGCCGTGGCGCCACGAGCGCCTCGTTCACGAGCGGCACCGACGCCTGGAGCGCGACGGCCCCTGAACAGGATCGCGGAGATCGGCACGCCGTTCGGGCTCTCCACCCTGGCGAGATCACCGGGCACTGGCGAGCGGGAGTGGTGAAGCGTGCGTTAGGCGTGCGCGGCACGCCGGCCGCTCTGTGAGTGTATCAGTGGCGCCTCAGCCAGTCCGACGGTCTCGGCGGGCGGATGGTCGCTCAGCTGCCTCCCACCATGCACGCCTTCCGGCGGCGTGAGGCGCGCAGTTAGCGAAGATCGCGCTGGCCGCCGCGTGTGGCGCGTTGCGACTTGGTTTCTCCGTGCGCTGGTGCCGGCGCCACGCCGAAGAAGCCGTGCCTCGGGATTGATGGCGTGGAGCCGCCCGTCCGCGCCGAACTTCATCCAGGCTGATGTCGTCGCCGACGGTCTCGAGCCTCCCATCCCGGCAGCGTGGGGTCCATCATCGCCAGGTTGGTCTTGCCGCATGCCGATGGGAAACGCCGCCGCGACGAAGATCTTCGCCCTTCGGGATTGGTGATGCCGAGGATCAGCATGTGCTCGGCCAGCCAGCCCTCGTCGCGCGCCTGCACCGGAGGCGATGTCGCAGCGCGTGACACTTCTTGCCGAGCAGTGCGTTGCCGCCGTAGCCGGACCGCAACGACCAGATCTCGCGCGTCTCGGGAAAGTGGCAGATGTAACTGGGTCCCGGCGTTGCACGGCCACGGCGAGTCGGCTAGCGCCGTCCGCGAGCGGCGCCCCACCGAGTGGAGCCCGCGCACGAACTCGCCGTCGCTGCCCGAGCGCTTCAGTACGCGGCTCCCGACCCGCGCCATGACGTGCATGCTGCGCCACCACGTACGGCGAGTCGGTGATCTCGACCCCGATCTTGGCGATCGGCGAGCCGATCGGTCCCATGCTGTACGGGATCACGAACATCGTGCCGTCCTCTCATCGAGCCCGGTGAAGAGGTCGGAGAGCGTGCGCCTTCATCTCGTCGGGTCGCGCCAGTTGTTGGTCGGACCGGCGTCATCCTTCGACGCGAGCAGATGAAGGTGAACTCCTCGACCCGCGCCACGTCGGCCGGGATCCGGAGCGCACCAGCAGGCTGTTCGGTCGCAACCGCTCCGGTCGAGCCACTGGGCCGTGCCGGCCTGCACCATGAACCGCATCATGGCCTGGTACTCGCGCGTTCCGGAGCCGTCGCACCAGACCACGCGCTCGGGCTGGCACATCGTGGCGGCTCTCGGTCACCCAGGCTTCGAGCTGGCGATTCTTGGTCATCGATCGGCTCTTCACTCCGATGTGGAATGCGGAATCGGCGGCTCGACCCGCGGGATCCACTCGCGTAGGGGACGCGACAACGGGTACCGATCTTAGAACGGCTCGGGGATCGATCAACCGTCGAGCGCGTCGTCCCGACGCTCGGCTTGCGCTCGGCAGGGCGGCCGGGCGCATCTTAGCGAACGGCTGGCTGGCAACCGACCAGGAGGGTCTCATGGCGACGAAAACGCGCGAAGTCGACGAGCCGCCCGCGCACGAAGCAGGCCCGCGCCCTGCGCGCGACCGACCGTCGCGCGATCCGGCCACACGCGCGCGAACCGCGCGCCAAATCTCGCGCGCCCGGCCGCGGACGGGCGCCGGTTCGCCGCGTTCGCCAGCGCGATCGGCGCGATTCATCAGCACATGGACTTCACCACACCACGCGCTCGAGGACATGAAGCGTTTCTACACCGAGCAGCTCGGCTTCCGGTCAGTTCGAGTACGACCCGGCCTTCCAGTACCTCCCGTGCGCACCGGGGCCAGAGCTCGAGCCTCGGATTCATGCCGCCGATGCCGGGGCCGCCCGAGCAGTGGCGCCCGCCGCGCGAGCCGGTGATCTACCTTCACGTTCGCGACGTGGATCGCGCGCTATCGCGATCTCACCGGGCGAAGGGCGTGACGTTCCAACAGGATCCGCAGGACATGCCGTGGAATCACCGGGTCGCCATCCTGCGCGATCCGGAAGGCCGCATGGTGATGCTGGCGCAACTCTCTCACGGTGAGCGCGGCATTCGGGAGGGCGAACATGCCGAAGACAGCCGAGCCGAGCAGCTCCTCGATCTGGGTCAGAGTGTCTGGCTCGACTTACATCCGCCGCGGGCAGCTCGTGTCGGGCGAGTTCGATCGCCTGGTCGCGCGAGCAGGGCGTGGTCGGCGTCACGTCGAATCCCACCATCTTCCAGCAGGCGATCGCCAGAGCCGCGACTACGATCAGGCGATCCAGGCCGCATCACGCGACGGCCTCGCAGGGCGCGCCGCTGTTCGAGGCGCTCGGCCGTCGAGGACATCCAGCATGCGCCTGCGACCGGCTGCGCGCCGCCTACGAGCGCACCGGCGGGCGTCGACGGCCGCGTGAGCATCGAGGTGAGCCCGCGTCTGGCGCACGACACCGCCGGGACGATCGCCGAGGCGCGGCGGCTGCACGCCGCGGTGGCGCGCGACAACGTGATGATCAAGATCCCGGCGACGCTCGAGGGCGTGCCCGCGATCGCCACGCTCATCGGCGAGGGCATGAGCGTCAACGTCACGCTGATCTTCTCGCTGCGCGCGCTACCGCGCAGGTCATGGACGCCTGGCTCGCGGGCCTCGAGCGCGCGGCCGCGCGCAGCGAGCCGCTCGATACCGATGCCGCTCGGTGGCGTCGTTCTTCGTGTCGCGCGTCGACAGCAAGGTGGACAAGGCGATCGACGCAGGCGGTCGCGGCGCAGCAGCCGGCGACGGTCCGGCGCGCGCCGAGCTCGAGTCGCATGCAGCGGCCAAGGCGGCGATCGCCAACGCGCGGCTCGCCTACGCCGCTGTCCGAGGACATGGTCGGCCGGCCCGCGCTTCGCGGCGCTCGCGCGCGCGAGGCGCGCATCCGCAGCGACCGCTGTGGGCCTCGACCAGCACCAAGAACCCGGCTTACCGCGACGTGCTCTACGTCGAGGAGCTGATCGGACCCGACACCGTGAACACCATGCCGCCCCAGACGCTCGCGGCGTTCAACGACCACGGCGTGCTCGAGGTCGCCGCATCGAGCGGCGACCTGACGCGCGCCCAGGCGTTGTTCGATCGGCTGCCGCAGCTCGGCATCCCGATCGACGCGCTTGATCGCGCGAGCTCGGAGCCGGAAGGCGTCGCCGCGTTCTCCAAAGTCGTTCGACTCGCTGCTCGAGGCCCTGGAGAACAAGCGCCGGGAGCTGGTGGCGTGAGCCAGCGTGGAGCTCGGGCTCCCCACGGAGCTCGAGCGCGCGGTGCGGGTGCGTCTCGCGCATCTCGAAGCCGACGGCTTCGCGGCGCGCCTGATGCGCCACGACGCGTCGCTGTGGGGCGACGATCCCGCGCGCCGCGCGGTGGCCGCGAACTCGGCCTCGGCTGGCTCGACTCCCCGGCGACTCATGCGCCGCAGACCGCGACGCTGCGTGCCTTCGCCGACGAGGTCGTCGCGGAGGGATTCCATGCCGTGGTGTTGCTCGGCATGGGCGGCTCGAGTCTCGCGCCCGAGGTGCTGCGCCGCACGCTCGGCGTCGCCACCGGCCATCCGGACCTCACCGTGCTCGACAACACCTCGCCTGCTGCGATCCAGGACGTGCTCGACCACCGCGATCCGACCGGCACGTCTTCTTCGTCGTCTCGTCCAAGTCGGGCACGACCGTCGAGGTCTCGCTCGTTCGAGCGGATCGCCCACGCCTGGTCACTGCCAAGCGCGGCGCCGAAGCCGGGCGCTGTTCGTCGGCGATCACGGACCCCGGCACCCCCTGGAAACACTGGCGCGTGAGCGCGGCTACCGGCGCGTGTTCACCAACCCGCCCGACATCGGCGGACGCTATTCCGCGCTCTCCTGCTTTGGCCTGGTGCCGGCCGCGCTGATCGGCGCCGACCTCGACGGCCTACTCGACTCGGCGCTCGAGGAGGCACGCGCGCCGGCGAACCCGACGCGCCGGCCGAGAGCCATCCCGCGCTGCGGCTCGGCGCGGCGCTCGGCGAGGCCGCGCTCGCCGGTCGGGACAAGGTGACGCTCGTGTTCGGGCCGCCGTTCAACTCGCTGGGATCATGGGTGGAGCAGCTCCTGGCCGAGAGCACCGGAAAGCGAAGGCCGCGGCCTGGTGCCGGTGGTGGACGAGCCGCTCGCCGATCCCGACATGTATGGCGACGATCGGATCTTCGTGGCCGTGACCGTGGGCCCTCCGGCCAACGCATCTGCGTGCGCCGGCTGGCCGGGCTGCGCGAAGCCGGACACCCGGTGCTCCAGTGGACGCCGACCGCACGTGGGTGCGCTCGGCGCCGATCTCGTACGGTGGAGATCGCTACGGCCGTCGCCGGAGCCATGCTGGGCATCGATCCTCTCGACGAGCCGAACGTCGCCGAGGCCAAGCAGGCGACGCGCGCGCTGCTCGAGCGCTTCCTGGCCGAGGGCGCTGCCGCTGGCCGCAACCGCTCGCGACTGCACGCGGCATCGAGGTCGCTGCGCCGGAGGCGATCGCCTCCTCGCTGCGGGCGCGGGTGAGCGATGCCTCCGATCCGCTCGCCCGGGCGGCTGCGTTCACGGGCCTCGCCGGGACCGGCGATTACTTCGCGGTGCTCGCCCTACCTGCACGACACGCCGGCTCGCCACGAGCGCCTGGCGCGACTGCGCGGAGACCGTGCGCGTCCACACCGGATGCGCCACCACGCTCGGTTACGGTCCGCGCTTCCTCCACTCGACGGGTCAGCTCCACAAGGGCGGTCCCAATCGCGGCGTCTTCCTGCAGATCGTCGCGACCGAGGGCGATCTCGCCATCCCCGGCGAGCGCTACGGATTCAAGACGCTCCAGCAGGCGCAGGCGCTCGGCGATTACCAGGTGCTCGAGCGACACGGGCGCCGCGTGCTGCGGCTCGACCTGGCAGCGATGTGAATCGCGGCCTCGAGGAGCTGGCCGGCGCGATGTCCGAGGCGGAAGCCGGGCGTAGACGAGCGAGTCGGGGCCGGTCGGGCGAGCCGGACCCCGACTCGCGCCTCGTGCTCCACCCGGCTATGATTGCGGGCCCCATCCACCCGAGGCCGGACGCCATGCTCAGAGTCCTTTCCATCTCGACCGTCCTCGCGCTAACCCTGGCGACCTCGTCCCTGGCGGCCGACCCCGCGCTGGATCTCCTCAAGAGCACCGCGGCGGTCTATCGGGCGGCTGACCAGCTCCAGATCGACGGCGACATCAGCGCCGACGTGCGGCAGGGCGACAAGGAACAGACGACGGTCGCCACGTTCTCGGCGGCGGTTGCCGGCGGGCGCCGGATCCACGACGAGCTGAAACATCCGCAGGCCGGGCTGATGCGGGTCTCGAACGGCGACAGCCTGTGGACCTACATCGAGCCGATGGGCCAATGGGGCGTGCAGAAGGCCGACACCACCGATTACACCTGGCCGCAGCGCTCGGGCGGCGTGCTCGGCGCCCTGCTCGCGGCGCTGCGTCACATGGACGACGATATCGAGAGCGCGAAGATGCTGCCCGATGAGACCCTGTCGTTCGGCAGCGAGAAGCGGGTCTGCGCGGTGATCGATGGTCCGCTACCAGCCCGGGAATCGGGCCTACGTCAGTTCCGGGACGCCGCGCACGTTCTGGATCGATCGCAAGCGCCATGTCGTGCTCCAGCATCGTACCGTGGCACACGTCACGACGCCGGACGGCAAGGCCAGCGTCGAGCAGATCGAGACCTTCCATTACACGCACATGGTCCTGGACCGCCGTCCGCCCGACAAGCTGCTTCGTCTTCCAGCCACCGGCCGGATCGAAGCGGGTCGCGCAGTTCGGCAACGACCAGAGCCAGTCCTTCGATCTCTCGGGGACAGATGGCCGCGGACTTCACGCTGCCGGATCTCGACGGCCAGCAGCATCGCCTCGCTTCGCTGAGGGGCAAGGTGGTCCTGCTCGACTTCTGGGCGACATGGTGCGGACCGTGCCGGCGTCAGATGCCGCTGGTCGAGAAGCTCAGCGCGGAGTTCAAGGATAAGGATCTCGGTGGTCTACGCCGTGAACCAGGGCGAGGCTTCGGAGAAGGCGCGCAGCTTCATCGACATGAACCACTACACCACCACCACGCTGCTCGATCAGAAGGGCGACGTGGGCCGGGAATACAAGGTGAGCGGCATCCCGACGCTGGTGATCATCGGCCGGGATGGTAAGATTGCCGCCCACTTCGTGGGCGTGCACACCGAGGAGCAGCTGCGCGAGGGACTGAAGAAGGCCGGGCTGTAAGCCACGCCAGAGCCCGCGCGCGGGAACCGACCCCGTGGCGTGGGCGGAGATGAGCAAGTTGATCGCCGAGGTCGCCTTCCTCCTTCTTCGCTGCGGTCGCAAACCCGGATTCCATTCCGATGACGAGCGCCCCGCCGCCGAGCAGCAGGGAGCTGTCGGAGTCCAGGCGCGGTTCACGTTCCGCGGCGAAGCACGGCTCTCGCGCCAAGGGACCCGCTCGATCCTCTCTCATCCGCCAGTTCGGTTTCGGCGGGATCGATTATGGCGAGGTGATCGGCGAGATGGATGGCCCGCGGCGCAGTCGCTACCCCGTCCAATCAGCTGGACCGAGGTCGACACCCTCTGGCGGCGCAACAGCCGTGCGGGAATCGGAGCCGTTATCGGCGCGGTGGTGCTCAGCCTCCCCGCGGGCGCCTGGGGGCACGACCGATGGCCGTCCCGCGAAGACACGTTCCTCACGGTCGCCAGACGGCACCTCGGCGCCACGGCAGGCGGCATTCTCGGCGCCACCGTCGGCAGTGCGTGGCCGCGTGGGAGCGCGTGCGCCCGGCCCCGACTCCTCCCGAGGCCACGGCCCCTCGCCCTGAGCCAGCGCGCTACTCGACCTCGGCGATCCAGCCGAGCGCGAGCGCCGGGTCGATTGCCGCCCGACAGGATCACGCCCACGCGCCGTCCCTCGGCGCGCACCACGCACTCGCGAGCGCCGCGAGTCCCAGCACGCCGGTGGGCTCGACGACCAGCTTGCATGCGCTCCCACACCAGCCGCATGGCGCGCTTGAGCTCCACGTCCGGCACCGACACGATGTCGTCCACCGCGCGGCGAATCAGCTCGAAGGTCAGCACGCCCAGCGATGGCGTGCGCGCTCCGTCGGCGATGGTGTCGGGATGCTCGACGCGCACCAGGCGCCCGGCGCGGAACGAGCGCGCGCCGTCGTCGCCGCGCGGCCGGCTCCACGCCGATCACGCGACACGCCGGCGCCAGGTGCTTGCGGCGTGCGCGGAGCCCGAGATCAATCCGCCACCGCCGACCGGAACCAGCAGCAGATCGAGCGGCCCCACGTCCTCGATCAGCGCCCAGCGCCGCAGTGCCCTGGCCGGCGCGATGACGTCGGGATGGTCGAACGGCGGCACGATCGTGAGCCCGCGCTCGCGCGGCGAGCCGCTCGGTCAGGGCCTCGCGCTCTTCACCGAGCTGGTCGTAGAAGACCACCTCGGCGCCATAGCCGCGCGTGGCGTCGAGCTTGGGGCGCGGCGCCGAAGCTCGGCATCACGATCGTCACGCGGCGCGCCGAGCAGACGGCCGACCAGCGCCACGGCCTGCGCGTGGTTCCCGAAGAGAAGGCAACAACGCCGCGGCGCCGCTCGGCTCGCGTCGAGCTGCGAGATCCGGTTGTAGGCGCCGCGGAACTTGAACGCGCCCATGCGCTGCAGGTTCTCGCACTTGAGGAACACGTGCGCGCCGACGCGCTGCGTCCAGCGTGGCGCGGAGGTCACGACCGGCGTGCGGTGCGCGACCCGCGCGAGGCGCCGGCGCGCAGCTTCCAGCCCCGCGATCAGCTCGTCGCGGCCGGGAACGCGCCGGCGCGGCGGCGGTCAGCCGCCGGCGCTCCGCTTCCCAGTCTCGAGTCCCGGCTCCGTCTGCCGGCGCGGATCGAGCGCGGTCTCGATCTCGGCGGGCGTGAGCTGCGTCATCTCGGCGCGCCAGCTCGCGCACCGGCCGGCGCTTCTCCTGAACGCGCGCTTGGCGATCTCGGCGCGCCTGGTCGTAGCCGATCAGCGGATTGAGCGCGGTCGCCATGCTCGGGCGAGATCTCGACGTAGTCGCGGCAGGTCTCGGCGTTGGCGGTGATGCCCGGCGAGCGCCTTGTCGGCGAACAGCGCGCGACGCCGCCGCCAGGAGCCGGATGCTCTCGAGCAGGTTGCGCGCCATCAGCGGCAGCATGGTGTTGAGCTCGAGCTGACCCCACTGGGCGCCCACCGTGATCGCCACGTGGTTGCCCATCACCTGGGCGCCCACCTGGATCACCGCCTCGCAGATCACCGGGTTCACCTTGCCGGGCATGATGCTCGAGCCCGGGCTGGATCGCCGGCAGCGTGATCTCGGCGAGGCCGCAGCGCGGCCCGCTGTTCATGAGCCGCACGTCGTTGGCGATCTTCATGAGGCGTCGCCGCCACGCGTGTTGAGCGCGCCACTCGCCCACGCCGCGCCATCCTGCGCACCCTGCGCCTCGAAGTGATTGCGCGCCTCGACGAACGACGTGCCGGTCGAGCTGGCCGATCTCGACGGCCATGCGCTGCCCGAACTCGGGGTGCGTGTTGAGCCCGGTGCCCACCGCGGTGCCCCCGATCGCGAGCTCGCGCAGGTCCGGCAGCGTCGCTTGCACGCGCTCGATGGCGTGCTCGACCTGCGACGCATAGCCGCCGAACTCCTGTCCGAGCCGGATCGGCGTCGCGTCCATGAGATGCGTGCGCCCGGTCTTGATCACGTCGTCGAACTCGCGCGCCTTGCGCTCGAGGGCGTCGTGCAGGTGCTGCAGCGCGGGGATCAGGTCGCGCTCGATCTCGAGCAGCGCGGCCACGTGCAGCGTGGCCGGGATCACGTCGTTGCTGCTCTGGCCGAAGTTGACGTGGTCGTTGGGATGCACCTTCTGGCCGCTGAGCGCGGCGGCGCGCCGCGCGATCACCTCGTTGGCGTTCATGTTGGTGCTGGTGCCGCTCCCGGTCTGGAACACGTCGATCGGGAACTCGGCGATCGAGCTTGCCGTCGGCCACTTCGCGGGCGGCGCGTCTCGATCGGGCTCGGCGAGCGCGGGCTCGAGCAGGCCGAGCTCGCGATTGACCCGCGCCGCCGCCGCCTTGATGGTGCCGAGCGCGTGGAGGAAGCGCGGCGGCATGGGCTCGCCCGGAGATCGGGAAGTTCTCGACCGCGCGCTGGGTCTGAGGTCCGTAGAGCGCTTCCGCGGGCACTTTCATCTCGCCGAGGCTGTCCCTTTCGGTTCGGTGCGTGGTGGTCATGCGTCACTCTCCTGAGTCTGGCCGTTCAGGTGCTCGAACCCGCACAGCTCGACCCGATTGTCGTCGGGATCGCTGAAGTAGATCGAATCCGCCCGCCAGGCTGCGAAGGTGATCGGGCCCTCGACCTCGACCCCGAGGGATTCGAGGCGGGCCTTCTCCTCGTGAATGCTGTCGCGCGCCACGGCCAGCGCGAAGTGCGCCGGTCCTCCGGTGTGGGCCGCTCCGAATGACAACGGCTTGCTGGTGAGACCGAGACGCGGCAACTGTCCGGCCGTTCCCGTCCACAGCCAGGCCCATTCGGGTGAAGGCGTGCGCTCGACCACGAGCCCCACCACGTCGCGGTAGAAGGCGACGGCTCGTGGCACGTCCTGCACGCGTAGGATCAGCTCCGAGAGACCGAAGCGCGGAGGCATGGCGACCACGCATCCTATCACGCTCGTTGATGCGCAGGACTACGCGGCGGCGAGGGTGCCGGGACTCACTTCCTCTCGAGACAGACCCGTTCGGCTCCGCGTCCCGCTCCGCCTCACTGGTCCTCGTGGCGCCCTCCGCCAGTCCCTGGCTCCGGGCTTCTGTGGAGTCTGTCTTTCGAGAGGAAGTGAGTCCCGGCACCCTCGCCGCCACAGACAGGCTCCGGGGTCAGGCCGCGCGCTTGCGGGGCTCGCCGCGCATCTTGATCGGGGCGGCACTGGAACACCGACCGCCACCGTGTCGGCGGGGATCGGCTTCACCACCACGCTGCCGGCGCCGATCACGGCGTGGTCCCCGACCACGACGCCCTTGAGCACCACGCAGCGTGCGCCGAACCACACGTCCACGCCGATCACGATCGGCTCGGCGACGGAGGGCTGCTGCATCACCGGCGTCCCGGGCGCTGTGCCGTGATCGTTGTCCTGCACGTAGCAGCCGTCGCCGAAGGCCGTGTGATCCCCGACCTCGATCGCGCTCATCGAATTGAAGGTCACTCCGGTGAGACAGGTGACGTGCCGGCCCAGGGTGATGCGGCCGCGGCCGTCGTCGTAGTCATGCGTCCAGAACGTCACGCCGCGATGGATGCGACCGTGATCGCCGATCGCGACGCGCCGGGGATCGCCATGGATCACGATGCGGCCGAAGAACAGGCAACCGCGCCCGACCCGCGCGCCGTGGGCGCGGAGCCATGCGGCGTAGACCGCGCTGAACGCTCGGCGCCACGCGATCTGGCGCGCGATGCGCACCGCGTTCAGCCAGCCGCCCTTGCCACGAATCACGGCGCGTGCGCGAGCGATCACGACGGTCTCGGCCGCGCCGTGCGCCAACCGGGCACGCGCTCGAGCGCGCGATCGAGGTCGCGGCGCGTGAGCGCGCCCATGAGCGTGAGCAACGCGCCGTAGGTCGCCGCGGTGGCGAGCCCGGCGAGCATGAGTCCCACGGCCCCCGCCGGCGGGGTGGACGCGAGCCGCCACCAGCCGAGCGCCAGCACGGCGCTGGCGGCGGCCGGGCGCCACGCGAGGCTCGCGAGCCCGGCACCGGCACGTCGCGCTGGAACATGGCCAGCAGCACCGCGAAGCACATCCATTCGCTGGCCGCGGTGGCCACCGAGGCGCCGAGGAAGGAGAAGCGCGGCACCAGCGTGAGATTGAGCGCCACGTTGAACGCCGCGGTCGCGGCCACCGCCCAGGTGGCGAGCGACTGGCGGCGGCGCGCTGCGAGCAGGAACATCAGCGTGTCCGCCATGTACGAGCCCGGGAGCGCCCATACCAGGATGGCCAGACCCGGCGCCGCGGGCGCATAGGCGTCGCCGAGCGTCAGACGCACGATCGGCTCCGCCTCGAACGTGAAGAACACCGCGATGCCGAGCGTGACCAGGAGGTGGAGGCGGATCGAGCGCCGGCACAGCACGGCGAGCGCCTCGCGCGGGCCGTCGGCAGTGCGTGCCATCACCGGGAACAGCACGGAGCGGAACGTCACCGCGAGCAGCGCGAACGCCTCGAAGATGCGGTAGATGCCCGCGTAGAGACCCACCGCGCGCTCGCCCTGCAGCGCGCGCAAGATCACCGAGTCGATGCGGAAGTAGATCGCCACGAACATGCCCGAGAGCGCGATCGGGAGCGCCTCCCGCACGAGCGTGGCATGCTCGCTCCAGCGCCGCTGTCGCGGCAGCTTCCCCACCAGAGATCGCGCGACGCCCACGCCGCGCCGCAGAGCCGGAAACACGCCCCGCCAGGTACTGCCAGCGCGCCGGCACGCGGTCCCAGCCCGTAGCCGAGGAGCGCCGCCCCGCCACGAGCGCGGTGAGGCTCTGCACCGCGGTCACTACGCCCGCTGCCCCGGCCCGACCCGCGGCACGCAGCAAGCCATCGAACAGAAGCGCGAGCGACACCAGCAGCATGCCGAGCACGATCGGCGTCACCAGGCTCGCCTGCGCCGCCGCTGGCACGGGCCAGCGCGCCATCGCGAACACCGACGCGAGGCAGATCAACGCCAGCACCAGCTTGATCGCCATGCTCGGCGCGAGCAGCTCGCGGGCGCGCTGCGGATCGCGCGCGACCTCGCGCGTGAACACCGTGCTCAGGCCGAGGTCGCCGAGCGTGCTGAACAGCAGCGTGTACGACAGCGCGAACGTGTAGCGCCCGTACTGCTCGACCCCGAGCGAGCGCGCCAGCAGCAGGTAGAGCGCGAAGTCGAGCCCCTTGGCCAGGAAGACGCCGGCGAAGAGCCGGGCGGCTTCCCCACACGGAACGGCTCGCCATCCGCACCGGGAGTCGATCGGACGACGGCTGGTCGTCGCCCCGGGGTCCGGCCGGTTTCCATCCGCTGCGTCGGGCCGCGACGGGATCGCGGCCCGCAAGTCGTTGCGGGGGTGTCGGGTCATGGCGGCGATAGACCTCCGCCCGTCACTGAGCAACGGCTGTGCCTTCGGCGTACGCCAGGTGGTGGAGAGAGTCGCTTCCTCTCGAAAGACAGACCCGTTCGGCTCCGCGTCCGCTCCGCCTCACTGGTCCTCGTGGCGCCCTCCGCCAGTCCCTGGCTCCGGGCTTCGGCGGGTCTGTCTTTCGAGAGGAAGTGACTCCCCTCCACCACTCCGCTACCTTCCCGCCACAACGAAGCGCGCGATCAGGACGTGGCCGGCCGCGCATGTCACGCGCGCCGTGTAGACGCCGCACCCGAGTCGAACCCCAACGCCATCCAGTGGCACGCGGTGCGGACCCTGAGGCAACGTTCCCAGGTCGCGGCGCTCGACACGCCGTCCCGCCACGTCGAGACACCTCGAGCCATGCCGGACCGACCGCCACCGTGGAGAAGTCGAGGACCGCGCCGGAGCGGGCGGGGTTAGGAAGCACCCAGCACTGCGTCTCATTGCTGCCGAGAGCCGGGGCGCCGGCGCGCTCCCAGGCGCGACGCGTGAGCGCCGCGGAGACGTCGAGCGCGTCATTGAGGCGCTCGCGACGGAGCGCGGCCATGGCGCTCGTCGCCGCGGCGCGCCGCATCCTCCACCTTGGGCCGCGTGGCCGCGCTGCGCTGCGCCAGTCCCACGGCCTGCGCCAGCGGCTCGATCTGCCAGTTCGCGGCGAGCGGACTCAGCCTCACGGGCACGTCGGTGTCCATGGGCTGGCCGAGCCAGGCGCGCGGCCGGGTGTCTCGTTCGGGATTGGGTGGCGGTTGGTCAGGAAAGGATCGGCGAGATCGACCGAGCTCGTGACCAGATGCCGCGCCGCGAACACGATCGCGGCCGGATCGCCGCGCACGAACGCGTGCTCGAGGCCGTGCACCGCATCCACCAGCTCGAAGATCGCCGCTCCGTGGACCTGATCGCACAGCCGTGCCTCGAGCGTCGTGCGCGGCGCGAGCGCATCGCAGCGGCGGCGTGCGGAGTGCGGCCTCGAGCTCCGCCAGATCGGCCCCGCCGCGACGCTCGCCGTGAGCGCACCGTCCCAGACGGTGGTCCAGCGCGCCTCGGAGGGCGGGACCGCGCGACATATGGGCGGCCACTCGTGCCGTGGCGTCGGGTGCGAAGGCCGCGGCCGTCTCCCCGCGCAGCAGCAGGGCGACGAACAGCGCAACCAAACCCAGCTGGAGCCGGCCTCGGGTCATGTTTCGACCTCAGGGCTCGCGACAGCCAGCGCTCCGCCTTCGGTCTGCCGGGCGTTCCCTCCCGGAAGTCTAAGGAGGGCTCGGAAATCGAAGGATCTCGACCGGAGCCCGGGGAAGCTTGGCGGCCCCGCGCCTGAATTATCAGGAGCGGCGTTGCAATATGCAAGGCGGGCTGCCGATTTCAGGAGCAGAGAGTGGCTCCGGGGCGCGCTCCCGGCTTACGCGGTCGAGCGCGCCGCGACTCGGTGCGCCTGATCGCGCGACGGCGACCTCCAGCCGCCAGGTCGCGGCCGCCGCCAGCATCAGCAGCAGCTTGAATTGCTCGCCGTAGATCGTGGACTCCATCTGGTTGTGGAGCACGAAGGCGAGCCACGCCGCCCACAATCCCAGCCCCATCGCCCGCTCGGCCGGCGCGCGCGCTGCGCTTCCCACCCGCCAGGCCGAGCGGCCGAGCGTGAAGATCCAGGCCAGCGCCAGCACCAGCCCGGGGAGTCCCAGCTCGGCGAGGAAGCCGAGCTCCAGGTTGTGCGGCACGGTATCCAGGCCGTGCAGCGCGTTCGAGATCACTGGAGAAGTTGTTGAGTCCCACGCCCAGCAGCGGATGCGTGGCGAAGGCCTTCACGCCAGGCCGTAGAGATCCATCCGCTCCCCCGCGGAATACTCGAGCGCGCCCTCGGCGAGTCGATAGGAGAGCACCTGCTTGAGCGGGCTCATAAGATAGCCCACCACGCCGGCCGCGCAGCAGCACCAGCAGCGCCACCCGCGCCGCCCGTGAGCCGCCGCGCGTGAAGCCATACGTGATCGCCACCGCAACGAGCAGTGACACAATCGCCCCTTCGAGGCCGATACCACGAGGCCGAGCCCCAGCGCTCCGAGACAGACGGCGATTCCGAGCCGCCCCATGCCACGCGCTCCCCCGATCAACCCCAGCAGCGATCGGGAACGCGAGGATCAGGAGACCGGCGAGGTAGTTCGAGCGGCCCCACGGCAGATCGACGAGCTCGAGCATCACCGCGAGCACCATCCCGAGCGGGTGCCGCCACGCGACCCAGAACATGGCCGCGCCGATCAGCGCTCCGGTGACCACGACCGCGACGAGCAGCTGGCGGGCGCGGCGCGCGTCGGTCGCCCACGCCGCGGCACCGCGGCGCCGGCGAGCCACGCGACGATCCACCCCTTGAGCCTCGGCGATCCCGGTGAGCACGTCCGGAGCGACCAGCGAGACCGATGCCGCTCCATGCCACCAGCGCGAGCAGCGCCACCAGGAAGGGCGCGCGCGGCGCCGCCAGCGTGAGCCGCCCGCGGAGCACGGCCACCACCAGACCCAGTCCGAGCACCGCCGTCGGCCCACAGGATCCGTCCGCTCTGCCCGCCGAATCCGATCGCCGACATCTCGCCCGCCAGGATCGATCCCGCCAGCACCGCGAGCCACAGGCCACCGAGCCCGATGCGCCGCGCCGTCGCGATCGCCAGCGCCACCGCCGAGGCGGCGGCAGTCTGATCGCGCCGAGCAGCGGTCGCTCGGCGAGCGGCGCGAGCGCCACGGCGCCGGCGACCGGCAGCGCCCACGCCGCGGAGCCCATGGCTCGATTCCGGGCGCTGCGGAAGGCGTGGCTCATGCCGCCGCCCGACGCACACGCGCGTCGAGATGCTCTTCGTAGAGCCACTCGAGCCGCGCCGCCGTGTGGTCGATCGAGCAGCCGCGCGCCCGCTCGATACCCGCTCCCGACAGGCGCAGGCGCTCGCCGCCCGAGCTCTGGAGGCGCACGATCGCGGTCCGCCAGAGCCGGCGGGGATTCGGGCTCGACCAGCACGCCACAGGCGCCGTGGTCCAGGACCTCGGGAATGCCGCCGACGCGGGCGCCGATCACCGGCACTCCGGCGGCGAGCGCCTCGATCACGGCGCCACGCCCTGTCCCTCCGTGCGCGACGGCGCGACGAAGAGATCCGAACGCCGCCAGCTCGTCGCCGACCTGCGTGCGCTCCCCACCAGATCGACAAGCCCTGCCACGCCGAGCGCGCGCGCCTGCGCTTCGAGCCGCCGGCGTTCGGGGCCGTCGCCGATCACGCGCAGCCTGAACCGGGGATGCGCGGCGCCGCCAGCGCCACCGCATCGATCAGCAGATCGATGCCCTTGCGGCGGTCGAGGCGAGCGACGGCCCCCACGACGAACTCAGTCGTCGCCCATGTCGCGCCGCGCGCGCAGCTCGGCGCGCCGCGCGGAAGCGCCGCCGAAGGTTGCGAGGTCGACGCCGTTGGGGATCACCGTCGTGCGCGCCGCGAGTCGCGCGTCCACGCGGGCGACCGCGCTCCGCACCGCCTCGGACACCGCGACCACCGCGTCGCACGCGCCGAGCGCCGCGCGTCCGGCGAGGCGCAGCGGATGAAAACGTTTCTCGCACCAGTCGGTGAGGTTGTGGAACGTGACGACCGTGCACTGCGCCCCGCTCCGGCCCGCGCCGAGCGCGGCGGCCAGCGCCGCGGCCATGAGGTGCGCGTGCACGACGTCGGGACGGAAATGGTCGAGCTGCCGCTCGAGCTTCCTCCACGCCGAGCCCCAGCCTCGCGCGCCGCTCGAGACGGTGGACCGGAATCGCCCCGATGCGATCCATTGCCCACGGGCCGGCCGCGATCAGATCGAGGCTCGCGAGCTCGACCTCCCAGCCCCTGCGGTCGAGCGCGGCCGCCTGATCGAGCGCCGCGCGCTGCGCGCCGCCGGTGGCCAGATCGTTGATCAGCACCAGCACGCGACCCCGCTCGCGTGTGGGTCCGCTCACGCGGCGCGCTCCTCGACGTCCTCGGCTTCCGAGCGGGACCGCCAGCGACGGGGGCGCCGTCTCGAGGCGACGCGCCTCCTGCACCCCGCGGCGGATGCGGCGGTAGCCGTGCAGCCACAACGCGGCGACCACCGCCGTGACGAGCAGTCCGGGCACCCAGCTATGGGCGACCACGCAGCCGGACAGCGCGAACGACACCGCCGCCCCCACAGGAGCCCCACGGCCTGGCGCGGCGACAGTCCGAGCTGGATCAGCAGGTGATGGATGTGCCCGTGGTCGGGGGCGAACAGGCGGGCCCTGGCCTGCTTGAGAAGTTGACGATCGAGCGCGTGCCGCGCGCCGCGCCGAGCGCCCGCCGCACGATCGCGTACGACGTGTCGGCGAACGGCACCGCGACCAGCATGGCCGGCACCAGCGGGAATGTCTCCGGCGAGCCGTGCTGTCCCACGCGCAAGGTGACGGCTGCGAGCAGGAATCCCGACGAACAGGCTGCCGGCGTCACCCATGAAGATCAGGGCAGGGTTGATGTTGAACCACAGGAAGCCGAGCAGCGCGCCGGCGAGCGACACGGCAACGACGCGCTCAGGGGCCGCTCGAGGCAGCGAGCAGCCACGTGGCCGCCAGGCTCGCCACCAGGGCCACACCGCACGCCAGGCCGTCGAGCCCGTCGATCAGGTTGACCGCGTTGGTCACGAACACGACCCATCCGACGGTGAGCGCCAGGCTCCAGTGCCCGACCTCGACCACGCCGACGCCGGGAAGGCCGAGCGACAGCACGCGCCATCCGCCGCCGTAGAGAACGAGGGCCGCGACCATCTGGAGCCCCAGCTTGCTCGACCACCGCAGCCCACGCACGTCGTCGACCAGCCCCACCAGCACCATCAGCCCGCCGCCGGCCAGCAACGCGAGGAGTCCGACCCGGAACTCGTCACCGAGATCGCGCCACTGCGGATGCGCGAGCGTCGCGAGCAACAGCGCCAGCGAGAACCCCCAGAAGATGCCGAGCCCACCGAGCCGCGGCGTGGGGCGGCGATGGAGACGACGCCCGCCGGGCGCGTCGACCGCCGACAGGCGCAAGGCGGCGACCGGACGATCTCGGTGGCGCTCAGCGAGGCGAGCACCGCGAGCACGAAACACGCCGTCGCGAGCACCATGGGCTCAAGCCGCCTGGCGGCGATAGATCCGCTGGTAGAGATCGTCGAGACGGTCGAGCATGGTCTCCACCGCGCCACGGCCTCGTTCATCCGCTCGCGGCCCGGCGCGTCCCAGCCGCCGCGCCATGGCGCGGTCACGCAGCAGCGTGTCGAGCCGCGCGCTGAAGCGGGTCGACGTCGCGGGTCGGCACGATGAAGCCGTTCTGGCCGTCGCGCACCACCTCCCACGCGCCTTCGACGTCGAAGGTGAGGGATCGGCTTGCCCGCGGCCGCCGACTGCACGAGCACGCGCGGCAGTCCCTCCCACAGCGAGGTGAGCACCGGACACGTCGACCGCCGCGAGCACGCGCGCCAGGTCCATGCGGTGCCCGAGGAATCGCACCACGTCGTCGATCTCGAGCGCGCGCGCACTGCGCTTCGAGCTCTCCGCGCAGCGGGCCATCGCCGAGGATCAGCACGCGCAGATCGGGATGGGCGGGCTTCAGGTGATGGACCGCCTCGAGCAGATAGCCGTGACCCTTGCGCGCTTCGAGCCGCGCGGCCATCGCCACGGCCTGCTGGTGGGGCTCGAGGCCCAGCTCGGCGCGGATCGCCTGGCGCTCGGGCTCGGCCATCTCCCCGCGTCGAGATAGTCATCGAGCGGCATGCCGGAGTAGATCGTCTCGTACGCCTGCGGCTCGCCGATCCCCGGCGCGCACGTAGATGCGCCTGCACGTCCTCGCCGACCGCGACGAACTGATGGGTGAAGCGCGCCGGCGATGCGCTCGAGCGCCAGGTAGAACATCCGTTGCAGGCGCGGCAGGTGGTCGTGGAAGGTGACGCCATGCACCGTGTGGACGATGATGGGCGTGCCGACCAGCGCCGCGGCCAGGCGGCCGAGGAAGCCGCCCTTGGCGGTGTGGGTGTGGACGATCTGGTAGCGGTGCTTCCGCATCAGCCGCGGCGAGCCCGATCAGCGCGCGCAGATCGTGGAGCGGGTGGGGATCGCGCACGAGTCCGGCGATGCGGTGCACGTTCACGGGACCGAGCCCCTCGAGCAGCGCGGCGATCCGAGCCCTGCGCCGACTGCGAGATCCACGCGGTAGCGCCGCGGATCCAGGCCCTTCACGGTGTAGAGCGTGTTCTCGTCGGCGCCGCCCGGGACCAGTCGCGTGATCACGTGCAGCATGCGGATCGGGGAGCTGCTCGCCGGTGCGCCGATCCGGCACGCCGTTGCCGCAGGGGGCGGTCGCGCTCATGGCCGATTGGCCTGCGGCGAGGGCGCGCCAGTAGTCGCGCCTGACTGGCGCGGCGAGGTGTAGGGACCCTGGAGACGCAGCGGGTTCGTGCCACAGACTGTACGTGGTGAAGATGAAATAGCCCTGGCCCTTGGTCTCGACGGATCGCACCGCGCCGCCGATGGCGCGCGGCGAGAAGCGCTTGAGCCACAGGCCGCCGATCAGCGGCGCGCGCCGCGAGCCCGAGCGCGTCGAGCGCGGCGCGCGCTGCCGGCAGCGCATCGCCGGCCGCCGCGTACGACGCGCTCGCAGTAGTCGGAGGTCGGCACGCCGCTCGCCGCGAGCGCGCGCCCGAGCGCGCGATGGACGAACGAGGAGAAATCGAGATCGAACACCGCGATCTCGATGCCGGGATGCGCGCGCCGCGAACTCCCGCAGGATTCCGCGTGAGCACGCGCTGGAGGTGCGATCCTCCCATCCCGTGAGGTCGGGATCCGGACAGGGCAGCACGGTCGCTCGGCGTGCGACCGGCGTGGTATCCGGCGAGACACGAGTCGCACCGGCACGGCCCGGCGTCAGTAGGCGATGCCGGTGCCCGCGGTAGAGTCTCGAGATCGAGCGCGACCGCGGTGAGGCCGGCCGTCCGCCCAGGAATCCGTCGGCGCGATCGAGCAGCGCGCTGCGCCAGTAGAGTGAGTCGTTGCGGGCATCGGCACGTCGCGCTCCGCCGACTGCCGCCCCAGACGTAGCGTCGCGACGCCGAGTCGCGCGGCCAGCCGCGACGTCGTTCTGAAGCGCCCATTGCGGCACGACGCTGACGTTGAGCTGCGAGGCCGCGCGCCGCGAAGGCGTCGAGCTCACGGGCGCCGGCCGCAGCCGAGCGAGTCGGGGATCCAGTGGATGACCGCGCGCGCGAAGCCGTGCGACGCCAGGTCGTCGAGGTGCGCCGCCCCCATGTAGTGATAGAAGTACGCGGCGCGCACCGGGGTCGCATCGACCTTCGCGGCGACTACCACGGCGAAGGCCGCCGCCACCACCAGCCACGCCCAACCACGGTTCATGCCGCCCACACCGCCTCCAGCCCGCGCGCGTAGACGCGCGGCCTCCCGGCCTGGCTCGCGCCGATCCGGGTGGCGAGCCACTTGCCGAGCAGACTCGCGGCCAGGATGACCTTGGCCGCGGCGGCCGCGCCCATGACCATGATGCTTCCGGAAGTAATACACGCGCGAGCGCAGGTTGTGCAGGTAGCTGGCTTCCGGCCCTGACGCGCGACGTGCTGGCCAGTGTGCACCACGCGCGCCCCGGGCACGAACCGCACCTCGAGTCCGGCGAGACGCGGCGCGGCGGCACCAGTCGACCTCTTCCATGTACATGAAGATGCGCTCGTCGAGTCCGCCGAGCGACCGGTACGGCGCGTCGCGGAACCAGCAGCGCGGCGCCGGAGCCCCAGTCGACGCGGTCGAGGCCTCGAGCGGAAGGCCCGCCGTACTTGTAGGCGCCGAACACCCGCGACTCCGGAAACCAGCGCGCGAGCCCCAGGTGCTCGCAGCACAGCGACCACAGCGAGGGAATCGACCGCAGGAGCGCACCGGCGCGCCGTGCTCGTCGACCAGCAGCGGGTGCGACCGCGGCCAGCGCCGGCTCGTCGGCCGCCGCGGCGAGCAGGCGCTCGAGATCGTCCGGTTCGATCCGGCAGTCGGGATTGAGGAGCAGCAGCGCCGGCGCCAGCGCGACCGCCAGGCCCTGGTTGACGCCACGCGTGAAGCCACGGTTGTCGGGATTGGCGAGCACGCGCACGCCGGGCCACGTTGCCGCCAGCCATTCCACCGTGCCGTCCTGGGAGCCGTTGTCGACCAGCACGACCTCGAGCGGGACGCGCCGCGCGCAGCGCGCCAGCGATTCGAGACAGGCGGGCAGCACGGCGCGCGAGCGAAAGCTCACCAGCACCACCGAGAGGCGCGGGATCACGATGGCTGCTCCTCCACCCGTCGCGCCGAGCCCGCTCCGGCCGCTCCACTGGCGAGCGCGACGAGAGCACCACCACCCACATGCCGGCACGCGACACGTCGAGCACCATGAGCGGACCTCCGATCACGAAGGTCGCGGCGAGGGCGAATGCGCTCCACTCTCGGGCCGTCGGTCCAGCGCCGGGCGAGACGCGCGAGCCGCGCCGTCGACCACACGATCACGATCGCGAGGATGAAGATCTGCGGCTCGTCGAGCGGGGTCGAGAGCACGGCGGACGCGCCCGGCTGGAGCAGCGTCGATCCCAGGCCCACCGTGCCGATCAAGGCGGCCGTCGCGGCGAGCCAGCGGTGCTTCGACTGAAAGGCGGCCGCCCACGCGAGCGGAAGCGCGCACGCGATCGCCGCGATGCTCGCCGCTCCCGGCGCCCGCACGGTCGTGGAGGCCGACGCAAAGGCCGGGACCACCGCGCTGAGGCCCATGCCCCCGCACCACGCGGCGGCGAGCGAGAAGGCGGCGAGCGTCCCACGCGCGGCGCGACGCGCCGCCGCGGACGCGGCGTGGAAGAGGGAAAGTCCGAGGACCGCGAGGCGGATCTCGTGCCCGTAAGGCAAGGACGCGGAGAACGGCAACGCGATCACCGCGGCCGCCGCGAGCGGCAGCGGCAGCAGCCGGGCCGGGCCCTGACCCGCGCCGGGAGCGCGCCGCGTGTACAGGCGCCGCGCGATCGTCACCAGCGCCAGCCCGATCACCAGCAGGTCGAGCACCGCGACCGTTGGTGCGCGTCGCGACCACAGCAGCACCACCTGGTCGACCGCCACCACGATCACGGCGGCCACCGGCAGCGCCACCAGCCAGCGGTCGCGCTTGAGCCCCGCGATCCCGAGCAGTCCCGCGCCCAGCACCACCGGCACCAGCGCCAGCTGGCCGCGCAGGGCCAGCCACAATCCGAGCAGCGCCCACGAGGTTCCGAGCAGCCACAGCGCCAGAGCCTCGGCGAGGCTCGGGTGCTGCAGCTCGTCCACGGTCTCGGGGCTCCGGAAGTTGCGCAGTCGGCCGATCACGCCGCCCTCCGCTCATCTTCCACGAGCGTCACGGCGGGCTCGACCGCGTCGGGCTCGCCACGCCAGTGCAGCCACGCCGTCGAGCCGGCGAACGCCAGCGCGAGCGCCAGCGCCACGATCAGGGCGCGATGGGGCCGCGCGTGATGCTCGGGAAGATCGGCGGCGTCCAGCACCGAGAAGGTCGGGACCGGGTTGGCCTCTTCGACCCGCGCCTGCTCGTACACGCGGCGCATGAGCTCGCCGACCGCGACCAGGCTGGTCTGCTCCCGCACCAGCTCCCCGTAGCGCTCGCGCAGCGCCGGGAGCGCATCGCCCTTGGGGGTGAGCGCGCTGCCGTCGTGCACCATGTGCTGCAGCTGGCGCTCGAGCTCGCCGATGCGGTCGCGCAGCGTCGAGACTTCCGCGGACTGGTCGGTGAAGAAGCGCCGCGCGGCCGCCAGCTCGGTCTCGAGCAGCACCACCTGCGAGCGCAGCGTGCCGTACGCGTCCATGGTGGCGCGCGCCTGGTCGGGCAGGCTGAACGCGCGGTTCTGCTCCTCGAACTGGCGCATGCTTTCGCTGGCCGTCGCGATCTCGCCGTCGACGTTCCGCAGCCGGAGCTCGAGGTAGGAGCGGCGCTCCGCGGCGAGGCTGCTCTTGAGCCGGATGCCTTCCTGCGCCGCGTAGCGCGCGTACGCGGCGGCGAGATCGCGCGCCTCGGCGGGCGTGCGCGCCTCGACCGCGACCACCACCTGGCCTTCCTTGGGCGTGGTGATGGTGGTGTGATCGTCGAGTCGATCGCGCGCCTGGTCCTGCCGCTCCACGTGCCAGCGCCGGCGAAGATCGAAGGCATCGACCATCGAGTCCGCCACCGCACGGCTCTTGAGCACCATCTTGAGCTGATCCTGCGGCGTAGGCTGGCCGGTCAGACCGAGTGGCGAGCTGGAGAGCATGTTGCCCATGCCGGTCAGATCGAGCGTCAGGCCGTCCTTGGGCGCCGGCACCAGCGTGACGTTCGAGCGGTACCAGCGCGGCAGCAGCAGCGCCACCGCGACTGCCAGCACCGCGACCGCGACATGGCCGCGCAGCATCCAGCCGCGGTGCCGCCACAGCAGGCGTGCGGAGCGCGTGAGATCGAGCTTCCAGACCCTCGAATCGTCGCCGGTCATTTCAGCGCGGCGATGATCACGCTGGCCGAGACCGCCATCTCGAGCAGGAAGCGGGTGCCGCCCGCCAGCGAGCGTCCCACTCCGGGCTCGCGCGAGCGCGGCACCACGACGATGGCGTCACCAGGCTCGACCCGCGAGCCGGCGCGGTAGGACTCCGCCTCGCCGCTGGCGCGCACCAGGTAGCTCTTCCCCAGATCCGCCTCGCGCGCCAGACCGCCGGCGCGCCGCACGTAGTCGCGCGCGTCCGAGTTGCGGCGGGCGATCAGCGTGCCCGGGTTCATGACGTTGCCGAGCACCGCCACGGTGGCGGGAGCGACCGGCACGTTGAATTCGTCGCCATCCTCGATCACCGGATCGCGCGTGCTCTTGCGCCACTTGCCGGCCGCATCCAGCTCCAGCACCACGCGGCCGAGCTCGGACTGCTGCCCGAGCCGATCGACCAGCTCGCTCTCGACGCGCCCGGCGGCCGCGGCCTGGACCGTGTCGCCGGTGGCCAGCAGGCTCATCTGCTGGCGGAGCAGCTCGATCCTCTGCCGCTCCTCGAGCTCGTGCGTGAAGGTCCGCTGGTCGCGTGCGGCGCTGCGACGGCGGAACACGGCGGCGCGCAGCGAGCCGCGCGGCGTCACGCCGCCGGCGCGATCGAGCAGGTCGCTGAGGCGCTCGCCCGGCGTCACGGTGTAGAGCCCCGGGCGCGTCACCTCGCCCTGGAGCGTGACCGTCCAGGGGAGGCGTGCGCTCGAGAACACGGTGACGGCGTCGAGCGGCTGGAGCGGCCAGTCCTCCTGGCCCGCCAGCACGCGCGTCGGCGAGAACGCCCGCACCTCGGTCTTGAAGTCGTGGAGGTCGACCCGCCGGAACTCGGCGTGGGTGAGGTCGGCTTCGGGCAGGAGTCGGTCGCCGCGGACCAGGTCCGAGAGCTTCATCCCTTGAGCCAGCTCGTACTGGCCCGGGTGCCGCACGAATCCGTCGAGGGTGACCAGGTTGCGCATCCGCCCGGCGAGCGGCAGCACGGTGACGAGATCGAGGTTCGAGAGCAGTGAGCGAGTCGGGGTCCATGCCGTGACCGTGGTCGAGCGGCACGTCCTGGAGCCGGAAGCCGCCGTTGGCGTCGACGCGCTCGACGCTCACCCGCTCGAGATCGGCGAGCGGCGTCGGGCCGCCGGCGAGCCGCAGCAGCTCGCGCAGCGAGATCGGCCCCGGGCTTTCGTAGACGCCGGGACGCACCACGTCCCCCTGGATGCCAACGCGCGCGCGGGTGAGCGAGACGAACACCACGTCGCCGGTCTGCAGCCGCACGTCCTGGTGGCGGTCGCCGGCGGTGAGGAACGGATAGAGATCGAGTCGCGCGACCTCGTGGTCGGCGCGCAGCACGCGGATGTCGCGCAGGCTGCCGAGCGTGTCGGGCCCGCCCGCGGCGACCAGCGCGTTCAGCACGGTGGCGCTGCCTGCCAGCGTCACCTTGCCCGGTTTCCGCACCGAGCCGAGCACGAAGACCTCGAGGGCGCGCATGCGTCCCATCGACACCTGGACGCGCGCGTTGCGGAGCACCGTGGAGAGTCGTGCGCGGATGAGGCGATCGGCGTCGGCGAACGACAGGCCCCACAGGGACGTGGTGCCGATCCGCGGCAGGAACACCTGCCCCTCGCGATCCAGTGTCAGCGAGTACGTAGTGTCCGACCAGGCGGAGACGAACACGAGGAGGTTGTCGCCCGGGCCCAGGACGTAGTCCGGTCCCACTGGGCCGTTCTCGACCGGAGCCTGCGCACTCTCTCCCAGGAACAGGTCGCGGCCGAACAGTGGGAGTCCGCGCCAACGCTCCTCGGGCGTGGGTGTCGTCATGCTCTGCCTCAGGTCCTGATCCGCCTGCTGGCCCGGCAATACCGGACGCTCGGTCTCGGACTGGGATCGGGACTTGGGACTGAGACTGCGACGCCGCGGGGTCGCGGGCTCTGCGAGCGCCGGGGCCGCGCACCCCAAAACGGCGGCCAGGACGCCGGCCAACGCGGCACGGCGCGCGTCGAATGCTCGCAGCGTGCGGCACATGAGAGTCCGCTCCTGGACATGGGAAATCGAGATCACGGCGCATCCGGCGCCCTTCGCAATCGGCCTGCTCCGAGGCGGTTATCGGCAGAAATGCCACGCGCTTGAGGCCGGTGCGGCAGCTCTGGGGCTCTGGGGCTGGAGCGCTTTTAGGCGGGAACGATCTCGAAGCGGCTCGTGATCTCGGCGGTGCCTTCGAACATCGCGTGGACCGAGCAGTACTTGGTGTCCGAGAGTCGGATGGCGTCCTCGATGGCGGCGGGGCTCAGGTCGTGACCATGCACCCGGTGCACGACCTCGATGCGCGTGAAAATCCGCGGATTCTCCGCGCGCCGCTCGCCGCGCACCGCGACCTCGTACGCGACGACTTCCAGGCGCTTCTTGCGCAGGATCCCGATCACGTCCATCGCCGCACAGGCCGCCAGCGCGCCGAGCACCACGTCGACCGGATTTGCCACCTCGCCGGTCGACTTGGACTCGGTCATGACCACGGCGCCGCTCGGGAAGCGCATCGCGAAGCGCAGTCCCGGCGCCGCGAGGCTCTCGAGGGTCACGGTCGCGGTGTTGAAGGTCACGGTCATGGTTTCACCGCGCCGCGGCCATGCGGTCACGATCCTCGTCACGCTCGGGCGCCAGGGAGAGATCGAGCTCCTCGTCGCTGAGCACCTGCCGGCGGTTGAGGATCTGCGAGGTATCGTGCTCGAATAGCAGGTGCGTGAGGTGATCGATGCCGACCTCGAGCTGCTTGCGGAACCCCACCATCTTGACGAGATACGCCCCGGCCCACAGCAGCCACGCCAGCTGCCCGGACAGCGGAATGCCGAACAGCTCGACCACCGAGCTGTGCTTGCCGAGCGAGATGATGTAGCCGGATTCATGGAAGCCGAACGCCGTCACCGGTCGGCGCTCGGCCTGCCGGACCAGCGCGTCGCCCAGGTAGCTCCCCATCGCCACCGCGGTCTGGGCGAGGCGCGGCTGCCACGCGCCGCCAGCCATGCGCGCGCCGCCGAATCGCCGATCACGTGCACTGATTCGAGCGCCTGGCCCTGCGGGTCGAGCGCACGCAGATGGTCGTCGACCACGACCCGGCCGTGGCTCGCGTGCGAGAGCGGCAAGCGCGCTGACCAGCTCGGGAGCGCGCACGCCGGCGGTCCACACGATCGTGAAGGCGTCGATCGTCTCCGCCACTCACCAGGTGGATACGCTTGCGCTCCACACGATTCACGGCCGCGTGCAATCGCACCTCCACGCCGCGGCGCGTCGAGGAACCGCTGCACGTAGGCGGAATGCTCAGGTCGCGCGGTGGCGACCACGCGATCGCCGGCTTCGACCACCGTGACGCGCACGTGCGAGGCCTGGAGGCTCGGGTACTTGGGCAGGAGCGTCTCGCGCGTCATCTCGATCAGCTCGGCCGCCACCTCGACGCCGGTGACACCGCCCCCACGATCGCGAACGAGAGCAGGCGCCGGCGCTGCTCGAGGGACTCGGCCTGCTCGGCCATCTCGAACAGCTCCACCACCCGCGCCCGCAGCGTCATGGCGTCGACGATCCGCTTGAACGGCAGAGTGTGCTCGGCGGCGCCTGGCACGCCGTAATAGTCGGTCTCGCTCCCGACCGCGATCACCAGCGTGTCGTAAGGGGTCACGAGATCGTTGTGAAGGCGGACCTGCCGGCGCGCGAGGTCGATCGAGATCGCCTTGTTCTTGACGAAGCGGATGTGCCGGTGCGTGGCCATCTCGCGCAGCGGGTAGACGATGTGGCGCGTCTCCACGGCCCCCACCGCAACCGCGGGCAGCAGCGGATTGAACTGGAAGAAGTTTTCCTTGTCGATGAGCAGCGTGTCCCAGTAGGCGCGCGCCGCACGCGAAGCGCCCGATCGCGCGCGCCACGTCGAGGCCGCCGAATCCGCCACCGAGAATCACGAGCCGCTTGCCAGCCATGGAGTGCGAGCATAGCACTGGCGATCGGGCCGGGCTCTTGGTGCACACGGTCTTCGTGTCCCTCGAAAGACAGACCCGGCGGGGACGACCGCGTGGCTCTCGAAAGACAGACTCCACAGCAGCCCGGAGCCAGGATGGCGGAGGGCGTCGCGAGGACCAGTGAGGCGAAGCGGGACGCGGAGCCGAACGGGTCTGTCTTTCGAGAGCCACGCGGTCGTCCCCGCCGGCGCTCGTGCTACCGTCCCTCGTATGCCAGCGATCTCGGTGCTCATGCCGGTGCGCAATGCCGGCCGCTGGCTCGTCCCTGCGATCGCATCGCTGCGGCGCCAGCGCTTCGACGACTTCGAGGTGATCGCGGTCGAGGACGGCTCGACCGACGGCTCCGGCGAGCGGCTCGAGCGCCTGGCGCGCGACGAGCCGCGACTGCGCGTGCTGCGGCTGCCGCCGACCGGCCTGCCAGGCGCGCTCCAGGCCGGTCTCGCGGTGGCGCGCGGGGATCTGATCGCGCGCCACGACGCCGACGATCTCTCGCATCCCGCTCGCTTCGAGCGACAGCGCGCGCTGCTGCTCGAGCAACCCGACGTGGACGTGGTCGGCTGCCGGCTCGCCCTGCGCCCGCGCGACTATCCGGGCGTGGGAATGCGCCATTGGCTCGCCTGGCACAACGCGCTGCTCTCGCACGACGCGATGGCGCGCGAGGTGCTGGTCGACAGCCCGCTCGCCCACGGCGCCGCCATGCTGCGGCGATCGGCGCTCGAGCGGGTGGGCGGATGGCGCGAATGCGGATGGCCCGAGGACCTCGATCTGTGGGTGCGACTGCTGCGCAGCGGCGCCCGCTTCGCGAAACACCCCGCGACGCTCTATGCGTGGCGCCAGCTCCCGGACGGCGTCACGCGGAGCGCCGCGCGCTGCCGGCGCGAGGCGTTCGATGCCCTCAAGCTCGACGCGCTCGTGACCGGCATCCTGCGTGACCACGCAGCAGTGACAGTCGATCGGCGTGGGCGTCAGCCTGGAGCGCTGGCGGGCGCATCTGGTCGCCGCCGGCCACGCGGTGCGTCTGGTCGCCGCAGGCCATCGTCGCCGACTTCGCTCGCCGCCGCTCGCGCCGCCGGCCGTGCTGGTGTTCGGCACCGCTCCGGCGCGCGCGCGCTGGCGCGTGGCGCTGACCACTGCCGCGTGGCACGAGGGCCGCGATTTCGTGTTCGTGGCGTGAGCAATTGATATTGCACAGGGATGTGTCATTCCAAGCAGTGTTCATTTGACTTCGACTCCGCCTCTGTGGCGTAGTGTCGATCTTCCGCTCGCATTCGATACCGGGAGGACACCATGGCGAGAGTTCGACGCAAACGAACCGTATATAGCCTTCAGAAACGCAATACCATCCTGGCCGCCGCGGAGAAGAAGGGCTCACCGCCCTGCAGGTCAAGCAGCGCTTCGGCGTCACTCGGTGACGTACTATTCGTGGCGCCGCAAGTACCGTGGCGCCAGCACGACGTCGGTGGTGCGCGCTCGCCGCGGCGGTGGCGATCTCGAACAGCAGGTGCGCTCCGAGGTGCAGGCCGAGGTGCGGAGCATCCTCCCCGCGATCGTGCGCACCGGGTGAGCAGCTACCTGGATACGGTGTTCCGCAGCCGCGGCCGTTGCCCGAAAAGTCTGACCCGGCGCCGGCCGTCTCCACCGCCGATCGAGTCACCTTCCCTCAGCGCCCCCCACCCGCCCCGATGGGTGTGGGCGGCGCTGATCGCGCTCGCGGCGCTCGCCTCGGTCTATCGCGGCGACGACAACGATTACTGGTTCCATCTCGCGGCGGGGCGGTCGATCGTCGAGCACGGTCTGCCCGCTCACGAGAGCTGGTGCCTGGCCGCGCGCGGACAAGCACCCTGGCTGTCGGAATGGTTGTTCCACGTCGCGCTCTACGAGGTGCATCGCTGGGGCGGCGACCTGGGTGTGGCGCTGTGGGCGCGCCGGCTGGACCGCGGCGGCCATGGCGCTCGCGGTGCGCGCGTGCTGTTCCTGCTCGAAGCGGCGAGCTGGGCGCCGCCGCCATCGTGCTGCTGGTGATCGCCGCGGCGCGCGAGCGCTTCCAGCCGAGGCCCGAGCAGATCTTCATCACCATGCTGCTGCTCGCGATCGTGTTGTTCGAGAACGCGCGGCAGGGACGTCCCGACCGTACACGCTGGCTGGTTCCCGCGCAGATCCTGTGGGCCAATCTTCAGGGGAGCTGGGTGTTCGGTCCCGCGGTGGCGTGGGTCTATGCCGTCGCGGCGGCGGTCGAACGCTTCTTCCCACCCCGCGCGTCCGCGCCGGTGGTGTCCGCGGCGCCTGCAGCGCGACGCGGCATCCCACGCGCGGTGAGCTGGGCCGCGCTGGGGCTGGTGCTGTGGGCGGCCGCGGCGGTCGTGCCCATGCCGCTCGAAACGCTGGCGCGGCCGTTCCGCTTTCTGGTGGACCTGCGCGTCGATCCTTTGACCGGCAACATCCAGGAGCTGCGGCCCTGGAGCTGGTCTCACGACCGCGCCGACCCTTCACCGCCCTGCTGGTGCTCTGGTTCCTGGCGCTGCTGATCGGCGGTCGCCGGTTGTGGAAGTCACCGCGCTCACGCTGCTGGCGTCCGGTGGATTCGCAGCTGGGATTCCTCGGCGTGCGGTTCCGCGGACTGGCCGCCTGGCTCGCGCATGGCGCCGCTCGGCGGCCGCCCTGGCGCCGCGCGGTCCGCGGCTGGCACGCTGGGCGCTGGCGGTGCCAGCCCTCGCGGCCGGCGTCGCCGGCGCTGGTGTGGCTCGTCACCGCGCCCCAGTTCCACGTTCGGGATTCGTCCCCAGCTCTACTCGGTGCCGGTGCGCGCCGCGGCAGTCGCGGAATCGCTTTCCACCTCGAAGGCCCGATGTTCAACACCTTCCACCACGGCGGCTATCTCTTGTGGGCGCGCGGCGAGAAGAATCCCCTCATCGACGGCCGCGGGCGCGGCAGCTGACGAGTTCCGCTCGCTCTACGCGCGGGCGCAGGCCGATCCGTGGCGCTCGATTCGCTGCTCGAGATCTGGGACTTCAATTACCTCCTCATCGAGCCCCCGCAGAGCAACGAGGACCGCCTGCCGATCAACATCGCGCGCCATCTCGAGTACGGATTGATCTTCTATGACGACTCGGGACTGCTCTATGTGAGATGGAATCGTTATCCCCAGATACCTCTCAGCCGCCTCTATCGGTACTTCACTCCCGACTACCTGGCGATGACCGATCTGTCAGAGCGCGCGGTCGCCGACAGCGGACTGGCGCGCCTTCTGACGGCGGAGCTGGAGCGGGCGCGCGCGGAGTCCCGTTCCATTCGCGGGCGAGCCTGTGGCTCGGCCTGCTCGCGGTCGGCCGGCACGACGGTCCCACCGCGCGGTGCGCTACCTCGACGAGGCGGCGGCGATCGCTCCGGCCATGCCGGGGCTCGCTGCGGCAGGGCTTCGCGCACGCCATGATCGACGACGCCCCGGGAGCGATCCGCGCCTTCCGGCGCGCTGCGCGATCCCAGGACCGCGACATGGCACGCGCCGAGCTCGAGATCGCTGAAGCCGACGCCGCTGCGGGTCGGGACGCTTCCCCGCTATCGGCCCAGCGCCGAAGTGGCGGCCGCATCCGGCGAGCCACACGCCCGTGCGTCGCCAAGCGACGCCGGTGTCGCCAGAGGATCCGCGCCGGGCGCGAGCGCTCGCGCCACCGCCGCGGCCTTGCCAGCGCCACTCGCCAACATCGGGACCGCGCGCGACTCGGCGATCACGCGCGGCGTGATGGTGAGCCGGCGAGGCGGCGGCTTGGGGCTGTCGAGCACCGCGGCGACGCGCCGCACGTGCTCGCGCACCAGCGGCGAACCGAGGAACAGCGAGGCGGTGTGACCGTCCTCGCCGATCCCCAGCACCAGCAGATCGAGGGGCTCGGCGAGCAGCGCATCGTATTCGGCGGCCGCCCTCTCTAGATCGGGCGCGTCGGCCTTCATGCGCTGCACGTGCTGCGGTGGGACGCCGGCCGAGCTCGAGCAGGAGCTTGCGCACGCTCAGTAGTTGCTCTCGGGCTCGCTGGGCGGCGCATCGCGCTCGTCGGCAAACAGCACGATCACCCGGCTCCAGTCGACCGCCGGGGTCGCGAGCCCGCGCCCGAGGATGCGGTAGGCTTCGGCCGGCGTCCGACCACCGGAGAGGCCAAGACGAAGGTCTCGGCCGCTCGCCTGGACGCTCGCCGCGCGCTCCGCGATCGCGCGCGCCGCAGCGCGCCGCCAGATCGCCCGGGGAATCGAACACGTGAAGGTCCGCCACGTCCGTCCCTCCCACGTCGTAGCCGTCATTGGGGTCGCCGCGCTCGCATGGGGCGGCTGTGCGCTGGTGTCCCTGGGGTACCTGGGGTACCGGAGCGCGCAGATGTCCGCCATCAGGCAGCTCGCCGAAATCCGTGCGAGGCTACCTCAGTCACGAGGACTCGCTCGTGATCCGCAGGACGGACACCACACGCCGCTTCGTGTTCCGCGCCTGGTTCGATGGCGCCGAGCTCGCCATCCTCCACGAAGAGACGGACGGCTGGCATGAGCACGGCCGCGACCGCTTGCACTACCTCGCGAACGGCGCCGTCCTGGCCTGCTCGTCATCGTTCCATCGGTCGGAGGGCGCTCCGCGTGACCAGGAGTCGGCAGTCCTCTACGACCCCAGCGGCATTCCGCTGATTGGATGGAGTTCAGCAGGACGGGCTGAGGCGATCTCCGTCGAGGCGAAAGCTCGTGACTTATCGCCAAATGGAAGAACGCACCGTCCGGGAGTTCATGGAGGACTACCTCAAGCCCGGATCCCACGCCCACTCCCGATCCCACTCGCCGCCGCTGACGTCGGGGCGAGCTGCGGCTCCCGCCAGGCGCGGCGGTCGCGCTTCATCCAGTCGATGGCGGCCTGCGGCCCCACGAGCCGGGCTCGTAGTTCGGGAGATCCCGCGGCGGATGCTCCTCGAAGTAGGTCGAGGATCGGGTCGATCCACGCCCAGGAGGCCTCGACCCAGTCGCGACGCGAGAACAGGCGTCATGTCGCCGCGCATCGCGTCGAGCAGCAGCCGCTCGTAGGCCTCGGGCGGGTCGCCGCCGAACGCCTCCACGTAGTTCATGTCCATCGCCACCGTGCCCACCCGCAGATCGTGCCCCGGAATCTTCGAAGCGAACGAGAGCTGGATGCCCTCGTCGGGCTGGATGCCGCAGGGTGAGCACGTTGGGCGCCATGTTCTCGCAGAGCGTCGTCGCGCCGAACAAGCTGAGCGGGATCGCGCTGCATGTGGATCGAGATCTCGGTCACGCGCTTCGCCAGCTTCTTCCGGTGCGCAGGTAGAACGGCACGCCCTGCCAGCGCCAGTTGTCCACGAACACGCCGCAGCGCGGCGAAGGTCAGGCGTGACGCGAGTCGGGGTGCGACGTCGGGCTCCTGCGCGGTAGCCGCGATACTGACCGAGCACCACGTCGCGCGGAACGGTGTCCGGATGGCGGGTCGCAGCGCCCGTTCAGCAGCTTCAGCTTCTCCGCCGCGAATGTCGTCGGCGGATCCGGTGTTGGGCGGCTCCATCGCGCGTCAGCGCCAGCACCTCGAGCAGGTGGTTCTGCACGATGTCGCGCAGCACGCCGTGTCGTCTTCGTAGAACTTGCCGCGCGTGCTCGACGCCCACGGTCTCGGCCGCGCGTAGATCTCGACGTAGTCCACGTACTTCCGGTTCCAGAGCGGCTCGAAGATGCTGTTGGCGAAGCGGAACACCAGGATGTTCTGGACGGTCTCCTTGCCGAGGTAGTGGTCGATGCGGAAGGTCTGGGACTCGTGCGAGACGCTCGCCGACGCAGCGCGTTGAGCTGCGTGCGCCGATTCGAGGTCGCGGCCGAACGGCTTCTCGATGATGACGCGCGTCCACGGCGTGCCGTCGTGCGGCGTCACCAGCGCCCGGGCCGTCAGCGCTTTGAGGATGAGCGCGAACTCGTCCGGCGGGCGTGGCCAGGTAGAAGAGGCGGTTGCCCTGGAGCCGCGCGCGCGTCGAGCTGCTGCGAGCCGCGCCGCGAGCTCGCGACGTAAGTGGCGGCGGCTCGTCGAAGTCGCCGATCACGTAGTCGAGCCGCGGCGGCGAAGCGCTCCCATGTCTCGGGCTCGGGATGACGGCCGCGAGGAACTCAGCGCAGCCCCGCGCGATCTGGTCCGCGAACTGCTCGCGCGTGCTCGCCGTGCGCGCCACGCCGATCGCCGCGAAGACGGTCGGTGAGCGCCCCGCCCACGGCGAGGTTGTAGAGCGCCGGCATCAGCTTGCGGCGCGTGAGGTCGCCGCTCGCGCCGAACACCACCAGCGCGCACGGCGGCGCCTGCGCGCCGCGGCGCGCGCGGCGCCTGCGGGACGACCGTCTCGATGCGCGCAGTGGCCACGTCTGGACTTCTCCTTCACCGCGTGGCCGCCGAACTCCGGCGCGCAGCGCGGCCAGCACGCGTCGCGTGAACGAGTCCGGTCTGTCGCGAGCGGAACCGGCGACATCACCGCGATAGCGCAGCGCTTCGCGCGGGCACGCCGCGATCGAGCGCCTCCTGCACGGTCCAGCGGCCTTCGCCCGAGTCGTCCGACCCATCCGCGGATGTCCTCGAGCCCGGGATCCTTCTCGAACGCGCAGCTCCGCCAGCTCGAGCAGCCACGAGCGCACCACGCTGCCGCGGTTCCACAGCGCGGCGAGGGCTCGCGAGGTCGTAGCCGTAGTCGCTGGCCTGCAGCAGCTCGAAGCCTTCCGCGTACGACTGCATCATGCCGTACTTCGATCCCGTTGTGGACCATCTTGGCGAAGTGTCCGGCGCCGGACGGGCCCACGTGCTTCCACCCGTTGGGAGGCGCGAGCGTGTCGAGCGCGGGCGCGAGGCTGCGCCATCGCCGGCGGGTCGCCGCCGAGCATGAGGCAGTAGCCCACCTCGAAGCCCCAGATGCCCCCCGACGTGCCGGCGTCGACGAAGGCGATGCCGCGCGCTGGTCGAGCCGCTCGTGGCGCCGGCGCGAATCCTTGTAGTTAGGATTGCCGCCGTCGACCAGCAGGTCGCCGTGGCCGAGACGGAGGCTCGAGCGCGTCGATCAGATCGTCCACCGGTGCGCCCGCGGGATCATCGCCCACAGCGCGCGCGGCGGCGTGAGCGCGTCCACCAGCGCTTCGAGCGACGTGGCGGACCGCGCGCCGGCGGCGGGGTCGCTTCCTGGACTAGCGCCGCGCGCCGCGTCGTAGGCGACCACGCGATGGCCGCCCTGGAGAAGACGCTTCGTCATGTTGAGGCCCATGCGGCCGAGGCCGATGAATCCGATTTCCATGCTCGCTCCCGGATCAGGGTTTCGAGGATGAAACCCGCGCGGCAGCCGTCGTTGCAAGCGGGGCTCGCCGCGCGCATCCGCGGCTTTGGATCCCGCGCGTTGCGCGCGTCTCAGTCTCCGGCGGCGCCCCACGGGTTCGGGCAGATCCGCGACCACCGTGCGGGCGGCGCCGGGCAGCTAGCGCGGCGCACACGAGCCCCACCAGCAGCATGCTCGCCAGCGACAACAGCGCGACGTGCAATCCCCAGCGATCCGCCAGAGCGCCCACCGGGCTCACCAGCAGGGCGCCGAGTCCCCAGGCCGCGCCCATCAGCGAGCTCGAGATGGTGGATGCGTGGCGCGGAGAGAGCTCCTGACCCATCACCACGTTCACCGGAAGCGAGGCCTGCAGGATGAAGCTCCCGGCCGCGAGACAAGGCGAGGCCCGATCGTGTCGGGCAGGAAGAGGAGAGGCGAGATCAGAGCGGCGCGCTGCCGAGGAACGACGCGAGCACCACGCGACCGCCGCCCCAGCGCTCCGCGAGCCATCCGCCAAGGAAGCCGCCGGGCGCGCCGCAGCCCAGGTAGAGCGAGGCGATCGCGCCCACCTGGGTCACGCTGTAACCGTGATGCGTGAGCTGGAGCGGCAGGAACGTCATGAACCCGTACGAGACCGCGGAGCGCGACACCGCGAAATAGAGCAGCGTGAGCGGCCGCAGCGCCGGACGCAGCTCGCTCACGCGCGGGCGCACGGTGGCGACCCGGGAACGGATCGTTCCCACCCGTCGCACGAAGAAGAGCAGGAACAGAGCGACCAACACGCCGGGAATGGCCGCGAGCCACGTGCGCTCCAGTCCGAAGGCGCGCACGGCGCCGACCGCCAGCAGCGGCCCGATCGAAGCCGGGGTCCCGCCCGTGACGAAGAGCGCCATCCCCATGCTGCGGCGCGACGACACCTCACCGGCGAGCGATGCGGCCTCGCGGATGGAAGGCCGCCACGCCCAATCCACCGAGCATGAGCAGCGCGATCCGGCACGCCGTAGGTTGGCGCGAGCCGAGCGCGCCTGATGAACAGGGCCGCGGTCAGCGGGCCGAATCCGATGAACCACGGGTGGCGCATGCGATCCGAGATCCAGACCGAACAGCTGGCTGCGCCAGCGAGGAAGCCAGCGACGACAGCGCGACCAGGAGACCGACGCGCGTGAGGCTCAGGCCCAGCTTGGCGACCAGGAGCGGCAGGAGCGGCGCGAAGAAGCTCGAATAGCTGTCGATCGTGAAATGACCGAAGGAGAGCAGCGCGAGGCGGGGTTGAGGCGCATCCACGGCGACGATAACACAACGGCCCGCGCCCTTCGGGAGCGCGGGCCGCGAGCGTGCGGCGGGAATTGCTCCAGGCGGCCTTGGCGGCGCGCGGCGCGATCAGCACCTCGACGCGCGAGACCTCGATTTCCGCGTAATCCAGCATCGGCTTGGCCGGCTCGAGCCGCTTCTCGCGGGCGAGCCGCTCGATGCGCGCGAACACGTCGGCGGCACGCCATCAGCGCCTATGGTTCCGCACATGCCCTTTGATCCGCGTGGGCTTCGAGCTCGACGGCGGCGGCATCACCCGAGGCCGCCACTTCGCGCAGCCGCTCGAGCCGCGGGCGAGAATGTGGTGGACGAAGGTCCCGATCAGGATGTTCTCGAGGTTGGCGTTGCCCATGCTCGAGGATTTGAGTCGCGACTCGTCGAGCACCGGCTCGCTGTCGTCGTCCTCCGCTTCGGCTTCCGCGGGAGGCGGCGGCACGACCGCGGAAGGCGCGACCTCCGCCGCTTCCGCCGCTTTCGTCGGCTCCGCGCGTCGGCGCGGGCAGCTCGCCTTCGCTGCCGTGGCCGCAGGGCTGGAGTCGCTTCGGTCGCCGCCGTCTTCGGCGACTCCCGAGCCTGTGGATTCCAGCGCGCCGTCCGGCTGCACCCAGCGATCGACGGCCTGGACCATCGCGTCGAGATCGAGGCGGCTTGCCGAGACAACCCTTGAAGCCGGCTTCGAGCAGCTTCACCCGCGTCTCGGGCGCGTCGTCGGGAGACCGTCGCGATGATCGACGTCTTGCGTCCGGTCCCTCACTCCATCTGCGCAATCTGCCGCGCCACCTCGATCGGCTCCACGTCGGGCAGGTCGGTGTCGAGGAAGATGATGTCGAAATGATGGAGGGCGTGAGCCTCTACACCGCTTCGGAGCCGCTCGATGCGGTGTCGGGGTTGAAAGCCCGCGCGCCGCAGCGCCGCGACCGCGACCAGCTGGTTCACCGAGTTGTCCTCGACCAGCAGGATGCGCATGCGCTGGCGCCGGCGCTCGGCGACCGAATGCCGCGTCACGATGCCTTCCTTGTCGCCGTCCGGCCCGCGATGCACGACTTCGACCAATGCGTCGAACAGGTACGAAAGGCTCGAAGGCTTTACCAGATACGCCAGAAGCCCAGCTCCTGGGCGCGCGCCGCATCGCCGCGCCGTCCGACCGTGGCGAGGAGCATGAGCCGGGTCTCTGCCAGCTCCGGATCCTTGCGGATCGCCTTCGACAGGTCCTCGGCGTCGATCACCGGCAGCTGGCTCTCCAGGATCGCGACGCGGTAAGGCCGTCCCCGCTTGGCCGCTTCGCGGAGCAGCGTGAAGGCGTAGGCTCCGTCTTCCGCCTCGTCGGCGATGCAGCCCCACGAGGAAAGCATCTCGGTCACCGCCATTCGCATGGCCGCCGAGGGTCGGCGACCAGCACGCGCATGCCGCCGAGCTCCACGTCCGGAAGCGGCGCCATCGGCGCGCGCTCCTCGGCGCTAGCTGAACGGAATCTGGAACCACAGCGTGCCGCCTGCGTCCTGCGCCTCACCGCCTGCGTTGCCGCCCATCAGGGCGATGAGCCTGCGCGAGATCGCGAAGGCGAGGGCGTCGCCCCCAGCTGCTTGGCCTTCGCGACGTCGGCCTGGCCGAACACCTGCACGAGGTCGCCGAGCTCTTCGGGCGGGGCGGGCGACACGTAGCTCACCGAGAAGCGCAGCACCGTGTCGTGTGGCGTCTCCTCCACCAGGTTCACCCACACCTGCACCTGGCCCTGGTCGAGGAACTGCAGCAGACGGCGCACGAGGTTGGTGAGGACCTGACGCAGGCGTCCCGGGTCGCCCACACAGCTGCAGAAGGAACATCGTGATGCACCTGGCGCAACAGCTCGATCCCCTTGGCATTCGCGGTGGGACTCAGGAGCGCGGCGGTGCCGTCGACGGTGACGCGCACGTCGAAGTCGAGCGACTCCATGGTGAGGCTCGCCGGCTTCGATCTTGTTGAAATCGAGGATGTCGTTGACCAGGGTGAGCAGTGCCTCGCTCGAGCGCGTGGATCACCTCGGCGAAGGTGCGCTGGTCGCGATCCAGGTTGGACTCGAGCAGCAGCTTGGTCATAGCCAGCAGGCCGTCCATGGGCGTGCGGATCTCCTCGGTCATGGTGGCGAGAGTCGCCCTTGAGCTGCGCGGCGGCCGTGGCTTCGATGGTCTTGGCGTGCAGGTCGCGCACGTCGCGCCGCAGGCGCTCGATCTCGAACACCATGTCGTGGAGATCGTGCGCGCACGCCACGCGGCCGACCTTGCCGTGCAGCGTGCGCACGCGGCGCACCCGTGCGCCCACCACGCAGTGGTTCCTGTGCGCGTGAGCAGCGGCACGTCGCGCCCGCAGCCAGGCTCTTCGCGCAGATGGAGGTGGCGCATGAAGTAGCTGGTCAGCCGCCGCCGCTTGCTGGGGGCTGATCAGCATGGCGAACGGCTGGCCGATGAGCTGAGAGGCTTCGTAGCCGGACAGCTTCTCCGCGGCGTTGTTCACCCAGATCAGGCGGCCGTCACCGTCAGGCAGAAGAGCGGCTCCGGCACCAGATCGCGCGGATCGAAGGCCGCGCCCTTGGCCGGGCGCCGGCGCCGGCCAGGCTCGGCGGAGGCGGGGGCATTGGGAGCAGCTGCTTTTTCAGTATTCCGTTCCAAATTTCCACCCGAGCCTCCTGGCTCATGACCAAAAACGCTGGGTGTCGATTGAGATGCGCGTTGGGATTCGCCACGGTTATCGACCAGGTTGGAGGCTCTCGTGAGCCGACTGGGTCGACGGAAACCTCGAGGTGATTCCGCGGGCCGCGGGGTATAAGATCCCGGTTCCCCTGCTCCCCGTTGGAGAGCACGATGCCGCCATTTGGCTTTCCGTGGTCCGCCTCGATCGTCCGCTTCGCGATCCGTTTCGGTCACGCTGCGTGCTCGGCGCCCGCTCGAGCGCAGGTTGCCTCCCCTACGATCACCCCGTCCGCCTATCAGCGTGCGGCCGACATCGAGTCCGCGTGGCTCAGAGGCCCGAGGACTCGAGCCGCCATCGATCGGCGGCGCTCGCTCGGGGCCCCCGATTCACGCTCCATCCGATCGGCTCCCCTCCTCCCGACCCGGCCGACGTCCATTGGCGCGCGGGCTTCCGGTCTCCCGGTGCCGGACCGATGGATCAGCGCGCTGGTGCCATGGAACGGGCTGCTGGTGGCCGCCGGCGGGTTTCAGCCGGATCGGCGACCAACGCTTTCCCGGGATCGCCGCGTGGAACGGCACTCGGTGGTCCAGCGTCGGGAACTTCCCTTCGGGAGCTATGTCTTTGATCTCGCGCCCTACCTCGGCGGCCTGGTCGCGCTCGGGTCCGAGCACAGCAACCAGGTGGTGTGGCGTTGGGACGGTGCTCGCTGGACCACACTGGAGCCGCTGCCGCTCTACTCCAACGGTCCGCGTACCATGGCCGTGCTCGGCGACCAGATTGCCGTATCGGTCGTGCAGCTGCGCGAGGAGGTGCCCGGCCATCCGCTCTATTCACGCGTCTTACTCCACACCAACGGCGGATGGACGACGCTCGGCGGAAGGATTCGACGATGGCCTCTGGGCGCTGACGTGGTTCGGCGGCCAGCTCTACGCCGGAGGAAGCTTCCGGACCGTGGGCGGAACGACGGCGAAGGGGTCGCTCGCTGCGGGACGGCTCGACGTGGCGCGACGCGGGCATGACTTCGTCCTGGGCCGAGGTGACCCAACTCGCCACCTACGACGGCGCACTGGTGGCGGGCGGATGGTTCCCCGACGACGAGGATTCGACCAACTCCTTCTTCGTCGAGCGCTGGAACGGCGCGCGCTGGAGTCCGCTGGGCGGCCTCTCCAGCCGACTCGGACAACCAGACCCCTACTGGCCCATGAGCGCGAACCTCGAGCGCCTGCGGCGCGATAGGCTCGGATCTGTACGCCGTCGGGAGATTTCTCGCTCGGGTCGCGGTCGCACGGAATCGCGCGGCTGGGACGGCGCGGTGTGGCACACCGACGAGGACAGCCTCCGGAGCGAGGTGGATGACATCGCATCCTACGGAAACCGGCTCTACGCAGCCGGGCCGCTCTCCGTGGACGGAACGCGGCCCGCGGCCCCACTCGTGCGCCGCGAGCAGAACCGGTGGATGTGCCCGCGTCGACGCCGGGAGCCGGCGAGCCATGGCCTCATCCGGATGGTACGGGTCCGTCGGTGCGCAAGCTGATCCCCATGGATGGGTCGATCGTGGCCGCCGGCACCTTCGACTTCGCCGGGACCTCGCGAGGGCTGGCGTCGCTGCTCGATGTTCGCGCGCTGGGACGGCACCGAGTGGTCCGCCCTGGGACCCGCGTTCTCATATTTCGCATCACCGTTCGACGCGGTCGTTCACGACAACGCTCTCTTTGCTGTCGGGTACTTCGGGCTCGACGGCCAGAACGGCGCATGGGTCGTGAAGCTCGACGGCGGCCAATGGCGCCAGGTCGGCTCGGATGGCTCGGCAGCTCCTATTGCATCGCGTCCGCCCTTGGCAGCCTGTTCGTGGGCGGCATGCTCGGACGGCTTCGGGAACCCGGGGATCTCGCGCTGGAATGGCGTCGACTGGCAGTCGGTGGACGGCGGCATCACCGGAGGCGGCAACGTCACGGCCATCGCCGAGCACGACGGCGACGTGATCGCGGCCGGAGGGTTCAGCGCAGATGGGATCGGTGCCGTGCCATAACATCGCCGCGTGGAATCCCACCGCGGGATGGCGCGCTCGGCGCCGGGCTCGACGGCGCCGGCCTCCGCGTTGCTGTCGCGCAACGGAGTGCTCTACGTCGGGGAGTTTCAGAAACGCGGGCGGTGTTCCGTGCCAGGCCATCGCGCGCTGGGCGAACGGTGCATGGGAGTCGTTGCCCGCTGTCACGCAGGATCCTGGGGTCTGGGTCTCGGCTTACTCGGCTGGTATCGGGGCCGGCTGGTCGCCAGTGGCAATGGAATCCCGAGCGGGGTCGCCATGCTCGGCGCCGACAGCACAGTGGCATCCGCTCGGGTCAGATTCAGCCAACCGGCGCTGTCCTTCCTCGAGTGGGCCGAGCATGTTCGCGGGCGGATATTTCAGCGAGGCGGGTGGTGAGCCTGCCTACGGGATCGCGGAGTGGGACGACGATCTGACTGCTGCGCCGATTCCCGTCCCGACTCTGGGCCCGCGACTGTCGCCTGCTCCCAATCCGTTCGCGCTCATCGTGGATCTTCGCTACGAGCTCGCCGCACCGGCGCACGCGCGCATCGAGATCTTCGACATCGCCGGACATATGGTGGAGCGCGTGTTCGACGCGCAATCAGGGTGCCGGAGCACAACACGTCGTCGTGGCAGCCGGCGTCGAGCCACGTCAAGGCGGGCGTCTACTTCGCGAGGCTCAAGTGGGTGTCGAGAACCGCGTGGTCCGCGTGGTGCGTGTGCCCTGATTCCGAGCGCCGGCACCCGCCAGCTCGGCAGCGCTATGGATTCGGGACGGGTCTGTGGGATGTCGAGGCGTCTCGAGCGCGAATCGTGGTATGGTGGGAGTCGCTTCAAGTCGCCTCCTCGCATCCCCTGGCCAGTCCGTGAAGTAATGCCGATAAGGAGCCTATGCCCCTTTCTCTCCTGACCGTGCTCCCTCACCATCCCCGTCGCCATTGTGCAGGCGAGCCTGGTTCGAGTGGGCCTTCCACCGCTACTGGCTCCATCGGCCGTGGCTGCCGAAGGAGTGCTTCACCTCCCACACGCTCGTGCATCACCAGCTCTGCAAGTTCGAGGACACCTTCCACGTCGACGAGGAAGAGCAGCACGAGGCGCCTTCACCTTCGCCTGGTGGGGCGGCCCGCTGCTGATCCTCATCAACTGCGTGCCCTGGACGCTGGCGTCGTTGGCGCTGGCCGCGTCGGGAATCCACTTTCCTTATCTCGCGATGGTGGTCGACCGTGGGGCGACCATCGCGGTCTACTACGTGGGCTACGAAGGCCTGCACCACCTCATGCACAAGCCCCGCTGGCCTCTTCGTCGAAGACGCCGCGGTACTTCAGTTCATCAAGAAGCACCATCGCATCCATCACGTGTTGATGGACCGCAACCTCAACGTGCTGGTTCCCATCGGCGGATTGGATGCTGCGGACGCTGGTGATGGAGATGCCGGCCCATGCCGGCGCACACGCCGGAGACCGCGCGGAAGCTGGCGCGCCGGCACATGCACCGGAATCGCGAGAAGGTGGCGCAGGGGCTAGGTCGGCGCGCGCCGATCCCCTACGACGGTCGAGCATGAAGTGGAAGCGGCCTTGCCCGCTCCTTCGCCACCTTCATCAGCAGATCGGGCCGAACAGCCCGTCACGCTCGTTGCGCGCCTCGCCGGGGAAATAGAGCTGCGTGGTCGAGCACGCTCCGTGTGCCGCCTGACCTTCACGTGGAAATGGCGCGTGCGTCCCGGATAGGGCCCGGAACGATGGTCTCCAGCCGATAGCGACCCTCGTCGTCGGTGAACTGGTGGCCGCGCAGGTGGAATCCCTGATTGTCGTACTTCCCCTTCGTCGTCGGCGTGCCAGAAGTCGAGCAGCGCATTGGGAATTGGACGGCACTCGCGTGGAGAACACCTCGCCCCGTGACGACGATGTGCGTGCCGTGAATCCCGGGCTCGATGAGCGAGCGCAGCGGCGAGCCGGTTTGAAGAACGGACCCTGGTCTCGGCGGGCGTGGGCTCGTCCCCGTCGGTGCACTCGGGGGTGGGGCTCGCGGGCGGAGCCGGGGCGGAGCCCGTCTCGCGGCGACCGCGGCGGCCCATTCTGCCCCAGGCGATCCGGGATCCGGCACCCAGGGATCACGGGAGCCACGAGCGCCGCGCGGATGAAGCGGCGGCGGCCGGGATCGACGAAGTCGCTCATCGGCGCGAGCGCTGGGGCAGGCTGCCCATGCCGCCATCACGCCAAGTCCCGGTCAATCGGATGGGCGCGCCCTCGCCGCCCACCGGCGCGGGGCAGCGCTCGGGCTCCTCGCCACCGCAACCCCGGGAACGGCCTTCGCGTGAGGAGCCATCGGCCGTTACCGGGGAGGATCTCCTCATGAAGACCGCCTGGCCTGCTCTGACCCTGTCCCTCATCGTCCATCCCGGCGTCGTCCGCCAACGCAGGCGGGCGGCGATTGCGACGTCCTTCCGCCCGCGCGCTGGGCGGCGCGGCACGATCCCGGTGACGCACGCTTCGCGGTCACCAGCCAGAACGGCGAGGTCACGCTCATGCTCACGCGGAGCTCGGTGGCGCTACAGCTCTCGGATCACACCTTCACCATGTGGACCGCAAGCTGCGCCAGAAGGAACGGGAGCGCGATCAGGACGACGATGAGAATCCGCTTTGCCGATGCGATCCGCAACGCGGTGCTGTCCAGCGTGCGCGCACTGCTGGACCACAGCGCCGAGTGTCCGATCCGCGACGTGAAGGACGTCGACTACCGGGCGGCGAGTTGATCTTCACGCTGAACAATGGCGAGCGCCTCTTCCGCCACGTCGAGCTGGACGATACGAACGTGATGCAGAACTTCTCCGGCGAGCGACGCCCAGCGCGTTCGTGCAATCCCGGCGACTCAAGTCGCAGATCCGGTGAATTGAGAGGACGGAGCCCTCTCGAGCCCTGAGCGTTCTACCCGCCTGGCGAAAAAGCCCCGATTTTCGCCGGGTCCGCGGCCCGCGGGATTTCAGTCGTTGCGCTGGTATCGGGAGACCTTCGGCAATACGTGG